>Ga0126381_100005376_pt1 | contig 14087 bp, 18 predicted proteins | sample PanSoiMetPlot_28_FD_96465 | JGI IMG/M metagenome (GOLD analysis project Ga0126381, IMG submission 96465) | Tropical forest soil microbial communities from Panama - MetaG Plot_28 | ecosystem: Environmental > Terrestrial > Soil > Tropical forest > Bulk soil | place: Panama | collected 2016-02-17
CGACGTCGGCTACATTCCGGCCGCCGACCTGCCGGCCAAGCCGCCGGGGGCGGCGGCCGGGGCCAACCCGCTCGCCGCGAAGGGCTACACGCTGGCCCCGCTGTACGCCTGGGGCATGGGCTTTTACGTGATGAACCTCAACTCCACCACCGGCAACGGCCCGGTCATCCGGCAGCTGTACTTCCGGCAGGCGATGGCCTACCTGATGGACCAGCAGGGCGTCATCAACGGCCCGTTGCGCGGCTACGGCTCGGTCACCGTGGGCCCCGTCGGCAACGTCCCGGTGACCAAGTTCCTGTCCGCGAAGGGCAGGCAGGGCGAGCCGTTCCCGTTCAGCATCGCCAAGGCCAAGGCGCTGTTGTCCGGCCACGGCTGGAAGGTGGTCCCGGGCGGGAGCAGCAGCTGCATCGATCCGGCCAAGTGCGGGCCGGGGATCGCCCAGGGCAAGACCCTGAGCTTCAACTTCCCGTACGCCAGCGGCCTCGGCTGGCTCGCATCGGAGATGAGCGAGCTGCAGTCGAACGCGGCGCAGGCCGGAATCAGGCTGGTCCTGCAGCCCGAGCCGATCAACCAGGTCACCTCGGTGGCCGCGGCCAACTGCGTGGCCATCAAGACCCCGTGCAACTGGGACATGGCCAACTTCGAGGGCTTCACGTTCTCGCCGGACTACCTGCCGACCGGCGACGTGCTCTACAAGACCGGCGCCACGTCCAACTACGGCGGCTACAGCAACCCGGTCAACGACGCGATGATCGAGAAGACGCTGACCAGCCCGAACCTGTCCTACATGTACACCTGGCAGGACTACCTGTCGGTGCAGCTGCCGTTTGAGTGGCAGCCGTTCCCCGCCTACCAGCTCACCGAGGTCGCGAACAGCCTCAAGGGCGCCACGCCGCAGTCGTCGACATTGTCCATCACCCCGGAGACCTGGTACTTCGTGAAGTAGCATCACCGCGGGTGAGCTATCCGCCGGCACCCTGGGTGAGCGGCGAGTAACGGTCAGAGCGCCGGTGCTCGTTCGTGAAATCCGTCTCGTAGTAGAGCTGCTCGACGAGATCGAGAAACACGGGCGCCTTATCCTCGCTGAAAGAAACCTCGTCGTTGCTGACGATCTCGCCGGGGTCGAGGTTGTGCTTGACCATCGCGTCGGCCAGGTCCGCCGGGGTGACCGCCGGGACCACCCCCGGCTTCGCCAGCCGCTGCAGCCGCCTGGCCAGCGAGGGACGGGCGGCGGCGGCCTTGGCCAGGGTGTCAACGGCCAGCGGCGTCATCCGGCCCACGGCCGCCGCGATCCGCCTGGCGTTGGCCGGGGCCGCATACACGAGGGTGTTCAGGTCGGCGAATATGCGGTTGAAGGTCTCCAGCCGAAGGACAGCAATCTCGTCGGGCGCCGCCACCAGGTCAAAGTCGGCCTCGAACACAAACAGCGGGTCCGTGAGCTGCTGGAGTCCCTCCTGACCCAGGACCGCCTTGACCAGGCCGGTCTTCGCTACCCGGTGGGGGTCCTTCTGCCGGACGAAACCGATCCGCTGGCCGCTGGCCCGGTCGGTGCCGATGACCGCGTAGAACAGATACCTGCCCTCGCGCAGGTCTTCGCGGGATAGGGACGGCAGGCCCGGGTTCATGATCAGGCGCTGCAGATCGGACGGGCCGACGTCCTCGTCAGCCTCGGCCGGTTCCTCCTGCGGCTGGTCGGGGCGGGATAGTTCCGGGGCTGGCACCGCCAGGTATTCTTCGTCCGGCTCGATATAGGGTGCGCCGCCATAGGGGCGGCGTTCCATGGCGGCCAGCCGGCCAAGAGCGGTCACGCATATGGCCCGGATGTCCTGGGCGACGGCCGCGGACAGTTCGACGGCCTTCGCGTCGAGCCGCGACCGGCGGGGCCGCCAGCCGACGATAAGCTCGGCACCGGGCTCGAGGTCGACCGCAGACCAGTCCTTACCCTGGTTGGTCATATCAGTGCGGTTCTTTCCGGATAAGTAGGCCCGCTACCTTGACCGCGTGAATGGTGGTACCCGGCCGGGGCAGCCGACGGCAGACAAGATAATGCATGGCCTGGCCGGTTTCGGTAGATGCTACCCGCCAGCCGAGCAGGTACAGAGTCGGGTTGATCCTGGCCAGGCCATCAGACCGGATGAAGATGACCGCGACCACCACGGCCAGGATGCAGTACCCGGCAATGTCGGCTCCGGTCGGCGACGGGACGGTGACGAACGGCACCAAATAGGTGGCGAGGTAGCCAGCCACCTCGCCGGCGGCGTCGTCTACCAGGCGAATCGGGTACGGGCGGGCCTGCGACAGCGCCCTGATGACGAACACGGCCAGGACGAGGTAGAGCAGGCCGGCAGCGGCCAACCCGGCGCATACCGCCTTGAGCGCGGTGCCCTGGAAACGGATGGCCAGGAGGGCGGCCGGGGACTTCTTGGGCTGGTTCCATTTCAGGCCGGCCGGGGACGGCCGCGTCGACCTGGGCTACCGCTTGCGGAAGGCAGCCTGGAATAAGGGCTATGCCACAGAGGGATCACGCGCCCTCATTGACAAGGGGTTTACCGACCTCGGCGTGCCACGCGTGGTCGCTCACACGATGACGGTCAATCATGCGTCGCGGCGGGTCATGGAGAAATGCGGCTTGGGCTTCGTCCGGACTTACCATTCAGACGACGTGCCGGGCATTCCCGGCGCGGAGCAGGGCGAGGTCGAATACGCCCTGACCAGGGAGGCTTGGCAGGCCGCTGCGGGCGGAAGGCCCGAAGGCGGGCAGACTAGCCAGTCATGACGGCAACTCCCGACCGCTGGCACCGGTGGCTGCTGGACGTGCGCTTCGGCGGTGATCCCGAAGCCCGCCAGCAGGATCTCGCCGAGTTCTTGTACCCGGTCCGCGACAAGGTGCTCGACAAGGCCCGGCTGGGGCCCGGTGACACCGTTCTCGACGTGGGCACCGGTGACGGCCTCATCGCCTTCGGCGCTCTGGAGCGGCTCGGCCCGGAAGGTCACGTGATCTTCTCCGATATCTCGCAGGACTTGCTTGATCACTGCCGAGAGGCGGCGGGTGCGGAGGGAGCGCTGGACCGGTGCCGCTTCCTGCTCTCCCCGGCAGATCAGCTGAGCGCCGTGCCGGCCGGCTCGGTGGATGTCGTCACCACCAGGTCGGTGCTGATCTACGTGAAGGACAAGGCGGGAGCGCTGCGGGAGTTCTACCGGGTGCTCGGGCCAGGCGGGCGGATCAGCTTGTTCGAGCCGATCAACGTGCTGATGTCCTCCTGTGATCCCGGCCGGTTCTACGGCTACGACACGAGCCCGGTCAGGGCGCTGGCCGCGAAGGTCGGGGCGCTGTATGAGTCCATCCAGCCCCGGGGCGAAGATCCCATGGTCGACTTCGACGAGCGTGACCTGCTGCGTCATGCCGAGCAGGCCGGGTTCCCCGTGCTCGGCCTCGAATTGCAGGTCACCGTGAAGAACGCGATACGGCCGGTCCCGTGGGAGCGCTTCCTGCGCATGTCGGGCAACCCGCTCATCCCGCCCGTGGGCGAGGCCCTGGGCCGCACGCTCAGCCCCGGGGAGATCACCGCGTTCACCGAATATCTCAGGCCGCTGGTGGAGTCCGGCACCGGACAGGAGCGCAGCGCGACCGCCTACCTGACCGCCACGAAGGAGTAGGCCCGCTGCGAACACCAGGTCGTGCTCAACTCCTACCACGACGCCTAACCTGAGTGTCAGGAGGAGACTCGATGGACTTGGAGATCGATCTGCCAGCCGACCTCAACGCCGAGGACGACGAGGGACTCGGCTGGTCGGTGCTGAGCGATGCCCGCGATCCTTCCAATGTGCGCCCAGGCGCGATGCTCGTAGCCGGGAACCACCAGGCCAACGCTGTCGTACGCGTCGTCTCGGTCGATAACGACGGGCAAGTCCACTTCACCGTGCTGCCCGGATCGCTGGAGAAGAACCGCCACCTCATCGGCCGTGCCTTGGCGTAGTACGCCAAGGCACGGCCACCTGCGGGCCGGTCAGGGGAAACGCGGCATCCGTGGCAGGCGAGGCATGCGCGGGAGGCGCGGCAGCCGCGGGGGACGGGGCGGCCGCGGGGGACGGGGCCTGCCCGGCCACGAGTCGTGCCACGGGCCGTCGGCCTCATCGTCGTCCCACTCGACCATCTCGTCCCATTCCTCCGCCTCGTCGTCCCACTCCCCCGCCGTAGTGGCCAGATCCTCCGCCTCGACGGCTCGTTCCTCCGCCTCGACGGCAGCTTCCTCGGCCTCGTCGGCTCGGTCTCGTGCCTGCTCGGCGGACTGCTGCATCGTGTCGGCGCGTTCGGTGACCCGCCGCAGATCATCCTCGTCGGCCCATTCGTGCGCCATCTCGGCCGCTTCCTGCGCCAGCACGGCCCTTTTCTCGGCCCGGACCGCGGCCTCCTCGGCCTCGTCGGCCCGCTCCCGGGCCTGCTCAGCGGCCTGCTGCCACTGGCTGACGCGTTCACGCGCCCGCAAGGCAGCGCGCAGTTCCTCCAGTTCCGCCGCCGGGACACCGGCCTCCTCGGCCTCGCGGAGGTACTGCTCCTCCGGGGTCTCGCCGAAGTCCGGGTCCTCCGCCTCGCCCCCGGTCGCCTTCCTGGCCACGCTGTAGGGCTCGCCGGTTTCCGCCATGCGCCGGCGGACGGCTGCCTTGTGTGCCTTGTTGCTAGTCATGATCATCTCTTCCCGGCGAGCCTGCCCGCGTCTGCCCGCCTAGGTGCATGACCTGACCGAAGAAGCTGCCCGCGAGTCGTAGACCCTTGTCCTCGTCGCCACCACGCGGCGCGGGCCGGCCGGTGGCTCGGAAGCGGGCAGGCGGTGCGCTGCCACTGAACGCGACGCTAGCACGATCCCCTGCCAGACTCAAGATATGTCGCGACCTGATCCCGACCCGGCCCGGGCTGGCAGCCGCCCCGCCTCGTCCAGCGCGCGGCGCAGCAGGAACTCGATCTGGGCGTTGGTACTGCGCAGTTCGTCAGCGGCCCACCTGGCCATGGCGTCGCAGACGGCCGGGTCGAGCCGCAGCAGCATGCCCTTGCGCTCGCTCACCGCACTGCCGGGCGCTCCCTCGCTGGCCGAGGGAGCCGGGCCGGGCCCTGCCCGCTCATCCGTACCACCTCCTGTTGACACTGCTGATACCAGGTATCTATCATAGTGATATCAAATTAAAGAACGCAACGGCCGCCGCGAGACGGGAACACGCAGCCCGCCCGGACAGGTGGCACGCGAACAGGGAGGCAGTCATGGGTGCACCGGGAAGCGCGGTCGCCGGGCTTGACGCCCGGGCCGGCCGCCTGCAGGTCCCCGCCCGCCGGCCCGGGCAGGCCGCGAGCAGGCCGACGGTGGAGATCACGCATCTGCGCAAGACCTACGGCGAGCTGGTCGCGGTCGACGACGTCTCGTTCTCGGTGACCGAGGGCGAGATCTTCGGCATCCTCGGCCCGAACGGGGCGGGGAAGACCACCACGGTCGAGTGCGCCATCGGCCTGCGGTCACCGGACTCGGGAACGATCCGGCTGCTGGGCCTGGACCCGCAGGCCGACCGGGATGAGGTCCACGAGATCGTCGGGGCCCAGCTTCAGGCGAGCGCGTTCCCGCCCAAGCTAAGGGTCGGCGAGATCCTCGACATGTACCGGTCGTTCTACCGCGAGCCGGCCGACGTCGGCGAGCTGACCGAGGCGCTCGGCCTCTCGGGCAAGTGCCACGACTACTACAAGTCCCTCTCCGGCGGCCAGCGGCAGCGGCTGTCGGTCGCGCTGGCGCTCATCGGCCGGCCGAAGATCGCGGTGCTCGACGAGATGACGACGGGGCTCGACCCCCAGGCCCGCCGCGACGCCTGGGAGCTCATCGAGGGCGTGCGCGACCGCGGGGTGACGATCATCCTGGTGACTCACTTCATGGAGGAAGCCGAGCGGCTGTGCGACCGCGTGGCACTGATCGATAACGGGCGCGTCGTCGCGCTGGACACCCCGGCCCGCCTGGCCGCGCAGGCCCGGGGCGGGAAGAGCGTGCGGTTCCTGCCCTCGGCCTCCTTCGACGACCGCCTGTTGACCGCGCTGCCCGAGGTGACGCGGGTCGACCGCGAGGGCCAGCACGTCATCGTGACCGGGACCGGAGAGCTGGCCAGCACGGTGATCCTCGCCCTGGCCGCGGCCGGCGTGACCGCCCGCGACCTGCAACTCGATTCGTCGAATCTCGAAGACGCCTTCGTCCGGCTCACCGGACGGCACACGGACAAGGAAGGAGCACTGACATGACCTCCCTCACGCTCCCGCGGTCGCGAACGGCGCGGCGTGCCGCGTTCGGCCAGATCATGCTCAACGAGGCCCGGCTCACCTGGCGACGGCCGGTCGGCCTGATCGCCGGCGTCGCCATCCCCCTGGTACTGCTGGTCATCTTCGGCAAGGTGAGCAAGTTCCAGCAGCATTCGGCGGCCCTGGGCGGGCTGACCCCGTTCGACCTGTACCTCCCGATCCTGGTCGTGTTCGCCCTGGCCATGCTCGCGCTGCTGGGCCTGCCGATCCCGCTCGCGTCCTACCGGGAGCTGGGCCTCCTGCGCCGCCTGTCGACCACCCCGGTACCGCGGTCCTGGATGCTGATCGCGCAGGGCCTGGTCCAGCTGTGCGTGGTGGTGGCCGCGATCGTCATCATGATCATCGTAAGCATGACCGCTTTCGGGGCGCCCGCCCCGAAGAGCCCGGCCGGGGTCACGGTCGCGGTGGCGCTGTCCGCCGCCGGGCTCTTCCCCATCGGGCTGCTGGTCGCCGCGATCGCCCGGACCGCGAACGGGGCCAGCGTCATCGGCCGCCTGGCCTTCTTCCCCATGATGTTCTTCGCGGGCCTGTGGCTGCCGCGAGCGCTCATGCCGGACGTGCTCCTGACCATCAGCAACTACACCCCGCTCGGCGCGGCCGTGGAGGCGATCCAGGACTCCATGCTGCAGGGCTTCCCCCCGGTCGCGCCGCTGCTGGTCCTGGCCGCGTACGCGGTGGTCTTCGGCTTCCTGGCGCGGCGCTTCTTCCGCTGGGAGTAGTGCGCGGCAGGAGGCGGGGCGGGCTCCCGTGGGGCGCTAGGTTCGGTAGTGAGCCAGCACCCAGCGGGAGCCCCATGATGCCGTCCACGAGATCGCGCTACGACGGGTACGCCGACTGGTACGACAGCTGGAACCAGCCGAACGCCGAGCGCAACGCACCCGGCGTGCTGGAGCTGCTCGGCCCCGGCGATGGCCTGTGCCTGGACCTCGGCTGCGGCGGCGGGCTTTACTTCGACGTTCTCGCGGCCACCGGGCGGACGGTGGTCGGGCTGGACCGCTCGGCCGACCAGCTGCGCATCGCCCGGGGCCGCTCCCGCCAGATCGTGCAGGGGGACGCGACCGCCCTGCCGTTCGCCGACGGCACGTTCCCGGCCGTGGCCACGATATTGATCTCCACCGATGTCGACGACTTCACGGCTGTGCTGGCGGAGGCGTCCCGGGTCCTGGCGCCGGGAGGGCGGCTGGGCTTCTACGGCGCCCACCCCTGCTTCAACGGGCCGCATACCCAATGGATGGAAGACGGCGGGGTCCTCGCGCACCCCACCTATCGCCTGGCGGGATGGCATCGAGAAGCGCCGTGGTGGGGCCCCTACGTCCGCAAGCGGGTCGGGATGCGCCAGCACCCGCTGGCTGAGCTGCTCAACGCGTTCGTCAGCAGCGGCCTGGTCATCGAGCACGTGGCCGAACCCGGCAACCGGCCGGTCCCGGTTCTCCTGGCCATCCGCGCCCGTAAGCCGGGGGCGCAGCCGGAGCGGTAAGCGCTCCGCTCAGCGGTTCTCCCGGCCCGGGTCACCGGGCGCCAGCCGCTGCCACGTCCCCTGCTCCGGGTCGTATTCCTCGCGCTCGAACAGCAGCATGTCGTCGCCCAGCAGGATGATCGAGTACGGGCTGGGGCCGCTGCCGAGGATGTGACCGTGGTTGTGCACGTCGTGCGGCGGGACCAGCGTCGCCACGTCACCGCGGCGCATGGCGCGCTCGTCGGCCAGGCTCAGCTCGGCCCGGCCGTTCTCATGGCGGACCGCGTGCCACCGCTGATGGGTCTCCACCCCGCGCACCGGGGCGATCCCGACCCAGCACCGGTGGGAGTGGGTGTAGGCCATGACCCCCTCGGGCCGGTGGACCAGCACCAGGCGCGGGCCCCGGTCAGGCTGGGCCAGCCAGTGCACTCCCATCGACCCGGCGGGCATCTGCGCGATCAGCGGGGCGAAGAACTCCTCGTCGGCGGCCAGCCCCGCCAGGCGCCGTCCCACCTCGTCCATGTCCGGCGCCCCGCCGGAACGCAGGTCGTCCAGCTCAGCCAGGAGGTGGCGGACCGGGCCGGGCCACGCACCTGTGCTCACCTCGCCAGCGTAACCCGGTCCTGCCCGCAGCACCCGCCCCGGCGGCCGCGGCGCCCCACCGCTCGCGGCCCGGCCGCGTCACTCCGCCTTGTCGCTCTCGGCCTGCGCGGCAGCCGCGTCGGCTTCGATGTCGGCGGTGTCGGCCTTCAGTTCCTTGGTCTCCACCTTCCGCGCCTTCTTCATGGCGTGCTCGATCTTCGCCCCCATGTCGGACACCCCGACCACGACCAGGCCCGCCTGGCCCTCGTCGAGGTGCTCGCCCAGTTCCTTGAGGTCGTGGCGGCTCATGCCGGCGGCCGCGTGACCGGCCAGCGCGCCGAGCACGGCGCCGCCGCCGGTGGTGACAGCGAGCAGGCCCCCGCCGATCGCGGCGAACGGGAACAGGACCAGGACCAGGCCGGTGGCCAGGCCCACGCCGCCGCCGAGCACGCCGCCGACCCGGGTGGGCGTCTCGTGCTTCTTGGTGATCTTGACCTTGCCGTCGGCCCGGTGCTCGATCACGGCGGCGTCATAGGCGTCGATCAGGTTGGCCTTGGTATGCAGCTCCTTGACCAGGTCGTAATCGGCGTCGGCGTCGGCGACATTGTCATATACCCCCACGTAAGCGATGAACGTGTCGACTGCCATCGTGTTACCTCCGGTGCGCTGAGCCAGCGGAAAGCGGCGAGGTCCCCCGCCTAGGCGCTCATGGTAGCGCGGCCAAGATCGGCACGAGCCGGCCCGTTATGGCTATGCGTCCTCGGCCCGGTAGCCCGCCGAGGTCAGCAGCTCGCGCAGGTCGACGACGGTCTGCACGTCCAGGTCCTTCTGCCCCCTGGGGTCGAAGAACTCCGTCCGCGGCCCCACCGTGACCGCGATCTTGCCGTTGTGCTGCGTCGTGACCGAGCCGACCTCCCCCAGCAGGGAGAGCACGGCCCGCCACTCGACGTTGTGGCTCACCGGGTGCTCGAACAGCTGGCGCAAGGTATCGCGGTGGCGGTTGCTCAGGTGCTCCGGTTCAGTCATCGGTGATATCCGTATCGCGTCGGCGGCGGCAAGGCATGCTCAGCAGATTACGCCGGGCCACGCCGCTGTCCCGCCCGGCCCTGGCGTTGGTTAACTTCTGTGTTCATGACGTGGCAACCCGAACTGGACGACCTGCGCCGGCGGCGGGAGCTGGCCGAGCGGATGGGCGGGCCGGACAAGATCCGCCGCCAGCACGAGGCCGGCCGGCTGACGGTGCGGGAGCGCCTGGCCGCGCTGCTCGACGACGGCTCGTTCCGCGAGGTCGGGGCGCTGGCCGGGGCGGCCGTCTACGACGACGACGGCGGGCTGGCGCGGTTCACGCCGGCCAACTTCGTCACCGGGACCGGCCGCATCGACGGGCGCAAGGTCGTGGTGGGCGGGGACGACTTCACGGTCCGCGGCGGCGCGGCCGACGCGTCCATCGCGGGCAAGCAGATCTTCTCCGAGCAGCTTGCGAACGAGCTGAGGCTGCCGCTGGTACGCCTGGTCGAGGGCACCGGCGGGGGCGGCAGCGTGAAGATGCTCGAGCAAATGGGCCGGACCTACGTCCCGGTCAACCCCGGCTGGGACTACGTCGTCGACAACCTGTCGGTCGTGCCGGTGGTCGCCGCCGGCCTGGGCCCGGTGGCGGGCCTGGGCGCGGCCCGGCTGTGCGCCGCGCACCTGTCGATCCTGGTGGAAGGGACGGCGCAGCTGTTCGTGGCCGGGCCGCCGGTGGTGCGCGGCGGCATCGGTGAAGACGTGGACAAGGAGCAACTGGGCGGGTCGCGGGTGCACAGCCGCAACGCCGCGGTGGACCTGGTGGCAGCGTCGGAGGCCGAGGCGTTCGGCACGATCCGGCGCTTCCTTTCCTACCTGCCGGCCAGCACGTACCAGCTTCCGCCGGTGATCGCCGGAGAGGATCCGCCCGGCCGGCGCGAGGAGCTGCTGCTGTCTGCCGTCCCGCGGGACCGGCGCCAGCCGTACCGGGTCCGGGACATCCTGCGCGCCGTGTTCGACAAAGGCTCCCTGATGGAGGTGCAGCGCTACGGCGGGTCGATCGTGACCGGGCTGGCCCGGCTGGATGGCCATCCAGTGGGCGTGGTGGCCGGTGACCCGTACGTGGCCGGGGGCTGCCTGACCGTCGAGGGCGCTGAGGCGGTGACCCGGCTGGCCGACCTATGCTCAACGTTCCATGTGCCGATCGTGACGCTCACCGACCAGCCGGGGCTGCTCATCGGAACCCGCGCCGAGCAGCGCGCCACCATCCGGCACGGCGTGCGGGCGATCAGCGCGGTGTACCAGGCCAGCGTGCCGGGGGCCGAGATCATTGTGCGCCGCGTCTTCGGCGTCGGCGGCGCGGGCCTGACCAACCGGCACCGCCTGATCCGCCGCTGGGCCTGGCCCTCGGCCGACTGGGGCTCGCTGCCCGTCGAGGGCGGGATCGAGGCCGCCTACCGGGCCGACCTCGAGCGGGCGGAGGACCCGGCCGCGCTGCTGGCCGACATCCGGGCCCGGCTCGACGCCGTGCGCAGCCCGCTGCGCACGGCCGAGCGGTTCGGCGTGGAGGACATCATCGACCCGCGCGAGACTAGGCCCCTGCTGTGCGACTGGGTCCGCGACGCCTACGCCGTGCTGCCGGCCAGCCCGGGCCGCCCCGCGTTCGGCACCCGCCCCTAAGCGCGCGAGCCAAAGGACGCGCGGGTCAAAGCGCCCGGAGGCGAGCGAGCCTTAAATGAGCCGTCGCTCGGCCGCCCACCGGGTCAGCTGGTGCCGGGTCGAGAGCTGGAGCTTGTGCAGCACGGAGGAGACGTGCGTCTCGACCGTCCGGATCGAGATCGTGAGCTCCCGCGCGATCTCCTTGTAGGTGTAGCCGCGGGCGATCAGCCGGAGCACCTCCCGCTCGCGCGTGGTGAGCTGGTCGAACTCGGGATCGAAGGACGGGGCGGCCTGGTCGGCCGGGGGGAGGGCGGCGAAGGCGTCCAGGACGAACCCGGCCAGCCGGGGCGAGAACACCGCGTCGCCGGCCGCGACCCGGCGCACCGCGTCCACCAGGTCGGCGCCGGAGATCGTCTTCGTCACGTAGCCCCGCGCCCCGGCCCGGATGACCGCGATGACATCCTCGGGGGCGTCCGAGGCGGACAGGGCGAGAAACCGCACCTCCGGGTGCTCGGCCTTCAGCGCGGTGACCACGAGCTGCCCGCCGCCGCCGGGCAGGTGCACGTCCAGCAGGACGACGTCGGGCAGGCGCTCGCCGATCACGGAGATCGCCGGCTGGACATCCTCCGCCTCGCCGACCACCTCGACCTGGTCACCGAGCTCGGACCGGACACCGGAGCGGAACAGGCCATGATCATCAACGATCACGACCCGGGGACGGCCGCCCGCGGCGGAGAAGCTGGGCGCGGTCACGGGATCACCCGGGGCCGGGCCCGGCCGGCGAGACGGGGACTGGGCGCGTTCATGTGCGGCTCGGCTGGCGTTCCCCGGCCCGCCGGGGCATCGTCAGGGACACCTCGGTGCCCTGGCCGGGGGTGCTGCGGACGGTCGCGGACCCGCCGCGGCGCGCCATCCGGGCGTGGATGGACTCGGCCAGCCCCTTCCGGTCCTCCGGTACCGCCGCCGGGTCGAAGCCCTTGCCGCGGTCGCGCACGTACACCGCCACCGAGGCCGGCTCGACCTCGGCGAACACCGAGACGACGTCGGCCCCCGACCACTTCGCGGCGTTGACGGTGGCCTCGCGGGCCGCGGCGAGCAGCGCGGCGAGGTCGTCATCCAGCTCGCAGTCCCCGACCGTGACCGCCTCGACCGACACCCCGTGCTGGGCCTCCACCTCCTGCTGGATCTGCCGCACGCCCGCGGCGAGCGTCAGCTCGTCCAGGGAGCCGGGCGCCCGGCCGTCGAACAGCCAGGCGCGCAGCTCTCGTTCCTGCGCCCGGGCCAGCTGGATGACCTGCTGCGGCTGGTCCGCGCGGCGCTGGATCATGGCCAGCGTCTGCAGCACCGAGTCGTGGACCCGGGCGGCCATGTCCGCGCGTTCCTCGGCCCGGATCCGGGCCCGGCGCTCGGCGACCAGGTCCCGGGCGATGCCCAGCCACCACGGGCCGAGCACGACCGCGATCGCGGCGATCACCAGCGCCACCCCGGCAAGCGGCCAGTAGGTGATGTGTCCGTGGACCGAGGCCAGGATGGACACCCCCGCGATCAGCATCACGCCCGCCACCGACAGGCGCACGGCGATCGCCGGCCGTCTTCCGTCCGCGGTCAGGCCGAGCAGCGGCTCGACCAGGTGCCGCATGGTCCGCTGCTCGCCGTCGGACGAGTTGCGCCAGATCAGCGCCAGGCCGACCGCGCTGATGACCAGCGGCCAGCCTATGGTGCCGACCCAGGTTCCGCCGATCGCCCCCACGAGGACCAGCAGCGCGACCAGCATCGATCCCAGGCCCACGGCCAGCGCGATGCCCCGCCGGTCGTCCTTGGCCTTGCTCGCGATGCTCTGGTCCTCGCCCGCGACCGGCACCAGCAGCCAGGCCAGGACGTAGGCCACGAAGACCCAGCCCACGGTCACGAGGCCCAGCAGCGCCAGCGCCAGCCGCACGAGCGTGGGGTCCATGCCCCGGCGCGCGGCCAGTCCCGCCGCTACCCCGCCGGCCAGCCCGTCCTCCGGCAGGCGCCGGAACGGCCCGCTGATCTTCGGCGGGCGCGGCCTCGACCGGTGCGGCCACATGCGCCAGCGACCTGGCCGTTGCTCCGGCGGCACGGTGTCGTCGACGGGCGGCCAGAACCCACCGGAAACGCCGGGGCCGGCGGGCATGCCGTCGGACCCGGGCGGGCGTGGGGCGGGGCCGGGCGATTTCTGCACGTATCCATCATCGCGCCCCGGGCGCCCATCCGGCTATCCGGGCAAACCCCGGTCCTCGCCGCGGATCATCAGGGTTGAACCGGGGTTGTTCCCGATACCCAAGCCGCGCGGGCGGGACCACGCTGGAGCCATGGATACCACCACAGACACCGCCGAAGCCATCAGCCACCCGACCACCGATCAGGAAGCGAGCGCCCCCGTCAGGTCGCACCCGCTGCAGCGTCCGATCCAAGGCCGGATGCTGGCCGGCGTCGCCGCCGGCGTTGCCGACTACCTCGGCGTGGACGTGACGATCGTGCGGATCGTCCTGGCCGTCCTGGCCATCATGGGCGGCACCGGAGTGCCTCTCTACCTGGCCGGCTGGCTGCTGATCCCCGAAGAGGGCGCCGAGCAGTCCCTGGCCGGCGAGCTCGTCCAGTCCCTGTCCGCCCGATCGCGCTGACCAAGGAGGTCGCATCACCATGTCCGGGACGAGCAGTCCGACCTGGCTCCTCGCCGCCAGCCGCCGCCGCACCAGCTACTCCGGCCTGCGGATCTCCGACTCCGAGCGGTCCGAGGTCGCCGACCTCCTGTCCAAGCACTACGGCGACGGGCGGCTGGACCAGGCCGAGTTCAACGAGCGCCTCGACCAGGCGATGAAGGCCAAGACGTACGCGGACCTGGACGGCATACTCGTCGACCTGCCCCGGACCGAAGCCGAGGCCTCCGAGGCGCCGAAGGCGACCGCGCGCCGCCGGCATGAGCACCGGCATCTGCGGGTGCTGGCGCTCACGGTGTTCATCGTGGTCGCAGTGGCCACCGTTGCGCACGCCCTGGTGTGGTCCCTGTCCAACTGAGTGTGGCTGCTGCTGCTCGGC
>Ga0126381_100005377_pt1 | contig 14087 bp, 17 predicted proteins | sample PanSoiMetPlot_28_FD_96465 | JGI IMG/M metagenome (GOLD analysis project Ga0126381, IMG submission 96465) | Tropical forest soil microbial communities from Panama - MetaG Plot_28 | ecosystem: Environmental > Terrestrial > Soil > Tropical forest > Bulk soil | place: Panama | collected 2016-02-17
GACATTGGTGGGCTTATCTTTGCCCCGAAACCTGCGATTGAGGGCCTTCAGCCTGCGATTGTCCGACAACAGCACCGTCAGGGAATAGGAATCACGAAACCCAGCGGTCTTGGCCGCCGCAACCGCCGCGCGCTTGAGCTTGGGCGCAAGCCCGCGAAATTCGCGCCAGCCCGGATCGTCCACCACTACCAGAATGCCTTTGGCGGTCATTTGCCATGCGCACTATAAGCGGCGACGACACGGCTGACGAGGGCATGCCGGACCACATCGGCGTCGCTGAAGCGGGCGACACCTATGCCTTCCACATCCTTCAGGATGGATAGCGCCTCGTTGAGCCCGGTGGCAATGCTGCCGGGAAGGTCGGATTGCGAAGGATCGCCGGTCACAACCATCTGACTTTCCTCACCGAGCCGGGTGAGCATCATCTTCATTTGGGCCGGAGTGGTGTTCTGCGCTTCATCCAGAATTACGAACGCGCGGCTTAAGGTACGGCCGCGCATGAAAGCCAGTGGCGCGACCTCGATCACGCCCTGGTCCATCAGCCGCGTTGTCTGTTCGCCCAGGACGTCGAACAATGCGTCATAGAGCGGGCGCAGATAAGGATCGATTTTCTCCTTGAGGTCGCCGGGCAGGAATCCCAATCGCTCGCCCGCCTCCAAGGCCGGACGCGACAGGATCAGGCGCTCGACCCGGCGCTGAAAAAGCATATGCGCGCCAAAGGCGGCGGCGAGGTAAGTCTTGCCGGTTCCGGCGGGGCCTATTCCGAACACAAGGGGATTGTTCCGCATCAAATCGAGATAGGCGCTTTGCGCAGGACTTCTGGGCCGGGTCATGCGCGTCGTAGCGGTACGGATCGCGCCCTCACTCATGCCACGGCCGCCATTGGAGTCAGGATCGGTAAAGCGAATCTCAGCGTCCACTTCGGCCAAGGTGATGCTTTCACCCGCTTCCAGCCGGGCATAAAGCGCACGCAGGATGGCGGCCACTCGGGCGCGCGCGTCTGAAGGGCCGGACAGCGCGATCAGGTTGCCGCGCTGAGTGATGAGAACAGAAAGGCGCTGTTCCAGACGCGCGAAATGCTTCTGGTGGGGACCAGAAAGCGCCGCCACCAGCTTGTTGTCCGCAAATTCGAGAAGAAGCTGCTCGCCTTTGCGGAGCAAGGATTTGGCGCGGGCGCTCAAACGAGCCGGCCCCTAAGGCTGTTGGCGGTCAAGGCCTCGATATGAATGGGGCGGACACTGCCGATCAGCGCGGTGGGGGCATCGACATAAACCGGCTGGAGGTATGGCGTACGGCCCACTATCTGCCCGGAATTGCGGCCCGGTTTTTCGAACAGCACGTCCATCGTCCGGTTCACCGCGGTCCGATTGGCTTCATCCTGCTGGCCCAGAAGCAGCTTTTGCAGAATATCCAGGCGCGCCGTCTTGACGCCTTCGGCCACCTGCTTTTTCGCGGCAGCCGCCGGGGTACCCGGCCGGGGGCTGTATTTGAAGGAAAAACATTGCGCATAGCCTATGTCGCGCACCAGCTGCAGCGTGGCCTCGAAATCCTGATCGCTCTCGCCGGGAAAGCCAACGATGAAATCCGAAGAAAAAGCCATGTCGGGACGCTTGTCCCTGATGCGGCCAATCAGTCGGCGATAGTCATCGGCGTTGTGCTGCCGATTCATCGCCTCAAGAACGGCATCGGAGCCGGATTGGACCGGCAGGTGCAGGAACGGCATCAACTTTTCGATTCCACCATGCGCTTCTATCAGATCCTCGCTCATGTCGCGGGGATGGCTCGTGGTATAACGGATGCGCAATATATCCTTGACACCGGCCAGCGCCTCGATCAGGCGGGCCAGCGACCAATCCTTTCCGTTCATATCGGTGCCGCGATAGGCGTTTACGTTCTGGCCCAGGAGCACGATTTCTCGCGCGCCGCGCGATGACAGCGCCTGCGCTTCGGCCAGAATCCTTTCCGGCGCGCGGGAATGTTCCGGTCCCCTTGTGTATGGAACGACGCAGAAGGTGCAGAATTTGTCGCAACCTTCCTGCACGGTGAGGAAGGCGCTCACGCCCGTATTGGACACCGCTTCCGGAAGCGCGTCGAATTTTTCCAGGGCAGGAAAATCGGCCGCCACTCTCTCGCCCGCTCCGCGGGCGATGCGCGCGATCATTTCGGGCAGGCGATGATAGGATTGCGGCCCCACCACCATATCTACTACAGGTGCGCGCGCGATGATCTCCTCACCTTCGGCCTGGCCGGTGCAGCCGGCCACCGCGACCAGCATTCGGCCGCCGCTTTTTTCCTTTTCTTCTTTCAAGGCGCGGATGCGGCCGAGTTCGGAATATACCTTTTCCGTTGCCTTCTCACGGATATGGCAGGTGTTAAGGATCACCATGTCTGCGTCGCCCGGCGCTTCAGTCCCTGCATAGCCTAAAGGCGCCAGGAGGTCCGCCATGCGCGCCGAATCGTAGGCGTTCATCTGGCAGCCATAAGTCTTGATAAAGAGCTTTTTCATTCGCTTTTGGATTACCCCCTCCGGCCTTCGCATCGCAAGCGCTGCTACGGGCCCCGCTCCTCCAGGCGTTACGCGCCGAGGGGAGGAGGACCTCGACAAAGACGCGCCACCCCTAGGGAAAGCTTAAAGAATTCCGGCCAGCGCGGCGGCTTGTCCTTTGCGCACCCTGTCCCAGGCTACCCGCGCAAGTTCCTTGCGATCCATGGCCTGTAGCGGGGGGTGAAATTGCACCACCACATCCAGAGGACCGGCTTCAAGAGCCTCCCACAGGTGCGGCACGAGCTCCATATCACCATACCAGGCGTAAAGTGGGCGATTTTCACGCCCCATGGGGATGCCTTCGCGCGCCACATAAGCCGTGGAGACTGGCTGCACGGTCACCTGCCGGCCCTGATGCAGCGCCGTATCCGCCGCGCTTAACAAGGCGCTTTTGAAGGGCAGGACCGAATTGCCATCGTCGGAAGTCCCTTCCGGAAACAGCACCAGTACATCGCCCTCAGCCAGCCGCTCGGCGATGGCGTCACGGGCTTGACCCGTCTCACTGCGCCGCGACCTGGTGACAAAGACCGTGCGCTGTAGGCGTGCGAGGGTGCCGAAAAAGGGCCAGGAGTTCACTTCCGATTTTGCGATGAAAGACAAGGGTGTCACGGCGGAGAAAATCACGATATCCAGCCAACTCGTGTGATTGGCCAACAGCAGAGCCGCGGAATCGGGCGGCGCTCCCACCACGCGAATCTTGATGCCAAACAGATAGGCGACAAACCGGTGATAGCGGTGCGGAAAACTGCGTCGCGCGCGCAATCCAAAGGTCACGAACAGCCATTGCACGGGGATCAGCAGAAACGTGACGGCAAGGAATACCGTCAAGACGAAGATTGCGCGGATGGTCGGCATCAGATGCTCGACCTCGCAGCGGAGCGTCGCAGCACTTGCGGTGCAAAAGCCGGAGGGGGTGAAAAGATCACGGTTTGAGCTTTTTGCCCTTCGGCACGCCGTAAAGCTCAAGGCGGTGATCCACCAGCTCGAAACCCAGCTCTTCGGCGACGCGGCGCTGGAGCTTCTCGATCTCCTCATTGCGGAATTCGATCACGCTGCCCGACTGCACGTCGATGAGATGGTCGTGATGGCTTTCCGGCATTTCTTCATAGCGCGCGCGGCCATTGCGAAAATCATGCCGCTCCAGAATGCCGGCATCCTCGAACAGCTTGACCGTGCGGTACACGGTGGCAATGGAGATATGGGGGTCGATCGCGGCCGCGCGACGGTAGAGCTCCTCCGCGTCGGGGTGATCCTCGGCCGTCGAGAGTACACGCGCAATCACCCGGCGCTGCTCGGTCATTCGCAGGCCCTTATCGACGCAGAGTTTCTCGATCCGCGTCACTTAGTCATCCCCGTATGCGATTGCGGGGCCAAACTTAGGCGAAATCTTTCGGATTCGGAAGCGGCAGGGATGCCATCAGGACCTGAGCGTCCTTGCCCTCATAATAGGCTTTGCGCAGGCCTACCGGCTTGAAACCCAGGCCGCGGTAAAGCCTCAGGGCCGGTTCATTGTCAGTTGCGACTTCGAGAAAAAGCGTCCCCGCTCCTAGGTTTTGCGCATGGGCAGCGGCATTTGTCACCAGGGTTCGGCCGATGCCCCGGCGGCGGTTTTCGGGCGCAACCGCCAGGGTGAGGATTTCCGCTTCACCCCCGGCGGCGCGGGCAAGAATAAAGGCCTCGTGCCGAACAAAAGCGAATACGCCGGAGCCCTTGAACAGATCGCGGATAAAAGCGGCGCTCCAGCGATTTGCGAACGATGCGGCATGCAGCGCAGCCAGAATGGCAACATCGTCTGTCGACGGATCGAACAGTCGAGACATCAGGCGGGAAGCTTTGCGTCGGGGGCTCTGAGATACAGGGGCGCGGGCGGCACATTGGAAGCGGGCCGGGTTTCGGCCAGTTTGCCCACCCACAAAGCGTCGGGCTGGCGGATGTCGGTCAGAAAGAAGTCGGAACCGAGCGCCGTCTTCGCGGCGGCTGCGCCGGTGCCGCAAAGCGCCGAAGGTCCGAAACTGCGGATGAGGCCTAGTGCATGGTCGAATGGCGTCACCGACGGCGGAAGGAAAACCGTACTCTCGTCCCATAAAAGCAAATAGGCCTCGCCTCGCTTGGCATCATGAATGGCGGCAGCGCGCCGCGCACCGGTGGCAAAGGCCATTGCTTCAAGCGTGGTGATCCCGGTCAAGGGTTTTTTCAGCGCCACCCTTAGCCCGCGCATGAAAGCAAGGCCCACACGCTGCCCCGTGAAGGTACCCGGCCCGGTGGTGACGGCCAATTGATCGAGCGCAGCGAAGGCGATGCCGGCTTGCCGCATAGCTTCGTTCACCATGGGGGCAAGCGCCTCGGCATGACCGCGCGCCATTTCCTCAAAGCGGTGCGCGAGAATTTTGTCGCCGTCCAGCACCGCGGCCGAACATGCGCCCAGCGCAGTATCGACGGCAAGAATCAAGTTATGTTGCCTTCCTCCGCTCACGGGAACGCGCCCACGATAGTCGCACCTGCTCGCGCGGACGCTTTATAGAATCTTGCACGCTTCGTCGAAAGAGAGGCGGGGATTGCGGGGAAACACGCCTGCCGGATCGCCATGGCCCAAGGCGCAGATAAAATTCGCCTTGATATTGGTGCCCGCGAAAAATTCCTTCTCCACTGCCGCATTGTCGAATCCCGACATGGGGCCGCAATCCAAGCCCAGCGCGCGTGCGGCGACGATGAAATAACCGCCTTGAAGGCTGGAATTGCGGAAGGCGGTGGTGCGGATCAGTTCAGGCTTGCCCGCGAAGGCCTCCTTCATCTGGGGATTGTTGGGAAAGAGGTAGGGCAGCTTTTCGAAAAAATCCAAGTCCATGCCGACGATGGCGACGGCGGATGCTGCCATGGTCTTGTCCTGATTACCCGGCGATAGATGCGGCTTGAGCCGTTCCTTTGCAGCTTGGGAGGTGAGAAACAAGATCCGCGCTGGCGAACAATTGGCGGACGTTGGACCCCAGCGCATCAAATCATACAGTGCCATCAGATGGGCGTTTGATACCGGCTTGTTCTGCCATTTATTCTGGGTGCGGGCATTGCGGAAGATAATGTCGAGCGCTTCGTCGCTCACCGCATGTGACGTCATGGAAAACTCCGGCAAACGAATTGAATATCAGACCGCCTGAACTGCGGTGACTTCGGGTATGTAGTGGCGCAGCATGTTCTCGATGCCATTGCGCAACGTCATGGTCGAGGATGGGCAGCCAGCGCACGACCCCTGTAAATGGAGAGACACGATGCCCGTCGAATCGTCAAAGCCCTTGAAGATTATATCGCCGCCATCCTGCGCCACGGCAGGACGAACGCGGGTGTCGATCAATTCCTTGATCTGGGCAATCACTTCGGGATCACCTTCACCGTACGAGCCTTCGTCAACCTCCTCCGCAGAACTTTCTATTAATGGCAGGTTTCGCGTGAAATGATCCATTATTACGCCCAGCAGCGCCGGCTTGAGATGCTTCCAGTCGCCTTCACGCTTGGTGATGGAAATGAAATCAGCACCGAAAAACACGCGCGACACTCCCGGCGTCTCAAATAAGGCGCGGGCCAGCGGCGAACGTTCTGCCTGCGCGGCGCTCGGGAAATCGGCCACCGCACCTTCACCCATCACGGCGCGGCCGGGCAGGAATTTCAGCGTGGCGGGATTGGGAGTGGCTTCGGTTTGGATAAACATGGCGCTTCCGGTCACAGATGCTCGTTAAATGGACCCTCCCTGCTCCAGGATCAAGCGCTTCTAAAAGTCGGAAATCAGGCCCTTTTTCTCCCAATCGCCATAGCGGGTGGGTTCCGGGCCTTTTTGACCACCCCTTTCGGGGGGGAGTTTGAGCGGCTTTTCGGCGGCCCGTCGTGCCTCGGCCTCTTGATTGGCGCGTTTGCCCGCTTCGGCGATTCGGGCGGCGATTTCTTCCGGAGATGAAGCTTTCGTTGACCTGTCCATGGCTGCTTGACCCTGTCGCGATAAAGCATACATCACTGTCGGCAACAGGGATATTGCAGAATGAATCTCTTCAAGACCGCTTTTCTAATGTCGCTTTTAACCGGCCTGTTTCTGGTGGTAGGCGCCTTGATCGGCGGCGGCACCGGCATGGTGATCGCATTCTTGCTGGCGGCCGCCATGAACCTTGTCGCCTATTGGAACTCGGACAAGATGCTGCTCACCATGTATGGCGCACGGCAGGTAGATGCAACCGGGGCGCCCGACCTGGTTCATATTGTCGAGCGGCTGGCGGCGCAGGCGCACCTTCCCATGCCTAAAGTGTTCATCGCCGAGAATCCCCAGCCCAATGCCTTTGCTACCGGCCGCAGTCCCGACCATGCGGCGGTGTGCGTCACCTCGGGTTTGCTGGCGCAAGTAAACAACGAAGAATTGGCGGGCGTGATCGCACACGAGCTGGGCCATGTGAAAAATCGCGACACGCTTACCATGACAATCACGGCCGTGATTGCCGGCGCCGTCGGCATGCTCGCGAATTTCGCCTTCTTCATGGGCGGGCGACGCAATCCGCTTGGCCTTGTTGGTGTGCTGCTCGTCACGCTGCTCGCGCCCATCGCCGCCATGCTGGTCCAATCAGCTATTAGCCGCTCGAGGGAATTCGAAGCCGACCGGGCCGGCGCCGAACTTACCGGCCGGCCATTGTGGCTTGCGGACGCGCTGGCTGAGATCGATCGCAGCGCGCGCCAGACCCTGAACGCTCCCGCCGACGCCAATCCCGCCACGGCGCACATGTTCATCGTCAATCCGCTGCATGGCGGCATGAGCGGCTTATTCGCGAGCCATCCGCCCACGGCGGAACGCATCGCCAGGCTGCGCGCCATGGTGCAAAGTTCCGAGTCCCAAGCCGGCCCCTGGGGATGACGCAGGAACGCGCGGGCCTCGCCGCGCGCAAAGCCGCGCTGGCCATCCTTACGCAGGTTTTAAGGCAGCGCCGCCCGCTCGACACACAAATGGATTCGCTGAAGGGTTTAGCCCCGCGCGATGCGGCTTTCGCGCGAGCGCTGGCCAGCCAGACCTTGCGTCATTTCGGCGAGCTTGAGGCGCTGGTCCGGAATTTCGTGCCCAAACCGCTAGCGCCACACAAGGCAGGCCCTGCAATGGAAATATTGCTATTAGGCGCCTGCGAATTATCGGTTCTGACTGTGCCGCCCCACGCCGCTGTCGATGCCGCGAATAATCTCGCGGCTACCTACGGCAAGGCCGTGCATTTCAGATCCCTAATCAATGCGGTTTTGCGCCGCATCGCGCGGGAAAGCGAAATTGTCCGCGCGGGGCTTGACGTAGTGCGCCTCAACACCCCGGATTGGCTCTGGATGCGCTGGAGCGCGCAGTATGGCGAAGACGTCACGCGCGCTATCGCTACAGCGCATGGACGAGAAGCGCCATTGGACATTCACTTGAAGCAGGACGGCATTTCTTGTCCCGAAAGCGTGACCCTGTTCGGACTTTCTCGCCGCGTCATGGATCAAGGCCGGGTGGAAGAGTTGCCCGGCTTTGCCGAAGGCAATTGGTGGGTGCAGGATGCGGCCGCTGCGATCCCGGCAGCGCTATTGGGCGATGTCGCGGGCAAGCGTGTGATAGATCTCTGTGCCGCTCCGGGCGGAAAGACAATGCAGCTGGCGGCGAGGGGCGCGCAAGTCACGGCAGTAGAGCTTGAGCCTGCGCGCGCGGCCCGATTGCGGGATAATCTATCCCGCGTCGCGCTCAAGGCCGAAGTGATCGAAGGGGATGCGCGCGATTTTGCAGGCACCGCGCCGTTGGTATTGCTGGACGCGCCTTGCACAGCGAGCGGCACGATCCGCCGGCATCCCGACCTTCCCTGGATCAAAGGTGCGGCAGACGTGATGGCCCAAGCAGCGTCATCGTATGATCTTTTGGAGAGCGCGGCCCGCATGGTCGAGCCGGGCGGCCACCTGGTCTTTGCGGTTTGCTCGCTGGAGCGCGAAGAAGGTGACGAACAGATCGCAGCATTCCTTTCCGGCCACCGCGAATTCCAGCACGTACCCATTCAGGTACATGAGGTTTTCGGTCATCGCGAGTGGATCACGCAGCAAGGAGACCTTCGGACCCTGCCATGCCACTTTCCGGATCAAGGCGGTTTGGACGGCTTTTACGCCGCGCGGCTGAGACGACTATAAACGCCACGGGGCGTCTGTCAGAAACAGTGGCGCCAGTTTTTCGTACGACGCCGCCAGGAGGCCGTTAAAGCCGCCCGAGCGCGTAGGCGACAGCCAGATAGATCTTGCCCGTATCGGCAGAGAGAATGGACGAGGCAAGAAGTCCGCCGCCATCACCTTCGCGGGCACGCGCCAACAGCGCTTCGAACTCGTTCATATAAGCGTCCGCCGCCGCATGGAAATTCTCATCCTCGCGATAAAGGGTGGTGATGCGGTTCATTGCGCCATCGTCGATGGCATTGGCCAGATTGCGCGCAAACACGGCACGGTCACCCGCAAGATAGCGCCTCCACTCGTCACTGCCGGGAGCCGCCTCGGCGCTAATCGCCTCCAAGTCCACTGCCATATCGGCCAGCGCCAATTGCAACGCACCCATCGCGGCCGCGCTGCCTCCGGAAAGTTCGCGCGCCATGGTGTCGCTATTCTCAGCCGCCGCCAACAGAGTTTTCATTTCCCAACTCTTTGCGTCGCCGCCTTTCCCACCCCGCAAATCGGGATGGCGTTTGGGACGCTGGGTGAGTTTACGCGCCAGACCTTTAAGGCCCTCAGGTTCCGGTGTTGCTTCTGGAACCGGAGCGGCCGTCGTCAATTGCGTTGGCGGCACGCGCCCGCCTTGCGCGTTGCGGGAATGAATGGTCGAGAGTGTCCGCGCGGAAAGATCCAGCATCTGGTCCGTTTCGGACTGCACCATCTGCCGGATTCGCTGCGCCTCGCCTTGTACCACGGTCGGCAGCCGCGTCACATGCCGTTCCACTTCCTCGATGGTCCTGGCGAGAAGGCCTCGAATTTGAGTTGCTTCGGCGCTCATCTCGCCTGCGGCGCGGAGCAGCCTTTCGCATTCCGCCATCGCCTCGCCTACCAGGTTGCGCGCATCCTGTTTGGCCTGGGCCGCGCTTTCGCCGATCAAGGTCTGGGCCCCGGTACCCGCATCGCGCAAACTGGCGACCAGACCCGTGAGCACGCTATTGGCAGTCTCTGACGATTCCTTCAGCCGTTCGGCCTCGCGCGCAAAGGCTCCGGTGAGCTGCGACGCCCTGTTGGCGGCATTGGTCATGATGAGTTCCAAATGCCTTTCGGCGTCGCCCGTCACCATCTCGAACCGCTTGGTTTCACCACCCAGGGCGGCGATCGCAGATTCCATCCCGGCGCGCTGCTGCGACAGCGCGGCCTCGTAAAGCGCACTGTCTTCTTTCAACTTAGCCAGCATGTCGGTCATCGCGGTCCGATGTTTTTCTTGCCGGGCCAGCACGAATTCGGCGCGCGCAAGCGCCGCATCCGACACCGCTTCGATTTTCTTGGCATGGCCGTCGAGTTCGACCGCCGCGGCGTGGGGCGCTTCGGCGGCGGCATGGGCAGCTGCGCGAAAACCAGCGGCCTGCACCTCCAACGACTGGGCCGCCATCTTTAGAGAACCTTCGGCTGTTTCGATCGCGCTTTTCAATTGGGCCGCGCGGCCCGCCACTGCTTCGGTCGCACGCGAGGCGGCGTCATAAAGATGGTCGGATACTGAATCCAAGCGCTTGCCTTCCTGGATCAGGCGCGCGGCGATCGCTTCGCCCCGCACCTCGGCGCGGGCGCCCGCTTGCTCCAACGCCGCTATCTGATTTTCCAGCGCCGTTTCCAACGCCCTTAAACGACCGAATGCGCCGTCGAGCCCGGCATTCAGCGCGTCGAGTTCGCGGCGCACGGCCCGGCCCAGACGCGCCGCGGTGTTGGCTGCCCGCTCGTCCACCATGAAGAGTTGCTCTGCGGAGCCTTGCAGGGCTTCGGCAGAGCGTCCCATGCGATGGGCGAAAGTGAACGCGGCGCCCACCGCGGCGAACAACAGGGGCGGCAGCATGATCGCAGCGATGAACAACGCGGCCTGCTGCAATGGCAGCGAAAGCAGACCCTTCTGGCCGAAATAGCCCCAGAGGTAGGCGCCCCAAATCCCGATCCAAAAGGCCGAGGCTGCTGAGACAAAGAAAAAGGCCACAGTGCCATAGCGGCTGGAGGCGGGACGCTTTTGGGGGGGCCGGTTCTCGGCCCGCAAGGCCGAACTTTCGTTCCCAGGCTGGGCCGATTCCAGTATAACTGGTTGATTTCGCTCGAAATTCCGTGCCATCGGTGGTGCCCCCGAATTCGCGTCAAGGATAATGGATAGGGTTGGTTGCTGGAAGGCTAACCCTGATTTTAACGCTGTTTTAGCCTAACCGGCCGAGGTTTACGCTCACTTCATCCGGAAAGCAGTTATGGGCCCGAACTCGATCGATTTGGAGCATCTCGGCCGTTACACTGGCGGCGACAAAGAATTGAACGCCGAAGTGCTCCGCCTGTTCGACGACCAGGTCACAAGTATGGTCACCGAACTGAACGGCTTACTTGCCAACCGTGATAGCAAGCGTTGGCGCGAAGTGACGCACTCTATCAAGGGTGCGGCGCGCGGTGTGGGCGCTTTTTCCATGGGTGAGCTTGCGGCGCGCGCCGAACCGGTTGATCCCGCTAACGCACCGGCGGCAAAGGATGCGATCGAAAAGCTCGCGCGGGAAGCCGAGAGTATCCGCGCCTTTATCGAAGCCTATCTGGCTGCTTGAAAATCGAGCCTCGCACACATATAAGGACCACGCTTTCCCCAACCATTACATACATTTAGGTTTGGAATACCCTTGAGCGCGCCGATTGAGACGGATGTAGCGATTATCGGCGCGGGTCCCATCGGCCTGTTCGCGGTGTTCGAGCTCGGATTGCTCGATCTCAAATGCCATCTGGTTGACATACTCGACCGGCCGGGTGGCCAGTGCACCGAGCTTTATCCGGAGAAACCCATCTACGACATTCCAGGGCTTCCCATCGTTACCGGTCAGGAACTGACCAATCGCCTTTTGGAACAGGTCAAACCATTCGACCCGCAATTCCATTTCACCGAGATGGCAATGGCGCTGGAAAAACTCGGTGATGGACGCTGGAAGCTCACCTCCGACGCAGGCACGCAATTGATCGCGCCGGTCGTCGTTATCGCCGCGGGCGCGGGTAGCTTTGTTCCCAAGCGGCCGCCCCTGGCCGGCATCGAACAATATGAAAGGGCCGGAGACGGCAGCGGCGTGAATTACGCCGTGCGCAAGATGGAGACATTCCGCGGCAAGAATATCTTGATCGCAGGTGGCGGCGACTCGGCGCTGGATTGGACAATCAATCTCGCGCCCCTGGCCAAGAGCCTCACTCTTGTCCATCATCGCGACGGATTCCGCGCCGCCCAGCACAGCGTGAATAAAATGCGCGAATTGGAAGCTGCGGGGAAAATCAAATTCCATGTCGCCAGCGTCAAGGCGCTGCACGGTGAAAGTGGCAAGCTCGCCGGTGTGACGCTTTCAGGCCCGGACAAGCAGGAGTGGCATCATGAGACCGACGTGTTCCTGCCTTTCTTCGGTTTGACCATCAAGCTTGGTCCGATCGCCGAATTCGGCATCAACCTCCATGAAAACCTAATTCCGGTGGACACGGCCCGATACGAAAGCCCGACGCCGGGGATCTTCGCTATCGGCGACATCAACACCTATCCGGGTAAACTGAAGCTGATATTGTCGGGCTTCCATGAGGCGGCGCTGATGGCTCAGGCCGCGTTCCACATCGCCAGGCCGAACGAGAAGCTGCGCTTCCAGTATACGACGTCCTCGTCCAGTCTGCAGAAGAAACTGGGTGTCGCGTGAAGATCATCGCCATCGACCGTCAGGGGCAGGAACACACGCTGGAAGGCCGTGACGGCTGGAGCGTGATGGAGATATTGCGCGACGGCGGATTGGATATCGCGGCAGAATGCGGCGGCGCCTGCGCCTGCGCGACCTGCCATGTCTATGTCGATAACGGCTGGATCGAGAAATTGCCGCCGCGCTCGGACGCCGAGACCGACATGCTTGACATGGCGCTGGCAGTCGAGTCCAATTCGCGCCTCTCCTGCCAGATCGTATGCAGCGAAGCGCTGGACGGCATCAAGGTGACGGTCGCGCCGGAGTAAGACGCATGGCATGGACGCGTGGCGTGATTGCGTTGGTTGTACTGACCGCCTGCACGCCCGCGCCCAAGAAAGCTGCGCCGCAAGCGGTCAAACAAGCAGCATCGGCCTCTGAGGTCGCTGGCCACACGCCGTTCCCCGTGAACGGGTATCACCCAGGCGAATATCTCTTCCATGGCTATCCCTGCGGAACGGACTGTCGGCTTCACCAGCAGGGCTTTCAGTGGGGGCTGGAAAACAGGGTCGCGGATCCCAGGGATTGCCGTGGCACATCCGAAGAATTCGTCGAAGGCTGTCTCGCCTTTGCCGGGATAGAAGGACCGCTGGGTGAGCGCGATTTCGATGTGAGTTTTCCGCACATGAGCGGTATTAATTAGCGAACGCGCATCAACCGAAGCGCCGCGGCGCCGACTCGCCAGCCCGGAAGTTTCTCTCTAGGGTTGGCCTCGAGTAGGGTGAGGGGCGCAGGGACAAAACGATCCAGTGGATGGTTTGAGCCGCAGGCGCCCTGAGCGTAAGCGCAGGGCAGGGGCGGAATGACGGTCGCGCATATCTACACGGTTGCTTTCCAAGGTATCGCTCCATTATGCAGCAAGCACACCTAGAGTAAGTCGAAGTCGTCGTCAGCGCCGGTTCTGTGATTCAGAATCCAATCGGGATCATGGAGTGACGCCCGCTCTTTCTCGATTTGCTTTTGCGTTTCCTGGGCCATGTAGGCTTTGTATTCGCGCGTATTTCTCAGCAGCCAGATACCCAGAAACACGCCTGCAACTAGGCCAAGCCAGAAATCGCCATCGCCCAAGAAGCCCATGCCGCCCTCCCCAGAAGCAGGAGAGGCTACTCCTGATCGGGAGCAGGCGGCCACTAACGGGAACAAGAGGTGAACACAGCAACTTCATTGCTGTCTAACCCTACATCTTGTCTCACAGATTAGAAAAAATCAGAAATATTGTGGGTAATTTCCCACTCTTGAGGGCTCGGCATTAAGCCTTTGAACCGTATCAGTCTTTCCCACCCAAATTTGGGAGAGTCGCTTAAGTCGTGTTCTAGTTTTGGCCCATTCGTAAGCTGTCTTGCCGACTCTCTGTTGCAAGAGGCCAAGAGCGGGCCTATACACGGTTCCGAAGGACGGTCTGCCATGCGGGACATTCGTGAGGACTTGAGGGAGCGAATCGCGGCCGAACACGCGCAGCGTGAGCCGCATACGGAAGCCTTGAAGCAGATTGATCGGAATATCGCGGATCTTCAGCGCCTATTGGAGTTTGAGGAAGCGCGGGTGTCGGCGAGGGGTGCGGCAGCGCCACTCCCTAGGCCTGCGGCAAGCCTCGATGACTATGTATGGAAGCTCCTGAGAAC
>Ga0126381_100005378_pt1 | contig 14085 bp, 13 predicted proteins | sample PanSoiMetPlot_28_FD_96465 | JGI IMG/M metagenome (GOLD analysis project Ga0126381, IMG submission 96465) | Tropical forest soil microbial communities from Panama - MetaG Plot_28 | ecosystem: Environmental > Terrestrial > Soil > Tropical forest > Bulk soil | place: Panama | collected 2016-02-17
AAGGGAGGTCGGTGTTGCAGATCTTGGCGGAACCCAACCTTCTGGCCCTGAATGGACAGAAAGCCAGCTTTCTGGCTGGCGGAGAATTTCCCGTACCCGTCGTGCAAGGGGGACAAAGCCTGGGTGTGGTTACGATCCAATATCGCCCTTTTGGGGTGAGATTGGACTTCACAGCATATCTGGGCAAAGATAACGTGATTCGGTTGCATGTGAGTCCTGAGGTGAGCGCGCTAGATTTCGCCAACGCCGTGATCATTTCAGGTTTTACTGTTCCAGCACTCTCAACTCGACGAGCGGAAACGGATATTGAGCTGAAAGACGGGCAGTCGTTCGGAATTGCCGGTTTACTGGACAACCGTGCCCAGGTCCAACTTAGTAAATTGCCAGGGATCGGCGATATCCCAGTTTTGGGCAATCTGTTTCGCTCTAGAAGTGTCAGCCGCAGTAACAGCGAATTGGTGGTATTGGTTACTCCCCACGCGGTGGACCCTGTCAGACAGAACGCCCCGCCGCCCACTCCACCCGCGAATCCCCTCAAATTCTTGGATGATAAAGGGTTCGACAAGGGTCTGCCGGCCAAAAACGACCAAGATAGCAAGGGCAATCCTGGCCGCGGAGAGAACCCGAGTGCGAAATGAATTCAATGTCGATCAGAGATGCGCTTAACAGTTCCCCGCGCGAGAGTTTCTCCAACAACGAGCCTCTTTCGGTGGTAGGCATTTGTCTGGACGAAGAAACCTGGACGGTGCTGAAATCGTTCGCCGAGTCTGCCCCTCTGATCAAGCTGCGCACGCATTTCTCGCAATATGGACCACAGGACACCGATTCGGTTTCCGACTGGCTGGGCTCGCCGCATCCGGACATTTGCATCATCGATTTCGATCAGGACCGACGTAAGGCGGCGCAAGCGGCCGAGAACATTCACGGCGTCTCCTCCCAGACAGCGTTATTTGCCATTTCAACGGAGTCGCAACCTGACCTCATTATTCAGGCCATGCGGAGTGGCTGCAGCGAGTACCTGTTGAAACCAATGGGGCGCGAGCAGCTGCTCAACGCCGTAGCCCGCGTTGGCGGGCGACGCCGGGAACGCAGTCAAGCTTACAAAGCACAGGTTCTAGCCTTCATGGGTGCCAAGGGCGGCTGCGGCGTGACCACTTTGGTGACTCATATAGCTGCCTTGTTAGCCAACTCGTTTTCTAAGAAGACCTTGCTAGTGGATCTGCATCCGGATTTCGGGGATGCCGCCCTTTACCTCGGATTGACAAAGTATCGTTATCACTTCTTCGAATTAGTTGAAAACACCGATCGCTTGGACGCCGAGTTGCTGCAAAGTTTCGTGGCGCGCCATTCGAGCGGCGCGGAATTGATTCCCGCGCCAGATGGCACGGATGCCCCGCGCCGGATTTTGCCCGGTGCGGTGGCACAGACGTTCGATTTTCTACGGGTGCGTTACGAGTACATATTGGTCGATATGGATTCGGGGCTCACCGACGAGAACCTCGAACTGATCCGGCACTGCGACCACCTCCACGTTGTCACTGTCGCGGAAGTGTCCGCATTGAGAAACGTTGTACGATATTTTGAGCACTTGACCCGAAAGGAAATCCCCCAAGAGCGGTTTCGTGTAATTCTAAATCGCTACCAAAAGCGTTCGCTCATTGCAGACACCGAGATTGAGAAGACGCTGGGCAAGCGAATTTTCTGGAAAGTCCCCAATCAATACGCTCATGTTGTGAAAGCCATCAATGGTGGCGATCCAATTGCACACCTTTCCAGTTCCGATGTGACCAAGAACTTGAAGGAGCTGGCGTACACATTGGTGGGAAAAGCAGACAAGGAGAAAAAGAAAGAAAGTTCAGGATTTCTAGGTATTTTGGGCAGATAGTCAGGGGGGAAGTATGGGTGAATTAAACTCCATTTCGCAGTTGGGCATCGGGTCCGCCGCACCGATCCCTGAAAGCAAGCGAAGTGGCCTTAGTTTTAAGGCATACCAGGAACTGAAATCTGGTGTGCACCGCGACTTAATCAGCCGGGTAGACCTCGAGCGCGTCGCCACACAAAGAGACGAGTATACCCGGGCACAGGTCTTATCCGTCATTCAGGAGCTCGTCGCAAGCCTCCGGACTCCGCTGAGCGGGCGCGAGCGCGAACGCCTTTCTCTCGAGGTATTGGACGAGGTTTTTGGTCTTGGCCCGTTAGAACCGCTTCTACAGGACCCAACTATTAACGACATTCTGGTCAATGGACCTAAGCAGGTTTACGTGGAGCGCGCGGGAGTCCTTGAGGAAAGCAGCATCATGTTTAAGGACAACGCGCACCTGATGAACATCATTGACAAGATCGTCTCTGCGGCCGGCCGACGCGTCGACGAATCGTCGCCGATGGTAGATGCGCGTTTAGCCGATGGATCGCGCATCAACGTGATTATTCCGCCGCTGGCGATTGATGGGCCGCACATCTCGATCCGTCGTTTCGGCCATATTCCAATCGGCGAAGACGACCTGCTGAACAATCAGACGCTAACCCAGCCTATGCTTGAGCTTCTACGTGGAGCAGTCAAGGCGCGGCTGAACATCGTGATCTCGGGTGGTACCGGCGCTGGTAAAACCACCCTTCTGAACGTCCTCTCAGGCTTCATCTCTGATGGCGAGCGAATTGTAAGCATCGAAGATTCCGCCGAGCTGCAAATGAAACAGCGGCATTGGGTCCGACTCGAAACTCGACCCTCCAACATTGAAGGGCGCGGTGCGGTCATGCAGCGCCAGCTAGTAATCAACAGTTTGCGTATGCGTCCTGACCGCATCGTAATCGGCGAGGTACGCGGCGAAGAAGCCTTAGACATGTTGCAAGCCATGAACACCGGCCACGACGGATCATTAACAACTGTGCACGCTAACAGTCCAAGAGACGCCTTGGCCCGTATCGAAACCATGGCCATGATGGCTAACCTGAACTTACCTGAAAAAGCGGTTCGCCGCCAAATCGCATCCGCCATCAGTATTGTGGTTCAGATTTCTCGCTTCAATGACGGCACTCGCCGGATCACCCACGTCACTGAACTCACCGGCATGGAAGAGGATGTTATCAGCATGCAGGATGTCTATCTGTTCGAAAGACAGGGAGTGGCGGCGAACGGCAGGATTATCGGTCAGTTCTCCGCGACTGGAATTCGGCCGAAATTTGCCGAGCGCCTCAAGTCATCGGGCATTGCGGTGCCCGGGTCATGGTTCGAACACTCGTTTCCTATTACAGTCTGAGGATATTGCGCGATGTTACTGTTCTTGCTTCTGCTGGTGCTCACCTTCGTCGTGCTGTTTTATTTGTTGCGTCCCACTAAAACTGAGACGGCAGTGGCGCACCATTTGGAAGAAATTCGAGACAGTCGCCCCGAACAACAAGACGCTACTATCTTGAAGGTCGAGGGTTACAGTAACAATCCGGACGTCGGCGAGTTCGTTCGTCAGATTCCCGGAGCCTTCGAGACGCTCAACTTAATTCGACAGGCGGGGCAGTCATGGATGGTAGCTAACGTAATGGGCATTTCCGCACTTGCTACCGTGCTGACGGCATGGATTCTGTCATTTTTCGTACCTACGTTCCTAGCCTTGGTCGCGGGAGTGGCTGCGGGATCGATTCCGTATGTTTATCTATTGATTCTGCGAGAGCAGCGTTTCCGAAAATGCGACCAGTTATTGCCCGAGGCAATCGATCTCATGGCCCGCGGCCTAAGAGCCGGACACGCACTTTCCGCAATATTAGAGATGGTTGGGAACGAAATCGAGGAGCCCATCAAAACCGAATTTACCCGTCTGCATGAGGAACACTCCCTAGGATTACCATTGCGAGACGCAACCATGAACTTGGTTAGCCGGCTGCCCCGCGATGACGTGCGGTTCCTGGCTACCGCCATCCTCTTACAAAAAGAAACCGGCGGGAATTTAGCAACTATTCTTGATAAGACCGCTGCCCTGGCGCGCGAGCGCGCGCGACTTCGCGGACAATTGAGGATCTATACCGCACAAGGGCGCATTACCGGCTGGGTCCTCTGTTTCATGCCCTTCATCATGTTCGGCTTACTGAGCTCCATCAATTGGAATTTCGAAAAATTGCTATTCACAGAACACTTTGGCCGAGTTCTGGTTTATTTCGGTCTCGGACTGATGGCCCTAGGCGTGTTGGTTATTCGGAAGATCATTGACGTGAAGGTCTAAGCCTATGATGTTTGTGATCTTAGGGATCTGCCTTTTTGTGGGATTTCTGCTGATTTTCTTGCTGCTGTTACCCCGCACTACCGCCGCGGGAGCTTTGCTGCAAGAAGTGACGAGACCCATCCGTCAAGCCGATCTGCCTGCCTGGCGCAGCGCGATAGATATCGATTACCTAGCAAAGCCTTTCTCTTTTATTCGCAGCCTCATTGCCCCCGAGCCCAATGCGGAACTGGTACGGCGCCTTATGTTTGCCGGTTACCGCAGGGCGGCACACGCGGATATTTACCTCGGTTCGCGGCTTGCGATTCCCGCCGTTTTGGGTGTATTGGTGAGTTTGTTTGCCACTGACAATGCAATTATGTATTTCATCCTGGCAATTGGCATTGGCTTTTTCGCTCCCGAGTTTTGGCTCTCTTGGGCGATCAAAAAACGTCGAGAGGAAATTCGCCTGAGCCTCCCCGACGGCTTCGACTTTCTTGCGATCTGCCTAGAAGCTGGACTGGGCTTGGATCAAGGAATCATACGCTTGGGCCACGAATTACGCGTCAGTCACCCCGCATTGGCAGAAGAATTGCTTCAGCTTAATTTTGAACAACGGGCGGGAGTACCAAGGCTTACAGCGTGGAAGAATCTTGCGGACCGAGTTGATTTGGAAAGTGCTCGCTCTTTCGTCGCCATGCTGACTCAGACTGATCGGTTTGGAACTCCCATTTCGAAGTCGCTAGGTGCGTTTTCCGACTCGCTACGTACAGCGCGCCGACAAAAGGCTGAGGAACTAGCAGCCAAGACGACGATCAAACTGCTGTTCCCGTTGGCGCTGTTTATCGCGCCCTCAATGGGAATTGTAGTGTTGGGACCAGCCCTGATTTCACTCGTAAAGGGCTTTGAGCGTGCGTTTCACTAGCACGCGGAAGTTGGCCAAAGTTTTGGCAGTTAAAATCAAGGAGAGGTGAGGCATGGACAACGTTACTTTGATTCGCGTGGTATCCGGCGTTCTGGCCGTGGTGGTGTTTTTTACTCTGGTCTACCGAATGAAGAAGAAAGCGCCCCGCTAACTGCAACCTAACCCCGAGAAGACGGTCATGGCAAACAATCCGCGGCACGTTTTTGTTTATAACAAGACGAAAGAGGTATTTTTGGCCTTTCGTGTCAAGGTTGCCGACTCAGTATTCAGTCGCTTGGTTGGCCTGCTGGGCCGGAGATCACTTGAGCCGGACAGCGGGGTGTGGATTGTGCCGGCAAACGCTGTGCACACGATCGGCATGTTGTTCTCCTTCGACCTCGTCCTAATTGACAAACACTTCAGGGTAGTTGGCTTTCGGGAGCTGGTACGGCCGTTTACAATTACCCGTCCGAACTTCAAGGCAGAGAGTGTGCTGGAATTGCCAGCGCATTCCATTTTTCGGAGCCGCACTCAGATTGGCGATCAGTTATTGATCGAACGTTATGAGGCGCGGAAACCATCCCAGTACAGCAGTTCGGAAGCGATGGTTGATGTCCAAAAGGCATCGCCGGCGACGGTCCCAACCACGCCCATTATTCCGATTGCGCCGGATAATTTGCCAGGGAGCTCGCGAGATTCTAAATTTGCAGGCGGCAAGCGGTAGAGCCCAAGCTGAGGAAAAGTCGCAAATTGCTGAGCTTTTGCCTATAAGAAACGATACCAAACGGTAACAGTGGCTAAAACGAAAGTTAACACGGAAGATTGTCGCCGTACAGAGCGAGAGAAAAGAGGACACCACTTAAGCACTTCGCTTTCTGCTTGGCAGTGTGAATAGGGCATGCAGGGCACGGTCTAATTGTTCCCGTTCATGACTGTTCTCATCAAGATCTTCCAGTCTTTCGTGAATCGCGCGCCGAGCGGCCTCAATGCGCCCAGATAGTTTCTGCGGGTCGGTTTCGGTCAGAGCAGCCGTATAAAGTGTGCGCCAGTTCGACATTACAGCCTCCGAATGCCACACTCCAAGCGTTAGGGGGGGCAGGGAAAGATTATAGCCGTTTCCTGCCCAGCTCAGATCATAAAGAATTCCACACGACAGTGCCGTCGGCGCTAAGAAATACGCGGCTGTCTTTGGGAACCGCGATTCGTAGTCGCTTGCCTGGCTTTTCGAGCTAGCCCTCGAGGCCACCAGCCGATCTGCCGATTCAGCGTAAACATATTAGTGCCCACCATCTGCGCCAATCTCCACCGAGCGTAATAGTAGTACCGCATGACGATCCAGATTCTGGAACAGGGACGGACTTGAATGTTGGCAAACAGCCCACATTGATGGATTCAGGGCAGGGTTGAGATTCTGGTCGGCGCAACCCGACGAACATCGCCCCCAATAGGGGCGACGGAGACGACATATTCCATCTCCGGCGCGATTCTCTTCGGTCCAATAAAAGGGATTTTTCCTCTCTGGGTCCCGAGCAGAGCACAGACTCGGATTTCTCCCGGCAAACCCGCAAACATGAATGCTTATTGCTTATTCGGCGGTTGGCCGGCGAAGAAATAGGCTTCAACCGCGCGTAACAAAGAGTTATGATCGAGCTGCGGCTTCCGTTCTTCATATCGCGCCGCCCAGCATATATGGTTGACGAGGTCTCGTGGATAGCAGGGTCGTAAGGGCTCCTTCAGTTTCGTCTGCAGCCAATTCACCAGTTCGTTGACAAGACCTTCGTCATACTGAACGCCCGCATCACGACAAACGCGGCTGAAGATTTCTTGAAACTGTTCTTCAGACGCCGCGTCGACCTTGATCTTGGTTTGAATTCTTCGCAGAAAAGCCACATCCACCATTTCCGCCAGATTCATATTTGTCGCAAAAACGACAAACAGCTCAAATGGAATCTCGATCTTTTTTCCACCTGCTAAAGTCAAAAAGTCGATCTTACGATCCAGGGGAACGACCCAGCGGTTAAGCAGTTCTTCAGGACGGACCCGCTGGCGGCCAAAGTCATCTATGATCAGAACTCCATTATTAGCCTTCATTTGCGCTGGTGCAGAACAGAACCGTGTGACCGGATTAAACTGCAAATCCAGCATCTCGATGGTGAGTTCGCCACCCACAACGAGTGTAGGGCGATGACACAGCACCCAACGCATATCTTGGTAGTGCGAGGGCGAACTCTGGATATCGCGGTGGACTAGAGGATCGTGCACCGTAATAATCTGGCCGTCAACTTCCACGGCGTAAGGTATCCAGACTCGGTCTTCAGCAAGCACTCGAGGCAACGCTTCAGCTATGGCCGTCTTTCCCACGCCCGACGGTCCATACAGGACAATCGATCCGCCAGAATTAAGCGCGGTTCCAAGCTGCACCAAGGTTTCTTTACCCAGTACCAGGTGCGAGAATGCGCGCTGCACAGCGGGGGGGTGCACTTCGGCGTTGCGGACGCTCTGAGAACGGACCTGCCGGACATAACTCTTAAGTGACACTGGCGCCGGCCCCGCATATTGGTTTTGTGCGAGCAGCTCCAATGCCCGTGATCGGCCTTGAGAGGTAATGGCGACCAGGCGAGCACTGCCAGCCATCCCCGTCACTTCACAGAGTTGCTCTTTTCGCAACCGCCGGAAGAGTTCTTCAACCACCAATGGCTTCAGACGAGCCAGATCCCCCCATTCTGGAACCGACAGGGGACCAGCGAAATAAAGAATTTTCAGAAGCAGTTCTTCAAGAAGACTTCTGGGCACATCTAGTGCGTCAACCGACTCGGGAGCCATAGGCGAATCGGCCAGGACCTGAGTATTCAATGTTGTCATCAATTCCTTCCACACCAACCGCTAGTTGGTTCGACCCCCGGCTGTGGCTCTATAAGCGAACGCAAGCCCGACCTACTCTCCCGGGAACAGGATGGACTGGAGGGCTATATCTACTAGGGATCCTTGGCGCCTCCCTCAGGCACAGCGTGGAAGCTATGTCGTTTCAAAAAATTGGCGGGCGTAAGCCGCTGAACCGCAAGCAACATTCTGCCCATGTTGCGGTTTTGCTCATCAAAGTTCTTATATTCGGCTCGGTTTGTAGATGTCAACAGCCTCAACTGCAGGTTCCTACACTGAGGTAACATCGCGTGTCGATCACAAAAGTGAAATAGAGAGAGCGTTCCTGCACAAATGCCGCGGCCGAGCGAATTAGTACCGGGTGCCATCGTTTTACGCTTTGAATACGTTCCATCGGGGTCGCCTACAACATTCTGCCCTGCCCTTGCTAGAATGGCCTTGGCGTTGATCAGTTTTTGCCGAACACTGAACCTCGCAGTTGCGCTGCCCCGCAACCCTGCTGCCAGAGCTCCAGAATGCACGGGCGATACTTGATTCAGTGGGCCACCGGCATCTCCTCTCACTCGCACTTTCAGACATTAGAGTAGCCCGACTCCCTTGCCTCGAAGCTTAAACCCTGGCTCTCCGGACCTGTACTTTTATTCGTCGCTGGCGCCCGTCTTGTTGCAATGCCATAACGGTTCCTGGTGCGGCTTCCTGCGAACCAACTGAGCTCGGCGAAGAGCACTCGGCCCTTGACGCAACCAGCTGGAGCCGTTGCTGTAACTACACAAGATGGAGCGGGATCGACAGTCGCCTGACGCCTCCTCGGCCTTCCAAAACATTGACTCTAGAGTCCTCGACTCGCCACAGAAGAGCGGGAAGAGTAACGCCCGCCTATAGTTCCATTCGCAGAGAACTCGATACTTTCTATGATGCCGGAAATCTAGCGGACCGGACGCCTCTGATAGGACTTGGGTCTAAGCAACAATTCTGGGCGCCAGATTTCGACGCCTGCGGTTTGCCGATTGTCCGACGAAGGAGCAAGTGTCACAATGGCAGGAACCGTTCTTATGCGACGCATGCATTTGGTCAAACAGGGGTTCCAGCGAGCGACGCTTATTTTCATGGTTTGCCTGGCATGGCAGGCTTCAAAAGCGGCCGACAATGTCGCAGGTACTCGAACTCCTATCGTGGTCTTTATGACCGATTTCGGAGTGCTTGATGATTCTGTGGCCATCTGCAAAGGCGTCATGTTGTCGGTTGACCCGCAATTGCGAATCGTGGACCTCACGCACCAAGTTACACCCTATTCCATCCTCGATGGCGCACGATTTCTTTCTGGTGCAGCTCCCTACTACCCGGGGGGAACCGTGTTTGTGGCGGTAGTGGACCCTGGCGTGGGTAGCGCACGGAGAGCTCTGGTGGTGAAGTCAAAACGTGGCCAGTTCTTCGTTCTCCCCGACAATGGCCTGATAACGCCGATCGCGGACCGGGACGGCATTGAGGCTGCGCGCGAGATCACCAGGCCGGATTGGATGATTGGCGCGGCACTATCCTCGACCTTTCATGGCCGGGATATTTTTTCGCCAGTGGGCGCCCACTTGGCGCGGGGCGACGACTGGACCCGGGTTGGACCAGAAATCACGCTCGACAGTTTGGTGCGGCTCAGCCTTGCGCCAGTTAAGCTCGACCAGCAGGGCTTGCATGGCGAAGTTCTTGCCACCGATGGCGCCTTCGGAAATCTGGTCACTAATGTTACTGGTGCTGATTTTCTGCGCCTAGGTTATCGGCAGGGCGAAACAGTCGAGGTCTCGATTGCTGGCACTATGTTCCGGCTGCCGTTTGTGCGCACTTTTAGCGATGTTGCCCTCAACCGGCCCCTGATCTACATAGACTCGCGGGGCCGGGTCGGGCTGGCCGTTAACCAGGGAAATTTCGCCTCCGCCTATCGCGTCAAACCGCCCGCTCCGATCTCCATCGCACGGCCCAAGCGCGCCCAGGCGCAAACCCCCTAACCTTAACCTCTTCTTTTTGCCCGAGGACTATAATCGAACACATGGACGCCGTTTACTCATACGCAGAGATTGCGAAAACCATAGACCACTCGCTATTGAATCCGGCCTTGACCTCCGCCGAACTCGAACGAGGGTGCCAGGTTGCTAGGCAATACGATGTCGCCAGCGTTTGCCTCTTGCCGTATTACCTGCGCCGTTGCGCGGAGCTACTCGAGGGAAGCGACGTGCGACCTAGCACCACCATCGGGTTCCCTCACGGAGCGCACACGACTGCCGTCAAGTTGGCCGAAGTAGAACAGGCCTTGAAGGACGGCGGGGCAGAGCTGGACATAGTGATCAATATCAGCAAAGCGGTTAGCGGGGACTGGAATTACATTAGTACCGAGATTCAGGCTTTGACCGACGCCACGCATTCGGGCGGAGCGAGGATCAAGGTCATTTTTGAAAATGCCTATCTTGACGAAGGCGCTAAAATCTCGCTTTGCCGCATCTGTGGTGAAATCGGCGTTGATTGGGTGAAGACCTCGACTGGCTTTGCCCCGAGCGGCGCCACAGTCGCCGATGTGAAGTTAATGCGTACCCACTCTCCGCGTCAGGTCCAGGTAAAGGCCTCGGGCGGCGTTCGCACCCTCGATGCTCTCCTGGAATTTCGCGCAACCGGTGCTACGCGCGTGGGTTCGTCCTCAACCGTGCAGATTCTCGATGAGTGTCGGCGCCGCCTTGGTGTTCAGGAACAAACTGCGCTGACCGGGTGATGGAAGTCAGTACCGGGTTATCATCGCTCCGACCGAACCGGGTCCTCAAAAGCACGGAAATTAGGCGTCATTACGCCACAACCAACCTATTGAGAACCGATTTTGTACCTGCGCGTATCTTCCGTTCCCAAAATCGAATGCACCCACTGGACTACTCCGAAGCGCCGGTCTACGGTGATACTCCTCCTTGTGGATGCAATTCTGGTAGTTGTAGTACAGTTGTCGCGATAACTGATAACCGGCAAGTTGTTGGGGAGGTCCCCTCCGAGCGAAGCGGATAGCGGATGCAACATTCTTAAAAGCGAAGGCGCGAGAGATGTCAGAACGGAAATGAATCTGAAGCCAGGCGGACAAGGATGTTGGGCGTTTAATCGTCAACGGACCTCAGAATTTGAATTCCAAGATCTTCTTACTTTCCTCTGGTACGCTGGCGTATTTCCATTGCTTCACCGCCTCTTCGACGGCCTGAGACAAAACCGGATTGCCACCGAGTATAGCGATGGAACTCACGCTGCCTTCGGGTGCGATGGTGATCTCCACTCTGACCGTGCCCTGCAGGTTTAGCTTCTTGGCGATCAACGGATATTCGGGATTGATCTTCTTAATGACTTTGCGATCTTGCTGCGCCGCACTTCGCTGAGCGAGCGCCAGTACCAGGATGAAGAGCCAAGTGACGTAGCTAAACAAATCTAGGCGCGACTTGCAGATGGCTTTTGTTTCCCCAAGTTCTTCAGAGCCGCCGGCGAATAAAATGTGCGTCATTGAAAATTGCCGGGGCAAAGCTCTTCCGTCGTGTCAACCAACGTGATGGCCTCACGCGTGATTTCCCCCGATATGCAATCCTCGTAGAGGGTCCCTGGTCACGCAATGAGGAATAGAACTCGAGACGTTACCCGAGTAATACTCGACTGCGTTCTGAAACGTGGCGGGTGGCTATCGGGGGCAAACTCCGCTCTTTACCCCTTCAGGCCGACAGCTCAGGCCGTCCCGGAGTGGCGGCATCGTTCCGGGCTTTTGAACCGGTCTGCGATCAAAGTGGATACGACTATAAAGTTAAGCCATCATCTAAGCGCTGGCTTCGCCTCGGTACCGCAATCACAACTGCTGTCCGAGAGTTGGCGAATTCACTGACATCGCGGTCATCCTCTGAAAAAGTCTCTTCCCTGGATCGCCTCCGTGCCATCGCTTGACGGGATTTCTCGAATATGTCGCACTCGAAAATGCCTCGTGAATGAGGACTCAAGTGGCGGACGACTGCCGGTCGATTCCCTTCCCGCAAATTGAATCCAGTTGGTTCTAACTTCCATCGGTTAAAGATGCCTGCGAGTACCTCTGAGCGCACCGCGGTGTCGGGGGGCGAGTTTCGCCCAACGCTTCGCCTTGCTCTGCCGTTGATTATCGCTGAGGTCGGTTGGATGAGCATGGGAGTCGTGGACACCATCATGGTTGGGCGTTTGCCTAATAGCGCCGTGGCCATTGGTGCTACCGGTCTCGGACAGAGCCTTTATGCTGTGGTGGCAATTTTCGGCGGCGGCTTGCTACTGGGCATGGATACATTTGTTGCCCACGCTTACGGTCGCCAGGACTTGTCAGACGCAAGAAATACATTGTGGAACGGACTGGTCCTGGCCACCATGCTTACTCCGCCCCTGATGCTCCTGGTGTCGCTTTGGCCGGCGTTGATGGAACGCTTTGCCATCAGCCTGGAGCTAGTCGGGCCGATGCGCTCCTTCCTATGGGCGCTCAACTGCGGCACGTGGCCGCTGCTTGCATACTTCACGCTGCGACGTTATCTGCAGGCCGTAAACATCGCCCTACCCATCATGTTCGCCCTGATTTCGGCCAATATGGTCAATGCCTTAGGAGACTGGATCCTTATTTACGGCCATCTCGGATTCCGTCCTCTAGGCGTTGCCGGTTCCGGCTGGTCCACGTTCTTCGCCCGGATCTACTTGCTTTGGGTGCTTGCGACAACCGTAGTCTGGACCGAGCGGAAACGGCGCGTATCGCCCCGTGCCGGCGCGAGCTGGGCGAAAATTGACGCCCAAAGGATCTCTACATTGCTCAAACTGGGATTGCCGGCCGGGGCACAGATTCTACTTGAAATTGGTGCCTTCGCCACGGCCACGGCACTTTGTGCCAAACTTGGCCCGCTTCAGCTCTCGGGCCACGAAATCGCTTTGAACTGCGCCTCGTTTACTTTCATGGTCCCGCTGGGAATCAGTTCGGCGGCAGCGGTTCGCGTGGGCCACGCCCTGGGCAGACGAGATGCCCTAGGGGCACGCCGTGCTGGGTGGTCGGCCATCCTTCTCGGGGCCGGTTTTATGACTTGCGCCGGACTGGTTTTCGTCTCTGTTCCGCGGCTGATTGCCCGGGCTTTTTCTCCCGATCCCACGGTGGTTAGGGTGGGGGCGAAGCTACTGCTGGTCGCCGCTGCCTTTCAACTATTTGACGGCGTCCAGGTGGTCACGACCGGGGCGCTGCGGGGCGCAGGCGATACCAAGACCCCCATGGTCGCGAACCTAGTGGCCTATTGGTTGATCGGGATCCCCTTGGGTTATTTGCTTTGTTTCCGTGTAGGTTGGGGCGCACTCGGGGTTTGGATTGGCCTATGCACGGGTCTGATGATCATCGGCTCGGCCCTTGCTCTCACTTGGCGTCAGAAGCCGCTCTTTGCCGTCCGCCCTCACACCGCCTAGCTCCTGGACGTTGAAAAGCCCTGCCGAAAGTTTTTGGCGGCTAATCAGCTTGCGAGCCCGATCTCACCTGGTTATGATGCAACGTCATGACTAGCCACGGCCCCACTCATAAATTCGGCCTCCGCGAGAAGGCACAGCTGATGTCTGCATCTGAAATTGAGCGCACCCTGCTGCGCATGGCCCATGAGATCGTGGAGAAAAATAGCGGAGTGAAGAATTTGGTTCTGATCGGCATTCGCCGTCGGGGTGTGCCGCTGGCGGAGCGGCTCGGCAAGTTGATTGGGCGGATTGAAAGCACCAAAATTCCGGTTGGTTCTCTCGACATCACGTTTTACCGAGACGACCTCTCGACTCTCGGTCCAAGACCCGTGGTGCAAGAGTCGGAGCTCGGATTAAATATCGAGGACAAAAACATCATCCTCGTCGATGACGTGCTTTTCACCGGTCGCACGATTCGCGCCGCCATGGAAGCACTATTCACCCATGGTCGTCCGCGGAGAGTGCAGCTTTGTGTACTGATTGACCGCGGGCATCGCGAGTTGCCCATCGAAGCCGCCTTCGTGGGGCGGGCCGTGCCCACCACCATGCGGGAGGTAATCGAGGTCAAGTTGAACGAAGTTGACGGGATGGAAAAAGTTCTGCTGGTCGAGAAGTAGCACGGCA
>Ga0126381_100005379_pt1 | contig 14084 bp, 14 predicted proteins | sample PanSoiMetPlot_28_FD_96465 | JGI IMG/M metagenome (GOLD analysis project Ga0126381, IMG submission 96465) | Tropical forest soil microbial communities from Panama - MetaG Plot_28 | ecosystem: Environmental > Terrestrial > Soil > Tropical forest > Bulk soil | place: Panama | collected 2016-02-17
GCTGCCGCCCAGGGCCGGGTCTGTTCGTAGGTCAGCATCGAGAATGGACCAGCTTCTCCGGGTCGGTGACACACCTGGCAGTGCTGCTCCAGTATCGGCGCGACGTCTTTGGTGAACGTAGGTTTGATTCGCGCCTCCCCGGCGAATACGGGAACCAAGGCAAACAACGCCAAGAAGAAGCGAACCGCGGCAGAATAGAACCCGTGTGTCATAACGTTGGGCTTGCCTGCGGAGGCAGCGCGCCCTACCTATTGCACGCTAGCATAGACTTGTGTTCAAGCTGAAAGTCGCGGCTCTTTGGCTCATTTCGCTTGACTTCGCCCGCGCCGAAGTTCACTCTCTCACCCTTCAGCAGGCGCTCGAGATTGCCGTGCGACAGAATCCAGACGTCGCTCTTGCGCGTCTGGACGAGCAGCGCGCCGATGAGGGTGTCAAGATAGCGCAGGATCCGTTTCGTCCGCACGTATACGCCGGAAGCGGCCTCGCCTATACATACGGCTATCCGAACAGTATCGAGGGGAACGCACCCAGCCTCTTCCAGGTAAGGACCGAAGAGAATCTCTACAATCGGCCGAAGAGCTATGAATTGGCTGCGGCCCGCGAAAGCGCGCGGGGTTTCCGGTTCGGAACTCAAGCCAAGGCGGACGACATTGCTTACCAAGCCGCGGACCTGTTCCTTACCGCGAGCCAGATAGAACATGAAAGCGAAACAATTTCCGGCCAGATTCCGAGTCTTCAAAAGGTAGTCGAATTTACCTCAGCCTCCGTCACTGAAGGCAGCGAACTGCCTCTGGAGTTAAAGCGCGCCCGTGTAAATCTTGCGGCATCTCAAGAGCGCCTCGGTTCCGACAACCTCGATAAGGATTATTACGAGATGATGTTGGCCATCGCCCTGGGCTATCCTGCTACCGATCGCGTCAAACCTGTTGATTCGGGCCAGTTGTCAGAAGCGGCCCCGGTTCCGGAAGAAGAGGCCGCCGACATGGCGCTTCACAACAGTCGCGAATTGCGTCAGATGCAATCGAATGTGCTTGCTAAGGAACTCGATCTACATTCTTACAAAGCAGCCCGTTTGCCGCAAGTGGACCTGGTGGCACAATATGCTCTGTTTGCGCGCTACAACTACGTGAATTACTTCCAGAAATTTCAACGCAATAACTTTCAGCTTGGCGCATCAGTCACCATCCCGATCTTAATAGGTCCTGCATACAAGGGTCTCGCCCAGCAGGCATACACCGATGTGCAAAAGTTACGCGTCCAAATGGATCAGGTGCGAAACCGCATCCTTGCCGATACACGCCGCAGCTACGAGCAGTGGCGGAAGGCGGAAAGCATTCGCAACCTTTCGCGTATGCAACTCGATCTTGCGCGCGAGGAGTTGACGGTTCTTCTCACGCAAAATGGCGAAGGACGCGTTCCTCTGAGCCAGGTTGAGCAAGCGCGCATTGAAGAGAGCAATCGTTGGATCGCGTTTTTTGATTCCGAGACTCAGGTGACCCGGACGAAGCTCGCCATTCTTCATCGTACAGGCACACTTATGGCCTCGCTCCGCGCTGAAGTGGCGAGTCCGGCAGGGAGCAGACCTTGATGTCGGCAGTGCCCGAACTCGTCACCGCCGTAACCAGCCCAGACGACACCCCAGCGATTGAAATTCAAGATCTTCACAAAATTTACGACGGCGTTCACGCTGTTGATGGATTGTCGGTCACAGTGCCGCAAGGATGTTTCTTCGGTTTCCTCGGTCCGAATGGGGCGGGTAAGACAACTACGATCAAGATGCTGATGGGTCTTGCCAGGCCCGATAGCGGAAGCATTCACGTTTTGGGCCTTCCGATGCCGCAGCAGTCTCTTGATATTCGAAGGCAAATCGGTCCCGTACCCGACGATTCCTTATTGTTCGACTATCTGACGGGTGGCGAATACTTGGATTTCGTAGCTCGCCTGTACGGTCTCGCCCGATCTTCGGCCAGGGAGCGGAGCCGCGAGTTACTGGAATTGTTGCAACTCGATGAGAACCCGCGGAAGCTCATCGGAGAATACTCAAAGGGTATGCGAAAGCGCGTAGCCATGGCTGCCGCTCTCATTCACAGCCCCAGGCTCTTTCTCATGGACGAGCCCTTCGAAGGAGTCGACGCTGTCGGTGCGCGTCTGATGAAGGACATTCTTCGCGAGCAGGTCCACCACGGCGCAACTGTGTTCCTTACATCGCACGTACTTGAAGTTGTGGAGAGGCTATGCGACCGTATTGCAATTATCAGCCGCGGGAAGGTAATCGCTAACGGAACCGTCCCGGAATTGCGGGCGCAGGTGGCCTCGGGTGCAACTACTCTCGAAGACATCTTCGTCCAGTTGGTTGGCGGGGAACGCTACAGCGGAAAATTTGACTGGCTCTAAAGTCATGTGGCAGCAAATTCGCGCCATCGCCTGGGCTCAGTTCCGGATAGCTCGCAACCACCTTCCGCGAACCAGCGTCGGCAGTGTCCTGATGTGGATGCTTTCGCTCCTCTGGTATGGTATCTACGCGGCGCTTGCGATTGTTCTCGCGTCGCGTCTTCCCGATACCTCCATCCCGGAACTGCAGCGCTGGACACCGCCGGCGCTCCTCGGAGTCTTTCTTTTCTGGCAGGTCGTTCCGCTTCTCACCCTCAGCACCGGGTGGTCGCTTCAATTGAATCGGCTGCGGGCTTTCCCGGTCAGTGATCGTTCGTTGTTTGGTATCGAAGTGCTTCTCCGTCTCACGAGCGCACCGGAAATGATACTCATTCTGACGGGCGCGGTGATTGGTCTTGGCCGTCACCATGCTGTTCCTCTGCTGTCTCCGCTCTTTTTGCTTCTGTACATCCCCTTCAATTTATTTCTTCAGCTAGCAGTTCGCGAGCTGATCCTGTATTCCTTTGAGCGGCATCGCTTCCGTGAACTCTTTGCGGTTCTGGTGATCAGCATCAGTGTTCTTCCTCAGCTTTTGGCCCGCACCCAGCTCGGTCACGTTCTCCGGCCATACTTCTTTGCAGCGGCCCGCGGCTACGCCACCCCTTGGCGTGTGACCGGCTCCTTAAGTCTCGGGCCGCCTTCTGCCACCGACATGATTCTGCTCCTGATCTGGATCTTTGCCGCTTACGCGCTCAGCCGTTGGCAATTCGAGAAGGGCCTTCGCCACGAAGACATATTCCGGCACTCTGGTCCGGCTTCAGCTATGTCAGCAAAGAAAGCCGGTTGGCTCGATGGGCCGACCCGCCTGTTGAAAGATCCACTAGCGGCGCTCCTTCAAAAGGAGTTTCGTGGGCTGCTGCGCATGCCACGCTTCCGGGTGCTCTTCGGGATGGCCTGCATTTTCAGCGTGGTTGTTTTCATTCCCGTCACATTGAACCACGACATACGCCACGGCAGTGGTTTCGTCAGCAGCAATTTTCTTCCGATCGTGAATCTCTATGGATTGCTTCTGCTCAGCGATGTTCTTTTGCTGAATGTCTTTGGACTAGATCGTTCTGCTGCCCAGCTCTATTTTGTTGTGCCCATTCCTCTCGCGTGGGTCGTCAGAGCGAAAAACCTGGTCGCAGTCGCGTTCATTTGTCTTCAGACGGCCGCGGTGCTGATTATCGCCTTGATCATTCGGGCCAATGTCACGCTATTAAGCGCTCTCGCCGGCGCCGCCGCGTCAGCGGTTGTGACGGTTTATTTGCTTGCCTTGGGAAATCTCGCTTCTATCTCCATGGCTCGTCCTGTGGATCCCGCTCAAACGTTTAAGAGGCAGGCCGGCGCAAGAATGCAACTTTGGATTCTCCTTTGTGGCGTCGGAATGTATGCCTTGGTCGGATTTGCATTTCTGGCGCGCTGGGCGCTTCAGAGTGATGGGGCGCTGCTAGGCATCTTGCTGCTCGAGTTTGCAATCGGCCTCATCTTCTACCACATCGCGACCGAATCCGCCGTTCGGCGGGGCCTACACGAAAACGAGCGAATGCTGAATGCGCTCTCAAAGGGCGCCTCGCCCATAAGTGCAGGGTAGCCTCTGTCAAAACTGAAACTGATGGCACCGGAATCCACTACGGCCCTGGGTGCCAGTGCCTCAGTCGACCGAAACTCTAAGTCAAACCATCAGTTTCTGCATCTGCCGCTCAATCGCATACCTCACTGCCTCGCGTGCCGCTTCGTCCTTATAATGTTGCCGTGGCCAAAAGAAGCCCCGGAGACCATCGCGCCGCCGGCGGGGAACGATATGGATGTGGAGGTGTGGAACCGTTTGGCTAACGCGGTTGTTGATTGCGATAAAGGTACCTTCGGCATCCAGGGCCGATTCCACTGCTTCGGCAAGCAACCGCGTCGCCTCCATCAGCGGTCCGCTCAAGGCTTTCGGGATATCGAGCAGTGTTGTGCAATGTTCGCGCGGGCACAGCAGAACATGCCCAGGAAATAGTGGATGATTGTCAAGAAATGCCAACAGTTGGGCGGACTCGTAGACGATACTAGCGGTGGCGCCTCCGGCTGCTATTTTGCAGAACACGCACGATGAATGCTCCGTCTCAACGTCGTTGGTCTTATTTTGAGACACTGCCTGTCTCCATCTCTACATCGACGGGGGTCCACTGTCCATTGTGTAAGCGCGCCAGGCCAACCGTGGCTACGCCGCGTGGCGTCTGAATTGTAAGCCGGCCTAGGCGTTCCGCGCTGTTGGGAGGAAGAGTTTTCTTAAGCACACTGCAATCTTCTGGGCTACCACATTGCAAACGCGCCAGCGCTACGTCAACTGGATCGCTATGTTTTGTTACGGGATCGTCCAATGTACTAATAATGTTTTCCGGCTTGACATCATCTAGACTTGAAATTTTCCAGCCGTCCGCAGTCTTTGTCACGCTTAGGAATCCCTGGAACCAGGCTACTGCCGGAATTCCTTCGATAGCCATCGTGCGCTCCTCTTCAACGAACACTTGTACATAGTTCTCGTTCGCAGTTGAAATGACTCCGTGGGTCTGCAGCAACCGCATTCTTGCCAATCCACGAAAATGCACAAAGAACTGATCCCGGTCCATGTGCTTCTGCAAGTCTGCTGCAAGCTGTCCGTAAGCCTGCGCCAGTGGCCCTATTCCATGCCCGACGGCCCCGAATTCCTTCAAGTGTTCCTGGTCGGATCCATCGCCGAGCGTCTCATACCATCCATGTACTGCCTCAACCGCGGTCTGAACAGTGGTCTCGTCCGCTCCCAGTGCGCTGGCGCAACGGAAGCAACATATTAGAGTTACGACCCAATTGCTGGCTTTCACCTGTTCACCCTGTGAGTCCGGCCCCCTCGATTGCCCCCACCTTGTCAACTACCAACGTCAAATTCCCGTTCTCGTCGACATCGAAGGCAGATGCGAATTTGGCCCCCCATACGATTTCGTCAAACCGGTACGAATAACGCGCCTGTACAGTCTGCGAAAACGTGTCATCGAAAGCTTTCATCATAACGATCACTTCCGCCTGCGAGCGCTTGAGGTCCTCGGACGTCTTCCTGTGCAACGGACTGTTCTCGCTAATCGGATGTACAACGGTCCACGTCAACGGGAGAAACAGGACTTGGCTTCGCTCGAGATCGAGCCTGGCGAAGCGCCTCTGGGGACTGCTTCCAGAGAAGTCGACCGTCATCAGCATGACACGGGCCTCGACGTCGATCAAATTATTGGAACGCCGGTTCACCACTCGAAATTGCAGACTTGTCCCGTCCATGTAGGGTGCAATCAGCATGTTTTCGCTGAAGCCGAAGCGCGCCGATGGCCTGGAAAATCTTCCAAACATCAAGCCTGTCGCAATCGCGAAGCCCATAAGCCCAACCAGGGCCTCAAATGCCGAAGTCAGTTCCGCTGCCACCCCCTCTGGGTAAACATTTCCATACCCCACAGTCGTCAGAGTGTGTGCGCTGAAAAAGAAGGCATTTACAAACCGCATCTCGGCTGAGGGCGCATATGCATTCTTTAAATGCTCGATACCGATTACCATGTATGCGGCAGCAAAAGCCGTGTTGACCACGGTGAATGCAGTGGTCACCAGTAGGAAAAAGATGGGCCACGAGACACTGATCAGGAACAGGTACGGATGAACGTCGCGCCAGGTTCGCCCCTCGCGACGAACGTTGAACTGCCCGTCTTTGTTAATCGCCCGCGTGAGAGGCCCCGCGTAGCGCTGCGTCAGGCCGGGGTCGAATGCCGTCTTAGTTGTCTCGGGAATTGGCGTTGGCAATTGACTATCCTCTCATTTTGAGGCGGTTAGCGCCGTCGGCTTCTCGTATGAAATTCCATCCAGCCCAGAACTCCGAATCCGATCGCGATAATCATCCGAACAGCGATAAGCCAGGGTTTGTCTCGCGACAGGATGTGGTCGAGCGCGAGCAACGCAAACCCCGCGGCGATTGCGCAATACCACCACCCCATCCAAGGAAAACTCTTCTGTCTCATAACGCGTTAGACACTATTTGCGGGAGGTGAGAATGTGTCCGCCTGTTACTCTGTCGGATAGAAGTATGGCACGCACCGAATCCGCGATGCCGCCGCTCGGGACCGCGGCGCCGGACTTCCAATTACCTGACGTTGTTACCGGACAACCGGTCAGCCTGAATCAATTCGCGGAGAGCAAAGCACTCTTAGTCATGTTCATCTGCCGTCATTGTCCGTATGTGAAGCATGTCCAGCAGGAACTTGCCCGTATCGGAAGCGACTACGTTGACAAGTCCCTGGCGATCGTCGCAATCTCCTCAAATGACGCCGCCGCCTATCCCGACGATGCCCCGGCGAGCCTTCGCGAGATGGCATTAGAGCTGAAGTTTAATTTTCCGTTCTGTTATGACGAAACTCAGAAGGTCGCTCGCGCCTTTAGTGCTGCCTGTACGCCGGATTTTTTTCTCTTTGATCATGACTGCCGGCTTGCCTATCGAGGCCAACTTGACAGCAGCCGCCCGGGAACTTCTACGCCCGTAACTGGAAAGGATCTGCGCGCTGCGATCGACGCCTTGCTGGCAGGTCGGCAGGCGGACTCTGTTCAACGGCCTAGCCTCGGGTGCAACATTAAATGGCGCAGTTCGTAGAACTTGGTGTTCGAAAAGTTTCCCTGATTGCTTTTTTATATAGGGCGACACAGCAGCTATGGCCGACCTTTCGAGCCCTGACTCGCTCCTACGGTTCCGGCAGGTGGAGTTGCCATGCTCGTGCCGTCGAGAACACGCATGGTGGCCGCACCCGATCCTTGCGGCCCACTCACTTCTAGCTGAAAAGTCACGTCATTCGAAAGTGGTTTGTACGCTATCGATCCGCCTCCCAGTTGGCCTGTGTCCAGGTGGATCTCGCGGTGCTGAGACCCGTCCTGAATCACCAGGGTGCCGCTGGTCGCCGCCAGCAGCAAGGGGTTTTGTCTGTTCCAGCTCAATAGCAGGCGCTCGCCGTCAGACCCGACCCGTAGCCCAAGGTCCATGCTTGGCATGGGCGCGCGGCGCGTTGGCTCCTTAGGATAATTTGAACTCCCGAGTCCTTCCCTCAGCAGGATCACAGCGAAAGTACCGCCTGCAGCCATGATGAACACCAGGACTGGCGGGAACCATTTGCCAGCCAGCCTGGCGATATTCCGGAACCAATCACGCTCGGCTGGTTTCCCCGGCGCTAATTTCCGGCTTTGATCCGTAATGCTCATTAAATGTTCCCGAATGGAGAATTCGAGTGCCGCTTTGATGCCCGCAAGCTATTGGTTGTTTCTTAATGCACGTAGATTTCCGAGTATAGCTCGGTTTTTGTGCGTTTCGTTGGGCAAATCATCGGCAGCGTTCGCTATGGCCGAGGGCACTTGGGGAAGGTCCGAGTGCTTCTCGAGAGTCAATACGCTGCGTTTGGCATTACAAGCATTCGTACAGTGCGTAGCAGGATGCTGAGATCCAGCCACAGCGACCAGTTTTGTATGTAATAGGTATCCGCCGCTTCCTGTACCTTTAGATCCCCGTCACTGCGGGCCGATACCTGCCACAATCCGGTGACGCCAGGCATAACACTAGCTCGCAGTGCCCGAAACGCGGGCGGGAACCCACTCAGATGATATTCAGGGAACGGTCGAGGGCCAACGAGACTCATCTCTCCTATTAACACGTTCCACAATTGCGGAAGTTCGTCGAGGCTGTAATGGCGTAAGAACCAACCGATTCCTGGAATCACGCGTGGGTCTCTCTTCAGTTTGTAATATCGAAGCCAGCTGACCCGTTCTGACGGATATTCCGCCAGATAGCGTTCGAGGACCTGCTCCGCATCCTGGTACATTGTTCGCAGCTTGTATATTCTTATCGGCTTCCCGCCTTTACCCTCGCGTTCGTGCGCAAAGAAAGCCGGGCCCGGACTGACGGCCTTGATCCATAACGCCGACAGGGCAATAAAGGGTACGGAAAGCGCAAAAGCGGGAATGCCGACCAAAAGATCAAGCCAACGCTTCAATTGCCTCTCTTGTTGGGTGACCAGCCCTTGTTGAATTGCGGCGGCGCTCATCCTGTGCAGCTCGCCTTTCGGTAAATATTCATGAGGAGATCGTAGTTCCGCTCTCTGGTGTATCGCTGCTCAAAACATGCGCGCGCCCGCCTTCGCATCTCAACCGGTTCTTGAAGCATGGCCTCAGCGCAGCAGACCAAACTATTTGCATCGCCGGGAATGAACAGCCGCCCATTGATGGCGTTCTCAATCAGTTCGTTCATCGAACCCAGCGCCGACGCGATCACCGGCGTACCGCACGCTAACGCCTCAATGATGATCATGGGGAGACCTTCGTACCACTCGGAGGGGAATACCAGGAAACGCGCTTGTTTAAGCAATGTCATTAGGGCCGAGTGCTCGCACGCGCCCATAAACTCGACGTGCCGCAAAGCACTAGCCCGTTCTTCTACAAACGGCTGCAGCGGCCCGCGGCCAGCCACCTTTAGTGGTATTTGGGGGAGTCTTTCCCAGGCCCGGAAGAGCGTTTCGAGACCCTTTCCTTCCGAAAGCCGGCCGGCAAACACCGCGTATCCGCCTTCTCCACTACCCATGCCCGGATCGCTAGCAACAAAGTTTGGTTTAATTGTGATGCGGTCTGGCGGTAGACCGCCCTCCACAAATCTCTCCTTAGAAAAGTTTGTTAGCGCGATATAAGTATTTACCTTACGTTCCCTCGTCCCAGCAATATCGTGGACGAGCATCATCGATACCGTTGCGGCCGTTGCGGGGCGGCTATTTCGGTAGCAGGCATGCTTAATAGCCGGCCAGAGTGTTCGCGAATGCACACACTCGCGGCAAACCTGCCCATCGCGATACAGGGTTGCCCGCGCGCACACGAGGCGGTAGTTGTGCAACGTTTCGACCAGAGGAATACGATGAGCGGCCACCGCGTAATGTAGAGCAGGCGAGATAAGCGGAAACGTATTGTGTGTGTGAACGATATCAGGCCTTTCGCGTCGAAGTAAATCTCCTACCGTCGAGTAGGTTTTTGGGTTCCATATCGTTCGTATGCCTGCGCTGATGCTTGGCATCTTCGTGATCGCATCGTTGTGTGCGGTGTACCGCAAAACCTGGTGCCCATGCTCTCTGAGCAGGCCGACCTCGGCTTCATAGACCTGGTCCTCGCCCCCCGGCTGCTGATAAAAATTGTGAACCTGGAGGATCTTCATGCGGCCGCGTGGGAGATATGGAGTTGCGCGGTAGTGTTCTTCAACCGCAATGGCACACGATGTGATTCGCAGGAAAATGCAACCAGGAGCAGAAATCCCGCGCTAACACCATTGCCCGCTCCCGCGATAATGTTCTCGCCCGCCAGACCCAGCAAGAACGCGGGAAGATACACCAGTAGAGGTTTCGAATACCAGGCCTGATCGCTTCTCACCCCTTGCACTGCATACAGCGTAATGGAGGCAAAGAACGTCAGCCAGAGAAACGCTCCGGGGATGCCCCATTCGTAAGGAACTCTCAACCACTCGTTGTGCATGATTCTGTTCGGGTCGGGATTTCGCGCCAATCCGCCCGCAAGTTCGGCGCTGTTACTCGTTCCGTGCCCGAATGCGAGGTCTCGAATACTCGAGTTGCCTATCGCGTCGATCGCTCTAAGATCGATCTCCCGGCGGAACCTGTAAGTTCCCAGGCCGTACGATTTGGAATCACCCCGATAGCCGGCAACGATCGCAGCGACGATGCGGTTTGATGACGCCTCCCGTGCAAGGACGTTGAGTACAAGATCGGTTTCAGCGATACCTAGCGTCAGGACAACGACAGATATGCCCACCATGCATACCTTGAACCACGTCGCTGCATTCGAAATCAGCAGGGCGACGATCGTGCTAAGCACAAGGCCCAGCATCCACAGTCTGCTCCCGTCGAATAGCAACGCTGCCATGAGAATGCCACAGAGAGGAAGCCGCACCGCAAGTCTCGGAAACTTTGTGCAGAGGGCGATTGAGTAGAGAGCAACGAGAAATGCAGCAAACGACTGCGCGCTCGAAAACGATTTGAATCGTTCCACCTCGCCTCCGAAAGAAGGCGCTAAGATCGACCGCAATGCAGCAAGGAGCAGTGCGCCGGCGGCAACAGGCAATACCACATTCGGAGTCAGGTAACCTGCTTTCGCAGCTCTCATAAATACCATGCAAATCAGAAACAACGCGATCATGTGTCCGACCAGCTTGAGAGCAAACATCGGGTACAGCGACCACGACCCTGCGATAGCGGCGTATAAAGTTAGCAGCCCCCATGCGATCGGCGCCACGATGACTCTTCCGTGTCCGGCATAATCTCGAAGCCGCCAAAGAAAATACAGCGGCAACAAGACCGCTTTAGCCGTATTCAGCAGGCCGATATCAGCATTCATACTCCCCAAGTCGATGGTGGTCAGTACGAGATAGGCAATCAGACTCCAACGTAGTGGAGCAAGAAGGACCACGGCAACCAGCACTCCGTAAAGGACCAGCGCGGAAGTCATGTGTCAGATGCGAGGTACACAGACTTCCCGCTCGGCACTTCCTTCCGGGCCCGCGGCGAAGCACGACTCGATCGCCGCATGAATCATATTCGCGATTCGGGCAGGCGGCAGATCCATCGCGGTCTTGCATGCCTCCATGCCAAAGGCCTGCAGCGTCTGCGCGGAGCTTGTCAGGCATCGGTCTATCACCTGGTACATCTCATCTGGACAGTCAGTGCGAAATGTCCAGCCGTTTTTGCCATCAATCACCAGTTCTCTCACCGCCTGGCTGTGAATGCTGCCGAGGACCGGTAATCCGGCAGCCATGGCCTCATTCACAACCACGCCCCATGTATCTGCGAGAGTCGGAAAGACCAGGACTCCGGCCTTCGCATATACCTGTGGGAGATCCTGATACATTACGTTTCCTAAAAACTCGAGACGTAGGTTGCGCGGGCCGGCTTCGGCTTGCAACACTTGCCGCAGCGGCCCATCCCCCGCAAACGTCAGATCGATTTCTTGTTCTGAATTCTCTTCAGCCCATCGTTTTAACGCCGCCGTAAAGGGCAGCAATCCTTTTCGCTCGATCAACTGGCCAACATACAGAAGCCGTCTCTCGTTTTTCCTTTCGACAGAGGTTGACCTAAACCGGCTCACATCGGCCGTATACGCCAGTTCGAATAACTTCTGAGCAGGTGCGCCCAAAGAGCGCATGTAGCGCATACCGTCCTCGCCGAGCGCCAAGAATCCATCTGCCTGTCCGGCCAACAGCTTGCGCACGATCCCGCGGAGCATACCCCGTCCGTGTTCGGTCGAGGTATTTACTTCGGTCCATAGAATCGCTTTAGACCGGCGTCGCAACTTCGTGTAGCCAACCGCCAAAAGGCTGCGGAAGCCCAGTTCTGTCGAAATCACGACATCAGGCGAAAACCTGCTCAGTTGGGAGAGAGTATCGAGCGGAAAATGAATCTCAGTTGATTCGCTGAACCCGCGTGGATGTCTCCAGCGCCCTCCCACTGTGACCGTTCTTTGCACGACAACGTCCAGGCCTTCCCATTCCAACCCCCACGCTCGATTCGATTCCATCGGAGTCGAGAGCAGGACCCGGAAATTGTCGCGGCCATAACGGGTCGCGAGCGCATCGAGGACCGGTTTGTGATACGGAGGAATGCAATTTGTTAAGAACGCGATTCGCGGCAAGGGCAGCCTCCCGGAAGCGATTGCAGACGTAAGCCCTCTGTACGGTTTGAGATGTTCCGCAGCACGCTGTGCACGGTCTTTCTAAGCGAAGGCCACCGGGCGATTACCGGCCGCGCCTCAAGATTACAGCCAATGTCAGCGTCACCAAAGCGTCGAGCCGCGCCTCTAAGCCAGCGCCCCTGTTCGACTGCATGCACGTAGGGAAGGATCCTCTTATAGGTGCAATAGAATCCATCCGGCCGGCTTCGGCTTCGAAGCGTTCCTTTCCGCTCAAAATCCCAGGCCGTTTCCCCGTCCCGCACGAGGGCTAGAAGCGCGGAGCGCCTCCATATAGCCGCTTGCGCGGATACTCGGAATGGCGCGCAGCGGTGGATTCGTCCGATTCCTGCATAGCCCTGTACCGGAGCCTGAGGCGGCGGATTCGGGAAAAGACGAAGGACTGTTCCACCCAGCGCGTCGAGTTTCGATAGATGCTCGGATACCGTTTCGGTCGGAACGCGGTTGACGAGAAAGAAATCCTCGAGCACAAGTAGAACGTACTGGGAATCAAGCTGGTTGAGGAAGAATCGGAGGTTCGTGCTCCAGGATTCGTCTGTCCCTGCATTAATCGTGCGGACGAGCGGATGATCGTAATGCGCCTGGTTAGCTCCCAGGAAGACCGGATATGGACAATCTGCCCAGTGGCGAAAGAAGAGTGTAAAGAACGGCGTCCACAAATCGGAGTACGCGTCGCACGACGAGACCAGAACGGAGCAGGAGGGGGCTGAAATCACGATTCGCGCCTCGATCCCGCATAGTATTTCTTGTAGTCGTTGTAATAGTAATAACCGCGCGTCGAATGCTTGTCCATTTCATTCAACACGAGGCCAATCACATGCGCTCGCAACCGCTTCAGCGTAGCTAGCACCGTTGCTACCGCGGAACGGCTTGTTGTGCCCGTGCGCGCTATCACGACCACTCCGTCTACCGCAGAAGCCACTTGCATAGCCTCGGCGAATCCGAGAAGGGGAGGAGCGTCGACAAAGACCATGTCGTAATCCTTCGCTGCTTCATCCAAGATGTCGATCATCATGGGGCCGACGAGATCGGAGGCGCGCCGGGATGCCGTGCCGGCCGGCAAGACATCGAGTTGAGGCCAGTGATCGACCTTGACGATCCCATCTTTCCATCCCAACTCGCCAAGGAGCACATTGGAAAGCCCCAGAGTTCCATTCAGATCCAGCTTCTTGTAAATCATCGGACGTCGCAGATCGGCATCAATAATCAACGTCTTGAGTCCCTGCTCCGCATGGGCAATTGCAAGGTGGATGAGAGCTGTCGATTTTCCCGCTCCGGGTTCTGCGCTTGTAACTAGGATGGATTTTACGTTTCGATCAACATCGGGCAAGAGAATGGAATGGCGCACGGCGCGGATCGCCTCTTCGTACGACGACACGCCTTGAAAGTCGATTGTGTATGCAGCAGATTTCCGTCTGCGCCGCGATCCTTCTGCACGCTGATTTAGGCCAGTGCGCTCATACTGGACTAGCCCGAGCCCGTGAATCGGACCACCACGGTCATCGAATGTGCTCGCCGTCAATGCCGGCTGTGGTATGACGCTCACCGTTCGCTTCATTTCCTTTACCGCTGGCAGAGTTCCGACGACGCTAGTATTCAACGCCCGCGCAGCCTGCTCGGGGTCGCGAACCGTGTCATCGAGCGCATCGGCCAGAATAGCCCCGCAGATCGCCACCACGGAAGACAAGATGAATGCCAGAATCAGGCTGAGCGCCTTGCGGGGAAAGACCGGGAGATCGGGCGGCCTTGCAAGATCGGCTATGCGAATCGAGCTGTTTTGGAAACCCGCGTTAATTCCAGCTTCTCGAATCCGGCGCTCGAGGTCGCTATACAGCGTCTTGTCCGCGTCTGCTTCGCGTTTGAGCTGCTGGTACTCGAAGGAATGCGCGTTCAACTGGTCATATTCTGCC
>Ga0126381_100005380_pt1 | contig 14084 bp, 9 predicted proteins | sample PanSoiMetPlot_28_FD_96465 | JGI IMG/M metagenome (GOLD analysis project Ga0126381, IMG submission 96465) | Tropical forest soil microbial communities from Panama - MetaG Plot_28 | ecosystem: Environmental > Terrestrial > Soil > Tropical forest > Bulk soil | place: Panama | collected 2016-02-17
CGAAGGGTGGCTATGTCGGCATTTATCTCATGAACTTCCTGTCCGTCGGACGCCGTTTCACCGGCGACGACGTCGTCGCACACGTCGATCACGCCATTAAGGTTTGCGGCGAGGATCACGTCGGGATCGGCACGGACGGTGGTACGACCGGAATCGATGATATCGAAGCGTTCATGGAAGGCTACGCCAAGTTCGTGGAAAAACGTCGCGCCTTGGGCATAGCCGCGCCCGGCGAAGACCCAAAAATTCCCCGTTTTGCCGCGGACCTCAATGGTCCGCACCAATTTGCGGTGATTGCTGAGAAAATGGCGAAGAAAGGTTACAAGAGTGCCGTCATCGAGAAGGTGATGAGCGGCAATTATCTACGCTTCGCCAGTGAGATTTGGCAGCACAAAGGTGCGCCGGTGAGTTTGGGGCCTGAATCAAGGTAGTTGTACGACCGCGCGCTCGTCCATCGGATGAGTTCGCACCAATCCGCGCTGGCCGCCGATGTGGATGAGTGACGGGCTATGCGGAAGTTATCCAGTGAACCCAACCGAAACACTACTTCCGGCTTGCCGACCACTTAGACGCAATCGCGAACGAAGTTACAGCTGTCCACCGAACCGTCGGCTGGTATGCGCAAGACACTAGTGGGTAGTGCTCCTGCGCTACCCACTAGGTGAGAGGATTCTCTCCGGAAAAAGACCTCAGTCTTCCGTCAGTGCACCCACGGGCTTGCTAACCGCTGTTATGACCGCACCAGGATCTGTAACCACGACGAACCCTTCTTTTGCCGTAATCACGAACGCACTATGTACGACCTGCCCGCCGGGCAGGTTGAGAGTCTGTGTCCCTGTACAGTCTGCGTTGACGCTATACGTGCCGCTTCCCGGCCGCCATGCGCTTCCGAAACCATTGACGTTCACGTTGTCCGTCTGTGTGAAATTGCCAGCACCATCATAGGTCACCACAGCCACGCCCGCGATGGGCCCAAAACCAATGATGTTTCCGTTGATTTGAGAGCCGTAGCTCCCGTGAAGGGAACTATTGGAACAGCCACCCGCCGCATGCACGACGGGCAGGATTCCACGAGCACGCTTACGATGAAACTGTGTTCCGGCCATCAAGAGCCCTGCTGCAACGACAGCAACCAAGGCGAGTCTTATCGTTCTCACGTTATTTCTCCTTATCTTCAATCGGTTTTTTGAAACGGACGACGCCAATCGGCTCAGCGTCCCCCCAATCAGGCGCACACAACACTTATGCAACTCAGCCGCAGGGAATGGCAGGCCCGCCGGGATAGTTGCCCTGATTGCGTCACTCTTCTCAGGAAGCCGCGGCGGAATCAATGCACGGAATCGCACATTTCGGTAACCGCAGGGGTAACACGACAACCCTCTGAAACTGTTCAGGTTACGAGGGTGGAAACCCTTTCCACTCATTAGTTGTGATAGCATCTGCCCAGTCCCCTCCGCCATGCCAGGCACTGCTCAGCCGCGCGTACGCTTAGGTGATTTCGAACTCAATCTCCAATCTGGGGAATTGTGGAGCAACGGGCACCGGCTGCGTCTCCCCCAACAATCGTTCCGTATCCTTACAATCCTCTTGAAGACGCCGGGCGAAGTGGTGACCCGCGAGGAGTTGCGAAAGGAGCTTTGGCCGGACAACACCTTCGTTGATTTCGAGCACGGTGTGAACAGCGCGGTAAGGCGCCTGCAGGAAGCCCTGAATGATTCGGCCGAGGAGCCTAAGTTCATCGAGACACTGCCGCGACTGGGTTATCGCTATCTTGGACCGCCCGTAACGAACGGGGCGCGACACGCTGAGCAAGGACGGCGGGCAGGCATAATCGACGAACTGACAGAGCCGCGTGCAAACAATAGTCTTCCCGAGGGTCTCAGCGACACTCTCGGCGACCCTACAGAGAGTCCCGCTGGGGTCGAAGCGATTCGCAAAGATTACAAATTGACCTGGCTCGTACTTGCCGGCGCCTGCGCGGCACTCACACTTCTTGCGGTAATCATATGGGCGCGCCAGCCTCGCGAGCCCAGGGTTACGCGTGTGGTCCGGCTCACAAATGACGCGAGAGTCAGATCCCCGATCAGACTGCCCGTGACCGATGGTCTTCGCCTGTATTTCGTGGAAGGGGCAACCACGTTTAGCGGCTCGGGAATTGTGCAAGTCTCAGCTCTTGGGGGAGAGACCACTCAACTTGTGACCTCCCTTAAGGAACCTTCCGCCATCTACGCCATTTCTCCTGATTTCTCGGAACTATTGGTCGCCAATGGCGTCGGCGGGAGGCCCGATCCTGCCATCATCTGGTCGCAGCCGCTGCCAGCTGGTACTCCTCATCGCGTGGGGAACATCCACGCCTCCGCCGCCTGTTATACCCCGGATGGAACTCAGATCCTCTATGCAGATGGGGACTCGTTGCTCACGATCAATCGAGACGGCAGCAATCCTCGCGAGCTGGCGAAAGTCCCCAGCGAGATGAGCAAGGTCCACGGAGTCGCTTTGCGTGGGCTTCGTTACTCGCCCGATGGTAAACGGATCCGCTTTCACATCGGCGGCTGGCCCTCCGATACCAGCTCCCTGTGGGAAATGGAGGCAAACGGCAGGAATCTTCACGCGCTCCTTCCGAATTGGAAAGAGGCGTCGTCTCAGTGTTGTGGAAACTGGTCCCCGGATGGGCATTACTACTTCTTTCAGGGACGCCAGGGAAACGATCAGGCTATCTGGATCATGCCCGAGCACCGCTACACTTTTGCGGGGGGTCCCGGAAAGCCTTCACGCCTCGTTTCCGGACCACTTCGCGTCGGTTCGCCCGTCCCTAGTATTGACGGGAAAAAGCTCTTTGTGGTGGGAGAGGAACGCCGGGTGGAGCCGGTCCGCTACGACTCGAAAACGCACCGGTTCGAGTCTTACCTCAATAGTATTTCCACGACTGCGTTCGAGTTTTCGCCTGATCGCAAGTGGATTGCCTACGTCTCCTATCCTGATATGAGCCTGTGGCGAAGCCGGGTGGATGGAACCGATAAAACGCAACTCAGTTTGCCGCCCGTTCGAGCCTTTCTCCCGCACTGGTCTCCCGATGGCTCTAAGATCGCTTTCATGGATGTGCAGTTGGGGCGCCCCTGGACGGTCTCGTTGATCTCTTCGTCCGGGGAACCACTGCGGTCGTTTCCCGGCGCGGACCCAAACTGGACGCCGGATGGAAGGTCAATCGTTTGGACTTTGTCCAACCTTTACGCCAAGGTGCCCTACGCTGGAATATTTCGTCTGGATGTTGATAGCGGTAAAACCAACCCCATCCCAAATTCTGAAGGGCGGCAATCCTCTCGACTGTCGCCGGACGGACGATACATAGCCGCGTTTTCTGAGGCGGCAACGGAATTGCTGTTATTTGACTCGAAGACCCAACAGTGGTCCATCTTGGCGAAGAGCGAACTGCTTGCTTTTAACTTGTGGTCGCCTGACGGCAAGTATGTCTATATGCGGGACAACCCTGGTTCTCCAAGAATCGTTCGAGTCCATATTCCGGACGGTAGAATGGAGGAAGTTGTGAGCCTCAAAGGTTTCCCTCAGGCCGCCGGCGACCCGTCTGTCGGCTGGTTTGGGCTCACTCCAGACAATGAGCCAATCCTGATTCGCGACCGAGGCATCCAGGAAATCTATGCGCTCGACTTGGATTTGCCCTAAAGTCTGGCCCGGTGTTATGCCATTTGCGTTGCTTCTGCCTGAGTTCCTTCAGACTCTCTTAACAGCCAGCGATGGCAGACGGATGACGGGCTACTCTTCCATAATCGGATAAGGTAAGAGTTGCCGACCACTCGGACTGAACTGCCGGAAGAGCTGGAGCGACGCGTGCCTCTCGCCATACGAACGCTCCGACTCCTCGGCGTAGAAAAGGAAGACAGTATCGGGACGGTGGTTCATGTGAGTCGAGGTCAAATCTCTTGGGCCGTTATGGGCCCCGGTGGAATAGAGCGTTCCCAGGTGGTTACCAGCCCGTTTTAAGCCCTTACCAAAATAGTGTGGACAGTTGACAGCAGCCTGCCGTTGATCGCTACTGACAAGGATGCTTCAACACAACAGCAGATGCTGACGAGGCAGGCAGGGCCATAACTCTTGCGAACCTCCAGGTCCCGTCGGCCTGCCTTCTCATGACCCTCAACAGCTTGCCATACTGAATCGATTCTTTGTCGCCCTTTGCGATTTTGTACGAACCATATCCCCATTCGAATGCCCAGTCTCCTGCAATCTGGATGTCCTGAATCTCCAAGTCGTAACACAGAGAGCGTTCTCTCCCGCTGCTCTTCTCCCACTGCTTGTCGTCTGCGTAGATCACCGCCGCGCCAATTTCCGCCGGACGATCCGCCGAAAATCGAATGGCCTCTTTGTCCCACAGTTTGGCCAGTTGGTCGGCACTGTCCGACAGCGTTGCTTCCTTATCTTGCTCATGCAGTCGTTCGATGCCGATCATGTCCTGTTTGAGAGAGGAATGGCTCGCCGAGAGTGCAATGCCCGTGCCGGCCACCAACATCGTGACGAACAAGAATTTGCCGCCCAATCGCGTAGCTTGCATTATTCCTCCTCCTCTTAGTTCATCCTTCCCCCACGATTGCGCGCTTAGACGGCAAAGAACCGAAAAGGTTACTCGGCAGCCAAGCCTGATCGAAGAGTGTGGCGCACACGTTCTCAGCATTCGATCGAGCTGGCGCGCGCACGCGCGCCAGCTCGATCCAATCTCCAAGCAGCACTTGGCTAGATGCTGCGTCCGAGACATTGCGGTTCCACAAAGGAGGCGCCAGACTCTCGTAACTGCAATGCCGGTGTATGCGGTCTGGCCCCTCGAATTGAGCCGCCTGAATGGGAATCTAAGACCACTCCCCCATAAACTCAGAGGCTCCTAGAATCGGAAAACGTAAGGAGAAATTTTGGTACCAGCACTTTTTTTGACGAATTGCGCCGTAGCCGGTTAGACATCCAACTGAGCTTTGCGTTCGAGCGACGGGATATCGAGCCTACCTGATGTAAAGAAATTAGGATAGAATCAGGAGACTTTAAGGCTCCTGAGTCCTCGGGGAATTTCGTGTCGGCAGGTACCTGCGTGGAGCCCACCCTATCTTCACTCATCGACGCCGCCGAGCGGGGCGACCTGCTAGCCCCGGATGCCCTGTTTAGCGCTCTCTATTCGGACTTACATCGACTGGCGAAGCGGCAACTAGCGAGGCGGGGTTTCGCTGTGAGTCTGGGAGCCACGACGCTGCTGCATCAAGCCTACATTGAGATGGCCGCAAGAGATGGAGCCTCCTTTCCCGACCGTGGCAGATTCATGGCATACGCGGCGCGCGTCATGCGCGGGCTGATCATCGACTACGCCCGAAGCCGCCAGGCGCAGAAGCGCGGCGGCCAATTCGAGATTACGTCAGTAGCAACGGATCTTGAGAATGCCGCCGATGACCGCGAGTTGCTTCGCATCAGCGATGCGCTCAACGAGCTCAGCAAGGTCGAGCCGTCGCTTGCGGAAATTGTGGACTTGAAATTCTTCTGCGGATTCACATTTGCGGAAATTGCTGCGATGAAGGAAATCTCAGAGCGTACCGTACAACGGCAATGGGAAAAGGCGCGCATTTATCTGCACCGCACGATTCGCTCGGATTTGAAGATCTGAAGGCCTGATGTCCACACTGAATCCAGAACGGTGGCGGGAGATCAGTCCGCTCTTGGACCGCGCGCTTTCCCTATCCGAGATCGAGCGATCAGCGTGGGTGGAGTCTTTCCGGTCGGAAAGACCCGAATTAGCCGACGTTCTGGAGATTCTGCTGGAAGAGCACCGCGCTCTAGCGGAGGAACGCTTTCTGGAACGCCTGCCAGCGCCGACGGCGATTGAATCTTCCCAGGCCGGCCAGACCGTTGGCGCCTATCGGCTGATGTCTCCGATTGGGCAGGGCGGAATGGGCAGCGTGTGGCTGGCAGAGCGCAGCGACGGGCGATTCGAGCGTCGAGTTGCCGTCAAATTTTTGCATTTCACGCTGGCGGCTTCAGGCAGCGCAGAACGGTTCAAGCGCGAGGGGAAGATTCTTGGGCAGCTCCAACACCCTCACATTGCCGAACTAATCGATGCTGGCGTGACGCCAAGCGGAGAGCCGTACCTGGTTCTCGAGCACGTAGACGGAGAGGCCATTGATCAATATTGCGACCAACGTGAGCTCACCGTCGAGGCGCGAATCTCTCTCTTTCTGGATGTGATTAACGCAGTGGCCCATGCGCATGCCAATCTGGTTGTGCACCGCGACATCAAGCCTTCGAATTTGCTGGTCAGAAAGGATGGCCAAGCAAAACTTCTGGACTTCGGAATCGCCAAACTGCTGGCTAGCGACGGAAACGCCGGATCGGCCACCCTATCACTGGAAGGCGGAGGTGCGCTGACGCCCCTCTTCGCGGCTCCGGAACAAGTCACCGATGGTGGGATTACGACTGCCACGGACGTCTATGCGCTCGGGGTTCTGCTGTACGTTTTGCTCACCGGGCAACACCCAGCGGGCCCCGGTCCGCATTCTCCGGCGGACCTGGTCAAAGCCATCACGGAAACAGAGCCCCCTCTAGCGTCGCAAGCCGCAGCGTCAGCGGGGGACATCGCCTCGGCGGCAAAGCGAGGCGCCACGCCCGAAAAGCTTTCCCGTCGGCTTCGCGGCGATCTCGACACGATTGTTGCTAAGGCTCTTAAGAAAAAAACTCAGGAACGCTACGCTTCTGCGACGGCTTTTGGCGACGATCTGCGCCGTTATCTTAGTCACGAGCCGATTGCCGCTCGCCGGGATACGGTGGCCTATCGAGCGCTGAAATTCGCACGGCGCAATCGTCTGAGCACCAGCGCAACAGCGTTTGCCTTGGCCGCAATTTTTGCGGTTTCTGGTATTGCGATTTATCAGGCAAGGGTTTCCCAGCGACGGTTCCAGGACGTTCGGAAGCTCGCTCATACGTTCGTTTTCGATTTGCACGATGAAGTCGCAAAACTAGAGGGCTCGACTAAATCACGCGAGATGATGGTGCAAACAGGTCTCCAGTATCTGGACGACCTTGCGCAGAATGCCGGGAGCGATCTGGACTTGCAAAGGGAAATCGCCGGAGGGTACGCGAAAATCGGCGATGCACAGGGCTATCCGACAAAAGCCAACCTCGGCCGGATTGCGGATGCGCTGGCGAGCTATCGGAAGGCAGATGAGATCTACGAGCGCATCGCGTCAAGAAACACAGCATACTTGCCCGATTTGGCGCAGTTTTACCTGAATTACGCAGGGTTAGTGCGGTTTACGGATGATCGAGCACGAGCGAGGGCGCTGTCCGAATTAGCGGTCAAAACGTTTGATCGCATCCACTCACAGCACGCATTATCTGGAAAGTTGGAGATTCCCTACACGCAGGCTTGGTGCACCTTGGGCGATCTGGACGAGGATGCCGGGCACTACACGCAAGCGTGGAAGGAATTCTCGCGATGCGGCGAACTCGCCCGTCTGCGGCTGGACGGAACAAAAGACCAGGAAACAACGTCCTGGTTGTCACAGGCAGACGAGCGTATCGCCACTGCCGCCCAAGAGCTTGGTCTTTTAGAGCAGGCGCTTAGGTTACTGGATGAAGACGAATCGTTGCTCAACGAACTGCTGGTTGGCGAACCACATAATCCGCATCTTCACCGACGGCTGGCGTTGGTGTACGACTACCGCGCCGAGGTGTATTACTCAGACCTGTCCCCAAGTCTCGGTGATCCGTTTCACGCACTAAAGAATGCTCAGCTGTATCTGCAGGCCGCCGAAGCCAGAGTGCGCAATGATCCATCCAATACTTCGGCGCACTTTAGCAGGGCCGTTGCGACCTACTGGGTTTCGTTTTCCCTTCGGGAATCTGATGCAAATGCCGCCATCAAACTCGCCCGTGATTCTGTGCGCATGTTCGATCAGATGATTGCTCAGGGGAAGCCTAATTATCTTCTTACTTCGCGTCGCGTTCGCGCTTTCATCAGGTTAGGTGAGGCCCAACTGAGAGCCCATCGGTTGGAAGAAGCAGCCAGCACGGCTGAGGTGGCCCTCTCCGCGGAACGCCCAATTGCGGCAGGATTCGGGGCCGAGGGGGATGACGAGCGTTCCGAGCTCGTCCAAGTCCTCATCCTCGCCGGCAGAACCGAGTCAGCTATGGGTCGATATGAACGTGCCGAAGGCTTCCTGCAGGAAGCGCTGACCAAGGCGAAGCAGATCGCCCAATCCGAGGAGCTCATGAACGCGATCCCGCTCGCCAACGCAAACCAGGCTCTCGGGACCTTTTACGCTAGCCGCCATCAGACCAGGCAAGCGCGGGAACATTACGAAGAGCTGTCGCGGCTCTGGCAGCGCTTTCCGTCATCAAATCAGTACGTCAAGCTTCAGCAATCAGTTAGCGAACACCTCTTGGCTTCGCTCCACTGAAGAACCCGGCATCGCAACCTTCAACGAGCAGCGGTCCCACGCATTCTATTAGACCCAAACCTCGACGCGGACCTACTTGGAACGATTCCTGCGACTGGGCAGATTGGGCTGACAAAAATACCAGGTTTTTTCCACACTCCCTGTCGTTTTTGTCTTTTGCCCTCAGTTTTCGATTTGTTGGGTAGAGCTCTTCGATTCTCCCGCTGCGCGCCAGCTCGCAGAGACTACGGCCCAGCAGAATTCTTCTCGGCTGTCGTCTTTTGCCTGCGAATTCCGATTTATCTAGTAGCAGTCAAGAAATATCCCTCGCCGATGGGCTTGTCCGCCCAGAAGAGAGGAACTTTTCCCTGAATTGAGGCTAGAAGCTGATTTAGGAGGCTAACGCTATGCGAAGCGGGAAACGCATGCTGATTGAGCTTTCATTCTTTGCGTGTGCAATCGTCTTGGTGCTGCAGCCGTTCGGCGCGCGAGTCGTGCAGACGGCCTACGCCGCGGCCCAAGGCACCGACAATGGAATCCTGGATGATATGTTGGCAAGTGTGCTCGCCAATGCAGGATTCACCGGCAACATCCAGCAAATCTTCCAACAACGGCTGGAAACCAATCTAGGGCGGCCGATCGATACCAAGCTTGCCAATCTTGGACGACTGTTGTGGTTCGACAAGATTCACTCCCTGCATCACGACAACACCTGCGGCGGATGCCACTCGCCAACAAACGGATTTGGCGATTCGCAGCCCATGGCCATCGGCGTTCAAAACAACAACTTCGTGGGACCGGATCGCGGGGGGCCGCGAAATCAGCGGCGGTCGCCGCTGGTCGTGAACACCGCGCTCTACCCTGCGCTGATGTGGAATGGACGGTTCAATTCCTTGTCTGGTGACCCGTTCGACAATTCACTGGGCTTCCGTTTTCCGTTTCCTGAAGACGATACCCGCTTCTCTTTTGCCAACGACGTCGCAAATCATGTGACCCAACTGCTGCAGGCTCAGGGCCACATGCCCCCGACCGAGCTGATTGAAGTGGCAGGCTTCAACGGAACGTGCCCGAATGGCGTTCCCGATCCCACGCTGGGGCCGGCATTTTGCCAATTTGACGATGGGAAAGGCGAAATCGTGCCGCTGCCGGACAGCACTGGCTCGCGGAACGAACCCGTCCGGCAGAAGGGGCTGACCATTCTGAACGCAAGCCCTGCGTACCGCCAACTCTTTGGTGAAGTGTTTCCCGAGGTCGCGGCAGGCGCACCAATCGATTTCTTCATGTTCGGCAAGGCCATTGCCGAGTTCGAGTTCACGCTGGTGTTTGCCGATGCCCCGATCGACCAGTTCGCGCGAGGCAATCACAGCGCCATGACGGCGGCGGAAAAACGCGGGGCGCTTCTCTTTTTCGGCAAGGCGAATTGCGTTCAGTGTCACGCTGTGTCCGGCCGCTCGGCGGCGGGCCAATCGAACGAAATGTTTACAGACTTTCAGGAGCGCGTCATCGGCGTCCCGCAAATCGCGCCTTTCTTTGGTGTTGGGCAGGGCAACGTGATCTTTGATGGGCCGGGTCAAGATGAGGACTTCGGCTTGGAACAGATCAGTGGCAACGAAGTAGATCGCTACAAGTTTCGCACGGCGCCGCTGCGAAATCTGGCCTTGGCGCCCGGATTCTTCCACAACGGGGCTTTCACCCGTCTGGAAGACGCCATCGGTCATCACTTGAACGTTTATAAATCGGCACAGACCTACGATCCGGTAGAAGCGGGGCTGCCCGCAGATCTCACTCACCGCGTCGGACCGATCGAGCCGGTCCTGAAACGCCTCGACCCCTTGCTTAAGAATCCGATTCACTTGACGGACGGCGAGTTCAGCGATTTGGTGTCGTTTGTCCGGGATGGTCTGCTGGACCAACGGGCAAAAACTGAAAATCTTTGCAAGCTCGTGCCGGCCGAAGTGCCGAGCGGCCTACCAGTCCTCGACTTCGAGGCATGTCACTAAACGATTGGCTGGCAACATCCTAACCACATCGGTCACCAGCAACCTCGACATGACTCCGCCCACTATCACTGGTTTCATCAGTCCGCCGCCAGCGGCTACAACAGCGGTCCGGTTACCGTGACCTTCAACTGCGCCGGCGCGCTGAGCGGAGTGGGCCTCAGGCTCCCTACCCGTACCGTTACATGGCAGCCCCCCGCAACCATTTTGGAGTTACGGCCGGAGGCCAGGACTCCGGCCTTTGCCTTGTTGTGGCGGGTTCAAGCACTGCAGGAGCTGATGATGAGCGCAGCGCGAGCCGAGGGCGGCACTTAGACTACCATTCGTTGTAGGGAGTACCGTCGAGGGCCGTCTTGCTGGAATTCGAATGGACATCCACCATGCCCGTAGTGGTCTGGTCGGGGCTAAGCACCACACTGTCGAACTGTGGCACCCAATCCTTGGCGTTGGTCATGGGATCTTTCGGCACAGAGCGGAGGTAGCCCGCCTGCTCCAGGTCATCAACCGATTGCGGAGCAGCTTGCTTGTCCAGCGTGTAATTGTCGATGGCGTCGCGTATCGTGCGAAGGTCGGTTTTTAAGACGGCTTCCTTGGAATGTTGCATTACGTGGTCGTAGCGAATCACGGCGATGCCGATGAGAATCAGTATGATGCTCATAACGATCATCAACTCGATCAGTGTGAAACCGCGATTGCTCCGTCTGCCGGGATCGTTCCGCCGTTGCCGCGCCGCGATTTGATGGTGCTGTTGCGTGTCCACGGTAAGTTCAACCTCCTATCACCAGTCCGAGTACTTCGTGCCATTCATGGCCGTTCCGGTGGATTGGGAATACACATCAAAGACGTCCTTTCCGCTCCACTGCGTCGAGTCTGGATCGTCCTGAACCGCTCGCAACCCCCAATCGGCTCGCCCGGTCATTGGATCGATCGGGATCTTCCGCAGAAAAACAATCTTCTTATCGCCGCTGTTTCCGATGCCGCTTCCCAGCTTCACGCCGGTGACAAGCGTCTGAAGATCCGGCGGGTAACCTTCCGTTCCGGGATCGACGCGGATGGCTTGATGGTCCGCGGCGTCCTTGTAACGGTCAATCGCGTCGCGGATTTCGTCGAGATTGTGGCGAAGGACCGCTTCTTTCTCGCGAACCACTGCGTATCTTGCGATCGGCAGAGCCACAGAAGACAGAATCAGCAGGATGCCACAGGTCAGGATGAGCTCAAGAAGAGTCAGGCCTGCTTGCATGTGGGCCTGCAGCCCGCGAATGCGCTTTCGAGTTGGAAATTCAGACAGCATCTCTCTAGCGTAGACCAGACGATTCAGAATAGGGCTCCTCTAGACTGGACTACGGCTGAACTTGTAAAGCTGCTTCGCTCGTGACCAGCTGGACGGCCTTTTGCTGCGAGTCCTTGGCGTTCACCTGGACGATAGACAAGTTCGTGGAGCCGGGCGCCAATGCTTTCACCACGATGCCGATCAGAGTGCCGCTGCCGCTGACTCCCGGAGTGCTGGGTGGGCGAGTGGCGGAAATAATGGCCTGGCCTTTGTCCTTGAGAACTTGCCAGGGAATGGCAATCACCTGGGAGCCGCCACCCGAGAGGAACCCGCCATGCTGCACTTCTTCGACACTGATGACTTTGGGGTCGTACTGCAAAAGCATCGGGATGGAGTAAAGATCGTTCACGTTTTCAACGACCACGCCCAGAGTAGCCGTCTGCCCTGCCTTAAGAGTGAGAGTTTGCGGCTCGAAACGAATCTTGGCGACGCCTGACTGTGCCTGTGGAGCCGGTGAAGAAGGCAAGCCCGCGTTCGGCGTCGTTGGTGTCGTTACCGGCGGTTGTTGCTGCGGCTGTTGAGGTTGTGTGGCAGGCGACGAAGGCTGCTGCGTTTCCGGTTGCGGCGCGCGGAGTTCGCTCTCGCGCCTGGTTTGGGGGTTCTGATCCGGACCCGACAGCATCGGCTGCAAATTGCCTTTCGTCAAGAAAGGCATGCGTACGATGTGAGGTGTCAAAACGATCAGCGTTTCATCTTCCTGATGTTCCACCTTGTTGTCCGAAAAAAAGCGGCCGAGAATTGGAATTCTCGCAAGGCCAGGCCATCCGCTTATCGTTTTCGTGTCGGTGCGCTCAATCAAGCCGCCAAGAATATTGGTCTCGCCTTCTTTGAGCCGTATGTCGTGCTCGATGGTTTTCGAGCCGATGACGGGCTGTGAAATGCCGCCGATGTTGGTGGTGGTTAGCTCGGAGGAGATTTCGATCCGCAGTTTCAAGGTGACTTCGTGGTTTGGGTGCACGCGCGGCGTCACGTCGACATTCACTCCGACGTCTAAGTAGGTGAACTGGGTGTTGACGAGGGGGTTCACAAAACCCGTGCCGGCTGTGCCACCCACGCCGACGCCCGCCTGAAAGCTGCCGGTTGCTATCGGAATGCGCTGACCAATCTTCAGTTTGGCCGTTTGACCGTCTACGGAGCGAATTTCCGGGTTCTGAATAATCTTTGTGTCCGAATCACTTTCTACCAGGTTGAGGGTGAGGCTCGGTAGCGTAACGCTGAAGCTGCCGGGGTTGAGGTGGCGAAAGGTGTCGAAAGTGATCGGATTGGTTGCGGGGGTACTGCCACTGCTCCCGCTCGAAGAGCTGCTGGTTGTGCTGCCGGTAACCGCGACAGTGGCTTGCGAACCGGGTTGAATTCCAAGTTCGCGGAGGCGGTCTTTGCTGACTTGCAGAACTTCCACTTGAACGACGACTTCCGGCTTCTCCTTGTCAATGTCGTCAAGCATTTTCTGGACGAGCATTAGTCTGTCTGGCGTGTCCCGGATGATGATGGCGTTTTGCGCATTGACCTGCTGGATGCGCTTCAGATCGAATAATTGCCTCAGCCCCGTCATGATTTCGGTGATGTCCTGTGGCTGGCTCACGTTGGAAAGATAGAAAGTCTTGACGACCTCTTCTTCATTCTCGCGGCGCTTCTGCGGCTGGTCCGGATACACGAAAAGCGTGTTTTCCGTCACTGGCTTGAAAGCGGCCTTGCTTTCGAGCGATGCGATTTCCAGGGCCTGCTCGAGCGTGACATTGTTGACTTCAAAATTGATTTTGCGGGCAGGGAAGTCGGGGTCGTAGATCATTGTCACACCCGCCCATTTGCCAATGGTGTCGAACACGATCTTGGCGTCGTTCGACATCTTCATGCTGAGGGCGCCCCGATTCAGCGGCTTGAGCTCCGGCGGCATGGAAGCCAGCGGCTGCTGGTTGTGATCGGTGGGGCCCTCGGGCTGGTTTGGGTGGGCCCTTTCCTCAATCATATCCGCGGTGCGCTTCAATTCCTGCTCGGCGATGGAGCTGGAAGGGTCGGCCACAAATGCCTTCTGGAATTCAACAGCGGCGCCGTCCAGTTCGCCCCTCTTTCGCATCTCCAGGCCGCGCTTTAGGTGGTATTCGCAGGCGTCAAATCGCGCTTGGTGCAGTCTGATTTTATAAGTGGCGTTCTGGGGATCCTCTTTGACGGCCTTTTCGTAGTACGCGACAGCGGCGTCGTAGTCTTGGAGGTTTTCTGCCTTCAAGCCGTGGGTATACTCGCCGCCGCCCTTGGGGCATCCTGCAGCGATCAGCCCGAAACACACACAAGTCACACAAAGGATTAGGGTTCCCCGCTTTTGCTGCATGCTCTCTC
>Ga0126381_100005381_pt1 | contig 14084 bp, 14 predicted proteins | sample PanSoiMetPlot_28_FD_96465 | JGI IMG/M metagenome (GOLD analysis project Ga0126381, IMG submission 96465) | Tropical forest soil microbial communities from Panama - MetaG Plot_28 | ecosystem: Environmental > Terrestrial > Soil > Tropical forest > Bulk soil | place: Panama | collected 2016-02-17
CGCGAACTTCGGAAAGCAAAGGGCACTGGCAACTCTATGGTTCTAGTGCCGCTTTCGATTTGAAGTTCCTGAATGTGCGTGCGGCAACCGATGCAGGAACTTCAAATCGGCGGCACTAGCCGCGAGTCCGTGAAGCGAATGTCAAATCCAAAAGCTCCACTAGCACTTATGATTTTGCTGGTGGTCCTTTGATTCTAACATTCGCAAAAGAGCCTGCTGCAAAGGGATGCGAATGTTAGAATCGGACCACTAGAAGTCTAAATTATTACCAAAATGCCGGCCGCGCCTCTTCCAAGCGGCCGCCCAGGCGCACGGCGCTGACCCGCGTCGCAAGGCCGGTCGCGTCGCTGGTTTCAACCGCCAGCGCACAAAGGGTCGCCGGTCCCAGGGCCGCCTCGAACTTTGAGGTCGATATGCGACGCACAAAACGGCCCATCGGCTCTTCCTTGTCCATGCCGATCACGGAATCGTAGTCGCCGGTCATCCCGACATCCGAAATGAACGCCGTGCCATTCGACAGAATCTGGTGGTCAGCGGTCGGAACATGGGTGTGGGTTCCCACGACAAGGCTGGCCTTGCCATCGAGAAAATGCCCCATGGATTGCTTTTCGCTTGTGGCCTCGGCATGAAAGTCGACGATGATCGCGTCGGCGCCGGTCTTCAGCGGACACGCCGCCAGCTCCCGTTCAACGGCGGCGAACGGATCGTCCAGCGGATCCATATAGATCCGGCCCATCGCGTTGATGATCAAGACGCGGCCGCCATTTTTCGCCTCGATCAACGCGGCACCGCGTCCGGGCGTTCCCTTGGGATAGTTGACTGGCCGAACGAGCCGCGAAGCACGCTCGATGAAAACCATCGCTTCCCTTTGATCCCACGCATGATTGCCAAGCGTGATCGCATCGGCGCCGGCCTCGACCAGTTCCTGATAGATGGTTTCGGTGATGCCAAATCCACCGGCGGCGTTCTCGCCGTTGACCACCACGAGATCAAGTCGCCATTGCTGTACGAGCTTGGGCAGGCGTTCGTAGACAACCGTCCGGCCGCTGCGGCCCACCACGTCCCCAATGAAAAGTATGCGCACCTCTAACCCTTGCGACAATCAACCACCCCTTGCTCCGTTAGCACGAGATCAAGGGGCGCGTCGCGGGGGGTCGAGGGAACTTCCTCGGTTTCCTGGACCGCGAACGCGATTCCAAGGGCGATGATAGTCTTCAGCGCTCGCAGTCGCGCGATGGTCATATCGTAGTAGCCGGCACCGTAACCAATACGTTGGCCACGCCGATCGAACGCAAGTAACGGGACAATCAGGATATCGGGGAAAACCTCCGGCGCCTCCGGCTTGGGTTCTCGGATACCCCAAACGCCAGAGCCAAGCGCCTCGCCAAAACTCCAAGCGCGCATGATCAGGGGCGTTCCGCGCCCCGACACCACCGGCAAAGCAAGCTGCGCCCCGGCATCGGCAAAGCGACGCATCAGCGGTAGTGGGCTGATCTCGCTCCTGAGTGGCGAATATCCGGATACCACGCATCCAAGGGCGATCGCGACAGGCATGGGCCGTTCCGCGATCGCTTGCGCCGCCGCTGCGCGCTGTTCGGGAGGTATCTGCTCCCGCCGCGCCAGCGCTACGCGCCTCAACTCAGTCTTCGCGGCGTCGATGGGATCCAGTCGAAAAGTCCATCATTGGAATGAAGCATGTGCGGAGCCGCAATGGCCGTCGGAGAGCTCGATCCCGGGTTCCCTACGAAAGTAGGTGGGCGCCATATGTCCGAACCCACGGGCCCGGTCAGGGACAGCTCCCTTAAGGATCGATAAGGCCCCGGGGATGTGTCTCCTGACGCACCTCGCAGCCCCGCCGCTCCAATGTAGTGCGACCTGATGGCGGACGCTACTGCGGAGATTTGCCGAACACGCCGGCTTGAGCGCAGAATTTTTCGAATAGATTCCCGTTCACGAACAGCAAATCCATCTGCGTCGCGAACCCCGCGCTGGTGCGGTGAAGCTCGCACACATCGATGCACCGCAATCCAAGGCGATCAACGGCGCCGAAAATGTCCGCGATCAATGGCGCATCTTTGTTGTAACTCACGAAAGAGGTTTCGAGGATGACCGCACTCGCGGCCGCGAGCGCCTCGGTCGCGCCTTGCATCACGTCGAGTTCCGCGCCCTGCACATCGATCTTGATCAGGTCGGGCAGTGCCAATCCGTGCGCCGCGATCACGCTGTCGAGGCGGCGGGTGGGCACGTTGCGCACTTGCAGATTGTCGCTTGCGTAATGCGACGTGTTCTCGATGTAGAGCGAACTCCCGGTACTGTCGCCGGTCCGCGGTAGAAACAGCTGCCGCTCGGCGGTGTCCGTGTCCGACAAGGCCGCAATAAAGTAGCGGTGACCGGTTTCGGCCAGATAGGGCTCGTTGTCGGCATTGGCTTCGAACAAGACAAACGTCGCCCGGGGCAGGACTTCCGCCGCCGCCTTAGACCAGCCTCCACGATAGGCACCCACGTCGTAGACGACCCGGGGCGCAAATCCGGCCGCGACCAAGCGCGCGAGCGCATTCGCGTGCGACAGCTTTGCGCGGCGGCGAGACGTCCAACGGCTGAGGAAACGCATGAGACGCATAGATTGCGCTCGCGCAACTAACCGAGCGCCATGCCTCCGTTGCTCGTGCCTTCATTCAGGCTTTTGGCAACGTTCTCGATCCGCTCGGCAGCGGAATTAAATGCGGACGCGATGGCAACCTGCGTCGCGTGTGCGCGATCCGCCGCCGCGATGCGCCCATCCTGCAGCATGGTGAGTTCCGCTTCCAGCGCGCGTATGCGCCGGCCCGCTTCGGTCAACTCATCAGCGATCGTGAGCGCGGCCATCACGGTGAGCCGCATGTCGCCAATTTCACCGAACTTAGCCCGCAATTCGTCGATGCGGAGGTCGAGATCCTTGGCGAGCCGCATGAGATGGCCCTCCTGGCCATCCTCGCACGACATGCGGTACTGCCGGCCGTTGATGGTAACGCTGACTTGAGCCATCGGCGACCTCGCAATTCTGAAAACGGCAGGGAATCGGGACACGAAACTCTGCGGCGGACCATAGCGACTCTTGGCAAGGATTGCGACGGAAGACTAGGTCCAGGGTGCCCGAGCCGCAATCAGCATCTTGCCGATGCCGCTACCTTCATTACCCGGTAAACTGCGTGCTAGCGTTCTCGTCCGTCGGCGGCAACCGCTCGCCCAATTCGTGGGCCATATCGATCCAGTTTCGTCAGATGCGCCGCAAGGAGCGCCTCAAAAACTTGCTTGTCCGCCTCGGTCGCCAATGCACGCTTCGGAATGGGCAGATAGCCGCGCGCATGGACCAGGACGTAGAAGTTCCGCAATACGACAAAGTTGCGATAATACGACCAGGTCATGCGGGCATCGAACGACGCCATTCGAAAAAAGACCCCTTCGTCGGAAAACGCATATTCAAAGTCGAGGCCCCCATCGCGCGGAGCTTTGATGAGCGGCAAGACGAAAAATGTAATCGCAAGCCAGAGCAGAAAGCAGGCTGCAAGTACGCCGAACCAAATAGCGAGCCTGATATCCCCTCCGAAATAAATCACGCAAAGCGTGCCGAAGAGCAAAGCCCCCGGAGTTATCAAATAGTCAGATCGCAAACACCTTGCCGCGAAGCCGTTGTGGGCGCGGCGTATCTCACCGGGCAAATAGCGAAACCTGAGCGTGATCGGCGCACTCATTGCTGCAAATTCCCGACAAGAAACGGCAAGACGCGCCCGCGATAGTCGTCCGGCGCGTAGGTCTCGAGATCGACGTGTCTGGCGCCGGCAACCGCCCAAAATGATTTCGGTTCTTTGGCTCTGGCGAACATCGCGGTCGTCTCGGCAATAGTGGTGCGGTCGTCGCGCGTGCCGGAGGCGATCAAGAGGGGGGCCGAGACATTGGCGATATGATCAATCGGACGCAGATCGTCGGCAGTCACGCCGAGAACGGGAGGCAGCAACAGCTCGAAAGCGAGTTCGAGCGGCGGCGCAACGATGTCGCCGAGAAACGCACCGGCGACCGCGCGGATGCGGTTCGTGATTGCGGGTTTGATGTCGGAGTAGACGGATTCAAGCACGAGTGCATTCACCGCCAAGGGGCGCTGGCCCAGAAGCGCGGCAGCGCCGCCGAGTGACGTCCCGATCGCGCCAATCCGCTCGTGCGGCAATCGTTGTCGAACATAGGCGATCGCGCTGCCGGCATCCTCCGCTTCCAAATGACCAAACGTGATGTGCGTGCCGGTGCTCTCCCCGTGTGCTTGAAAATCAAAGAGGAGCACGGAAAATCCGGCCTCGCGCAACAGACGCGCCCGACGCACCATGCTCAACCGATTGGAATGCACGCCGTGCATCAACACGACGGCGCCGCCTCCGGCTCGCCCCGCGAGAAACCAGCCCCGCAACGTCGCGCCGGATGTCGAAGCCATCGACACGACCTCGGCGTGAAGATCCGCCGGCGGCGGCCCGATCGTCGCCGTTACCGGCGCCGACAAGGCCAGGCCCATCACCATTACCATCGCCGCCACGCCGGCAATTGCGAGCACAACGACCGCCGCCGCGAACGTAGTGGCCGAGCCGATCCGATGTCGTGACGATGTCGGAGATCCGTCAGTCACCGAGATGTTCCAATGAGATCCCGATGCGAAACGCCAACGAAGCCGTTGAACCGCTCGGGCGGCTTCGCCGACCAATCAATCGCTCAGTACCACAAGTTCTCGGTATTGGGTCCAAAATGCGACTGCGCGTGTGTTTCCCAGTGGGAGCGTTGTCTGGCGTTCGGTTGGGACCAATTTTGACTTCCGCGCCTGCCAAGTTGCGCAATACGAACTCGGCTTTGGTGTTATTCGCTACACCGGCCGTCAAATGTGTGGAGCCGATCGTGATCAAATCCAAGACTCGTCAACTGACCCGTCACATCGGTTGTGCACTGCTCGCACTCATCGTGGTTGCTTCGCTGCCCCGTCAAGGCCGCGCGACCACACTGATGGCCCCTGATGACTGGAGCGGAAACTGGCACGGGATCTATTTCTGCGCCCAGGGCGTGACGGGCCTCACCTTGTCCATCAAGCCGTCGGGCCTGAGAAATGTCAGCGCTACCTTTTCGTTCTATGCGGTTCCTCGCAATCCGACCGTGCCGTCAGGTGAATTCGCGATGGTCGGACGCCTGGAGCACAGTGGGCATCTGGACTTGCGCGCCACTGCGTGGAGGACGCAGCCTCCCAACTACCTGACGGTCGATTTGGAGGGCGACTACGATCCGATGTCAGGCGAGTATCGCGGTCACGTTCGTGGGCCTGGATGCGGCCTGTTCCGCCTGCGTCGCGACTTGGTGAGTTGAGGCCTGCAGAACGAACCTCGCGCGTCTCAGAAATCACCAAGCACCAAGTCATGACATTCGGTGAGGTCCGGCACCTCCCAATGATCCAGCATGCGTGTGAGCGCCTTGTCCGGCACCGGGCGCGCGCGAGCGGCATTACGCCGCCTGAGTTCGCGCTCGCCGGTCTCGAGATAAACAATCGTGACTTTGGCCCGATAGGCAGCAAAAAGATCGATTAGAGAACCGCGAATTCTTCGGCTGATATTCGTCGCGTTCCATATGAACGGACGCCTGGCCCGCAACGCGTTGCGCGCGCGCTCTCGTGCGGCAGCAACCACCGGCCCCTGCGCGTCGCCTGGATCGACGTCAAGCTCGGCACGTAGGTCGTCGAGGGAGATGATCTCGCTATCGCCTGCATTCGCGGCGAGCCAGGTATTCTTGCCGGCTGCGGGCAGACCACTCATCAGGGTTACCGTCGTCTGCCAATCGTCGAAGGCTTCGTACTCAGCCGCTCGATCGGGCGTGCGATAATAGAGAAACCGGCTGTGTGCGGAAGCAAACGGCCTCGGCGCGTCGTAGCACAACTGCTCGCGACCGATCTCCGCAAACAGCGCGATGTTGTCGAGAAGCCGGCTGCGATCGGAGCAAATGCGGCCGTTGGCATCCGCGCGAGCAAGCGTTGCCAGGAGATCGCACCGCGTCTGCCAGCTAATGGTGTGGACCCGCCGCACCGCGTCATCGCGATCCACGAGGTAGAACGGCGCCTGATGATGTGTCACGAGGTGACAGATCTGCTCGCGCTGATGAAACGGCACGTCCATGCGCCACAAGATCTGCCGGGCCCTGATCTGGCCGCGCCGCGAATGCCCCGGCGCAACGACGCGGCCGCTGGCTTCGATGCGCGTGCAATCCGGTTTTGCAACGTCATGAAGCAACGCAGCCCAGAAAAGGCTCGCACGCAACTCAGCGGTGAGACTGCGCCATTGCGCGTCCGCGACCAGCGCCTCGCAAACCATGCGCGTGTGAATATTGACGTCACCTTCAGCGTGAAACTCCGGGTCCTGCGGGCATTCCCGCATGCGCTTGAACCAGTCGAAAGCCTGCTCGATCAACGGCCAGTCGAGCCGAGGATCGTCGCGATCGGGCAGGAGCTCGCGGAACAGGGTCATTCGGGGAATGCGATCATGGAAACGCCGACCGCCAGCCTGTTTGGAAGGATCGGCCGCGATTGCCAGTGACTTTCGGAGTCGAGCACGCTGGTGAGGAAATCCGCGCGAATATATTTGAAGCGTTCGACGACGCGGCCGCCCTCCTCGACCTTGATGTAAAGCCCCTCCATCAAATCCGATGGATCGGTCTGTCGCTCGACCAGATCGCGGCGATGTGGCGCCGCCTCCGCGGCATCGGCAAGGCGCGCTCGCCAGAGGGAGGTCTTGTAGGCGGTTGGTCCGATCAACCCCTTCAACGCGGCAGGATTTTCGATCGATCCTTCACGCAACACGCGCACGGAACAAAACGGCAGGCCGACCAATAATTGGCGACGCTCCGGTGTCGATAGAAATGTCTCGGTAGCGAGATCGAGCACATCGAACTCGAGAAAATAGTGCGGAAGCGCGTCGTAAAAGATTGTGTGCTTGGCGTAAACCCATTCGCCGTACACGATGTACCGATCGCTGAGCACAGGCCTGATCGCGTCTGCAATCGTGTGCGCCCAGCGCTTGAGCAAATTGAAATGCCGCTCTCGCGGCCCGCCGGTGAGATAATGCCCCCGACTCTGCAGCCGCAACCGTCCTGCCGCATCGAAGCTCATTGCCGCGTTGGCGCCGTCGACCTTCTCTTCGATCACAAGATGCCGTCCGGCAATCTCAGCGAAATTCGCTGCGCTCAAATCCGTATCGCCCGGCTGCAGGCGCGAATCGAGCACGTGGCGTGTGCGCGGATATTTGCGAATGCTCGTCACGGCCGAACGCGGACCACCGCGATCATGTGGTTCAGCACGTAATCCAACTGAACTTTCTGCACTTTTGCCGCGCCGGCCCGCCGCAGCAATGCGTCGAGCGTCGTAGCGGTGAAAAGCTGGACATGCTCGGGGTTCTCGTCCGGCTTGGATGGAACCGACACGACGACGAAACGCGTGGCAAGTCTTAGAGCTTCGCGCGCGAGCGGAACGGGATCGGTCTGGTGCTCCAGCACTTCAAGTACGGTCACGACATCGAATGCGTTATCAACAAAAGGCAGACGGCAGGCGTCGGCTCCGATCACATGCAAACGTTCGACACCGCCCCGGCGGACGGCTTCAAGATGCCTGCGCCGACGTTCATCGCGCTCTACCGCCGTGACTTCAAGGTCCGGGAAGGTGTCGAGCAACGGCCACAGAAAGACCCCGCGGCCGGTGCCGACATCGAGGAGACGCGAGGGGTTCAGCGCTCGCAGCACGCCCAGCACCACCCGCACGCGCGGCAAATCCATCGTTCGTTTGAAGCGGTGCAGTCTCAGGCCGGCGCTGCGGCCGACCGCCAACAGGTCTGCGTCACTGCGTCCGCACGCCTGATCGGGCACCATCCCACGTACATAGGCTGCCGCAAGCCGCTCGAAGTATCCATTCATGCCATTGCCATGGCACGCAATCCGGCCGAATTGAGCCCCGCGGACAAAGTACGCGTCAGTGGTCGTGCGCGTCCAACAATGAGCGGATGGTGTCGATGGCGGCGTCGAGCCGCTGCACCACCTCGCGATTCGTGGTCTCCAGCCGACGCGACCGCGCCGCCGCCGTGTCGAGTTCGCTCGCCAGACGCGAGCGATCGACCCCCAGGGCGTGAATTTGCCCCGCAAGCTCCGATTGATCCCGGTCGCCCTCGCGCCGCCGCTCAAGCGCCGCCTCCAGCGCATCGAGCGCGAATTGCAGGCGTCTGACCGCCGCGTCAATGGCGTTGGTGGCGCTGGTGGCGTTCGTGTCGTTCATTCCGGCCTGTCCGCCGTCACTTCGACCGCGTCGCGCGGTAGGCGATTATTGTGCCCGGACAATTAGTTAGGAAAAGGAGCTTACGTGCTGTGGTGGCTTGCCGTCAACGCCGGCTTGGCGCCAGTACCTCGCGTTGACACCGAAGCGTCACATGCTATCAGTCCGCGGCCTCATCCCCGCTTTGAAGGTCCTGAACACTCACGGTGAACCACGCAGGAACTTCAGATCGGCGGCCCTCGTGCAGGAACGTCAAATCCGGGAGCTCGATGACCTCGCGTGCTGAGCACGACCGCATGGCGAACGCCATCAGGGCCCTCGCCATGGACGCCGTCGAGCAGGCGAAGTCGGGCCATCCCGGCTTGCCCATGGGCGCCGCCGATATCGCGACGGTCCTGTTCACGCGCTTCCTGAAGTTCGATCCCGCCGATCCCGGTTGGCCAGACCGCGACCGCTTCGTGTTGTCGGCCGGCCATGGCTCGATGCTGATCTATGCGGTGCTGCATCTTCTTGGCTACGCGGCCGTCACGATCGACGAGATCAAGCGGTTTCGACAACTGGGATCGCTGACCCCTGGCCATCCGGAATACGGCCACACGCCGGGCATCGAGACGACGACCGGTCCGCTTGGCCAAGGCCTCGCCAACGCCGTCGGCATGGCGATCGCCGAACGGCATCTCGCGGCCGAATTCGGCGGGATCGTCGACCATCATACCTATGTCCTCGCCTCCGACGGCGACCTGATGGAGGGCATCAGTCAAGAGGCGATCGCGCTCGCCGGACATCTCAAGCTCGGCAAGCTGATCGTGCTGTTCGATGACAACGGCATCTCGATTGACGGCTCGCTCGCGCTCGCCGATTCCGTCGATCAGGTTAAGCGCTTCGAGGCTGCCGGCTGGGTCGCGACGCGCATCGATGGTCATGATCCCGAGGCGATTGCGGGTGCCGTCGAGCACGCGAAAAGATCCGATCGCCCCTCCTTGATTGCCTGCCGCACGACGATCGGCTTCGGCGCGCCGACGAAAGCCGGAAGCGAGAAAGCCCACGGATCCCCACTCGGGGCTGACGAAATCGCTGGCGCACGCGCCAAGCTCGGCTGGACATCCGCCGCGTTCGAGGTGCCGGGCGACGTTCGGGACTTGTGGCTCGCGGCCGGAAAGCGATCACAAAGCGCGCACGCCGTGTGGAAGCAGCGCCTCGCGGCGCTTGATCCCGGCCCGCGCAGCGAATTCGAGCGCCGTCAGCGCGGTGAGCCGCCAACGAACCCGCTCTCCGCGGCGGTACGCATGCTCAAGGAAAAGCTTGCGGCAGAGCCGAAAACGATTGCCACTCGCGTCGCCTCGGAGTTCGCTCTCGACGCACTGCTCGCGGCCGCCCCGGAGATGGTCGGCGGATCCGCCGATTTGACCGGCTCCAACAATACCAAGGTCAAAGGCATGACCGTATTCTCGTCCGCCCAGCCCGCGGGCCGCTTCATTCACTACGGCGTACGCGAGCACGGCATGGCGGCGGCGATGAACGGGATGGCGCTGCACCGCGGCGTCATTCCGTATTCCGGGACATTTCTCGCGTTCTCGGACTATTGCCGGCCGGCGATCAGGCTCGCCGCGCTCATGGGTGTGCGCGTGATCCACGTCATGACCCACGATTCGATCGGGCTTGGTGAAGATGGCCCCACCCACCAACCGATCGAGCACCTTGCGGCCCTGCGCGCGATCCCAAACCTCGCTGTCTTTCGGCCATGCGACGCCGTGGAGACGACCGAGTGCTGGCAGCTCGCGCTCGAGCGCGGCGCCGGGCCAAGTGTGCTGGCCTTGACCCGGCAGAACCTGCCGCAACAACGGACCGGGCTGGACGGCGAGAACCGCTGCGCCCACGGCGCCTACGAGTTGCTGCCGGCGGAAAACGGCGAGGCGAAGGCCTCACTGTTTGCGTCGGGCTCGGAAGTCGCGATTGCGGTCGACGCGCGAGCGATCCTCGCCGCTCGCGGAATTCCCACCCGCGTCGTCTCGGTGCCCTGCTTCGAGCTGCTCTTTGCCGCCGATGAAAATATCTACCGCAAGATCATTGGAAAATCCGGCATCAACGTCGCCGTCGAGGCCGGCATTCGCCAAGGCTGGGACGCGATCATTGGCAGCGACGGGCTGTTTGTCGGCGTGAGCGGCTTCGGCGCCAGCGCGCCCTACAAGGATCTCTACAAACACTTCGGCATCACTGCCGAACATGTGGCCGATGCCGTACTCAGCAGGCTGAAAAAACCATAAAACCATCGCGCATTTCGCCGTCATTGCGCCGGCGCCACGGCGTGCTACAGACTGTGTCGAAAGCGCTTATATAGGGATAAAGCCGCCGCTCACCGGCGGACGAAGGGAGCGAGAGATGTCGGTTCGCGTTGCGATCAACGGGTTCGGCCGCATCGGCCGCAATGTCTTGCGCGCCATTGTCGAGGCCGAGCGCAGCGACATCGAGGTCGTCGCCATCAACGACCTCGCTCCCGTGGAGACCAACGCACACCTGCTCCGCTACGACTCCGTCCACGGCCGCTTCCCCGGCGAGGTAAAGGTTGCCGGCGATACCATCAGTTGCGGAAATGGGGCGATCAAGGTGACCGCGATCAAGGATCCGACCCAGCTGCCCTGGAAGGATCTCGACGTCGACGTCGCCCTGGAGTGCACCGGCATCTTCACCTCAAAGGAGAAGGCCGAGGCCCACCTCAAGGCCGGTGCCAAGCGCGTGCTGGTCTCCGCCCCGGCCGACGGCGTCGATCTCACGGTCGTCTACGGTGTCAATCATGACAAATTGAATAACGACCACAAGGTCGTCTCCAATGCATCCTGTACGACCAACTGTCTTGCCCCCGTTGCCAAGGTGCTCAACGACGCAATCGGCATCGAGAAGGGCTTCATGACCACCGTGCACGCCTACACCAACGATCAGCCCTCGCTCGACCAGGTGCACAAGGACCTGTACCGCGCCCGCGCGGCCGCGCTCTCGATGATCCCGACGTCAACCGGTGCGGCGAAAGCCGTCGGGCTGGTGCTTCCCGAGCTTGCCGGCAAGCTCGACGGTGTTTCCATCCGCGTGCCAACGCCCAACGTTTCCGTCATCGATTTCAAGTTCGTCGCCAAACGCGCGACCTCCAAGGACGAGGTCAACGCCGCCGTGAAGCGCGCAAGCGAGCAACAACTCAAGGGCATCCTCGGATACACCGAAGCGCCGAATGTCTCGATCGACTTCAACCACGACTCACATTCCTCGATCTTCCACATGGATCAGACCAAGGTCATGGACGGCACCCTCGTGCGGGTCATGTCGTGGTACGACAACGAGTGGGGCTTTTCCAACCGGATGGCCGACACAGCCGTCGCGATGGGCAAGCTGATCTGAAGACCACGCCGGGGCGGGGCATGGGCGAGCCGAGCCTGACTACCGGCGTGGCGCCCATCGCTGATCGGGCGTGCGACCTTCTCCGTGACCGGCTCGAATTGATGTCGTAGCGCCATGCCGACGTTTCGCACGATCGATGAGGTCGACGTCCATAACAAACGCGTTCTCATGCGCGTCGATCTCAACGTGCCCATGGAGAACGGAAGGGTTTCCGACCGGACGCGCATTGAGCGCGTCGCACCGGGGATCACCGAGATCGCCGACAAGGGCGGCAAGGTCATCCTGCTCTCGCATTTCGGCCGGCCGAAGGGCCGCGATCCAAAAGATTCGCTTAAGTCCATCGCCGCCGCGAGCGGGCAAATCATCAAGAGACCTGTTGCATTTGCCAACGACTGCATCGGCGCGGAGGCCGAGGCCGCCGTGAACGCGATGAAGCCGGGGGACATCCTTTGTCTGGAAAACACCCGTTTTCATGCGGGCGAGGAGAAGAACGAGCCGTCATTTGTATCGGCGCTCGCCCAGCTGGGCGATCTCTGGGTCAACGACGCGTTCTCGGTCGCCCATCGCGCACACGCGTCTACCGAGGGACTTGGCCACGTTCTCCCGGCCTACGCCGGCCGCACGATGCAGGCCGAGCTCGAAGCATTGTCGGCGGCGCTCGAAAAGCCGCAGCGGCCGGTGGCGGCGATCGTCGGTGGCGCCAAGGTCTCGACCAAGCTCGAACTCCTCGGCAATCTCATCGAAAAGGTTAACGCGCTGATCATCGGCGGCGGGATGGCCAACACATTTCTCGTTGCCGTTGGCAAGGCGGTCGGAAAATCCCTGGCCGAGCCAAGTCTTGCGGCGACCGCCCGCGACATTCTGGCGAAGGCGAAAGCCAGAGGCTGCGACATCGTCCTCCCCGTGGATGCCGTGGTCGCGCAAAAATTCGAGGCCAACGCGCCGTCGCGCGTCGTCGGCGTCGACCACGTCGGCTCGCAGGACATGATCCTCGACATCGGATCGAGGAGCGTCGAGCACGTGGTGTCAGTTCTCGCCCGCATGAAGACGCTGGTGTGGAATGGGCCGTTCGGTGCCTTCGAGCTCGAACCTTTCGATGTCGGCACCGTTGAAGTGGCGGAAGCGGCCGCCGAGCTCACCGAAGCCGGCAATCTCGTTTCCGTCGCCGGCGGCGGAGACACTGTGGCGGCGCTCAACACGGCTGGCGTGGCGGAACGACTGACGTACGTGTCGACAGCCGGTGGCGCATTTCTGGAGTGGATGGAAGGTAAAGCGCTTCCCGGCGTCGAAGTACTTAAGGTTAAGTAACGCGGCACTCCCGTTCCGTCTCCCAACGGAGTATGAGTGATCAGGATGGCTTAGCGGAGTTGAGGAGGGACCGATGAACCTCGCTGAGTTGAACAAGGTGGCGCAAGCGATGGTCGCCCCCGGCCGGGGCATTTTGGCGGCCGACGAATCTTCCGGAACGATCAAGAAGCGCTTCGATGCCATCGGCGTGGAATCGACGGCCGATAGCCGGCGCGACTACCGCGAATTGTTGTTCCGCTCCACGGAGGCGATGTCGAAACACATCTCCGGCGTCATTCTCTACGATGAAACCATCTGGCAGAAGGCGAAGGATGGCACGCCGCTGGTGGAGATCATCAAGCAGGCCGGCTCGCTCCCGGGCATCAAGGTCGACGAAGGCACCAAGCCGCTCCCCAATTGCCCAGGAGAGCTCATCACAGTGGGGCTCGACAAGCTCGCAGATCGGCTGCCCAAGTATTATGAGCAGGGCGCCCGCTTTGCGAAGTGGCGGGCCGTCATCGATATCGGTCCAAAAATTCCGTCCTTCACCTGTGTTCACACCAATGCCCACGCGCTCGCACGCTACGCGGCGTTGTGTCAGGCCGCGCAGATTGTTCCGATCGTCGAGCCGGAAGTCCTGATGGACGGCGATCACGACATCGACCGCTGCTATGAGGTGACGGAGTGGGTGCTCAAGGACACCTTCCACCAGCTCTATCAGCAGCGCGTCGCCCTCGAGGGGATGGTGCTCAAGCCGAACATGGCGGTGCCGGGGAAGAAGAGCGCCAAGAAGGCTTCCATCGAAGAAGTGGCGGAGAAAACGGTGAAACTGCTCAAGGCCTGCGTACCTGCGGCGGTACCGGGCATCGCGTTCCTCTCCGGTGGCCAGTCGGATGAGGAGGCGACCGCACACCTCGACGCCATGAACAAACTGGGCAACCTGCCGTGGGGGCTCACTTTCTCCTACGGGCGGGCGCTGCAGGCTGCGCCGCAAAAGGCCTGGGGTGGAAAGACTGAGAACGTCGCCGCCGCGCAACGAGCCTTTTCGCACCGCGCACGCATGAACGGGCTGGCGGCACTCGGCCAGTGGAAGTCGGACCTC
>Ga0126381_100005382_pt1 | contig 14083 bp, 11 predicted proteins | sample PanSoiMetPlot_28_FD_96465 | JGI IMG/M metagenome (GOLD analysis project Ga0126381, IMG submission 96465) | Tropical forest soil microbial communities from Panama - MetaG Plot_28 | ecosystem: Environmental > Terrestrial > Soil > Tropical forest > Bulk soil | place: Panama | collected 2016-02-17
AAACGCCGGAACCGGCCTCCAGTTGCGTGGCCAGCCGTAAAATCCGTAAAACCGGAGTAGACTAGGCCCAGGGACATTATGTTCAGGACGCCACTTATCCTTCTCCTTGCGGGGCTTGTCGGCGCGGCCGTTCTATCCGCGCAGGCAACGGCCGCCGGAACCATTCAGGCCCAGGGCAGCGCCACTTTGAACGTTCAGCCCGATCAGGCCCAACTGAGTGTATCGGTCTCGACGGATGCCGCGACAGCCCAGCAGGCAGCTTCGCAGAATGGGACCCAGACCAACCAGGTTCTGAATGCGCTCAAGCAGGTGCTGGGCAACAGCGGAACCGTGCAGACGATCGGTTATTCCATCAATCCGCGGTACAGTAGCGGCACAAATCCGACTGTAATCGGCTACACGGCGATGAATACCGTGCAGATCACGACGTCCGACCTGTCGTTGCCCGGCCAACTCATCGACGCGGCCAGCGGCAGCGGCGCAACGAACGTATACGGGCTCACGTTCGGCTTACACGATCCCGATCCCAGCAGACAGCAGGCGCTCACCGCGGCCACCAAGCAGGCACTCGCGCACGCGACGGCAATTGCTGCGGGATTGAGTGGGAAGGCCGGGCCGGTGATATCGGCCCAAGAAACCGGCACTACGGTACCGATTGTGTCGCCGGTGCAGGCGGTCGGCGCCATTAGCTCCACTCCGATCGTGACCGGTTACGTCACCGTAACGGCGAATGTGACGGTGACCGTGCAGCTACAATAGCTGCATGGAAAACGCGACCCTGGGTGGCGGTTGCTTCTGGTGCCTGGAGGCCGTCTACCAGCAGATGGAAGGCGTGACCTCGATCGTGTCCGGCTACATGGGCGGGCACGTGCAGAACCCGACGTACGAGCAGGTCTGCACGGGAACGACAGGACACGTGGAGGTCGTGCAGTTGACGTTCGATCCAACTGTCACGACGTACCGCGACATTCTCGAAGTCTTCTTCGCCACCCACGATCCGACGTCGATGGATCGGCAGGGCAATGACACAGGTGCGCAGTACCGGTCGGTGATTTTCTATCATTCGGAAGAGCAGCGCGAAACGGCTCGCAAGCTGATGGGCGAGCTTGATTACGGCAAGCCAGTTGTGACCGAGCTACGTCCCGCCGAGACGTTCTACCCAGCGGAGAACTATCACCAGGACTACTTCCGCAATCACACGTCACAGCCGTACTGCGCCTACGTGGTCGCGCCGAAGGTGAAGAAGTTCAGAGAGAAGTTTGGGGAAAAGATTAGGGCTACGGACGAGCACAGATAAAACAGATACTCCGGATGTCAGATCCGGGTTCGAAAGCCGGCGCCTCAGGGCTATAATTTCCGTATGGACCTACGCCCCTTACACGACCGCGTCCTCGTCAAGCGCCTGGATGAAGGCGAACAACGCAGCGGCGGGATCATCATTCCCGATTCGGCCAAGGAAAAGCCGCAGCAGGCCGAAGTTAAAGCCGTGGGCAACGGCAAGCTTCTGGAAAACGGCAAGCGTGTGCCGCCCGAGGTGAAGGCAGGCGACCGCATCCTTTTCGGAAAGTATTCCGGCTCCGAGATCAAAGTCGACGGCGAAGAGTTGCTGATTCTGCGAGAAGACGAGATCCTCGGAGTGCTGGAATAGGGTGTGTTACCCTGGTACTTCTACACACCCTTTCAGGAGTTTGTTTCGATGGTTTTTCGTTTCGCGATCAGGCCGTTATTGGTCTGCTCTGCCGTAGCTCTGTGCTGTGGGCTGGCGTCCGCCCAGACCGCCAAAATCGGCATTGTCAATATGCAGGAGGCCGTCTTCAAGACCGCCGAGATCAACAAGGCCAATGAAGAGATGCAGGCCAAATACAAGCCTAAGCAGGATGACATCAACAAGATCAACGCGCAGCTTGAGGACATTGCCAAGCAGTTGCAGGCCGGCGGTAATAAACTGACGCCCCAGGCGCAGGCCGACCTTCAGGCGCAGGGAAATCGCCTGCAGCGCGATCTGCAATATAAGAACGATGACTTGCGGCAGGAAGTCGACAACGACCGCCAGTCGATTCTCTCCGGCGCCTCGCAAAAAATGGGCGAAGTGATCAAGAAGCTGGCCGAGGAGAAGGGACTCGACCTCGTGGTCGATGCGCAGAATACGTACTACTTCAAGCCGGCGATGGACCTCACCGCCGAAGCCACCGCCGCCTATGACAAGGCTCACCCGGTGGCTGGCGCAGCCGCGGCCCCGAAGAAGTAGTCTGGAAACGGCGGGAGATGGCTGGCTATCTCGATACGTATGGCGCCGGCGAAGAGCGGCGCGAGAAAATCATCAAGATCATCGTTTTCGCCGTCATCGGCATCATCCTCATTGGCGGCCCGCTGCTGTTCATCTTCCATAACTATCGCCAGGAGAGCCAGGTCAAGCGGTTCTTCCGCTTGCTGGACGAGCACAACTTCACGGCCGCGTACGCCATGTGGGGATGCACGGAACAAAAGCCGTGCCCCGGATATCCCATGTCCTCTTTCCTGGAAGACTGGGGACCGCAGAGGGATACGAGCAGCGCGCGCATCACGCGCAGCCGCTCTTGCGGCTCCGGCGTCATCGTGACCGTAGACATGCCTAAGGGCCGCCAGGAAAAACTCTGGGTACAGCGGGATGATCTTACTATCGGATTCTCCCCGTTTCCCGGCTGCCCCGCGCTGAAATAGATCGGAGCCCTCACTAGGGCCGCGAGCGTAAGCGACCGGAGGCGGGCTTAAAATAATTATCGAGAGGGGTCAACGGAGCAAACCGCATGGGCACAATCGTGGCTGGTCTGGAAGGCGTAATCGCCGGCGAATCCGAGATTTGTTATATCGATGGCTACCAGGGGGTCCTCAGCTATCGTGGATACAACATTCACACGCTGGCGGAGAGCGCCATCTTTGAAGAAGTGATCTTCCTGTTGTGGAACGGCTGGCTGCCCAAGCGGGCCGAGCTGGAAGAATTGAAGAAGAACCTGGTGGCCGAACGCGAGCTGCCCGGACCGGTGGTAGATTTCCTACGCAGCGTTCCCAAGAGCAATCCGATGGATGTGCTGCGCACGGCCGTCTCGATGCTGAGCCTGCACGATCCCGAAGCGCAGGACATGTCCATGGAAGCCAACCACCGCAAGGCGGTGCGGCTGATGTCGAGGACGGCCACGATCGTCACGACCTTCGACCGTTTGCGCAACGGCAAATCCGTCATCCCCGGAGATCCCAACCTCGGCTTCGCGGCGAACTTCCTCTACACCCTTACCGGCAACCGCCCCGACGACGTGATGGAGCACGCGTTCGACGTCGCCATGATCCTGCATGCCGATCATGAGCTGAATGCCTCCACCTTCGCGGCGCGCGTCACCGCCGCCACGCTCTCCGATATCTATAGCTCGATTACCAGCGGCATCGGAGCATTGAAAGGACCGCTGCACGGCGGTGCGAACCAGGATGTGATCAAGTGGCTGCTCGGGCTTGGCGACGAAGAGGAGGCCGTCGATAAGGTCAAGAACACGCTGGCCCGCAAGGTGAAGATCCCCGGGTTCGGCCACCGTGTCTACCGCACCGAAGATCCGCGCGCCACCCATCTGCGCGTGCTCTCCGAGGAGCTCGGCAAGCGCACAGGCCACGTCAAGCTCTATCAGCTTTCCAAGCGCATGGAAGAAACCGTGAAGGAGATCAAGGGACTGAACCCCAATGTGGATTTCTACTCCGCGTCAGCCTACTACTCCCTAGGCATTCCCATCGATATCTACACGCCCATCTTCGCCGTCAGCCGCATGTCCGGCTGGACCGCCCATGTGCTGGAGCAGTACCGCAACAACCGCCTGATTCGCCCGCGCGCCGAATACAAAGGCAACCCGGACGGCCAGACCTGGATCCCGATCGCAGACCGGTAACGCCGGCGATCTTGTCGCCGGAGAGTCGCCGACTGTTACAGGAGCTTCATGGACGAGCGTGCCTTCTATACCGAAAACCAGACCACCAAACCCGCGATGCTGAATTGCCCGTATTGCCGCACGCAGGAGAGTTACGAACTGCGCTGGATGGTGCGCAAGAAAAAGGACCGCATCCCGCAGGGAGCCGATGAGCGCGACCGCGCCAAGTACGCCAAGGCCCAGAGCTACATGGTGCTGCTGGACGACAAGGTGGCCTGCAAGAATCTCCGCTGCCGCAGGCCCTTCGATATCTCGGGCGTCAAGACGATGGCGTTCCTGTAACGCCAGGTTATCGTCGTCAAAAGGATGCCGCTGGTCGAGATCGGTACCTTCATGGTGAACCTCGCATTCAACGGGCAGCCAGTGAAGTTGATGGTGTAGGTGCCTGTGGCCGCGTTTCCGGGCGCGATCATGCCGAGCATGATCGGGGTTGCCGTGGGAGCGGTAATTACAGGCGTGCACGCAGCGCCGAACGTCTGCGTGAGTTGCAGGTTGCCGAGCGTCACCTCGTACGCTGGAGTCGCCCCGAGGTTCGTTACGGAAATCGACCACACGCGCGCGTTCGATGGCCCGCTCTTGGCAACAACCAGTCCGCTGAGAGCCGTATTTCCCAGCGCGACCTGCGAGATGTCGCATCCCTGGTTGTTTACGGTATCAACGTCCGCGCCGCCCGATACAACCGCGCACGTCTGCACCGTCGAAGGAGCGCTCGCCAGCAGGGAAGTGCTGACCGAGACTGCGGGGAAACTCCCGCCCGCGTTCACCGAATCGCTGCGCGTGCACTCGTAGGCCAGGCCGTCGACAACAACGTGGCCCGTGGTCTGGCACGTCCAGCCCGTGCCGCTCAACAGCGCGGGCGAAGCGGTCATGCTCCAGGGCAAGACCACGGCGACCGTCACCGGTCCGGTGGAAGCATCGGTGCCGGTGTTCGAAACCACCACGGTGTAAATCGCTGTGCCGCCCTGTGTGAACGTGCCGGCCGGACTCGTAGAGACGGTCAGGTCGGTCTGGGGCGCGAGCGTGTTGTCCGACGGGCTGATCTCGATGCGGATCGCGTCGTACTGGATGGGTGTCTGGCTGGAGTGCACCGTCAGGCTGTTCGTGCCCTGCACGAAATCGGCCGCCGGGAACGAGATAACGGCGCTGTTATAGATGCCGCCCGCGCCGCTGCGCGACCCGGAGCTCGAGGCCGTCGGTGCGCTGCCGGTGGCGGTATGGCCGTTGAGTGTCAACGTGAGGGTCGCGCCGGAATTCACCGAAGCCACGCCGACCGTGACGTACCCCGTTGCGTTCGCGGCGGGCAGGTGCGGCAGATTGAACTTTATCTGCGGATCGGGAGGGCTCACCGTAGATCCTCCCGCAACGTACGGATCAGGGAGAGTCGGATCCCAGTTCCGCGTGTAGCTCTTCCAGTGAGTGAAATACCAGCCGTCGCGCTCGCTCGTCGGGTTCATTCCGTTGACCGCGCCGAACACGAACGTCGCACCCGAAGGAAAGTCGTAGCCTTCGTCGTTGAACAGGCCGTAATGTTTGTAGTTGTCGCCGTCTTTGAACTCCATGGCGGTTCGGTCCGGAATACCCATCTGCATCACGACCGTGCTGCCGCTGCCGGGCGACGCCTGGTTCACCGGCGGGTTCCAGGTCTGTGCCGCGGTCGCTGTCGCCGGAGCTGAGACCACAACATTGTCAAGGTGGAAATCATCGAACACGCCGGGCTTGTAGGCGGACAGCCGGTACGTGCCGGGCCGCACGCCCGTAATTGTGAAGCTTCCATCGGCCTTCACTGGCGCCCAGTATTGGAATCCGATGTGGCTCTGGTCGAACGGCGTCGCATTGTCGCCCAACATGACCGTACTTCCTGCCATCGATGTCAGCCTCGGAATATTGATCTTTCCCGTCACGGTCGCGCGGTCGGATGAAGGTGTGTACCCGCCGATGTTCAGCTCATCGTAGAACGCCAGATACAGGGCCGGATCGGCATACTGCGCCGCGTCCTGCCACATAGTCTGATAATCGGAATCGCTCGTTGTGTTGCCGGTGTTGGGACCGGTATTGATGTAGAAATACCAGGGCCCCATCGTTTTCGTCCACCCCGGCGTGGCGGTCAGGTTGATGCTCGACTGAGCGTAGTGGCCGTTGAAGAATTCGTTCAGGATCAGCGGCGTGGTGTTGGTGGTGTGGACCATCAGGCTCTGCTTCGTCGGGCCGCCCACCCAGCTCTCCTTGCTGAGCTGCGTGTGGATGCACCAGATGCCATAGCCGTGGCCGTAGATGCCGTGGACGAGGTGATTGTTTTCGTAGCTGCTGAAATCGTATTTCGTGTAGTACCACGAGGCCGGCGGATTGTAGTAAGGATCGCTGGGGAAGAAGGTCAGGTTGAAGGTCGCGTCCTGCAGGTCGCCGTTTGCGCTATTGGCCGCGACGTCGGCAGGCAGAGGCATGTTACGTTTCCAATACAGTTCGGAGGAGTGATAGTTGAAAATGTTGGGATCGGTGCGTAGAACCGTGCGAAGCTGGCCGATGCTGTCGCTGATCTTGGTCGCCGTGCCCACGTACGTGTAGACCAAATACTCGTGATATCCACAATCTCCGGCGCGCAATACCTTGTGCACCGACACGGTCATGGGAAAGCTGGAATCCGCGCCGCCATTGTGCGTCACGCTCACGTCTGCGTATTCCAGGTTGGCCGGCTGCGTGACACTACTCGAAACGACGCCGGCGGTGCCGTTGTTCGTCGATGGTCCCCAGCCTCCGCTGCTGAACGTGTCGACGATATCCGTATACCCGAAGCCTCCGTTGCCGAGCAGCTCATTGCCGTGGTACTTGAGCGACGTCATGCGCCCGGCGCTGCTTCCGCTGACCGACATGGTGAACGCGACGCACGCATTGGATGCCGTGATGCTGCTCGACGTCTGGGTCACGGTGACGGTGTCGGCGCGAACCAGGCCGCAACATACGAGGAGCGGCGCGACTGCGAAACGAGAGGGCCTCATACCACGTCCTTTCCCATGAAACGAGACCATCGTAGAGGAGTGGCTGCGAGGATCTCCAGAGACAACCGGCGCGGCGGACGTGTTTACTATAGTGAATCGCAGGCCATAACCTCGACACCGTCGTAATTGCTTGATTCTGTTTGCACTGCCCCATCTTGTAAGTATTTACTAGGGTGGGGTTCGATCGAGCCTATGGGTCTTGCAATGCGAAACGCATCGCATACGGCTTGCGTAAAGGTGATAATAGGTACTTAGGCGAAAACGCCATCGGAGATCCTTTTATGCAGATATCGCAGTTTCGCGCCTCTCTTTCGGCACGGATCGCCATAGTAGCCGCTGCGCTGCTGTTCGCGTTCGCCACGGGTTTACGGGCCGACGACCCGAAGAAGAAAGAGGAGGGCCATCCGCCTGCGCAGCATCATGAATCGCAGGAGCCGCGCCAGCGCCAGGAGGCTCCTCCGCAGCAGCAACGCCGCGAAGCGCCGCAGGTTCGCCAGGCGCCTTCCAATCCGCAGCCGGCGCACCAGCCGCCCGCGGACCAGGGCCAGCGCTACGGGCGTTCGCCACAGAATCAGCAGGCGCAGCCGCAGAACGAACCCGGCCAGCGCTACGGACGGCCGCCGCAGTCCCAGCAAACCCAGCCGCAGCAGGCGCCGCAGCTCAATAATCGGTTCGGCGGTCAGCCGCAGCAGCAGCGCGGCGAACAGGTCAACCGGCCGGCAGGCGGACCTCCTCCGGCGCGCACGTATACGCCGCGGCAGGGTGTTCGCGTGGACTCGGTCAATCCGAATCGCCAGGTTTATCATGCGCCCAACGGCGGGCAGGTCCACATGGATCACGGCCGCGTCACCGAAGTGCATACGGCCGGCGGCGCGGTGATCCATCACGGTCCTGGAGGCTTCCGCACGGTTGAGGTGGCCCGCCCCGGCGGCCGCACGGTGGTGGTGAACAACTACGGCGGCGGCTACGTGCAGAGGACGCTCGTGGTGAGCAATCACTCATACGTGCAGCGCACGTACGTGGTGAACGGAATTGTCGCTACGCGCGTATACCGGCCCTGGGTCTTCCGTCCGGGCCTGGTGGTCAACATCTACACGCCAGTTCACTATTACCGCCCGGGTCTGTATGTCTGGGCATATAATCCTTGGGCGCGCCCGGTCTATTACTCCTCGTGGGGCTGGGGCGGGACGCCGTGGTTCGGTTTCTACGCCGGCTATTTCGCTCCCGCGCCATACTACGCGAGTCCGGCCTTCTGGATGACCGATTACATCATCGCCGCGTCTCTGGAAGATGCCTACCGCGAGCAGATGGCTGCCAACATGCAGATGCAGGCCGGCTACTACGCCGGCCAGCCCGGGCTGACGCCCGACGTGAAGGAAGCGATCGCCGAAGAGGTCAACCGCCAGCTCCGGCAGGAGCAGACCGAAGCGCAAATGGCCAATGCCGGTATCGACTCGAATCCGTTTGCCGGCGGGCCGCACGTTTACGTCGCGGACAGCACGGTGGAAGCTATGGGCGGATTCGGGTCGTGCCTGATCACAGCGGGCGATGTGGTCGAGCTGCGCGGCCTGCCGCCGATGGATGCGGCGGCGGCGCCGGTCTACATCCGCGCAGGCAAGCGCGGCGGATGCCCGCGTGGGTCCACGGTAACCATCGGGATTCAAGACTTGGGCGAGATGCAGAATCACATGCGCGAGCTGGTGGACCGCGGTCTCGCCGATCTGCAGAGACGCCAGGGCCAGAGTGGGCTGCCGCCAATGCCGGCCGATGCCGCCGCACCGCCGACGCCGGTTTCCTGGGCATCGCAGGTTCGGCCCGACGCGGGCGTGCAAAACGAGATCCAGCAGGCCTCGAACGAAGCACAGCGCGCTGAACAAGAGACCGTCAACGCTACGATGGACAGTCCGCCGCCGGATGGCCCTGGTGCACCCCCGGCCGTCGCGCCCGCTTCCGGCGGGAACATCAGCATGGGAGCGACCATCGACGAGGTGGTTGCTGCCTGGGGCCTCCCGCTCCGCACCGCCGACCTGGGAGGGAAGAAGGTTTACATCTACCAGAACGCGAAGGTGACTTTCCAGGACGGCAAAGTAGTCGACGTGCAGTAAATCCAGTAGCGCCGGCGAGTCTGTCGCCGGTGTGCCTCGCCGGCGGCAAGACCGCCGGCATTACCGGGCGTTATAATGACGCACCATGAAGCGTCTCGCTCTGCTTTTGTGTGCGTCCGCGCTCGGCGGCGCCGCGCTCGATCCCGCCTTTTTCTCCGGCCTTCAGTGGCGCAGCATCGGGCCGCTGCGCGGCGGACGGTCGATTACTTCCGCCGGCAGCTCCTCCCGTCCGCTGGAATACTACTTCGGTGCGACCGGCGGCGGTCTCTGGAAGACCACTGACGGCGGTCTCACATGGCGGCCGGTTACCGATGGCCAGCTCAACAGCTCATCGGTGGGCGCGGTCGCGGTGGCGTCTTCGAATCCCGATATCGTCTACATCGGCATGGGCGAGACCGAGCTGCGCGGCAACATCATGCAGGGCGACGGCGTGTACAAGTCCGTCGACGCAGGCAAGACGTGGCAGCATATAGGCCTCGCGGACACGCAGGCCATCTCGCGCATCCGTGTGCATCCCGCCAATCCCGATATCGTCTACGTTTCGGCGCTCGGGCATCCATACGGCCGCAACGCTGAGCGCGGCGTGTTCCGCTCGCGCGACGGCGGCAAGACGTGGCAGAAGGTGCTCTATCGCGACGACCGTTCCGGCGCCGTCGATCTCTGCATGGACCCGCATGACCCCAACGTCCTGTACGCTGCGATATGGGACGCTAACCGGATGCCGTGGAGCCTGACGAGCGGCGGCCCGTCGAGCGGCCTTTTCAAAACCACCGACGGCGGCGATCACTGGACCGAGATCACGCGCAATCCCGGCCTGCCGGGCGGAGTTGTGGGCAAGATCGGCATCTCCATCAGCGGCGTCGATCCCAATCGTGTGTTCGCGATCGTAGAAAACGCCGACGGCGGCGTGTTCGTCTCCGACGATGCGGGCGCGCACTGGAAGCTGGTGTCCGACGATCGAAGGCTGCGCCAGCGCGCTTTCTACTACTCGCGCATTTACGCCGATCCGAAGTCGAAAGACACGGTCTACGTGCTCAACACCGGCTTCTACAAATCGACGGATGGCGGCAAGACTTACCGTACACTGCGCACGCCCCACGGAGACAACCACGACCTGTGGATCGATCCAGCGAACCCGCTGCGGATGATCGAAAGCAACGACGGCGGCGCGAACGTGTCCGTCAACGGTGGTCAGACGTGGACGGGCCAGGAGTATGCGACCGCGCAGCTTTACCACGTCGCCACTACGAAGGACATTCCGTATCATGTCTGCGGCGCGCAGCAGGACAGCTCGACCATCTGCGTTACGTCCGCCGGAGGAGGTCGCGGATTCGGCGGCGGAGGAGGGCGGGGAAGCGGCTACAGCAACTACTCCGTGGGCGGCGGCGAGAGCGGCTACATCGCACCTGATCCGACCAACGCGAACATCTTCTATGCGGGCAGCCAGGGCGCGTTGCTCACGCGTTTCGACCGGCGCTCCGGAACGTCAAAGGATGTACAGGTCTACCCACTGTTCTTCTCCGGCGAATCGGCAGGCTCGCTGCCGGAGCGCTGGCAGTGGACATACCCTATCGTGTTCTCGCCGGTCGACCCGAACATCATCTACACGTCATCGCAGCATCTCTGGAAGACCACCGACCAGGGTCACAGTTGGCAGCGCATCTCGGGCGATCTGACGCGCGGCGATCCGAAGACGCTCGGCGATTCGGGCGGGCCGATTACGCACGATCAGAACGGCCCAGAGATTTACGGGACCATCTTCACCATTGCGCCCTCGCGCAAAGACGTGAATACCATCTGGACGGGCTCGGACGACGGCCTCGTCTACCTCACGCGCGACGGCGGCAAAACGTGGACGAAGATCACACCGCCGGGCATGCCCGATTTCGGCCGCGTGAGCCTGATCGAAGCATCGCCGCACAATCCCGCGGCGGCGTACGTAGCCGTGAAGAATTATCAGAATGATGATCGGCGGCCCTATATCTTCCGGACCGCCGATTACGGCAAGACGTGGACCAAAATCGTCAACGGGATTCCGGCGGGCGATTTTGTGCACGCCGTCCGCGAGGACACCGTTCACCCCGGCCTGCTGTTCGCCGGCACGGAGCACGGCATCTATGTTTCGTTCGAGGACGGCGCGAGCTGGCATTCGCTGCGCCTCAATCTGCCGGACACGCAAGTCTCGGACATGGTGATCGAAGGTAACGATCTCGTGATCGCGACGCACGGCCGGTCGTTCTATGTACTCGATGACATCAGCCCGCTGCGGCAGTTCACGCCCGAGATGAGTACGAGCGATGTCCACCTGTTCCGTCCACCCGCGGCGCAGCGCAATGTGGCCGCGGCGCGCATCGATTACTACTTGCCCAAGCCCGCCGGCAAGGTGACCATCGATATTCTGGATGAGAAGGGCGCGGTGGTCCGCACCTTTACCGGCACACCTAACGCGGGTGGCCGCGGTGGACGCGGAGCGCGCGGCGATCAGGCGACCGAAGACGATGCCGGCGCCGAAGAAGGCGGCGGACGCGGTCGCGGTGCCGTCGCGCCTCCGCCCGACAAGGCCGGCCTCAACCGCTTTACGTGGGACGGACGCTATCCTGGCGCGAAAACTTTCACCGGCATGATTTTCTGGAGTGGCGCGTTTGCCGGACCGGCCGCTGTTCCCGGCAACTACCAGGTGCGGCTCACGGCCGATGGGAAATCGTTCACCGAGGCGCTGGTACTCGAAAAAGATCCGCGCATCGACAGCGTCACCCTCGCGGACCTGAAGGAGCAGTTCGATCTGTCGCTTAAGGTTCGGGACATGACGACGCAGGCAAACGAGATGGTGATCCTGATCCGCGAGCTGAAGAAACAGATGGATGAGCGTCTCAAGCAGAATCACGATGGCACGCTCAAGGATGCGCTCGATACTTTCCGCGCCAAGCTCAGCGCCATCGAAGAAGACGTCTACCAGGTGCGCAACCGCAGCAACCAGGACCCCCTTAACTTTCCGATCAAGCTGAACAACAAGATCTCCGCCTTGCAGGCCAGCATCGACCGTGGCGACGGCAAGCCGACCGCCGCCGCTTATGAAGTGCAGAAGCTGCTTGATCGGCAGGTGGGCGAAGAGGCCGGAAAACTCGCGGGCGTGCTGGATAGCACGCTGCCGCAGGTGAATGCAATGCTGGCCCAGCGCAAGTTGCAGCCGCTGGTCCCGACTAAGGAAGAGACGAAAACCGAACCATGAACCGCCGGAATTTTTTAATAACCGCCATGGCGGCGCAAGCCGTCGCCCCTGCCCAGACCGCTTCGAAGAAGATGATCGGCATCCAGGTAGGCGCCGTCTCTTTCGTCGACGAAGGCGTCGAGAAGGTGCTCGACACGTTTCAGCAGGAAGCATCCATCAACACACTCTTCATCGCGACATTCACCTACGGCCGTGGAATCGCCGGCCGGCAGGTGCCAGGGCAGCCGCTGCCCGATCACGGCAAGCAGCAGTATGACAACGGCGCAGGCTTCGGCACGTTTCAAGGCGGAAGCTACACGAAAGTCCATCCGCAGTATTACAAGGACACCGTGATCCAGGATTTCCGCGCGCCCGATTTTGGCGATTACGACGTGCTCGAAGCGGTGCTGCCCTCGGCCCGCAAGCGAGGGATAAAGACGATCTGCTGGTTCGAAGATGTGTGGAATGCGCGCGTGCCCAATATTGCGCTGGCGCAGGAGCGCACTCTGGACGCAAGCGCGACCGCAACCCTGTGCTTCAACAATCCGAACTATCGCAACTGGCTGCTCGGCGCCGTCGAGGACTACGCGCGCTCGTACGAGATCGACGGCATCATGTGGGGATCGGAGCGGCAGGGTGCGTTCGCCAATATGCTGGGCGCATCGGCCGGCGGGTCGGGGCGCAATCCGTTCGCGGTAACCTGCTTCTGCGAACATTGCGAGCGGAAAGCGCGCGAGCGGGGCATCGACGCCGGGCGCGCGCGCCAGGGCTTCGAGGCGCTCGGTAATTTTGTGCGGGCCGCGCGCCAGAATCGCCGACCGGTCGACGGCTACTACGTCGCAGTGTGGCGCCTCATGCTGCGCTACCCCGAGCTGCTCGCGTGGGAGATGTTGTGGACCGACAGCCTGCGCGAGACCTATGCCGCGATGCACCAGCGCGTGAAATCGATCAATCCGGCGATCGGGATCGGCTGGCACATCTGGCACACCAACTCATTCAACCCGATCTATCGCGCCGAGCAGGACTTGACGGAGCTCGCGAAGTACTCCGACTTCCTGAAGATGGTGATGTACCACAACTGCGGCGGCGAGCGCATGGCGGGCTACATCCGCAGCGTCGGCGGCACCATGTTCCACGACGTGCCGGCACAGGAACTGCTCGACTTCCATTACCGCGTGCTCGATTACAGGCAGGAGAAGAATCTTGCCGCGCTGCCGCAGTCCGGCTTCTCAGCCGATTACGTCTATCGCGAGGCGAAACGCGCCCGCGAAGCGCTGAACGGCACTAAGACGCAACTCTGGCCGGGAATCGACATCGATATCCCGACGGCGGCGACGTCGAGCAAGTCGACGCCGGAAGGTACGCGCGATGCGGTGCTTGCCGCATTCCGTGCGGGCGCCGACGGTGTGCTGCTCTCGCGGAAATACTCGGAGATGAGACTTGCCAATCTGCGCGGCGCAGGCGAAGCGATTAAACAGACTGCGCTGTAGAGCGGGCTGCGCCGGTGTCGGTCCCTCGTACCGCGCGCCCGGGTCACCAACGTCCGCATCTTCGGCATAACGCTACGGCCAATGGCACGCAGCCGGCTCGCGACACGCATATACACGCCTGAAAATCCTGATGCGTTGCCGATCCGGCAGGCTTGGAACATAGGCCGCTTCGGAGTGAATTCCAATGTGAGCCGCGTCACGCCACTGCGCACCGCGTATCTCCTCGCCAACGCGCCAGCGCCTGTTCCGCATCACTTCCAGCATGGAATTGGCCCGCAAAAGGAGAAACGAATGAGTAAGAAGTTTTTAGCCGTCGGCATCGCCCTCGCGAGCATGTTTG
>Ga0126381_100005383_pt1 | contig 14079 bp, 14 predicted proteins | sample PanSoiMetPlot_28_FD_96465 | JGI IMG/M metagenome (GOLD analysis project Ga0126381, IMG submission 96465) | Tropical forest soil microbial communities from Panama - MetaG Plot_28 | ecosystem: Environmental > Terrestrial > Soil > Tropical forest > Bulk soil | place: Panama | collected 2016-02-17
AAGCTGTATCGGGCGTGTCATTCCAACACTTCAGATTTGATTGTGGCCATATCTCAAAAGTGGTTCACGGGTGGCAGCAAACTGAAGTTACGGTCCGGGGATGCACGCCATAATGGCGGCAGCATTTGGGCGGCATGGTGAACTGCCGTGCGCAACATGATCGCCGTCAAATCGTATCGTCGGCCATGGAAAATGACTGCGGACTGCTGAGCGTTGATATCACGCCAGCGCATACAGGTAATGGACATATGACGCGACCGCTCCGTCGAGTCCCTGCACCTTCGGATTGGTGGAGTCGATCAGGAAGTACTCGTTCGGCGCGTGCGCTCCTGTCCCGTGCCCGAGGCCGAAGTGTCCCGCCGGCATGCTGAGCGGCGGGCTGGTGAAGATGTACCCTGGCCACGAACCCGCTGAGCGCGGCCACAGCAACGGATCCAGCCCCAGCTTCCTGTACGTGGCTACCTGCGCCTGAATCAGCTTTGAATTGGGGTCAGTCTGCGTCGGATCATACCCTCCGCTCATGTTGACCTCGATGTCGCCGAAACCGTGCTTCTCGAGGTTCTGCTTCAGCAGCTCCAGCGTTCCCTGGGCTGTCATGTCCGGCACCAGGCGCATATCAATCTTTGCTACAGCGCGGTGTCCCAGCACCGTCTTCCCGCCTGGTCCTGTATAGCCTGCGACCAGCCCCTCGATGTTGATTGTTGGCTGCGACTCCAGTGTGATCAGCGCGTCATCGTAGTTCTTGTCGAAAATCCAGCGCTTTACGCCCAACTGGTCTTTCATCGTCTGCTCGCTGCGCCGCGCTGCCGCGGTCCTGATCATCTGCAGCTGGTCCGGGGTAAGGGGTTTCGCTTTGTCGAAGAAGCCCTCCACAGCAGGCGTGTGCCCATCTGGCTGGATGAGCATGTTCAACGCCTGCACCAGGTGCCAGCTCGGACTATCGACCATCGCTTCCAGGCTGGAATGCACGTCGTGCTTCGGGCCGCGTCCCCATTTCTCGCCGCTGGAAACCAACTCGAGTTCCACGGCACCCTTGGCTCCCAGATCGATCTGCACGCTGCCATCGGGATCCTGCGCGGCCGCGGGCATGAATACGCCCATGCACTTCTTCAGCTCGGTCATGACCTTGGGGTTTCGGACGACTTCTCCGAAGTGCGGCGACCCAATCTCTTCTTCACCTTCGCAAACCAGCACCAGATTCACCGGCAGCTTGACGTTGGCTGCTTTGAACGCGTGCAACGCAGCCAGAAAGCTCGTCTCTGGGCCTTTTTGGTTCACCGCGCCCCGGCCCATGCAGACCGTGCCCAGTCCTTCTTTCTGCACCAGCCGGCCTTCCAGCGGAGGCGACGACCATTCGCTAGGATCGAACTGCTTGACGTCGTACATGAAGTAAATGCCTACGCTCGTCGATGCCCCGGCATCGATCGTCCCGAAGACCCCGGGTTTGCCAGAGGTTGGAATGACTTCGACGTTGGTGAACCCGGCATCCAGAGCCAGCTGCGCCATGTATTCAGGGCCTTGCGGAAAGTTTCTGTTTTCAGCAGCGATTGACGGCAGTGCGATCCAGGCCTGTAGCGCCTTCACCGTCTGGTCGTGCAGCTTCGTTACCTGCGCCAGCACGTTTCGCATGTCGGCGATATCTGCGGCAAGGCTCGGCATAGGCAACAAAGAGAAAGCCGAAAGCGCCAGCCCTCTCTCGATGAATTCGCGTCGATTCACGCCGTTGTCGTTGAGGTCACTCATGGAACCTGGAATCCTCCCCTTGGCTTGTAATTCGATGGCACAGAGAGTAACACCCGCTTGCGAATGATGAAAGCGCGGTGCGCGGCAACGCCACGAAGTCTGGGCAGGGACGGGATTGAACCGCCGACGCAGAGGGCCTTTCGATGGCCGCGGACCAAGCCGCTGAGGCGCGCTCAGAAACCCGAGCGCGGCATGATTGTGTGTAAGGTGATGGTGGCCAGGGACGGGATTGAACCGCCGACGCCGGCCTTTTCAGGGCCGCGCTCTACCACTGAGCTACCTGGCCTCAGTGCAGATAAGTTGCAATTCCTGCGTGGGATCCGGTCTGGCCGGTTAGAGGTGGGCTCCACGAACAGTCTGCTGCAACGACTCGGTTAGTATACCAACTCGGTTGGCATACGCCAAACCTGGGCTGCTGCGATGAGGACACGGCCCAAGCTCAGCTTGCGGCAGAAATGGGCAGCAAATCGTGACCCTGGCGCAGCGTCAACAGCGTGATTTCAGGGCGGCAATTGAAGCGGATAGGCAATCCGACACTGCCGATTCCGCGATTCACGTAGAGCTGGGTTGAGCCGAACTGAAAGAGTCCCTCGATGTATCTGCGTCCGCCCGGCGGAAGGTAAAGAGGAGGTGTAAACGGAAGCCTCACCTGGCCGCCATGGGTATGCCCGCTCAGAACGAGTGAGACCGCCCGGCCCGCTGGATGCATTCGCAAATCGTCGACATAATCCGGTGAGTGACACATCAGGACCACAGGCTCAGCGGTCAGGTTTCGAATCGACGCTGGAATCGCCGCGTCCGGGTCTGGCCGCCCGCATACAGGATCGTCGATCCCCGCGAGCCATAGCCTGCCTCCATTGCGCTCGACCGGCAGACACGCATTTCTGAGCACGGTGATGCCATTCAATCGCAATGCTTCTCCCACGTGTTCTTCGCCGGCCCAGATATCGTGGTTGCCGAAGATGGCATAGCGATGGGGGCATTCAAGGCGGTTCAGCAGACGACCGCATTGCCACGCTGCTTCGGTAGTGAGCTTTCGTGGGAGTATTTCGGAACTGACGTAGTCGCCCGTGAGTAAGACCATGTCAGGGCGAAGTCGATTGATGTGATCAACCGCTTCGCGCAACAGGAACGGCTCTGTGAACTCGTTGAGATGAATGTCGCTCAGCTGTGCAACAGTTACGCCGTCGAGATTGTCCGGAAGCCCGCCGATATAGATATCCCTGCGGACGATCTCGATCCAGTGACGCTCAAACCCGCCGGCGTACAGCGCCAGACTACCGGCGCCGAAGAACGCGCCCGTTAAGAAGGTTCGTCTGGAGAGCAGCTGATTGTCTAAGTCTAAGTACCCAGATGAAGCCAAAAAGATTGCCCTCAAAGAGAGTCTGCCGTCGCAGCGAAGGCAAACTGTTGGGGGAAGAACCCAGTGCTCTCCCACCAAGAATATGGATATTCAGGACACCCTGAATCGAACCGGGGGGAAGTCGTGTCCTGCCTACTTTGATGCAGCTTGGAAGCGCTCCGTAATGAACTCGTCACGAAAGAAGGCGCACAAGCACAGACTACCGAAACATGTAACACGGGAACATCAACCCGGAGTGAATGAAATCAGCATCGATTGACGGGGACAATGACGGAGGTAACCCGTACACTGTAGAAAATTATGAGCGCTAGATATCTCGGTTCGTGTCTTGTTGCCGCGGCATCGCTTGCGGCACTCGTGCTGCTTGTCCGGCCTGCCGTCCTTTTGGCACAGCAGGCCGCTCTGGAAGCTGCGCCTCCCGCATCTCGGAGTGCCGAGGCCCGTGCGTCCCGCGCATACCAGGACGCCGTGCGCCAGGGACCCTTGGCAGTGCAGGCCTTTCTGGCTGATTTTCCCAAGGGCGCTGACCTGCACTTTCATCTGACCGCGGGAGTCTACGCGGAGACGCTCATTCGTGCAGCAGCGGAAGATAAAGTGTGCATCGATCCCAAGAACGCCGATCCCAGCAGGGCCGGCTTCGCGCACGATGGGCAAGGTAAGACTCTGAAAGAGCCCTGCGCGCCGCCGCTCGTGCCCGCGAGCGAATTGAATGGAAGCAGCCTGACTCCGCAGCAGCAGGAGCTCTATGACCGGATCGTCGATGCATTCTCGATGCGGAGCTTCGTGCCCACGCCGGGATACAGCGGACACGATGAATTCTTCGCAACGTTCGATCGCTTCGGAGGGCTGGACAAAAGCCACATCGGCAACTGGCTCGATGAGATCACGCAGCGTTCAGGTGCCGAAAACAATCAGTATCTCGAGCTGATGCATACCCCGGCCTTTGGACATGCGGCCCGCATCGCACATGAGCTGGGATTCGATCCCGATCTAGCGCAGATGCGGCAGAAGCTGCTTGATCACGGGCTGCGTGACGAGGTCGCGGCAGATCGCGAAGAAGTAAAGGCCGCGCTGGCATCGCGGAACCGGATTCAGCGATGCGGCACTCCGCAGGCAGCGAGCGCGTGCCGCGTGCAGGTGCGCTTCATCTATCAAGTACTCCGCGCTTTTCCGCCGGAGCAGGTGTTTGCTCAAACGCTTCTCGGCTTTGAGACCGTGCAGCAGGCTATCGAGCAAGGCTCGGAAGACTGGGTCGGCATCAATTTCGTGCAGCCGGAAGACTACATGGTCTCAATGCGCGACTACAGCCTGCACATGAAGATGGTGGAGTTTCTGCACTCGCTCTATCCGAAGGTCCACATCACGCTGCACGCAGGCGAACTCGCGCCGGGCATGGTGCCGCCTGAGGGAATGAGATTTCACGTTCGCCAGGCGGTCGAGATCGGGAATGCTGAGCGCATCGGTCACGGCGTCGCTGTCATGTACGAAGACGATGCGACGGGCTTGCTGAAAGAACTGGCGAAGAAGCACGTGATGGTCGAGATCAACCTGACCTCAAATGATGGAATTCTCGGTATCACCGGCGACAAGCATCCGTTTCAGTACTATCGGGCGGCGCATGTTCCGGTGGCGCTTTCGACTGACGACCAGGCCGTAAGCCGGATCAACCTTACTCATGAGTACGTTCGCGCTGCGAATGAGTATCACCTGAGCTATGCAGACCTGAAACAACTGGCACGCACCGGCATGGAGCACAACTTTCTTCCCGGCCAGAGCCTCTGGGCCGCGCCGGATGTCTTCACCATGGCGGCTGCTGCATGTACGGGACAGATTCTCGGCGGACCAAAGCTTTCTGCTTGTAAGGCGTTCCTCGATCAGAATGAAAAGGCTGCTGCGCAGTGGGAACTCGAGCGCAGGCTCCGGGAGTTCGAGGCGAAGTTCTAAGTGAATCGGTTCGGCGAGGTGAATAAAGGTCGAACGGGTACATCTAAACAGCTCTGGCGTTTGACAGGCGGGTGTTTGCGACACAAACAGCGAGTCAGCGCGCTTCGCGGCATAGCAAGTTAGCGGGTCAGCGAACGATCCGGTTCGCACGCAGGTGCCAACCGCTAATCTGTATTTGGAGATCATTGATCTATGCCATCCATTGCTTACCTTGAGTGCGCACGCTGCCACGCGCAGATTTCCGCAGAGACCCCGCAGACTGTTTGCACGCAATGCGCGACCCCGCCGGCCGGATCACTCTTTGTTCGTTACGATTTCTCACGGCTGAAGGGAAGCGCCGCACGCGATGTGGTTGCGAGCGATTCCGTCGGTCCGTGGACCGGGATGTGGCGTTATCGTTCGGTGCTTCCTGAGGTAGCGCCGGTGACCCTGGGCGAGGGATGGACGCCGATGCTCAAGAGCAAACGGCATCCGGGTGCTTTCCTCAAGGAAGAAGGCGCCAACCCTACCGGAACATTCAAGGCACGGGGCCTTGCGATGGCAGTGACAATGGCGAAGCATTATGGCCTGCGCAAGCTCGCGGTACCGTCGGCAGGCAACGCTGCCGGAGCGCTGGCAGCCTACGCGGCTGCGGCGGGAATCGAGGCGCACATCTTCATGCCGCGCGACGTGCCCTTCGCGAACTACGTCGAGGCGGTCGCGTATGGCGCCTGCGTCGAGCTCGTGAATGGATTGATCTCCGACTGCGCGCGCATTGTGCAGGACCGCAAAGAGCAGGAAGGCTGGTTCGATATCTCCACTCTCAAGGAGCCCTTTCGCGTCGAAGGCAAGAAGACGATGGGCTACGAACTCGTGGAGCAACTCGGATGGGAGTATCCCGATGCTGTCTTCTATCCAACGGGCGGCGGCGTCGGCCTGATCGGGATGTGGAAGGCCTTTGAGGAAATGGAAGAGCTGGGGTGGGTGCCCAAGGGCGGGCGGCCAAAGATGATCGCCGTGCAGTCATCGGGCTGCGCACCGGTAGCGCGTGCCTATGAAACAGGCGCGACAGTGAGCACGATGTGGCAGAATGCCGCGACCTTCGCGGCCGGCCTGCGGGTGCCAAAGCCCTACGGCGATGCCATTATTCTTGATATCGTCCGCGCATCGGAGGGGGTGGCGATGGCGGTGAGCGATGAGGAGATCCTGGCGTCGATTCTCGACTGGGCGCGGAATGAGGGAATCTTTCTTTCCCCTGAAGGCGCCAGCGTGACCGCTGCGTACGACAAATTGCTAGCGAACGGATATCTGAAGCCAAGCGACCGCGTAGTGCTCTTCAACACCGGAGCGGGATTGAAGTATACAGATATGACTGCCGAAGCGATGAAGCTGAAACGGCCATCGGCTCAATAGACCACATGGCGACGACGGTACCAACGCGCACCAAGAGCACTGATCGCATGGCACGATTGGTCACGCTTGCAGGAGTTCTGCTGCTTACTGCGGGAATCGCTCTTGCTCTGGCGCACGTGGCCGCCGTGGGCATGTCGTTGCGTTGGACCGGAATCTCTCTTCTTCTGGTGGCGGCGATTCGCAAGCCTTCCCTGATGAGTTGGACATTCCTTGCGATGGTCGCCGGTGTGGAGATTGGCGTGGATGCGCCCCATGCAGCCGTTCAGATGCGGCTGCCCGGCGACCTCTTCCTTCGGCTCATCAGGATGATCGTGGCTCCGCTGCTTTTCGCGACGATCACGACTGGAATCGCAGGACATAGCGAGTTGCGATCGGTGGGCCGGGTTGCGATCAAGGCCTTGATTCTCTTCGAAGTGCTCACAACCGTTGGACTGATTATCGGAGTCGTAGCCATGAACCTTTCGGGTGCGGGCTGGGGCGTGGTGGCGCCGGCGGGGCTGGAGGGGACTGCGCCGACCTCAACACAGGCTCCGCAGAACTGGCAGCAGATCATTCTCAATCTTTTTCCGAATAACATCGCCGAGGCCGTGGCTCAGAATCAGATCCTGCAGGTTGCGATCTTCTCAATTCTTTTCGGCGCAGCGCTTGCGATGCTGCCCGAGCCGAAGCGTGCGCCGCTGATCTCAGTTCTGCAGTCGCTCGCGGACGTGATGTTCCAACTCACACGAATCATCATGTACCTGGCGCCGCTGGCTGCTGGAGCGGCGATTGCCTACACGGTCGGAAACACGGGGCTGACGACGCTGCTTCCGCTGGCGAAGCTCGTGGTGACCTACTACCTCGCGCTCACTGCGTTTGCCGTCCTGGTGTTGATTCCCACGCTTCTTCTTTTTCGCGTGCCGATTCGAGGATTCATCACAGCCGTTGGCGAGCCGGCCGCAATCGGCTTTGCGACAACGACCTCTGAAGCTGCCCTTCCCCTGGCGATGGAGCGTATGGAGGAGTTTGGCGTGCCGCGCTGGATCGTCTCGTTCGTCATTCCCACCGGCTACAGCTTCAACATGACGGGCGGAAGCGTCTATCTCTCAATGGCCGCTGTCTTTGTTGCGCAGGCGGCCGGGATGCATCTTTCATTCGGCCGACAACTCGCCATCGTGCTTGTGCTGATGGCGGCGAGCAAGGGCATCGCCGGGGTTCCGAGAGCATCGCTGGTTGTCCTGCTCGCCACGGCGAGCGCGGTGCACTTGCCTATCGCGCCGATCCTGCTGATTCTCGGTGTCGACACGTTGATGGACATGGGACGCACCATGATGAACGTCGTCGGCAATTGCATGGCCGCTGCTGTCATCGGACGCACAGAGAGCACAGTTTCTGCTTCCTGAGTTCGCAGCTCTTCTCGTAGCGAATCGTGATTCCAGTCGCACGAACCTTTTCGAGCCACCGGGACGGGCATGAGTGGAGGATCGCCACGAAGATCATGCCCAGAATCACGCCGAGTAATAGATGGTTGAGATAAGCGATAAGACGGCGCATGTTTCCTCCTATGCGGACGCTCTTGTCCGCAAACGCTGAAACGGTATTTGATGGATGGTGAGGCGTCCGGCACTCAGCCCAACGATGGCTGAAGCAACACAGCTAACGCGCTTCCTCGCGTAGGCGATATCCGTCCCGCGCCCACTTCCAGAGATCGAAGGCGACCTGCAGGACGAGGATCGTGCATAGCACGGCTACACCGTAGTGGATGCCGTTGTTGGTCTGATCGAGACTCTGACCGTAGCGCAGCTGATCCGCGTCAGGGTTTTTGAGAATGACATACATGTGATCACGCGCAGTCAGCAGAACGATCATCGGGACAAGGCCGAAGATCTTGAATGCAGTTTGCTGAAGGCGGTTTGGGAACCGCCATGTTCCGCGGGCGAGATCGACGCACTTCCATGCAACTTGAAGGCTGTTGAAACCGACAGCGCACCAGAAGAATGTCCACCACACGGGCGCGAGCGCGAATGGACTAGCCTGCAAGTAGAAGGCACCCGGGCCGAGGATCACAAAGGGGTACCTCGGGATTAACAGGAGCCAGGCAAGAAACAAGGCGCCAAAGAAGACCTCGGCGACGGCCTGGGCGAAAGAACGCTGCTTACAGCCAGGCGAAGTGTTTTTCTCAAGTGGCGGCAGCGACTGAGGATGCCATTTTGTCGTGATGCCTTCGATGGGAGGGCACATCTGCGGATAGCGAGTGGAGGCGAACTCAATGGCAGCGAAGACGAGCGTTATCCATCCGGCAGTCTGGATGAGGATGCCAGGAATGTTGAATAGAGAACCGGCGACGTTGCCTGGCTCCTTTGTCGTGAGCGGCAGGACAACCGCGAACACGATGATGCAAACGATGAACGCCCACAGCAGCGCGATGCGCATAACGTAGGTGTAGATCGGGAAGAACGTGGGTCCGATGAGATACTGCTGCGGCTGATAGCGGGACGCCACCACCACGGGCGGCCCCATCCTGCGCAGCAGATCTTCGAACTCGCCCTCGGTAAGCGGGCGGCCCAGCTCGGATTCCTTGTCCTCGATCTGCGACTCCATGTTGGCGCGGAGCTCGGCTATGATGTCGTCCTGCCGGCGGCGGGGCAGGAGCTTTTTGACGGCCTGGAGATAACGATCAAGAAGTTCCATAGCGATGTCCTTACTTGCTGCTCTCGGCAGATGGCTGCTCGAGAATGCGGGTGACCGAGGTGTTGATGGTGTTCCACTCGTCCAGCAGTCGGGCGAGAATCTGTTCGCCCTCCGGCGAGAGGCGATAGAAGCGCTTGTTGCGTTTTTCCTCTTCGCGCCATTCACTGAGGAGCAGGCCCTGTGACTCGAGCCGGCGGAGGAGCGGGTAAAGCGTACTCTCGTCGATCTCGAGGCCGCGCTCGTCGAGGTCCTTGCGCAGCGTGTAGCCGTAGTGTTCCCGGCGGAGCTGGGCGAGAACGGCGAGCGTGAGGCATCCGCGGCGAAGCTCGAGTCGAAGGTTCTCGAAGAGGTTTTCAGCTACGGTCATTGCTGTGCCTCATACACTGTACTTCACATACTGTATGACAACTAGTGTATGGCGTCAAGTAGTTTTGGGAGAATTTTTTGCGTTGGTTGTTAAGGGCTGCATTTCGCTTCGCTTAGGGCTAAACTCTCGCCATGGATAACGAGCGTATCCGTGAAATCTGCATGGCGCTGCCGCATGTTGCGGAGACCGTGAACTGGGGACACCATCTGGTCTACTGGGCCGGCGACCGCGACATCGGCGGCAAGATGTTTGCTATGACTGACCTCGACGGAACCGGATTCGGCGTGCTGTGGTTCCACTGCGGAGCGGAACGATTTCACGAGTTGCTGGAAACCGAGGGGATCAGCGCCAGCCCGTATCTTGCCAAGGCGCACTGGGTGACGCTGGAACGCTGGGATGCGCTGCGGCCTCGGGAGATTGAACAGGAGCTGCGGCGAGCCCATGCGCTGATCTTCGAAAAGCTGCCGAAGCGAACCCGGGCGGTGCTCGCGATGCCGGAGAAGGAACGCAAGAAGCTGATCAGCGAACGGAAGAAGATGCTCGCCGCACGCGACGCCAGCCCAGGCAGAAAAAGCCGCCTGGCAGATAGCCGGAAGAGCAGCAGAACTGCCACGACAGGCCGAATCAATACGAAGTCGAGAGGCTCAGCGAGCTAGAAACTGCAGAAGAAAGCCGAGTCGCGCCCTGACACAAACCAAGCCCAGAGGCGTTATTCCGCAAGCCGTGAAAGTCGTGCTCCCGCAGCGTCCTTTCACGCGTGCTACGGAACTGTGCGAATCGCAGCTGCGTATGATTGTCTGATTAGCAAGGACAAAGTTATGGCCAAGTTTCTCTTGTTTTGCATTCTGCTCGTATTGTGCTGGCCGCTGGCGCTTCTGGCCCTCGTTGCATATCCTTTCGTGTGGTTGCTATTGATTCCCTTCCGCCTGGTCGGGATCGCGGTCGGCGGCGTGCTGGAACTCGTCAGCGCCATCATCTTCCTGCCTGTACGGCTTGTGCGCGCAATCTGAAGGCGGTTAACTGCCCGTCTGCGATTGCTGCCAGGCGACTTCAGATTCAGAAGGCCCGCAGCTCTGCCCGACCCGGGACTTCAGCCAATTCCACCACCCCTCGCGGAAGTCGTCGTCCCAGATCAGTGCGGCATGAGGCTTGAGTGGCGAGGCTGACGTGTCGAAGACGTGATTGATCGCGTGCCGGTCGGTCGCGTGGCGCCACTTCGCGTCAGAGCCGAACCATTGCAGCCAGTCGCGCTGCGCGGAGAGGTTATAGAACTGCTCGATGTTTGGTCGGGGGATGTAAGCCTTGCCGCGGCGCGCAGGTTTGTTCAGCGTGATGAGCAGCCGGATGGTCCGGTCGAGGCCGAGATGCGAGGCTGCAAGGGCGACGTTGCCGCCGTGGCTGTGGCCGATGATGTTCAACGGCTCGCCGGCAGAAAAACGGTGAGATGCGATGATGCGGCGAAGCCGGCGGGCAGCCCCGATCCTGCCCGCATCGGAGTTGCGTCCGGACCAGTCGAGGAGGCGCACCGGGCCACCGAGTGGTGGAGTGTTCGCATATGCAAAGAGCGCGCTGTTCAGACTCCAGCCTCCGTGCCGCTGCCAGTCTGTTCCGGGGATGAGGATGGTCATAGTGGTTTTTTCGCGGCTCTCGCACTGGGAACCGGATCGTGAAGGTGTTTACGCTGGAGTAACGCTTTCGCGTTCCGAATATATTCACATGGTACATGGAGCAGGAGAATCGGCCTCGAGCGCTGTCTGAATCGACGGAAACCATCCGCTGATGTGTTAATTCCCGAAAGTAATCCCCAAAAAACCGAGTATTTTCCACGGATGACGCGTCCATATCCTCAGATACAACAAGTTCTTATCGTCCGTAATACACACTCACTTCGATATACGAATATGAGGAGACATAATGCAGAGTAAATGGCTTAAGAGTTCCTTACTTCTGATCGGGCTGGCGATGACAAGCCCTGCTGCGGCACGGGCACAAACCGACGTCGGTCTCAGTCTATATGGGGCGTTCCATGGTACGACGAATGCGAATGGAACCATTCAGAGTCCATCGAACTCGGCCGGCGGAATGATCGAGCTGCGTCACATCTCGAACCCGCTGGTCGGCTACGAGGCCACCTATTCTTACAACCGCGGGAACCAGACGTATAGCTCAGCGTGCGCGGGCGTCACGTGTACATCGATAGCACCAGTGGCCGTGTCGGCCAATGCTCATCAGATCAGTGGAAACTGGATCGTGTCCGCGCACATTGCCAATCTCAGGCCGTTCGCGCTCACCGGGGTCGGCGTGCTGTTCCACCAGCCGACAAGTGGACAGAGCAACACAACAAGTGACACCAAGCCTGTATTTATCTATGGCGCGGGACTCGACTGGGGCCTGCTGGGGCCTCTTGGACTGAGGTTTCAGTACCGCGGCAACCTGTATAAGGCGCCGGACCTGACGAAGCTCTACACCTCGACAGATGCCTTCACCCACACATCACAGCCAATGATCGGAGCCTATTTCAAGTTCTGAAAAGCAGCTGTTAGCTTCTACCTTTTAGCCCCTAGCTTTTGTTCTCAGCTCGTCCTCTGTCCGCAGCGCGATTGAGTCGTCGTGCTCGACATGGGGTTAATTCATGCTTTAGCTTGACCCTATGGCTGGCGTTTCGTTGGCGTTGGACGGGAAGGTCGCACTAATAACGGGTGGGTCGCGCGGAATCGGGGCCGAGACGGTGCGCCTGTTCTCGACAGCCGGCGCGCGGGTTGTGTTCAGCTATCGGCAGGCCAAGGAACCGGCGCTGGCGCTGATGAACGAGTGCGGTGGACCGACTCGGTGCGTTGCGATCGAGCAGCAGCTGAGCTCTCCTGCGGACGGGCGCAAGCTGGTGGGTGCGGCAGTGACCGCGTTCGGAAGGCTGGATGCGCTTGTCGTGAATCATGGAGTTTGGCCGGCCGAGGATGCGCCCATCGAACTGATGACGGAAGAACAGTGGCGGAGCACGATCGCCATCAATCTCGACTCGGTTTTCGGGCTCGTTCAAACGGCGGTGACCCAGATGGAGCTACAAGGAGAACCGGCGACGGGCAGCGACGGAGTGAAGGGTCACATTGTGCTGATAAGCTCGACAGCGGGCCAACGCGGTGAAGCCATGCACGCCGACTACGCTGTAACGAAAGGTGCGCTGATCAGTCTGACGAAGAGCCTGTCGAGTGAACTGGCGTCACGCGGAATCCGCGTGAATTGTGTAGCGCCGGGCTGGGTGGCCACGGACATGTCGGCGGGAACGCTGAACGATCCGGCGCTTGGGGACAAGATCAGAGCCGGGATTCCGGTAGGACGGCCGGCGACCACAACGGAAATCGCCGGACCGGTGCTGTTTTTGTGTACCCCGATGGCCGGGTTCATCTCCGGCGAGGTGTTGAATGTGAATGGCGGGGCGGTGCTTGTTGGGTGAAGGCAGGGACCGAGGGACTAGGGATTAGGGAGTAACAAGCTTGGGTGAAAGCAGAATGAGAATTGGGTCGGCGGTAATACCGCTGCTGGTTGTTTTGGCGATTCCGGTGGGGTTGTGGGCGCAGGCAGATGATGCCGCCCCGAAGAGCGCTCCGCAGGCGATGGATGAGTCGGGTGAGAAGAACGCGGCAAAGGCGCGCGCGATTCTGGATGCGATGGTGAAGGCGCTGGGCGGCGATGCGTGGCTGAACATGAAGAATGAAGTGCGCGAGGGGCATATCGCGGCGTTCTTTCACGGCGACCCGGACCCCGGCACGACGCTCTTCTGGGAGTTTCACCAGTGGCCCGACCACGAACGCCTCGAGTATACGAAGCATCGCGATGTGGTGCAGTTTTACCTAGGCCGCAAGGGGACAGAGGTTACCTATCGCGGAGCGAGGCCTTTGCCGCAGGAACAGGTGGATGACTATATGCGGCGGCGCGATCACTCGATTGAGACGGCAATGAAGGTGTGGATGAAGGATCCGAAGACGATTCTGCTCTACGAAGGGCAGAAGATGTCTGAGCGTCACCTTGCGGACCAGGTGACACTGATCTCACCGGAGAACGAGGCGGTCACGATCGAGACCGATGTGCAGACCCATCTTCCGCTCAGCCGGACATTCCAGTATCGCGACCCTGTCTACAAGGACAAGAATACGGATCGCGAGGAGTATGCGGACTACCACGATATGGAGGGGTTCCCGACGGCATTCTCGATCACGCGCATGAAGAATGACGAGATGGTGCGGCAACTATACATCGACAAGGCGCACTATAACCAGGATCTGGGAGCGGATTTCTGGGATATCAATGCGGTGGCTAAGAAGATCAAGAAATGAAACGGCGGTTAGCTGTTAGCTCTTAGCTTTTAGCTAGCTTCGTTATAATCCGGAGGGAGCGCGAAGCGGGTGATTGCGCGCCTTTGTGGAGCCGGAGCAATGACGTTCGACATCCAGGAGATCCTCCAGTTTCTTCCTCACCGGTACCCTTTTCTGCTGATCGACAGGATCACTGAATTTGAGGCGACCAAGCGCCTGGTGGCGATCAAAAACGTGACCATCAATGAGCCGTTTTTCCAGGGGCATTTCCCTGGATATCCCATCATGCC
>Ga0126381_100005384_pt1 | contig 14079 bp, 13 predicted proteins | sample PanSoiMetPlot_28_FD_96465 | JGI IMG/M metagenome (GOLD analysis project Ga0126381, IMG submission 96465) | Tropical forest soil microbial communities from Panama - MetaG Plot_28 | ecosystem: Environmental > Terrestrial > Soil > Tropical forest > Bulk soil | place: Panama | collected 2016-02-17
CGGAACATAGCATCGCGATCACAGATTTCAAATCCATTGTTTCTCACCTCACTTTAGGTTTGTACGCAGCACGAGAGCTCGCAGAGGAATAAATGAACTGTGCCAGTAGTGTAACCTCGGCAGACAGAATTCGGCTCTCACTTCAAGTCGCCCCTCACCGTCGAAGGCGCGTTATCCTCCCACACTCCAAAGCCTGGCCATTCATTCTGAGGCGGCAGGATCTAGACGGCCATTACCCCTCGCGAGCCTGCTTCCGGCACCGAGGCAAGATCCAGAGGATCCAATTCCACAGCTACGGAACGTTGAATTAGGTGAAGAGATATCACAACACGGTAGTGGTTCTTGTAACGAACAATGTAACCCTCGTTGCCTTCAAGTGGACCACGACTAACCCGCACTCTCGATCCAACTCTCAGATAGGGGTAGGGCTCCATTCGGGCATTGTCGAGAACGAGCTTCCGGATTTGCTGGATTTCGTCATCGAGGAGGGCCTGAGGAGAATTACCTACTCCCACCAATCTTACCGCGCCGCTGATAGATAAGACCCGCAACTTTTGAGCCAGTGCAATATGGACAAATAAATACCCGGGAAAGAGGGGCAAGTCCAATAAGCGGGATCGATCATTCCAGCGTCGCATGCTGCTGTATAGAGGCAGAAAAAATTCCAGCGAACGCTCGGCGAGTTGCGAAGCTACACTCTTTTCATGCCGTGGATTCGTATAGAGCGCGTACCAAGCGGGACATTCTGGAGCGACTTCTGGACTTACCCAATGGCTACTAGAATTGGACAATGAGGTGTCGTAGGTCTCTTGCATACAGCTTCGCCCCGTCAGTACAGGATTCTTCTTCCTGCACTTCATTGTGCGCACTTCTGCGCCCGTAGGCCCGAATGCAAATAAACTGCCAGTTAGTAAATTGCGCGCATTTCAACGGGAACATGGCCAAAAACAAAGTGGAGGGATCAAGGTAAATCAATTTCATGCACACTAGGCCGCGACCATCGACAGAAACTGGGTCATAAAGGTCCCGGTACTTTACCTCTTCTCCGCTCGCAATCAGTTTGTTGATGCGACTTTGTAAATCGACTGGGCACTGGGTTCAAAATGACCCAGCATCGACCAATAGAAAGCACTCGACATCGACAACTTCTCTTCGCGATTATGACGCCCAATGCTTTACTGGGGTGCAGCGGGCAAGAAAATTCTCGAGAGACACAGAATTCTTAATTGAGTTCAGTGTTGACTTGAATGTTTCGGTCACAAAGATTTGCGTAGGAGAGAACTTACTAACGGCATGCGAACACGAAAATTCGAAATTCACTTCTTAGTGCTGTCACTCTCTGGCTTGATGCCCTCGATGAAGGAAGTTGCGTCTCCCAGCTTTTGTGCATTTAGGCTGTAAATGTCACCGTGCCATGGCTTCGAGTTTTTGACGAGAAAGCCTTCGCGCACGAGCCACTCCAGGGCTTCTTCCGTGGTTTGCATGGTTTCGTAGATTTTTTGATCGGGCAGTCGCCAGCGCGTTACACCTTCGAGGTCGTCGCACGATTGGGGATGGCGAAGAAAGTACGTGAGGATCTCCGATAACAACTTAAGTGGAGGTCGGTCTTGTCTGGTCGTCACGCCCTCTCCCACTTGTAGAGCCACACGGGAGGGGTGAGCAAATAAAGTGCCACTTACTTTCTGAGGCGAAAACGCGAAAGTGCCTTGTGCGGGATCAGGCACTCATTGGTGGGATACGGTGCTTTTTCACGAGTCGCCCAAAAGCTCGTCGCTCCTTCTGGGCTTCGAGCGCCGCGTGAGTGATATTGCCTGCATGCTTGCTTAGCATTTTCTCAATGTATTCCTTTTCAAAGGCCGCGAGTGCAGCCGCACGGGCCTGGCGAAAACTGGGAACACTTTGGTCGGAGCTATCGTAGGTGGTCAAGAGTTGGATTTCGTTGGGATGAATACGAGGCGTAGCAGAGAGCACAAATGCACGCTGCATGACGTTGTAAAGCTCGCGCACATTCCCTGGCCAATAGTAGCTCTCTAGTTTCCGTGCCGCCGCCGGTGAGAGAACTTTGAGTGCCGAGTCACCCCGGGTGGATAGCGACTTCAAGAAATGCTGGGCCAGCAGCAAAATGTCTCCGCGGCGCTCTCGCAGCGGAGGCATGTGGAGAGTCACAACATTGATGCGGAAATATAGGTCTGACCGAAACCGCTTCTCTCGCACACCCGCCTCTAGGTCTTGGTTGCTGGCCGCGATAATGCGCACGTTCGCCGATTCGAACCGTGACGAGCCCAAGGTGCGGTAAGTTCCCTCCTGTAGGAGGCGCAAGAGCTTAGCTTGGCTCGGAAGTGACAATGAATCGATCTCATCAAGAAACAGAGTGCCGCCTGCGGCCATCGCTGTCATGCCTTTTTGGTCCCGGTAGGCATCAGTAAAGGCACCACGGGAATGGCCAAATAATTCGCTCTCGACTAGATGTTCAGGGATCGTCGTGCAGTCCACAGGAATAAAAGGTCCCGAAGCCCGTGGACTGAGAAGATGAATTGCCCTTGCAACGAGCTCTTTCCCTGTACCCGTCTCTCCCGTTAGCAGTGCAGGAAAGTCGCTGGCGGCAACTGCCGGTAGCCGCTCTAGTATCTTCAGAAACGCCCGATCGTTGCCGATCAGCTGGGCCAGGCCTAATTCACGAGCAAGCCTGCGGCGAGCCTCGGCGGCAAACGGTGCAGAAGTGGCTATCAGCCGTCGTACTCGCTCGTGCAATTCAAGCTGTTTTGCCGGCCATAGCACAAAATCTTGCGCAACTTCCGATGCGACGTGCAGGAGGTCAGAGTCTGGGTCGTCGGGCACAACAGCGAGAACGGGAACGGAACTGGGTTTCGTTCGAAGACTTTGGAAAAAGTTCTTTTGCCGCTCACAGGGAGGAAACGCAACAGGAACAATCAGCTGGCTACTACTATGCTCCAGGCGATCAGGCAAAACCGCGTCCCACAGTTTCCATTCACAGCGAAATTCTACGGCAGACGAAAGCACGCTAGCCACACTCGGGATCTCACCCAAGGGCGCATCCTCGATAACCAAGACAGATCGCGCTTGCCTTCTCTCTCTTTCCATACCGGCGATACTCCATTCGTAAGCGGGCTAAACATTGTGCAGACACCCAGAAACCCCCCGCAACGCGAAGCACTCCCGAATCGTTGAAAGATGGGCTGGCGCTCATTCATCCCTGGTTGCCGGTCAGCATACCAGAAAAATTCATGCAGCAAAAACCCAATTCGGAACAAATTGTCCAATCGAAACGAAACGGCCAGACCCAAAATGAAAGCTAAGACGCTCGAATTTGTTTCAGCACGCAGGATCTTGAGTCTCGTGGCTTCCTCGGCTGCGGCTGCGGGCACTTGCAAACCTGTCTCAGTTCTTACTAGTTCATCGGTAGCCGGATGCGCAATGTACTTGCTTAATTGCTCACAACACGGCGATTCACCCGTTAACGATAAATAATTATGAAAATTCAGGATCTGCCAAAACTGACCGTGGCGGTCTGCCACAACACACACTGTTGCTTGGCCTGAGTGAAATTTCTACACGTTACCTAAACCGCAGGGATCACGATTCAGTCAAGCGCCGACTTCTTTATCAGCTCTCGATTGAGCTGACCTCGACAAAATCAGCGGGCTACTTTGGTAGGGCCTTGGTAGAACTCAGCTCACAGTACCGCATGTTGTTGAGCTCTCCTTTACGTTCCGTCTACAAAGGTGCTTTCCTGGGAATCATTTCTATAAACGGGCGAGTCTTTCCTACTTCTACGGTGTTCTTCTGCTAAGAATCGCAGTTTGGAAACGTTCGTTTCGCGTTGATAGTTGACCGCATCCTAATAAAGGCATCTTTGCCCTGGATTCGCAACGTTTTCATGGTATTCGGGAGAGGAAAATTCCCTATTTTCTTGATCTGGAAATCAGATTGCAGAGTACTCGTAAGTAGTAGGAAACATGTCAGATCTGAATTGTCAAAGATCCGAAGTGCGTGCACCTTTTATTTAATTTCGTGCTACCCGGGCGTTGTATACTTCGAAGATCCGCTCACGGGCTTTCAGCCCTGGGTAGGCGTTTGAACGGAAACTCTCTTATGAGGATTTGCCCTTCGTCGGGAAGTTGTAAAGTATGAGCCGTTCCCACTTTACGCCCAGTATTCTTCCTCCCCCGGTTTTTAATGAGCAAGGGATAATCCGAGCAACCGGGATGCCTGTTTTCAGGATGCCGACAGCCGAAGGCCTTACCCTTGGGTTACTGCCCGAGAAAAAACCCGCATATCGCACCTTTCTCTTTAGCTACGGTGTGTGCTTTGTTCTCCTTTTAGTGATGACGGTTGCACACTTGCTGTTTCCCGACACGATCGACAGCCGCCTGGCATATCGGGTCATCGACATCGTGTTGCAGCCCGAACCGATAGCTCCCAAGCCAGTTCCGCCGCCTCCGGCTCCCAAGCTCGAGAAGCTTACGCCACCTCCAGTGATCGAACAACCGAAGTTGGTGGTTCCTAAGGATTTGCCGAAACCCAAACCGCAGGTTGTCGAAAAGATTCAGCCCCCTGTGGTGCGCCCCAATATCGAAGCTCCCAAGCTTCCGCCAGCTCCGGTCATACCGAAGGTCGTTGCGACCAACACTTTCGGGAGTTCAGCCCCTGCCACAGTAAAAGCTCCTATTGAAAAGGTACAAACGGGGGGGTTTGGGGATCCAGCTGGGCTGCCCGGAGAAGGAAAGAAGGGAGCAAGATTGACGGCCAATGCCCTTGGCTCGTTTGATCTGCCGCAAGGTCCGGGAAAAGGAAATGGAACCGGTGGGGCAAAGGGTATTCAGGGTACCGTCGCAAGCGCTGGATTCGGCAATGGCATTGCCCAGCCTGTGCAAGGCAGAGGAAATGGGCAGGTTCAAAGCGCCGGTTTCGGCAGCCAGCAGGTGGCTTCAAACACCGGCAAACACATCCAAGAGAACAGTGGGCCACCGTCTACTTCGGTCGAGATTCTTGACAAACCGAAACCGGTTTACACAGACGAAGCTCGCAAGCTGAAGCTTGAGGGCGAGGTTCTACTGGAGGTCAATTTTCGGGCCAATGGCGAGTTGACAGTGAACCGTGTACTCCACGGCCTGGGACACGGACTCGACGAAGCGGCGGTTAATGCGGCCGGCAAAATCAAATTCAAGCCGGCCCTGCGCAACGGCACGCCCGTGGACTCGACTGCTGTTGTACATGTATTGTTTCAACTTGCCTCGTAATTTGTTCGTGGAGTTACCAACATGATGCGTTGGACATTTTTTTTGTCGGTGCTATTTTTTCTCGCGGTGAGTGCGGGCGCGCAGCAAGCGCCTGATCCCGCTCCGCCACCGGCGCAACCGCCGGCAGCTGCGCCCTCTTCGACACCATCGACCACACCGGATCCCGCCCCGAACTCGGCCAGTTCAACGACAACTCCCAGTCCCGCAGTTCAGCAGGCGCCGGCAAGTGCACCTAAAACTATCGATGAGGTAGTCGACCGGATCACCGAGCGAGAACACGCTCTGATTAACTTCTTGCATGACCGCACGCCGCTGATCGAGACTTACTTGCAGAACCTTAAAGGCGATCTCAAATTCGGCGTCGTTCCCACCGGAGATCACTACTTCTTGGGGCGACTCGATTTGAGCGGCGGGTTTGAACGTCGCGATTATCTCCACATGCAACAGTCGCTCTTGGGCGGTCTAACCAAGCCTTTTCGAATCCATTACGAGCCCATCGGTTTCTCCTGGATGATCTTCGCCGATCGACAGAACTTCGACCGCAACCACTACGATTTCCATTACCTGCGGCGCGAATTTCTGGGTGACGTGCGCTGCGTTGTGTTCGACGTCACACCGAAACCAGGTACGGGCAACGGCCTCTTCGAAGGAAGAATCTGGGCCGAGGACGAAAATTACAACATCGTGCGCCTGAATGGGTCCTTTGTCCATCCCAAGGGCGGTTACTACTTCCACATGGATACCTGGCGGCTGAACCTGACGCCCGGGTATTGGCTTCCTACTTACATCTTCAGCGAAGAAGGCGATATGGGCGCCAATTTGAGAGACAAGTTAGCCTTCCGAGCCCAGACCCGCCTGTGGGGTTACAACCTCTTTCGCGACAACCACGAAGAAGAGCTTACCGAGCTGAAAGTCGATGCTGTAAGGGACAACAGCGCAGTGGCTCAGGATGCCTCACCGATTGAAGCAGAACGGCAGTGGGCGCAGATGGCCGAGGATAATGTTATCGACCGTCTGCAGGCATCAGGGTTAGTTGCCCCTCCAGGAGAGGTCGACAAGGTTCTCCAAACCGTAGCCAATAACATTCTGGTCACCAATAACATCGATCTTCCACGACCGCTTCGCGCCCGCGTCATGTTGACCGCTCCGCTTGAGACGTTCAGCGTCGGCAACACGATCGTCGTCAGCCGAGGTTTGATCGACACCCTACCGGATGAAGCCAGCCTCGCGGCAATTATTGCCCATGAACTGGGACACATTGTGCTGGGACATAATGTGGGCGAGAAATATGCTTTCACCGATCGCCTGCTCTTCTCCGACGAGTCGGTGTACCAGAATTTCGGCTTCCGCCACAATGCGGACGAAGAGGCGGCCGCCGACCAGAAAGCCGTCGAATTGCTCGGCAAGTCTCCCTACGGACAGAAGCTGGCTTCGCCCGGGCTTTATCTTAAGGAGCTTCAATCGCGTGCCAATGTGCTTCCTGGCCTCTTGACGGCCCATCTCGGCAATTCGCTCAGGAATAACAAAGGGCAAATCACACGCCTGACGACTCTCATGACTTCGGCGCCGGAGATCGACGACTCGAAACTAGATCAGATCGCAGCCCTGCCCCTCGGGGGAAGGATTCGACTCGACCCTTGGACTGATCGGGTGGAAATGCTCAAGACGACTCCGGTCGCAATTCTTTCAGTGCGCGACAAAAAGCCATTTGGACTTACGCCGTTCTTTCCGCATTTGACACGCTTCGGAACCGCGCCACCTCCTGCGAACCCGGCCAGTGCGCAGAACACCGGAACCGGCCAGAGGCAGAATTCTGAGACCACAGGGAGATAGGGCCTGAGTAGGCCTTTTCTCCTTGCTTTCTTTCGTAGTCGAGTTGTCCAGTTGCGGTTTCGGTTCTAGGTCGCCTCTTCCCTGCAGCAAAACCATAAGGCAAGCTCGCGCCTGCGAGACAAACATTCCGATTTCCTGGCATCAAAGATCCCGGTGAGGCGCCTTGAAGCCTGAGCGACTAGCCTTGCGCTTGAAAATTCAGCAACAACCTCGGAAGTCTCGAAGGCTTTGGGGGCGGGATTGCCAATACGCTTCGGCGCCGGGGACAAGATGAAAAGAACCCCAACTCTCTGGATTCGGCGTGCTGAGTTGGCCTTCGTTCACACAGAACTCCGAACGGGTTTCACCCTGGCTCGTATCGCGGGCAGGGCGGCACGTCTGGAGAAGAAAGAACGCAACTGCATGAACGCCCGTAAGGCGTACGACACAGCCGTGCGTTTTACGGGCAAGTTGCAGATGACTGCTCCGGAGGAGGCGGAGCTACGCGCGAAATTAGTGAAACTTCAAGACGAACTAAAGTTGTTGGGCGAAGTGTTCGGGCAGCGGGAGACGACAGAATCGAGGGAGCACAGGGCAGGCAATGGGCAGAAGCAGTGAGCTAATGTCTCGCCACAATCCCTGGCTCCCCGACTAGTTTGAGGCCCACAGCAAATAAACGGTTGCCGGGAAAACTTGAAAAAACACTGCCTCTGAGGCGTGTGCTGCTCCTTCTTGGGAGAGTTACTCAGGCGTAACTAGGCCGTCTTCTCTCCTGGTGTGTTCTTTTCTTTTTGGAGTCGTTGCAGGTATTCTCGGCGCTCCTCGAGCGCACGGTCCAGCTCCTCGGAGAGTTGCTGAAGCTTATCTCGGTTGCTTTCTTTGGCCGCGTCCGCAGCAATTTCTTGCCAGCCCCGCGCTGGTTTCCCCGCAGTATCTGCCATACAGCACCTCGCTTTCAGGTCTGCTCTAAACGACGTGGGGAGCCGCGACGAAGTGTGACTGGAAAAAATGATAACTCTGGCCAGCTTCACACGCCAGAGTTTTACGACGACTGTTTTCAGCTGTCGTTTCAGAATGAGCAATCCTCGGTCGAATTACCATTTCAGGGAAAAATGTTCGCCGGCTAGCAATCGCCCTACAAACCCAAGTATTTCCCCGAATAAGACGGGAGGTCATCGCATTCGTTAGCGGAGCTCGACGCATCGCCCGTTCCCGGGAATCCGAAATCAGAGCCGACAGCCGGGTTCGACTGCTTGCTCTTGCGCCACCAAATCAGGCAACCTACCGCCTAGCCCGGGATGCCCCGCTCTCAACCTGGCCGTGATAGCCTAATTCGGGCGTTTCGGGGCAACTGCTCTGCCCCAGAAGACATAGTTAATAAGACAAAGGTATGTGGAAGCGACCGAAATCTTCAACTGAGGATGTAAGCCATTCATCCGAAAGCACTTCCGGAAAACCGACCGACCGGGAGGAAGCGCAACTTTCAGATCCGAATGGGGTTAATCCTGATGTGAGCAGCGTGGCCATAAATCAGGGATGGCTGGCCATGGGTGTAGCGCCGCCTGAAGCTCTGGCTGGTACCGGGGGCCTTACCGATGCCGACATGATGCTTCGGGTTAAGGCGGGCGATGACAGCGCTTTTGACTACTTGGTGCAAAAGTATCGCCGTCCGATGATCGGTTTTATGTACCGAATGGCACATAATACGGCAGTTGCGGAAGATCTTGCGCAAGAGGTGTTTCTCCGCATCTATCGTTCTAGGGGTAGTTACGAGCCGAGCGCGAAATTCAGCACCTGGTTGTACCGAATCGCCACCAACCTCGCAGTAAATTACGCACGCGACACCCGTCATGAGCGGCGCGAGAACACGATGCCCTTAGACGAGGCGGACCAAGAGACAGGCCATACCCCTGACCTGCCCGATAAGACGCCGAATGTCGAAGAGCAGATCTTGCGCCAGGAGCGTTTGCGGGCCATTCGGCAAAAGATTGAGGCGCTGCCGGAGAGACAAAGAATGGCGGTTATCATGCACAAGTACCAACAGATGGATTACCGCCAAATTGCGCAAGTGTTGAAATTGAGCGAATCCGCCACCAAGTCGCTTCTGTTCCGTGCCTATGAGGCGTTGCGGAACGAGTTGAAGGATTTTATATGAGGCGCCACGAGGTTTTCCCTGTCGAGAGCCTAAGTGCCGGCCGCTCGTTAGCGGCATGAGTGCTATTTGATATCTGGTAAGGTGCAACATGAAGTGCAATGAAATACGCGAACTGCTTCCGGATCTGGCCGCCGGACTGACACCTGCGGCACCAGAGGCGAACGACCACCTCAGCTCTTGCGCGGCTTGCTCGGAGACGCTGGCCGATTTCCGCAAGACCATGGCATTGCTCGATGAATGGCAGGTGCCTGAGCCTTCGCCGTATTTCGATACTCGTTTGCGGGCACGGCTCCGCGAAGAATCCGAGAAAAAGCAGACAAGCTGGCTGTCTTGGGTGCGTCGGCCAGCGTTAACTGGAGCCATGGCCGCACTTTTACTGGCTAGTGGTGCGGGTATATTCCTGATGGAGCGTGGTTACGTAGGTCCCACGCCACAGCCGATCCAGCCGGGTACGGCCATCAGCGACCTCCAGTCCTTAGATAGAAATCACGATCTTTTTGCCGATACGGATCCGGATTCTGCCGATAGCTTGCTCGATGTTTTAGAGATCCAGGAGACGAATCCGTAGCCACGGCGAAGAAGATTCTATGTACGAAACGATTGCGAGTGTTCCGGGGATTGAGGAGTGAAGGTACGAATACAAGTCGGACGTTGGAGTGCACTGGCTAGTCTGGTGTTAATCTTCGCAAGTGTGTCTCTGGTTGCTCAGAACCAGCGCAATCAGAACACTGTTCCCCGGCCACCGCAGCAATCCAGCCCGCAACATCAGTCTTCCCGCCCCGCATACCCGCCGCCCAAGGACGGCCACCACTCGGGACAGTGGCTCAATCAACACCGCACGCAATCGCTCGATGAGCAAAAAAGAGATCTCGAACGAGATCCCGCGTTCCGCCGGCTTCCGCCAGAAAACCAGCAGCGCTTCGTACAAAGGCTGCAGCATTTCGACAGCCTTCCTCCCGATCGTCAAGAGCAGGTCATCCGGCGCATGCACACTTGGGATCACCTTTCGCCGCAACAGAAGAATGACTTTCGGGGACTGCGGCAGCAATTCGATAGCCTTGCTCCCGACCGACGTCAGAAGGTGAAGAACGCCATTGAGACCCTGCGCGCTATGCCGCCCGCCGCTCGACAGCGGGAGATTGAGTCTGGGCGTTTCAGCGAGTTCTCGCCACAAGAGCGTGACATCTTAAACGGAGCTTCGCGTCTGCCGCTTGCGCCCTCAAATCCCTCTTCAGAAACTGAGGCGCCGAACCCAGGTACGGGCAGGTACGTACCTAGGCCGCCTCAATAAAACCGCATCCCGGATCGAGCCCCCGCTGCACCTTGCCACGTAACGGCGCCAACCTAGTGCCATCGCCCAGCTATTAAGTGTGATTCTTTAACCACTTTCAATTCCGCGCAAGGCGCGATACGCCTGTTTCCTTCTGAACTAAGGAACGGCCGATCCGCCGGCCAGTGACGTTGTTTCTGTCGCGAACATGAGCGGGCAATCATAGGATTCCGAGTTACAAGGACAAGGCTGACCATGGCACTCCCGACTCACCCGAGGATCTAACCAAAGCGGCTGCAATCCGCTACAATCCTGCTATTCAGCGCCTTTTAGCGCGCGCAATGCGGCGTTAGGATGCGCCCAAGCTCGTGTCGAGCCCTCTCAAAGCCCGGATTGCCTTCGCTTTAGCTATCGCCCTGCTCCTCGCCTGTGCCCTGGTGGTCTATGGCACACTGCGCAGCTTCGCCCAAAGCGAGCGGTTGGTAGAACATACGCAGCACGTCGAGGTGTTGCTGGGAGAAACGGAATCGGCGATTGCCTCGGCGGCTCGCGCCAGACTGACATATGTCTTCAGCGGTCAAGCGGAAGATCTTGAAGTCTATCGACGCGATCTCGCCCGCGTTCCCGCCAAAGTCGGGGAACTTCGGCAAAGCACGCGGGACAATCCCACGCAACAGGCTCATTGTGATCGCCTGGAGCAGTTGGTCAACGCTCGCATGCAATTGTGGGAAAAATCGGTCGAAATTAAGAAGGCCGGCATGCCCGCGCCTCCAGGCCAGCCCGATCTAACCAGGCAAAGCGTGGCCTCGGCCGACGAAATCATTGTCGTAATCCAAGAAATGCGCAATGAAGAAGCGCGGCTACTGGCGGCCAGAAGAGGCGCCGCCGGCATGCGCTTCCTGCTTACCGCCGCAATTCTAGTAACCAGCTTTGGCGCCGCCGTGCTGCTCTTGTTCTGGCACTATCGCCTGCTTCGTGACGAACTCGAAGCTCGCGAGCAGGCGGAACGGCGCACGCGCGAAGCTGCACAGGCCGCTAGCGAGGCCGAACGCAAGGCCCGCGAATCGGAAAACATCGCCCTTCTCAGCAATGAGGCGGCACGACATCTGACCGCCCGTCTGCTTCATCTCCAAGACGAGGAACGCCGCCGGCTTTCGCGCGAACTACATGACAGCACTGGCCAATACCTGGCTGCGGCTAAAATGGTTTTTGCTTCGCTGGCTAAAGGTCATGAAAACGATCGCCGTTACGACGAGTGCATGGAACTTTTGGACCGTTCCCTGACCGACGTCAGGACCATTTCTCACCTTTTGCATCCTTCTGGTCTCGAGGAAGCGGGTTTTGCCGAGGCAGCGCGCTGGTATGTGGAAGAGTTCGCCAAGCGAAGCGGCATCAAGCTGAAGGTTCAAATCTCGGATCCTCCCGAGCGCTTACCGCGTGACGTCGAAATTGCGCTCTTCCGTGTATTGCAGGAGGGTCTTACCAATATTCACCGGCACTCAAAAAGCCGTTCCGGAGAGGTTGCATTTCAGGCGGATGGCGAACAAATCTCACTTATTATTCGAGATCTGGGGATAGGCATTGCCAAACAAGTGCTCGAACAGTTCCGCTCCTCAGGTATTACGGGCGTAGGTTTGGCGGGAATGCGGGAGAGAATCCGAGAACTGGGTGGAAGTTTCGAAGTTGATTCGAACGGCCCAGGGACTGAACTCCTGGTCCGCATTCCCCTTCGTCGTGAGTTCGCTTCCGCGGCGACTTAGGAGCGGCTTGTGTTCCTTCACGAGCTGGATCCCTCTGCAGGCTAGCCAATTGCGAAGGTAAAATTCCCGAGATGGTAACAAATCCCTGATGTAAGTTTTGACTCTCGGGATACCCTAACTCCAACCACCTATGCTCAGCTGCGGCGCGAAACGCATGCTGTGAGTGGTTCACTCCGTCGGAGGAAACAGGCCAAAGCTTCCTCCACCTCACGAATCCGCTGCCGGCTGGGATGGTTTAAGACCAGTGTCGCCACGGTTGCGCGACCCACGGCCGTCAATCGTTTGATTTCATATCCTTTAAATCGGAAGTGTTCTGACCAAGATTGTCGGTTGGGTTGAAACAATTGCACATGTCGCCGGGGCAGCGGTCTATAGCTTTGGTCTTGTCAGCCTTATGCAGATTGCACCCAGAGTACGCTAGTGTGAGGTTTTCAAAAACTCGACGTTCCACCCTGCGATTGCGGAATCACATGCTCGATGTGAAATGTGGCACCCTGGAGGCTCTCATGCATGAGGCAGTATCGGCATCACCCTTGCGCTTTCGACCGGACAGTACGCGACAGTCCTTCTGGTACTGCCATCTACGGTCGCTTGCCCAGAATATGCAATGCCTCCGCTCGAACCAGCGACAACTGTTCGCTTAATTCAACCAGCGCCTCAAGTTCTTCGCGTTCCGTCTCCCCGAGTATTCCTTCGTTGTGGCGGTCCATGAGTTCTTGAAGGCGGCGGTCCGCCTTCGATGGAAAATGAAGGTTTCCGACGGCTTCTACCCAGTCGACCGGCGCGGGAATGGTTGAGCTCATGGAATGATCGTAGGCTGGCGAGGCATGGGCGTCAATGAACAAAGAGGTGATCTCGAGCTGCAAATTCATGTGGGCCGGCGCTAGACGCATCCCTTTAACAAAAAGTGAGCCGTGCGACCTCATCATTGGCTCAATAGGGGATTGGCTAATTCCAGGAGTCTGTAAGGAGGCGCAAATAATAAGGATATCAACATGATGCCCGACGTGAGTGCAAGGTGGGGCGTCTTAGGCCGAACGATCCGATTCAGAGGGCGAGCGCCGTTTCGTTTACTACGGCGAGACCGATGCTGGCCGCGTGCTGGCTGTGATCGTCACGGAGCGAGGCGAACGCATTCGGGTGGTTACGGCCTATGATCTCGACGCCGGACAAAGGCGCGATTATCTCAATAGGCGTACACATGGAGAGTGAAACTAATGAGTAAGAAAAGGCTGCAGATGCCAAGATTCAAAAGCGAGAGCGAGGAAGCGGATTGGTGGGCCAGTCCGGCGGGGCGCGCTTATGTGAGGCAGAGAGCCGCTGAAGGCCAATCGAAAGGAACCAAGGCAAGCGGGTCGAACCTGGTTAGAAACTTGAGTAACAAGAGCAGCACACAGATCGCTATTCGACTGCCTGGAACCGATCTTGCTCAGGCCCGAAAGATCGCTGATCGCAAGGGCATCGGTTATCAGACATTACTGAAAATGCTGGTGCATGAAGGCCTGGCGCGCGAAGCCCGACGTAGGTGAATCGGTTCAAGCCGGCGCGGCGCCCGAGGCACCGCCGGCATCTGCTGACTGACGTGGGGTAAAGCACAGCCGATGCTGAGGGGCCAAAACGTTTTGACAACGCCTTGTTGCCTGCGTTACAAGCTAAGCGACAACGCATTTCGAGGAGTGCTCACCCATGCGAACAGGCCGCTGGTACTTCTCTTTCATTTCCATCATTCTTGCTCTCATCGTCGGGAAAACAGCTCTAGGCGCACCGCTCGCGACGGCGGGAAGTGCCCCTCCCGCATCCCCTGCCCCAAACTTCGGTCCC
>Ga0126381_100005385_pt1 | contig 14078 bp, 7 predicted proteins | sample PanSoiMetPlot_28_FD_96465 | JGI IMG/M metagenome (GOLD analysis project Ga0126381, IMG submission 96465) | Tropical forest soil microbial communities from Panama - MetaG Plot_28 | ecosystem: Environmental > Terrestrial > Soil > Tropical forest > Bulk soil | place: Panama | collected 2016-02-17
CAGGGCTGAGGAAAAAATCAGGGAAAAAAGCGGGGAAGAACAAAGAAAAAGCTTGACAATATCCGATATCACTGTAATGATATCGGCAATGAATCCCACGCAAATCGCCCGCAAGATCGAGCACCTGAAACAGCTACTCGCCGAGCTGGGGCCCATCCATCCGGGCAGCTTGAGCGAGCAGTACAACGTCTGCGGCAAGCCGGACTGTCGATGTAAAGATCCCAAGGATCCCCAGAAGCACGGACCTTATTACCACCTCAGTTTCACCTGGCGGGGCAAGAGCCGAACGCTGTTCGTGCGCGCCGAGCGCCTGGCCGAGGTGCGGGAGAAGCTTGCCAATTACAAACGATTTCGGGAACTGACCGACGAATGGGTAGACCTGGTGGTGGAACTGGAGCAGCAAGAGCGGGAGCGCAAACGATAGATGGAAATCGATCCTCACCACCTGCCGGCAGAGGTGAATCTACTGCAGCAAATCGTGCTGCGGTTGCTGCAGGCGGTGGAGGACAAGGACCAGCTGGTGGCGCGCTTACAACATCAGTTGGCGCAACTGCTGCGATACCGCTACGGACAAAAACGCGAGCGCATCGACGAAAACCAGTTATTCATGTTTGCCGCGCAAATCATAGCCGGCAGTCTACAGACGGACCCTGCCCCTTCCAGCGAGGAGCCAACCGCAAACTCCTCCTTTAACTCTGATCGGAAAGAAAAAGCAGAAAAGTCGGAGCGCCGCGGTCACGGCCGCAAGCCGCTACCGAAATCCCTGGAGCGTCGTCGCGTAGTGTTTGACTTGGAGGAGTCACAACGGCAATGTCAGCACTGCCACGCGCCGATGCAGAAGATCGGGGAAGATGTCAGTGAGCGGCTGGAGTTCATTCCTGCCTCTCTGCAAGTCATCGAAGAAGTTCGCCCCAAGTACGCTTGTGCGAAAGGGTGTGGTGTGCTGGCAGCGCCAAAACCGGCGGCACCCCTCGAGAAGGGGCTGCCAGGGCCGGGTCTGTTGGCACACGTGGCTGTGAGCAAATATGGGGATCACCTTCCGTTGAACCGTCTGGAGTCGATTTTTCAGCGCCACGGCGTGGAACTGTCACGAAAAACCATGTGCGACTGGATGGCCGCTTGTGCGGAGTTAGTCAGCCCGGTGTGGGAACGCATGAAGGAAATCGTGTTGACGTCGAAGGCGGTGCAGACCGACGACACACCTGTGCCCGTTTTGGATCGGCAGTTGACTCGGACACGCACCGGTCGGATCTGGACGTATGTGGGGGATCGCAATGGTCCATACATCGTTTACGACTACACCGGCAATCGAAGTCGCGAGGGCCCGGAGGAGTTCCTGCGAGGTTACAACGGCTTTTTGCAGGCTGACGCTTATGCCGCCTACGACGCGATGTTCACAAACCCGAGGCGGTCCTTGACCGAGATCGCATGCTGGGCACATTCGAGACGCTACTTTTTTGAAGCGCAGACTTCCGATCTGTGCCGAGCCACGGTGATGCTCGCCTACATTCAACTGCTGTACGAACTGGAGCGGGAAGCTCGCAACGTCACTGCAGAGCAGCGGCGGGAATTACGTCAAGCGAAATCGCGTCCGATTCTGGAGGACATCAAGAATTACTTGCAAACAGAAAAACCGAAGGTGTTGCCCAAGAGCCCGATGGGTGTAGCGATCGACTATACGCTGTCCAACTGGAAAGCGCTGCTGCGTTACACGGAAGACGGCGATCTCGAAATAGACAACAATCGAGCCGAGCGCAGCCTCCGTTGTATCGTTGTCGGCCGACGCAACTGGCTTTTCTACGGAAGCGACAAAGGTGGGCGTACCGGAGCCGTGCTGAGCACTCTGATCGCCAGCTGCAAGCGTCTCCACATCGAGCCTTTTGCCTATCTTCGCGACCTATTCACACGCATCAGTGGCCACCCGCACCATCGTCTCGATGAACTACTTCCTCACAAATGGTTCCTGGCACAGCAGAATGTCTTAAGCGCTCACGAAGAAACGTAGAGGAGCTTCTGGAGTTTCTTTCTGGCGGCAGGTTTAAGGCTGGCCACATAGCCGCGGAGTTCATAGGGGTTGAAAATCTCCCACACCGCTGCTTGAAAGTGCGGGAGCTCAGCGGCAAAATCCGGATCCTGATCTGCGGCCTTCGCAAAGTTGACCAATTTCTCCCCGACCAGATAATCCAAAGCGTTCTCGACGCCGAAGCGCTCGCGAATTGCGCGTGTGGCTTCGCATTGCTCTTGCCAGATCTTGTGAAAATCCATGTGAAACTCCCTGGTGGGCAACTATATCGCTGGGCGCATGGCTCAGCAAGATCGGGTGGCGATCTGTGTTCGCCGGACGGGTACGCGTAGCAGCAGGCCGGTAAAATCAACAAGTTCGCATATAGGAACTTCCGGCGCTCTGGAGCGCCCGAAGTTTTCTATCTGGTTTGTTTTCTGTGGTTATTGCCTTCTGCTCTGATTCATTCAGCATAATCCTGGATGTTTCACATTTGATCGGCTGGAGTGCCGAACTCTACTTCGACAGCGCTTGCATCAATTCCGATCGCGCCGTCAGTGCCTCAGCGCGCGCGCTGTTAAGCACTTGAGGACTAGGAATCAAGTCCTGTTCCACCGCACCGAGAGCTAGCACTTTTGGTTCTAAGTCGTGGAGAAGAGTCTTTGCCTTCTCAGGCGGCTCTTCCAATGCGGCCTGCGCTGCGAGCACATATTCTCGGTATGCTTGAATGTCCAGGGCAGTTGGCGGAATGCCTTTCGGGACAGGGGTTCCCGTCTCTTCCCAGATCGCGCCCGGGTTTGTCGAGGTGCGCAATTTCTGAAGAAAATCTTCTCCTGTCCCGACTTCGATTGCCCAGGCGCCTACCCAGTCGAGGCCATCATCGGGCAAGGCGCTTACGGTTGCGTATACCTCTCTCTTCTGGACCTCGTTCAATTGTCCTTTCCTGATTGCTCCACTAAGTGCGTGCAAGTTAGGCAGCAGCATCCTGTTCGCGACTAATACGAAGATTGCTGTCCTTCCCCGCGCCAGGTCTTGCGAAAAGCGAATCCCTGCGAGCCATGCATCTACAGCCTCTTGAGATTCTCCTTTCGCCATCTTGCGTATTCCATAAAGGGCGTTTAATTCTGCCAAGTGCCTCGCTCGCATGAAGAGCACTACCTGCGGCTCCGGCAGTCGGTGCCATCGGTCGTACTCGAAACCCCAGTCGCACTCAGGGAGCTTTGTGGCTCGCTGCATTTTTCCAATCGCTCTTGCATTGGCATCCAGAATTGATCCAAGACCTTTTTCGCTCCAGCTCGCATGGCCATTCAGTGCTTCTTCTAACGCTTTTAGCGCTGCTGCATCATCGGGCGACTCGTTCATTTCCGCGATGGCTGCCCAGTAGAGGAGCGCCGCATTCCTGGTTTCCGGAGGATATTTTGCTTGTGCCCTCGCTCCGCAAGAACTCGCCAGCACCGCAAGAATTGTCGCCAGTAATCGGAATCTCATAGAATTCATGTACCCAATCAGCACAAAAATGATTCTGCGTCCTTTCATTTATTTGCCAGGAAACTTCGGCCATTTCTTCGGAAGAGGACTACACTTCAAATCACATTGTTGTTCGATCTGTCCCATCAGAGTGCAAAGACATTTGCAGGCAGCACGAGGTGACTCTTGCCCTTTAAAGCACCCTTTGCATGACTTCATAAAATCAGATCCTGGATCGACACTGTTTGAAAATGGGACTGACAGGCATTGACATGTTTTGTCAGCGTCACCCTGACCCTGGCATTTGCACATAATGGTATATGCAGATACTGAGTCAGAAGCTCCCCCTTCTGGTACGCATGGGTCGCTGGGACAAGTTCCCTGGGGATCACGTAGAAGCAATGGATTGTTTTTTACAAATGCATAGTGATTGTTACCGCCTTTGAAGCCAATGGGATCCGTGGAGATGAAGCGCCCAATGTTTGGGTTGTAGTAACGGGCGCGATAGTAATAGAGGCCGGTTTCTGAGTCCGATTCGCGGGCGCTGTATTGGAATGGATTGGTCAATGAGCCAGAAGACGCGATTTGCTTCCCGAACGAGTCGAAAGTGTAAGTTTGCGCGAGCGATCCGGCGGCGTTCGCCAGCGATGTGATCGTGCCTAGCCCGTCTGCATCATAAAAACTGGTTGCGCCAGAACGCAGCATCGCCAGGGGCTCGTCGATGTTCAGACCATGCGAGTAGCGTGCCACGATTGCACCGGTGCCGTTTGTCTCTTCAATGAAATTGTCGCCGTCGTAAACTAAGATGCTTGTTGTGCTCGGCGTCACTTTCTTGATTCGCCGCCCAAACGGATCGTAGGTGAAAGTGATGGTCCCCCCGGAGCCCGGCAACGTCGCGCTGGTCAGCCGATCCTCGTAGTCCCAGACATAGTTCGTGGTACCAGTGCTGTCGGTTTTCGTGAGCGCGTTCCCGTTATAGTCGTAGGTGTATGTGGAGTTCGAGGTCGAAGTGAGTTCGTTCGAAGTGTTATTTGTATAGTTGGCGACGCCAAGTGAAGTGAGGCGGTTGCCTGCAGGGTCGTAGGTGTAGCTCTCGGTGGTGGTGCCACTCTGCGCGGCGCTCAGCAACTCGTAAATGTTGTCGTAGCCGTAGTTTGTCGTCACGGCAGTCCTCTGGTCCGTCTTTGCCGTCCGATTCCCTGCATTATCCAGTGTATAGGAAGCCCCGTCGATAGTACTCCCGGACAGCTGGTGCAACACCCCGGTCAAACGGGACAGATTGTCATAGGCGTAGATTGAACTCACTCCGTTTGGACGCGTCATTTGCGTGCGGCGCGAAAGAGCATCGTAGCTGAAGCCGAAATTGCCGGTCGTGAAAGCAGTCGGTGGCGTAAGCGCTTGCAACCGGTTCAGAGTGTCGTACGCGTAGGTCGTCGAGCCGCTTTCCGGGTCCGTAAAGGCCGTGCGGTGCGACGCTTTGTCGTAGGAATAGCTCGTCGTGAAATTCCTGGCTAGGAAAGTGTACTGCGTGGTGGTCCCCGTCAGCCGCCCCATGTTGTCAAACGTGAAGGAATAAGTTCCCGTGGGGTCCGTAACCTGCGTCAGCCGCGAATCCTTGTCATACGTGTAATTCACCGTCGTGTTGTCCGGATAAGTCTTCGTTGTGAGCCGGTTCATCAGATCATAAGCGTAGGTGATCTGCTGGTTCTTGCGGTCCGTTTTGTTCAGCCGGTTACCCACAGCGTCGTAGGCGTAGGTCTCAATGTATCCGGACGGAAACGTCGTCTTGATCAGTCGACCGAACGCGTCATACGTGAGCGAAGTCGTGTTGTTGTTGGCGTCCTGGATGCTGGTCAAATTGTTTTCCGTGTCGTAGCCGTAAGTCGTGACGTTGTTGTTCGCGTCCGTCATGCTGGTCGGGCGGTCCGCATCGTCATACGCATACTGTGTCACTTTGCCGTTCTGATCCGTCTCACTTGTCCGCCGCCCTCGATAGTCGTAGCCAAACTGCTTGGTCGTGGTGTCGGGATAGGTGATCTTCGTCAACCGGTCCATCGAATCGTACGTGAATGTGGTTTGATGGTTCAGCGCATCCGTCACCGAAGTGCGGTTGCCGTGCGCGTCGTAACCATAGGTCGTGACGTTGTTCTGCGCGTCGGTAATCGTGGCGATCAATCCCGCGGTCGTGTACGTCAACGTTGTCACGTTATTCAGTGGATCAGCGAAGCTGGTCAACTCGCCCAACGAGTTGTAGGCGAACTGCTTCACGCTCGCCGCAACACCGGTAGCCGGCGCGGGCGTCGTTACCGTCAGAAGATTTCCACGCGAATCATAAGTATTGGTAGTGACGTTCCCCAGCGGATCGGTCTTCGTCAGTACTTCGCCAAAACTGTTATAGGTGTAAGTGGTCGTGGCCGTGACACCAGAACTGACAGGCACCGTCGCGGTCAGCATGTTGCTGTTCGAGTCGTAGGTGTACGTCGTGGTGTTCCCGTTTTCATCCGTTCGCGTGAGCGCATTGCCCGCCCCATCGTACGTGTAGCTAATGTTTCCGCGATGCGTGCAGCTGGAGCAGCCGGAGCCTTGCCCCTGCGTCATCACCCACGTTCCGCCGACGTAACCTGAGGTGTAGCTGGAAGTGTTGCCCAGCGAATCCGTCACTTGCGTCGTTCCCGTCACGGTGAACGACGGCCCGAACTTGAGGACTCCGCCGACCGTCACATTCAATGGTCCGGTGATAGTTCCCTGTGGGACCGTGGCCACAATCGCCGTGTCACTCCAGCTCACGATGCCGATGCCTGGTGCTCCGTAAAAACCTAGTGTGCTGGTGCTTTGTGGGGAGCCAAAGCCAGTGCCGCTGATCGTGACTGTTGAACCAACAGGGCCAGAACTTGGCGAAACGCCGGTAAAGGTCAAGGGCTCGAAGTTGAACTGCACCGCGTTGCTGTTGATCCCCTGCAAAGACACTACGAGCGGACCGCTCGTGGTAGTCGGCTGTATAACCACGGTGACGCTGGTGTCGCTCCATGCCAAAACCCCATATCCAATTCCCAGGACGGTGGCTGGTGTTCCGTTAATCAGAACCTGGAAGCCGGTCTGGTAATACTGTCCGAAGCCGGTTCCCGTTATGACTACGTTTGCCCCCCCCTGGCCTGTGGAGGGCGATATGTTGCTGATCACCGGATGATAAAAAGTGAAGCCCACGTCGGTATTGCTTTCAATTCCATTCACCACGACGCTCACACCGCCGGAACTGGCATTCGATGGAACAACCGCAACGATTTGCGTATCCGACCAGCTCGTTACGGAACTGGCAAGCGCGCCGTTGAAGCTGACTGTACTCGTTCCTTGCGTGGCTCCGAAGCTGGAACCGTTGATAGTCACGGAGGTTCCGATGGTTCCGTACGTGGGTGTGATTCCCGTGACAAGCGGCATCGTTCCGCTGGTGATGGACACATTGTCGAACGTCGCGGCGTTGAGAGCAGTGCAATTGCACAAGGCGAGCCCCGCATCAACGCTCGTGGGCATGGTGATCGTTTGAGTTGTGCCGACCTGCGTCCAATTTTGTCCATCCTGCGAAACGTAGGCCCTGAAGGTGCCCCCGATCCTCGCCAGTTTCACCCAATAGGGATAGTAAGAGACGCTAAACTGCGTATGTGTCTGCTGCATACTGGCGGAAGCGCCGCTAGTGGTTCGGTACCCGAAAGTGGCATTGTTTCCGTAATACCATACAAACGCGTTGGGCGACCCCGGGTCCAGCGTCTGGCGAATCATGACTCCCGCCAGAATGCCTGGGTTCTCTCCTTGAATATTGCTGACTCTCGCCACAATAGCGCCATCACCCGAGAGTGTGGTGTAAGCAAAATGGAATCCATCTGCGGTTAGGGAGCCACTATTATTTCCTCCGTCGATGCCTGAGCCTTGAGCCTTGACGGTGAACGTGCCGTTTGAATAGGTGGCGCTCCCCGCCGTACCAACGGTGCCGATGTCGGCGTCGAGCCATCCCGAGGGAAGAGGTTGCGATGTAACCGTGAATACGACGGGATTGCTTGCATTCATGATCGGACCAACAAGCACGGCCAAATACCCAGTGATTGCTGTCGGCGTGATGGTTATGGTGATCGATGTATCGCTCCAGGAGTTCACGGTCATGGGTGCATCGCTGAGCATTACCGCGCTGCTCCCTTGCGAACTTCCGAAATGGGAACCGGTGATTACCACCTGGCTTCCAACAGCCCCAGTCGTCGCCGAAACGTTAGTGATGATCGGAGCGGGCGCAGCGCTCGTGCTAAGCGAAACGTTGTCGAAAAGAGCCGTCGTGCTACTAATCGTCACTGCCAAGCCGGCGTAGATGTTCTGCGCCATCGTGATCGTTTGCGTCGTCCCCACCTGCGTCCAGGTGACGCCGTCGGATGAAACGTAGCCGCTGAACGCGTTTCCGCTTCGTGTCATCTTCATCCAATACGGAAAATAACCGCTCGGATTGCTGAAGCTAGTTGATTGAATAGAAGAGCTTGCACCTGCGGTCGCACGATAATAAAGGGACGCTGTGTTCGGCTGGAAGTACACAAAAACGTCTCTCGCGCCAGGGTCGAGCGTCTCACGCATCATTACTCCAATTTGAGGCGTGGTGTTGGATTTATAGCTGATTAACCTCGCAATGAAAGTTCCATCTCCCGAGAGCGGTTGGTAGGCGAAATGGAACGAATCCGCGGTACTTCCGATGGCTGCCCCGGCACCGTTCACGTTGAAGATTCCGCTTGAACTTGAATACGTTGCGCTGCCCACTCCTACGGAGCTTATGTCTTGATCCATCCATGAGGTCGGCAAGGGCAACGGAGTTACCTCAAGATAGACAGCGTTACTATCGTTCATGCTCGGCGCGACAGACACTCCCAGCTGACCAGACACTGATCCCGCAGGGACAGTCATCGTAATGGACGTATTGCTCCAAGTGACGATGGGAACAGGATTATCGTTGAGCAGCACCGCGCTGCCATTTTGCGTTGCGCCAAAACCGGAACCGGTGATGACAACCTGGCTCCCGATTGACGCGGTTGAGGTCGATAGACCGGTAATGACTGGCGCTGTTGTTGTCGCCGAGCTGACGGAAACGTTATCGAAATTCACGCTGCTCACGGAGGCCGCTGCCATACCGATATACACATCCGTCGCCATCGTGATGGTCTGAGTCGTCCCCACCTGCGTCCAATAGACGTTGTCGGCAGAAACGTATGCGGTAAAACTGTTTCCGCTGCGAGCGAGCTTCACCCAAAACGGATAGTAGCCACTAGGGTTGCTGAAGCTGGTCGATTGCGTTGAAGTGCTCCCACCTGTACTCGAACGATAACAAAAGGACGCTGTACTTGGTGCGAAGTACACAAATGCGTGTTTTGAACCCGGGGTCAGGGTCTCACGGATCATTACTCCGACTTGGGAGTAATTCCACTGGTAGTACGCCACCCTGGCAACGATGGTCCCATCGCCTGCGAGCGGCTGATAAATAAAGTGGAACGTGTCCGCCGTGCCTGACACAGTTCCTGAGCCGCTGGTCATCACAAACTGCCCACCCGAATACGTCGCCGTGTGCCCCGCTTGGTTGATGTCTTGGTCCTGCCATGTGAGTGGCAGCGGTTGCGTGGTCACTTCGAATGGAAGCGCATTGCTGTCGTTCATATTGGGAGCCACCGAAACCACCAGGAGACCCGTAGTCGCTCCCGAAGGGATTGTGATCGTGATTTCCGACGCGGACCAATTGTTGACCGTCACTGTCAAGCCGTTCAGTAACACGAGGCTGCTGCCCTGGGAACTGCCGAAGCCGGAGCCTTCAATTCCCACCTCCGTGCCAACTGTTCCGGTTGTTGCGGATAGAGCGGTGATCACCGGAGCCGGAGACGCTGAGGAGTTGATAGAGACATAATCGAACGTTGCTGTCGCGAGGCTGGAGTTGTTGTAATTGCTGACTCCTAGACCGGCGTATACATTCTGCGCCATCGTGAAGGTTTGACTTGACACTTGCGTCCAAATCAATCCGTTTGTGGAGGTGTATGCAGTGAAGGTGTTTCCTGCGCGCACGAGCTTCACCCAGTACGGAAGCCCTGAACCGTTACTGCCTAAATTGGTTTCCTGTCCGCCCGTCGTCGAGCGATCATAGGAATACATGATGTTGCTGCAGGAGCACATAAATGTGTTGGCGGCACTTGGACTAAGCGTCTCGCGGATCATCACTCCAGCCTGAGCGCTTGTTGTCCCTTGAACGCTTACGACGCGAGCCACGATTGTTCCGTCTCCCGACATGGGCAGGAACAGAAAGTTCATATTGTCTGCGGCTCCATTGACGCCAGCACCCGACCCTTTCACCGTGAATACGCCATTCGCATAGGATGCGCTTCCGGCAACACCCACGCTTCCGACATCCAAATCCAGCCATGAAGACGAAGATATGGTTTGAGTGCCTACGTAGAAAAAGACGGCGTTGCTGTCGTTCATCGCTGGGGCTACGGACACCAGCACAGTACCAGTGGTCGCATTCGCAGGAATGGTCACCGTGATCGATGTGCTGCCCCAGGAATTGACCGTGATCGCCGAACCGTTCATCAATACCGTGCTGTTACCCTGAGTAGCTCCAAAGCCAGAACCGGAAATCACAGCCTGACTTCCAGCAACTCCCGCGACCGGAGAAATGCTGCTGATGGTAGGAGCCGGGGATGCCGTAGAACTAAGCGACACGCTGTCGAAAGTTGCTGTCCCTAGGCTGGACGTGCTTTCACTGCTTGCCACGAGCCCGATGTACACATTCTGCGCCATTGTGATTGTCTGGTTCGTTCCCATTTGCGTCCAGTTCACGCCGTCTAGCGATGCATAGCCACTAAATGTGCTTCCGCTCCGCACTACTTTCACCCAGTACGGCAATGCGCTGGAAACATATCCCACAGAAGTTTCACTTCCTCCGGTGCTCGTCCGATCATAAAAGTAGCTGTAATATGAGGTGAAAGTTGCGTAGCCATTTGTCGCATTCGCATTGAGCGTCTCGCGGATCATCACTCCGGCCTCGCCCGCCGAACGGCTCACCACGCGCGCCACGAGTGTCCCGTCTCCCGACAGCGTTTGGTAGACAAAGTGGAACGAATCCGATGTGCCTGAAGTTGCTCCCGACCCGGCCCCCTTTACTGTGAATACGCCATTGGAGTAACTGGAACTCCCCACCAGGCCCACCGAGCCAAGGTCTTCGTCCACCCATCCTAATGGCAACGGGTTGCTCTCTACGGTGAATTCAACCGGATTGCTGTCGTTCATACCCGGCGTAACGGACACGACCACATCTCCAGAGGTTGCCCCCGACGGAACCGTCACGCTAATCTGGCCGCTGGCCCACGAGTTTACCGTCATAGCTGAGTCGTTTAGCATCATGGCGCCACTGCCCTGCGAAGCTCCAAAACCAGAACCGGAAATCGTGAACTGACTCCCCACAGGTCCCGTCGTTGAGGAAAGGCTTGTAATTACAGGAGCTGGAGTCGCAGACGAGTTGATCGAGACGTTGTCAAACGTAGCTGTTGCAAGGCTGGAGTTGCTCTGGTTGCTCACCACTAGTCCAATGTAAACACTCGACGCCATCGTGATCGTTTGGGTCGTTCCCAACTGCGTCCAGTTGATTCCATCCAACGATGCATAGCTGCTGAAGGAGTTGCCGCTCCGCACTACTTTCAGCCAGTAAGGCACTGCGTGGTAGACATATCCGATGGAGCTCTCACTGCCGCCCGTGGTCGTACGATCATAAAAGTAGTTGTATGAGGACTGACTAACCGCGAACCCATTCGTCGCGTTAGCGTTCAACGTCTCCCGGATCATGACGCCAGCTTGCGCCGAGCTGCTCCCCTGCAAGCTCGCCAGTCTGGCAACGATGGTCCCATCGCCTGTGAGCGCCTGATAAGCAAAGTTCAACGAATCTGACGTGCCAGACATTCCGCCAAGGCCAGAGCCTTTCACTGTAAAGACATTGCTCGCATAGCTAGCACTCCCTGCCACCCCTACGGAGCCAAGGTCTCCGTCCGACCAACCGGAGGGCAGCCCTTGGGCGAGAACTTGGCCGCAAGAGAACACCAAGAGCAAGAATGCCAAGCTGGAAATGCGCTTCCATATGCTCAAGTGCATGTTCGTGACCTCCTGGTGCGCTTCGAGCCAAGATCCCTTCAGTTCCAAATCAGATTGTGTGGAAGCTTATTGATAAGAGACGGTGACAGCGTCAACGCCATTTGCTCTGGATGAGGTCAATCCTCGTCCGCTGCTGTCGTAGGTGTGCGATTCGAGAATCTTGCCATTCGAATCCTTCACCGCGGTAATCATGGAGTTGCTGTCATAGGTAAAGGAAACTGTCGTCAGATCGGGCTTCGTGACCGTCGCTAAGCGGTTTTGCCCGTCATAGGCGTAGGATAGGGAAAGGCCCACGTCCGAAGTGACGCCGGTTACCAGAAAGCTTGTGTTGTTTGGATACGAAAAATAAAGATGTCGCCCTGCGGGGTCCGTCACGGTAGTAAGGCGATTCAGCGCGTCGTAAGACAGCACGGTAGTATTGCCGTTCCGATCGACGATTTTCATGAGCGATCCACTTGTCGGGTTAAAGACTCTTTGCTCACCATTCTGGAAAGTCATTGTCCACCCCCCGTTCGGGTCCCAAACGAGGGTGACCGCAACATTTGCTGGCGCAGCCGGCTTCCAAACTCCATACGTAGCCATCCCAAAGGACCAGAAACTCCCATCGCTGTGGGCGTATTTGATGTAGTTGTCACTCCCGACGAATACCCGTTCTTCGTATGTAGATCGCCAATGAGGGCCAAACAGGCCGATTTGAAACGCGCTCTGCGAGGATGGCCACTGGCTGTTCCAAGTTCTATCCAGTATCAGTCCATTACTGAGGCCTGGAATCCTTACGTCTGTCTCCTGAATGAATGTATTGCCGGTGGCCAAACTGATCGGCGAACCAGCTGTGTTGCATCCCGGACAGTTCCCATCAGGAGGTGGACAGTTGGGACTCATGACTTCGCAGTCGGATCTAAACTCAAAAGGAACGCCAGCGCATCCGAACACGCCTGGAATGAGGGTTCCACAACCACTGCCCCACAAGTCCGTCCAGCTGCAAGAAACTACCGCGAAACAAGCTGGATTATTGGCTTGCGCATGCAACGTCGAACTCGCAGCGCACAGGAGAACAACAAGGATAAATAGAATAACAGATAGTCTCTTGGTCATAATAACCTCCACACCACGAGCGAATCGATGTCTAAAGCGCCTTCGTGAGGCGTGTCGCGCAAAACGAAACTTGAAATCTACTTTCGGAAACCGGACACACTTCTCAACTCATTTGCAAAGAGCAGGCGGGGAGCCACTGCAAAACGCGTCGAGAGGGCTGCAATTTGAAGAAGTCATTACTTCGAGTCAATAGTACTCAGATCGCATTTCTGTGAATAAGCTGTGTAAAAGTATGATTTGGGACAAATCGCGCAAAAATAATTCTGTTTGCGTCGGCTTTGTAAATGAACCGTTAAAGCTGAACGACTGCGAATTGCGTTCGTGCTTCGGACATGAGGAGTTCGCGTGCAATACGACGGCGGAGTTTCCGGGGAGACACTCCGCAGGCACGCCGAAGTGCTCGCGCAAAGGAACGCGAGGATTTGTAGCCAGCTTCCAAAGACAACTCTCTAATCGAAATCGTCGGGGCCTTCGGCGCTTTTCTGAAGTGACCCACCTCCGCTTGCGTAAGTGACCACCGACAGGAAAACTGAGAAGCCTGAACGGATGTTCTGTTTTTTGCCGGCGTGGTGATCATGGATCACCATGTCAGATGCCCGAAAGAAACCCTGCTGCATTTGCCGGCGTTGGTTCCGGCCCGATCCACGAATTGGCGTGCGTCAGCGAGCTTGTCGGAATCCGGATTGTCAGGTGGCTCGCCGGCGGAAGAAGCAAAAACAATGGCGAGAGTGTAATCCGGACTATTTCATCGCGCGTCGGATTCTGGATCGCGGGAGAGCCGATCGTGCGCCCGAACCGCTACGCTTACCGCCACCGTTAAGCCAACTTCCCTGGGACATCGCGCAATTCGAGTTTGGGATCAAAGGCACTGATTTCATTGGGGTTTTGGGCACAGTCCTCTTGCGGGGTGCGCAATCCCAGTTCGAGGCCTATCTCACTGATTTATCGAGACTTTCTGACACACTTCCCCCTTCCTCGGCGCAATCCCAGATGCGGCCTGTGGCACCGTCCGGGTGTGGGGATCCCAGGGCATGAAGCTGGAGTTTCACCAACTGGACCGCCGTCATGAACACCTGCGGGTGCGCAATGCCCAACGGCAACGACAGTTGTTGGCGTCGTTAGCAACTGCAGGACAACAGACGCCGATCATCGTCGTGGCTGTTTCCGATCAGCCGAATCGCTATCTAGTCATCGATGGTTACAAACGCGTCGCCGCTCTCGAACAACTCGGCCGAGACACGGTCGAGGCCGTGATCTGGCCACTGAACGAAGTCCAGGCCCTGGTGCTGGATCGATCGCTGCACTGGTCGGAACGCGAGAGTGCCTTGGAAGAAGGCTGGCTGCTCGCCGAGCTGGAGCAACG
>Ga0126381_100005386_pt1 | contig 14077 bp, 11 predicted proteins | sample PanSoiMetPlot_28_FD_96465 | JGI IMG/M metagenome (GOLD analysis project Ga0126381, IMG submission 96465) | Tropical forest soil microbial communities from Panama - MetaG Plot_28 | ecosystem: Environmental > Terrestrial > Soil > Tropical forest > Bulk soil | place: Panama | collected 2016-02-17
CGCTCACTCGATCAAAAGTCGACGTGTCCATCAGAGCCTTGGATCCGTAGAAACGATTAATTGCGCAGAACCTCCGTGCCAGGTCGATGGGCTCGCCGCTCGCCAGGAGCAGCGGGCGACGGCTTTCTTGTAATGCACCGGCAATAATCGCGCCCGAGCTGATTCCCGCTCGGATGTCCCAACTTGGAGCCACCTTCTCTTTTTCTTCGCCCCCTTCACGAGAATTCTTGATCATGTCCAGGACAACGCGCGCTGCTTTTTGTGTGTGCTCCGGGTCGGACGCCGGAAATCCAAAAACGCCGACCACGCCTTCCCCATCGGCCGCTTGCAGATAAGCACCTTGTTCCACCAGACGCGCAGCCGTCTCGCGGATGAACTTCCCCGTAGCTTGAGTGAACGCGACGGGTTCGCCGCCTTCCGCGAATGTGAGTTTGTTGCCGATATCGCATACTACGACGCTTACCTCGTAGGTCCTCGGCTCGGCATCGAACGAAATTCTCCCGTCGCTAAGACGCCGAAATTGCTCGTTAGAAACGCGATCGGCAAACAATGTGCGGATTAGATGTGAGCGGTTCCTGCATGAAAAAGCTAACCATCCCTCCGCGGCGACGAACGCAAGTACAAGCGCAAGGATTGACGGCGCCGGTTGAAAAAATACTCGGTAAAGAGAGCAAACCCATGCGAAACCCAACAGTTCCACAAGCAGTAAACCGATTAGCAACCAACCGCGCCATCGCGGAACGTTGCTCAAGGTAAGCCAGGCAACGCTGAGGGCGACCAGCAACACCAAAACGTATTGCCATTTTTCGCCGACGACGCGTGTCGCACTCGCATAATCGGTGACGAGTCGAGCGGCAACAACCTCAAACCCCGCGATCACTTTAGTCGCATGCAGAACACCGACGATCACCGCAACGGCAACTCCAATGATCAGCGTTGTGATCAACGAACGCTTCATTCTGATCAGGCGTTTTGGCTCGATGCAGCCGGATAGTACGACTGCACGACGAGGTCGCTCAGAAATTTGTCCGGAGAGTCGATCGCTGCAGCATTAAGGACAAAATGCGTTTGGCCTGTGTTCTTTTTGATGAGGCTCAATCCGAATTGGTAATCCTTGAACAAATGCGCACACAGGTCGCTCATGGTCATCCGCTCAGTTTGCGCGCGCTCGACCAGGCGACGGATCGCACTCTCGTCGAAGACAATTTGTAATCCATGTTCATTGCTGAATTTCTCTGCAAATTCTCCCGCACCGGCCTCAAGCATTTGCGCCTCGAGCTTGTGTCCCTCGGCCATCAGCAAATCGAGAACCCTTTTTGGCTCCCGCACCAGCGTCGTGCTCACGCGCAACTGGGTCAGGCCCGAGCCGGCCAAATGGAATTTGTAATCTCGAAACAGTCGCTCGAACACGGTGAGCAGGCCACGTGCGCCGGTTTTTTCCCCTGCCGCCGATTGTGCCAGTAAGCGCAAGGCCTCATCCTCAAAGCTGATTTCGATTCCGTATGCGCGAAATGCACGCTCATATTGCCGAAGCAAACTGCCCTCGGAATACTTCATGATGTCGAATAGATCGTTCGCGTCGAGGTCCTCACAAACCACGCGTACGGGCAAACGCCCGATGAATTCCGGCTCGAACCCATACTCGATGAAGTCCTGCGTTGTGACGTGCTGAAACAAGTCGTTGTCCATAACTTCAACCGGTTGAGCGCTGAACCCGATTTGACCGTGGCGGACGCGCCGTGCCACTTGTTCCTTCAACTTCTCGAACGCGCCACTAACGACGAACAGAATGTGGCGGGTGTTGATCGTGTCGCGTTTTGCTTTGCCGCGCCGTTGAAATTCGAACGCCGCTTGCAGTTGCGCCTGGAGATCATTCATGCTGCGCACCGGCACTTCGGTTTCTTCCATCAGCTTCAACAGCGTCGTCTGCACGCCGCGCCCGCTGACGTCGCGGCCTATCAAATTTCCAGTCGACGCGATCTTGTCGATCTCATCGATATAAATGATCCCGAACTGAGCGAGGTTCACATCGCCGTCGGCTTTGTGCACCAACTCGCGGACCAGATCCTCCACGTCCCCACCGACGTATCCGGTCTCGCTGAACTTCGTCGCGTCCGCTTTGACAAACGGCACTTTGATTAGATCAGCGATGTGTTTGATGAGATACGTTTTGCCGACGCCGGTCGGTCCGACCAGGATCACGTTTTGCTTGATGTATTCAATTTCCTGAGCGCGGTTCGGATCATCTTTCTCGAGTCGCCGAAGGTAATTGGCGTGGTTGTAGTGATCGCAAACGGCAATCGCCAGGACTTTCTTCGCTTCCTCCTGTTTGATCACGAATCGATCGAGGTGGGCTTTGATATCGCGTGGCAGCAGATGGAATTCGAATTCCTTGTGCTCGGTTTTTTCCGGTTTTTCCTCCTCCTCTGCGACTGCTGGCTCGGGCTCAGTAATTGTCGCCACTGAGACGCGGTCACCGAAGTTCTGTTTCATGAACTCCGTGATCTTGGATTTCAGCTCCTCGGGCGAAGGAAATGGTGGTGGTGGTGGCGATGGTGGGTTTTGTGCCATGTGAAAACAAACATCGAGGCAAAGCGGCTCCGTGGCAACGCTCCGTCTAGAGTCTGACTCTCATGCCTGACGATTGTTCAGACCTTTCTGTTCCACCGAAAGAGTCGAGCGAAGGGCCACCGCGATGAGCGTCGCCGAGCATCCGCAATTTCCAACGCTCGTCGCGCCGCATCAAATTCCGCTAGAACTTCGTCGTAGAAAGAAAAACGCTGTTTCGGTTCAGGCGCGATCATTCGCTGCAAAACGTGCGCTGTGGGCGCAGACACCTCCGGCGCTAAAGCCCGCAAGTCTGCTGGGTGCTGCTTTAACTCGCGCAGCTCTGTGGCGGAAGTTGTATTGCTCTCGATTGGCGGTTTCCCTGCGACAGCATGAAACAGCGTTGCGCCAAGGCTGTAAATGTCGCTGCGGACATCCTCCGGTTGGTTGCATAATCTCTCTGGCGCCACATAAGGCGGCGTCCCCCAGATCACGCTGTCACTGTGTGGATCCTGTGTTGCAAACGCGGCAAGGCCGAAGTCGCCAATCTTTGCGGCTTGTTCATCAACAAACAAAATGTTAGCCGGCTTCACATCTCGATGAATTAAACCTTTCCGTTGGGCTGCGCGTAGACCTCGCGTGATCTGAATGCCTATGTCGAGCACCTGGTGTTCCGGCACTGGACCCTGGGATTCGATAAGGTCGTCAAGGCTGCCGTGGTCGATCAATTCCATCACCACATAAAACTGGCCGTGGTCCATTCCCAACGAGAATATCTGTATGACGTTGGGATGATTCACAGAGGCAGCAACACGCGCTTCTTGTTGCAATTGGACATTATGATCCGCTTCGTTCGTAAGATCCTTGTGCAATAATTTGAGCGCAACGAACCGTTCCAGTTGCGTATCGCGCGCCTTATATACTGTGCCCATTCCACCGGCACCGAGTGTTTCCACAGGCACAAAATGATCGAAGGTTCGTTGCAGCAGATTTTTCTGGCCGCATTTCCGGCAGACTACCCGCACCAGAGGTTCGTAACCGCCGGCATCGAGCACGGAACCGCATATCCAACAGGTCGGCGTCATGAACAGCTTCCTTCAATCGACATGGAAATCGACTGTAACATTGACGAGTTTGAGGGCAAAAGAATGGACGTGGCGGCGTTGAAAGCGACAGGTGAGGCACCCGCAACGTTCAAATTAGTCGTGCCAAAAGAGCTTGCTCGGATGCGCCTTGATCTTTTTTTGGTCAAGTCGCTTCCGGGATTCTCGCGCTCTCACATTCAGCGGTTAATACGTGCAGGCTTTGTTCGTGTCGAGGGCGCAAGCACACAACCGCGCCAGTCTGTGCAATCTGGAGACGAAATCGAGGTCACAGAACCGCCACCCGAAAAAATCCAAATTGAGCCGGAAGCAATTCCATTAACTATTCTGTACGAAGACGATGATCTGATCGTCATCAACAAACCGCCCGGAATGACCGTGCATCCAGGACCGGGACACCGTGAACACACATTAGTGAATGCACTGCTACATCACTGTTCCACATTGTCCGGCATCGGGGGAAAGGAACGGCCTGGCATTGTTCACCGTCTCGACAAGGAAACAAGCGGTTGCCTCGTCGTAGCAAAAAACGACCTGGCACATCGGGAATTATCAAAGCAGTTTGCCGCGCGCGCAGTTGAAAAGATTTATCTCGCCCTGGTCGCCGGAAAATTGCGGAAAGAGACAGGTGTCATCGAGAACAAAATCGGACGACACCCGGTGCATCGGCAAAGAATGAGCGCAAGTTCACCCCGCGGTCGCGCGGCCAAAACTGAATATCGCGTTGTTCGTTCGAGCGAGCAGGCCAGTTTGATCGAATGCAAATTGCACACTGGCCGGACACATCAGATTCGGGTGCATCTGCATCATCTTGGCAATCCAGTGTTAGGTGACAAAGTCTACGCGCCGAGGTTTGCTAAAGACTTTCCTCGCCAGATGCTGCATGCCTGGAAACTAGGTTTTCACCATCCCCGCACCGGTGAATGGAAGAATTTTCAGGCGCCGTTGCCTGATGATTTCAACCGAGCGATCGCTGAAACAGGACTGTAAAGCTGAGCGAATCCAGCCTCGCATCGCGTGATGCGCACTTCCAAGGTTCACACAAATGCAATAGAAGCTTGATGCCACTTCGCACGCAATGCTGTTGGAGTCTGATGCGTCCTCGCATCGCTTTAATCAATTGGCCGGCACCCGCCTTGGCACCATCGCGTTGGCCATCATCGTTTGCACGACTTCGCCGCGCTGGTTGGTCGTCACATTGCGCAATCGAATGATCCCATGGCCAGGACGGGATCTTGAGGGACGCAATTCAAGAATTTCTGTCTCTACCATCAGCACGTCGCCGGGCCGCACCGCATTCGGCCAACGCAGTTCATCTACGCCAAGTCCGATTGCCCCCTCGGCGAAATTCAACGTTTGCACGAACAAACGCATGCTCATCGCCGCCGTGTGCCAGCCACTGGCGATCAATCCTTTGAAAATGCTTCTCTCCGCGCGCCTCCGACTGAGATGAAACATCTGCGGGTCAAACTTGTGAGCGAACTCGATGAGCTCTTTTTCCGTCATACTCAACGGCTCAGACTTGAACCGGTCCCCTGCTTTTAGATCGTCGAAGTAGCGCTCCTTCATTGTCACGAGAACGACAACACATTGATGCGCCATCGCGCAATAACTAAATGCTCGCCCGCGACGGGCTGCCAATCAGGTTTTGCTTCGCGCACTTGAAGCCCGTCGGAGAAGGCTCAAACTTCTCTCATGACTAAGTTTTCACTCCGTACTCCATCCGAGAAAGTAGGTGGACTTTTTTATTTTGGTCGGATGCTCGACAAAATCCGGCGGCACGCCAAAGGCGAATTGCCACCAGATTATCACGCGAACTTGGGAAAAGGCTTCGATGAAAAATGCGTAAAGTTTCTTCGCGTCGACTACGATGAGTTGGTCGAACGGGTCATACAGGGCGGCACCGTTGAGGAAATTCTGGAATGGTGTTTCAGAGTCGGCCGCAAACCATCTGAATACGACGTTCACATCTGGAATGAATTCATGCGAAAGCTCGGCTGGAACGATGAAGTTTCGGAGATAGTTGAACGCCGGAAAGCAGAGGCAGGAATGACCGACCGTTTCGACATTCAGACCTCATTCCAATTCATCGACGCCGATGAAGGACGTTTACCGAAGCCCGGGTAGGGTCGGCACGCCGCGCCGTTCAGCGACGCAGCGTGCCGTCGCTACCGCGGTGTCTACTCTTCCAGAGTATCGATTCGTTCGGCGAGATTAAAATCAAGTTCCGTCAAGCCGCCTTTGCTGTGTGTTGAGACGGTCAAACGGACTTTGTTGTAGCGGATATCTATGTCGGGGTGATGTTCTTCTTCCTCAGCCACCTCTGCAACCCTGTCCACAAAATCGATCGCATCGACAAAATCATCGAATTCGAAAGTGCGCTCGATCTGGTTTTTCTCCAATTCCCATTCCGGGATTTTTTTCATGCGATCCTTGAGCTCGCTTTGTTTGATCAAGTCAGCCATAACGGGACAACGAGTATCACCCGAAAATCGTTTTGCAACGGCAAATCGAGGGCTTAAAAATCAAGTATTCGGCGGAGACTTTTGACCGAATCGAAGACCTCTACAGCACACCCCCGCGCTTGCTTCGAGAACCGCGACCAATCGTGCATCACCTCGCGAACAGCAGCCTCCGCTTCGGTGGCGGAGCGAATAAAACAGAATCCGTTTTGGGCGGGGAGATAGCGTTGTGCGCCAGTGTCTTCTGTAATCACAGGCCGACCGAACGCCAAAAAAGCCGCAGCGCGATCGCTGACCCAGCCGGTGCGCCACGCCACATCGACCCCCTTAATGGCGGTGAATTCAGCGAACGCCCTGGTCAGGTAGCGGCGGTAAGCGCCAGGAGTGCGCGCAACGCGGTGCGGATCGGCGATTTGCCAGCCGAGTCGGCGCAGCCGCTTGCGATCGGGATCGTCCATTGGGATATTCATCGCAAGCTCAAATCGCGCCTCGGGTACGCGAACTGGAAGACTTAGATAGGGTTCGAAGGCAACTTTTTTGGAGAGGTCCGGAAATTCGCCGGCAACCTCAACCGCCCCGCCCCAATACCATTGCCCGACTGTTGTGAACTTTAATGAACGTGGCTGCGGTTGTGGCCGCAATAATTTCGTGTCCACGAGAGGATAAAATGTTTTCCAAGCGAGCGCTGATTTGGGGAGGTGGCAATCGTTTCCATGAACATTAAGTCCGATCGTCCAGAATTCGTGATGGTGCGACTGCCCCACCTCCATTTTAGTCATCCAATAAAAGATTTCGCTCGGATCGAGATCGCAAAAAATGCGGCGCTCAAATTTCAGCAGCAGCGGCGGATGAATCGAATACGCGAGATTGAGCAGGACATTAGGTCCGCCGAGGCGCTCGAGTAGCTCGCGTTTCGAAATCCCGATGCACTGCAGCGAGTCCAACTCATGCGTATCCGCTGCAGCATGCTGGTAAAGCAAACAATATCGCCCGGCTAATCCGTCCGTCTGCAATTGTCTCTGAAAATTTCTAATCTTGGCCTGGTCAGCCAGGACATCATCGGTGCCGGGCAAGAGCTCCAGCCAGATCGCATCGAGCTTCAGTCGCAGCAGCCCGAGCATCCATTGCAGCGGAACGGAAAAATTTCCGCCGCCTTCGCGATACTTCGCTGCAAACGCGCAGCCGAGGAAAATTGTCACGCGAGCAGAATGGTCATTCTGCTCGCGCTCTCAAGCTCCAAAGATTTTCGAGTTTTACCAGATGCGGCCGTGCGCCGGCATGTTCGCTCTTCCAGTGAACGCCTCACCCTGCTCAGGATGGTTATCGCAGAGCCCGGCGTTCGGCACTGGGATCACTGAACCACGGAACTGCGGCTCTCTCCGTACCTGCATCCGTTGCTCCAGATCGTAGGCAAACCCAATCAACTTTTCTTCACGCAGGAAGGTACTATACATCAGCATTCCCGCTGGCTTGCCGCTAGGAGGACGAATCCCGACGGGAAGCGACAAATTCGGGTAACCCGATACGGCAGGCCCGGTCGAATTCGTGAGGTGAGGTGCGACGATTGCATCCAGATTGTGCTTGGCGAGCGCGTTGTCAATGCCATGACGAGCTAAAAATTGAGCGCGCGTTCGCGCGTGAACATACGTCGGATTGGTCGGATAACCGTGGGTCTGTTCTGCTGCTTCGAAGACGTCCTGACCATAGTAAACAAGCTCCTGTCGGCAATGCACGTTATTGAAGGTGATCAGGTCGGCCAACGTTCGCATATTTGTATTAGTGAGCGTTGCGAGGTACTGCGCGATTTGCGCTTTGAATTCATATAAGAGCGCGGTGAACTCGTCGTCGGTGTATTCAAATACGTCACCTGTATCACAGTCAACGATGGTAGCACCGAGTTCTTCCATCACTTGCAATGCGTGTTCTGCAAATCCTACCGTTCCCGCATCGCCCGGAATGCCGCTTCCGTAGTAATTATAATCGAAATAGCGCACGTCCCGTCCAATCCGCGCGCCTTGCAATGCGCCACGTCGCAGGAATAGCGTATAGTCAATCGGTAGTGGGTGGCCGATTACCTCACCAAAGGGCGACCGCAGTGTATTGAGAAGAATCGCAACGTCGGTGACGCTGCGGCCCATTGGCCCAGCCGTGTCCTGTTGATGAGAAATTGGAATTATCCCTCGTTGCGAAACAAGACCAAGAGTCGGTTTTAAACCAACGATGTTCTCAACCGCAGATGGCCCGGTGATTGATCCATCGGTCTCAGTGCCGACTGCGACCGAGCACAAATTCGCCGCGACGCCATTCGCGGAGCCGGCACTGGAACCCCACGACGTATAGCTCAAGTTATATGGGTTGATTGTGTTTCCCCCACGCGCACTCCAGCCGACAGCAAGAGGATACGCTGTGTCAGTGCCACGAAAGTTTGCCCATTCTCCCAAGTTCGTTTTCCCCAAGATCACTGCGCCAGCATTGCGCAGCCGGCGAATGATCGTTGCGTCGCCCGGCACAACGCTGTTTACCAACGCCAGCGAACCGGCAGTCGTTTGCATCATGTGCTCATTCCCGCCACAAACTTCGCTTTCCGTCGCGACGTTGTCCTTTACCAAAACAGGAATTCCATGGAGAGGACTTCGAATGTGTCCGTTACGCCGCTCTTCATCGAGCTGCTGCGCGATGCATACGGCGACTGGATTTGTTTGGATCACCGAATGCAGCAACGGATTGAGCGAGTAGATACGATCGAGGTAGCCCCTCACCAAGCGTGCGCTGGTCAACTCGCCCGAAGCCATTGCGGCCTGAAGGTCGGGAATTGTTGCCTCGAGAAAATCGAAATTCGCAGCTGAAACAGATCGCGAAGCGAGCGAAGCCAATCCTCCGCTTAACAGCGCCGCACCACTGAGAGCGGCTGTGCCGAGAAATTTTCGGCGAGTTACCATGTGGTCAAGGTCGGCATCGTCTGAGTGTTTCTTGTTCATGTTGTTTTCCGGTTAGGCTGTTTCGCGAGTGGTCATTACGGCGGAGTCTGCTGAGAAGTCCGCATTTCCCCGTCCTCCGATCCTATTTAGGTCGGACTCGCTACGTCAAGCTTATAATGGCAACGAGAGAAATTTTTGATCGAAAATGTCGCTGGTAGAGCGCGTCACTCCGTGCGCGCAGTCAAAGGTAACCCCAAAATACGGCAGCCGTCCTACCGTCACGCGCTTCCAGCTCCGTCCTGAGTTGACGCTTGCCGCCTTCTCCGCAAATTAACTGCCTCTCTCGGGCGCCCGTAGCTCAACTGGATAGAGCATCTGACTACGGAGCGATACCGATTCGAGGGGTCACTGACGCGTAACACGGCCTTTGCTACGGATCCCCTATCGGGGGGGTCCGTTCGATGCTATTGACCCCTTTTGATGTCCAGGCTGTGAATTGTTTTTTGTACTGCCAATAACTCATTACAAATCGACCATTTTGTTACGAGTTACATGGATCTGCTTAGGGAAGCAGTTGCGAAAATGCGCTCCCACTAATCGCTGAAAAGTAAAGAGTCAGTTTCTTTTCTCGATGGGAACGCCGATGTACTTCTTCTCATGCGCGTCAGTGAGAAATCGTCTGATGTCCTCGCGCCCAGTCGCACCATAATCGCGAGTGAATTCGTTAACGTACATACCGATGAATCTGCTGGCGAGCTGCTGGTTCATGTCGCGCGCGAATGCGAGTGAGTAGGCTACCGCTTCGTCGCGGTGCATTAGACCGTACTCGATGCTTTCGCGAATAATCTCGCTGAGATCGCGGCGCACCGGTGCAGGAATATCTTTACGCAGCACGTTTCCGCCCAACGGCAATGGCAATCCGGTCTGGCGCTTCCACCAGTCGCCAAGATCGACGATCTTCTCAAAACCGGAATGCGCGTAGGTGAGTTGCCCCTCGTGAATGATCAAACCAGCGTCCGCGCGCCCGGTTTCTACCGCATCAAAAATTCTGTCGAATGGAACGACCGTAAAATTGAATTCACCGAGAAAAAGCCGAAGGGCAAGGAACGCGCTGGTGAGTTTCCCCGGGACTGCAATCGTGCAATCACGCAACAACCGTCGAATGTCGTCGTCTGACGTTGAAGCGTTCAAGCGTTGAAGCATTGAACCGCTCGCTTTTCGCCGTTTCGCCGTTTCGCCGCCGCGCCGTTTTCGAACAACCAACGGTCCGTATCCGTCGCCCATGCTCGCTCCACAAGGTAACAGCGCGTATTTGTCCGTGACGTAAGCGTACGCGTGCAGCGAGATAGCGGAAATGTGCAGCTCTCCACGCCGCGCGCGTTCATTCAACGTCTGAATATCTTCCAACCGGTGTTCAAACCGGTAACTGCGTAAATCGATTTTGTTCTTGGCGATTGCGTAGAACATGAATGCGTCGTCCGGATCGGGCGAATGGCCAAGCGTAAAGCTTTCGGTGGAGTTCTTCGTCATGCGGAATTCGAAAAAGATGGGCAGGACAATCTGATCAAAGCAGAAAAGGAAAGAATCAGCGCGCCGAAGAGCAGCAGCCAGATTACAAGGCATTCCGCTAGGCTCGCCCGCATCACGATCCCAGCGGCGATGGCGAGAAAGGTGAGCAAAACATTCGCCGCGCGGCAAACGAGGCGAACTCCAAAACACGATCCGCCGTAAGCACGGTGGAGAAGGTTAAGCGAACCGACCAGGGCGATCGCTAAGCCGGAGCCGAAGAACCAGGTTTTACCGAGGGCATTGCCAACGGTGGGAAGCCGAAAGGTAGCAGCCATATGTAGTATGCCGATCACTATGATAATCCAGCCAACGACAGCGTAGAGACGGCTCAGCATACTCAAGCACGCAAAGTGCGCGCGGCGTCGATGTGAGTAGCACGGTGTGCTGGAAGCAGGCAGGCCAGCAGGGCCACAATTGTCAGGACAAAAAAGGCAGAAGCAAAGGCGATCGGATCATGGGGACTTACCTGGTAAAGCCGAGTGCCGAACAGACGTGTGAGCGCAAGTGCCGTTCCGGTGCCGACGATGAGGCCTCCTGTTGTCAAGAGAAGGCCGCGCGACATCACCAGTCGCAAGAGATCAGAGATTTGTGCGCCAAGCGCCATCCGCAGCGCCAGTTCGCGCGTGCTTTGCGACACCGTGTACGACATGACTGCATAAAGGCCAATCGCGGCCAGGAGCACGGCCATACCGCCAAAAATGGCGAGCAGAATGACGGCCAGGCGTTGAGTGTAGGTACCGTGTTCCACGTGTTCGCGCATAGTAATCGCAGGAACCGGGGCGAGATTCGGATCGAGCGCATGGATTTCGTGCGCCAGGGCGGCTGTCATGTTGGCCGCACTTTCAGGGGTTCGGATTAGCAATCCGCTCTGCACGCTGAAATTCTGCCGCAGCGGCACGTAAAAGAATGGCTTGGCGGTTTCCAGTTTGCTGCGGTAATGGGAATGCTTCGCGACCCCGACAATCTCCAACCATCGGCGATTAAGCTGAAAGCGCCGGCCGAGCCGATCTTTTCCGGGCCAGTATTTTGCCGCCATCGTTTCATCGATGATCGCAACCAGCGGCCGGTCTGTGTTGTCCTGGGCTGAAAACTCTCGACCGGCGACCAGTGGGATTCCCATAACTGCGAAATATTTGGGTCCGACCTGATTGTAGTCGGCCATCGGCTGCTCGTCGGCCGAGGCCCCATAGCCTTCGATTGCAATTGGCGCGGAGGAAAAATCGCGCAAGCCAAAGGGTATGACGCGCGCGAACGTGGCAGAGTCAACGTTCGGCACGGATTGGATTCGATCCAGTAATTGGTCCTGAAAAGCTTTTGCCCGCTCAGCGCTATAACCGGCCGACAGCAAATCGACTCCGGAGAGCAGCACTTTGTCAGTGGAAAAGCCGCACGAAGCATTTTGGACTTGGCGGAGACTTTGCATCAACAGCACAGCACCGGCGATCAAAACGAAGCTGAGCGAGATTTGGATAATGACCAGGGCGGAACGAAGTCGCGAGCGACCACCAGCGCCAACAACTCCGTTCGCAGTGGAATTGATTGCCGCCGTGAGATTGACTTTGCTGGCTTGAAGAGCAGGCGCGAGGGCGAACAGCACCGTCGCGAAAACGCACACTCCTGTGCTCACCAGGACAACACGCCAATCGATTTGCCCGGGTAAATTGACAACAATACCCGGCGCCTGTGCGGGAAAAGCGAGCACGAGCGCATTCCGGCACCAATGCGCGACAATCATTCCGCCTACGGTGGCAAACACAGAAAGGATCAGTCCTTCAGTTAGAAGCTGTTGTAAGAGGCGCCCGCGCCCGGCGCCGAGGGCGAGGCGAGCCGCGATCTCATGCTGGCGAAGCAATGACCTGACGAGTAGCAGCGTGCTTACATTCGCGCACGCGATCAACAGCACAAACAGCACGACGGCAAACGCGATTTCCAAAGTCGGGAGCAGTTCAGCGGCTAAATTGAAAGGGCTGCGCCACAGCGGCAGTAGCTCGAATCCGTGGCCGCGGTTCGTTTCCGGATAAATATTCTCCAAACGTCGCGCGATGGCCGAGAGTTCCTCTTGGGCCTGTCGCGCCGTAACGCCAGACTTCAGAAACACAAAACTCTCGAACGCGCGAGCGGCGCGATCTTCCAGCTTGTATCCGGTGGGATCGAACCTCTCCTGCATTGAAATAGGCACCCAGAATTGGAAGGAGGCGCCGACGAACGTGCCATGAAAGTTTTCCGGGGCGACGCCAACAATGGTGTGACGCACACCGTTCAAATACTGCGTCTTGCCGACGATCTGAGGATCGCTCTCGTAACGGTGCCTCCAAGTTTCATAGCTGATTACAGCCACCGGGTGAGCATTGCGCCCCACAGCTTCATCCGGCGTGAATCCGCGGCCCAAAAATGGCTGCACGCCGAGCGCATCGAAGTAATTCGGTGTAACCAGACCACCGATCGCTCGCTCGGCGCGATCGCCGATACTTAACGTTGTCGCGATGAGTTGATCGACGATGACTGATTCAATCAACGTGCTGTTCTTTTGGAGATCGACGCAATCGGGATAGGAAAGCTGGGTAAAACCGGAGGCGCCGCGTGCGATTCCGGCGAGGCCAAACATTCGCTCCTCATGTGCAACGGCTGGATATGGCCGAAACAAAATCCCTTCGATCCAACTGAAGACAGCGGCATTCGCGCCGATACCGAGTGTCAGACAAAGAATGGCCAGGAAAGAGAAGCCCGGATTGCGCCGGAGCATGCGGAAGCCGAACCGGATGTCTTGCCGAAACTGGTCGGGCCAGAGCCAGACGCGTTCGGCGCGCGCGAGTTCTTTGGTTTGTTCAACTCCGCCAAATTCGCGGAGCGCCGCGTTGCGCGCTTCACGAGGCGACATCCCGGCGGCGATTTTTCGTTCCGTGACTGCATCAAGGTGTTGTTGAATTTCTTCCGCCATCTCCGCATCGCGACGTTTCCTTCGGAATAGCCCGAAGAAACGCCAACAGGCCGCGCGGATTGCATTCATGTGCCGGCGAGAACGAGGTTGATTCCTTTCGTGATACGCGCCCAATGCTCACGTTCCGCTACCAGCTGCTTGCGGCCGGCCGCAGTCAGTTCGTAATAACGCGCCCTTCGGTTAGTTTCGGAAACGCCCCATTTCGCCTTGATCCATCCTTGCGCCTCCAAGCGATACAGGGCCGGGTAGAGCGAGCCTTGCTCGACGCGCAAAATATCTTTCGACATCTGCTGGATGCGATCGGCAATAGCGAGCCCGTGCCGAGGGTCGTGCTGGAGGGCTTTCAAAATCAACATGTCGAGAGTGCCGTAAACAAGGTCGGGTTTTTGCTTGGCCATAAATAAATTTATCTAGACAGTCTAGGCGAAAGATTTTCACTTCTTGCCTAGACTGTCAAGGCAAATATTTGTTCTCAGCATAATGACCTTTCCCCGTCTCCATCTCTTTGAACTGGAGGACCAATCTTGGGCTGGCCAGGGC
>Ga0126381_100005387_pt1 | contig 14077 bp, 9 predicted proteins | sample PanSoiMetPlot_28_FD_96465 | JGI IMG/M metagenome (GOLD analysis project Ga0126381, IMG submission 96465) | Tropical forest soil microbial communities from Panama - MetaG Plot_28 | ecosystem: Environmental > Terrestrial > Soil > Tropical forest > Bulk soil | place: Panama | collected 2016-02-17
AAGTGAGTGCGGAGAAGTCGCCTAGTGGCTGAGGGCGGCGGTTTGCTAAACCGCTATAGGGGCTTAAACCTCTATCGAGGGTTCGAATCCCTCCTTCTCCGCCATCTACCTCTCTAAGGCCCGTTCCTAACCCAAAATGCATAGACGCTGCCGGTTCTTCCAGTAGGATGCTCAGGTCGATCCGTCAGGGGTGAATGACGGAACTCCCTCAAGTAGTGAGCAATCGCGACCAGGGTGGTGGTTCCGACACGATAAAAATCGGACCGCCTAACTACTTGAATCAAGTGAGTGCGGGTAGTAAGATTAGGGACTATCCAAGCCAACCAACCGAGAGAAACATCATGGGTCATGATTCTGCTCATCGCGCAAGGATTGCTGCAGTTAGCTTGCTCTTCTCTATCGCGATTGCTGGTCTTGTGAGCGCCACGGGAGCTTCATCAAAAACAAAGACGCCCGCATCTAAGCTATATGTAGCCGACACCCAAGGTGATGACCTTGCCGTCATCGATGCAAGGAATATGAAGATCATTCGGCAAACCCAGGTCGGGCTCAATCCTCATGGAGCGGTCGCCTCGCCCGATGGCCGCACCCTGTATGTAACGATAGAAGGAACAAACGAGCTGGTGGAGCTGAATACAGTCGATGACAAGGTCACGCGGCGCGTGCCGGTTGGACGCTCGCCGAACGAACCGACGGTCACCGCTGATGGCCGTTATGTATACGTTCCGCTGCGAAACGAAGCGGCGGTCGATGTTGTCGAGACCCAATCATTCAAGGTAGTCGATCGGATTCCCGTGCCGGCAATGCCGCATAACACTTACACTTCGGCGGACGGGCGCCATATCTACGTGGGCTCGATGTCAGGGCAACGCATCACCGTAATCGACGCGGCGACAAGAAAGGTTCTCTCGGAGATATCCCCGGGCAACTGGGTCAGGCCAATAGCAATCAAACGCGACGAATCTCTTGCCTACACGGCACTGTCTACCTTACACGGGTTCGTTGTGGTTGACTTGCACGCGGGAAAGGTAGTCAAGACGGTGGAGCTTCCTCCGCTGCCTCCCGGAACGCCGAAGCCCTTTCTCGACACATACACTCACGGACTTGCCCTCTCGCCTGACGAGAACGAATTGTACTGCACTAGCATGCCCGGTAATGCTATCCACGTGTTCAAGCTGCCCGCCCTCGAACGAGTCGCCAAAGTAGACGTCGGCAGAGACCCCAATTGGATCGTCTTTCGGCGAGACGGCCGATTCGCATTCGTCAGTAATACGACGGACAATAGTGTCTCCTGCATCGACACAATGTCCCGCAAAGTCACCGCAACGATACCAGTTGGCCATGCTCCAAAACGGCTCGTCATTGTCGAGACGGGCACTAAGAGTGAGGTGCAATGAAACCATCGAAGGCCCTTTTTAGAATAGCGCTCTGCCTTATTGCGATTGCAGCTTTTAGTTTGACGGCATCGGCCCAGGACGCTCAACAGGTTCTTCGCCTCTGGGTGCAGTATAACTCGGTGAAGAATGCCTCGATCTCAGCCATGGACGATGCTAAGAAAGCTGAAGTCGCCAGGCTCGACTCGGCCGCGCAGGCAGCGAACGCCGCCCACAACTATGGAGAGGCGATGAAGGACTACTTTCACGCACTGGCGGTGATGCGCGGGATGGAATGGACAGCGTCGAGAGCCCTCGGTTTTGGCCTGAAGGCGACAGTTGACCGCTCTGTGGTCGAACCTGAAAGCAAAATCGAACTGCGAATTGGGCAGATCTTCAAGCTCGATGTGTTGCCTGCCTCAATCTCATGCACGGTCGATCTTGTAGCGGGAACAGCAGCCAAGGAAACGACCAGGATCGCTACGCTGGCTGCAATTGGTCCAGATCTTGAATCACATCCCTCGATCAGCAAAGTGGCGATTCCACTCGAAACACGCGGCAACTACCAGCTCCATCTAACACTCAGCCCCGCGGGCGGCGATCCTGTATCAAAAGACATCAATATCTTTGTCGAGAAGGGCCTGCCAGCTCGCGCCACACGCGACATTTCCGCCGCGGCTGACATCGAGTCCAAAGTCAAGAAGTCTGGAGACCTCCCTCTTCTCGGTTCGCTGTTTTCCGCAGAGTATCGCCTGGCTTTGTACGACCTGGCCAACTCAGGCAAGATGGATCCCAAACGCATTGACTTCGACAAGGAGGTCAATGCCGCTGAAACCGAGGTAAAGGAGATTGCGGCGGGCCATAACCCCTACTCGGCCCGGCGCGGAGACATCCGGAAAGCCTATAGATCGCAAGTCGACGGTACGCTGCAACCCTACCGGATATTTGTGCCATCGATGTACGATGGCTCGAGATCCTTCCCTCTTGTTATCGCGCTTCACGGAATGGGCGGCGATGAAAGCAGCATCTTTGATCAGTATGGTAACGGCGCTTTCAAATCGGAGGCCGAAAAGCATGGTTATATCGTGGCTTGCCCGAAAGGCCGCGAGCCCGCATCGATGTACACCGGGAGCGCTGAACAGGATGTCCTGGACGTCATCGCCACGGTCGAACGCGATTACAAGGTAGATCCGGATCGCGTATACATGACCGGCCACTCGATGGGCGGATTCGGGACCTGGTCAATTGCAATTGACCATCCGGAACTGTTTGCCGCCATCGCTCCAATATCAGGCGGTGGAGACCCGAAGAAGATGGACAGAATCGCCCGAATACCGGAACTCGTCGTCCACGGCGACAACGATAACACCGTGTCGGTCCAGAGGTCGCGCGAGATGGTGGAAGCGGGCAAAAAAGTTGGCGCCGAAATCAAATATGTCGAGGTCCCGGGTGGAACTCATGTGGGAGTCGCACTGCCGGCTTTCAAGGATATCTTCGAATGGTTTGACGCCCACCGCCGCAAACCTGAAAGCGCCAGGGCATCTTCAGGAAAATAGGACTTCAGGGAAATAGGAACGGGATTCTAGGCAGTGATAGAAGCGGAGCGGTCGGACATCACTGTATACCGGTTGAGATATTCTTGAAAATCCTCGCCGGTTGCCTGGTATTTACCGTACCAGAAGTAGTCGAATTTGTCGGTCAAATACTCCATTGGATTCGAGAGAATCGAGTGCCGCGAGACCAGGCGAAAGTAGTCACGGTTGGTCGAATTTGACTCCAGATCAATGAGCCCCTTGTCTGCCAGTTGATAGAGGCACGCAATATAGAGCCGTCGGATCCCTGTACGAAAATCTCCGGCCCGGGCCGCAGCCATCGCAGACCCGGCAATGTCGCTCGCCGTCTGATTTGCCGGTATCTCTTCGCCCAAAATCTTCCGGCTGGCCGGCTTCTTTCTTCTGAAGTCCATTTTCATCAACATCATGGCCAATATCACCACTACCGCGACCAGCACGATTATGATCAATACCTCCTCTACCCATGGGACGCTCATCGCAGCTCCAAAAGCCGTTCGCCCCAAAGCCCGAAAAATGCGCGCGACTGCATCGTAAATCCTGTTCTTGATGTTCCTGAGGAATACCGTCACCGGATCCTCAGGCTTAGGCTTGTATTCGGACCTCGAGAGGATGTTCTTTAGAGCCTCCGAGTTCGCATCCGTAGCACGGGACTCTGATCCTGGAGCTTCGGCCTCTATAAGGCGCTCATCCAGCGCCCTCAGCCTTCCTTCGACCTCGTTCAGCTTCGTAGGAGTGGCTGACGAAGTCACTTCAAGGGAGTCAAGGAGTGTGTGGAGCCAGGTGTTGTCGACTGTAACAAGCTGTCCTTGATAGTCGATCTGCTCGTACTTCGGCAAGAGCTCTCTTATGTAGGGAATTCCTTCGCGGGCATAAGACCGGTCCTTCTTGATTCGCTCGACCTGTTCCGCCGCGCGCTTTACCCGATGTTCATACTGCAGTAATGTTTCTGAGGCCGATGCCACGGCGCAGACCAGCAATATCATTACCAGCGCGCCTGATGCTTTTCTCATGGATGAATGCGCTCTATCGTTCTGAGCTGCCCTTGCAGATTCAGCCGGACACCTGCCCGGGTCCATCTGGAGGCGTCGATTCCCCCGTCTGGAGCAAGTCGCCGCAAGCAATACAATACTTGGCGCCCGGGAGCGCCATCAACCCGCACACTGAGCACCTGACAGGCTCGCCTCCTGTACCGTGACCTGTCGTCGCCTGGCCAGTTACCGGGTAATCTATTGGTCCGCGACTCTCCACATCAAACCGTGGGCCAGCACCAGTGCCAACCTCACCGCCCGGCTTGAGCCATGCGTTAGCATCTTGTTGGCCGGTTGCGCCGGCACGGTAGCCTGATGCTGCCGGCCCATTTTCCCGAAGGGGGTAGATTGCGCCAGGACGGCTATTGGGAGAGCTGAGAGGATCTGGTGGCGATCCAAGGGGCATCGGCCCGACTTGATAGCCCCTCGATCCTATTGGCCCGGCCCCCGAATATGGACCCCCTGGCGCTGATGGAGCCACGGGATAGCCGCCCAGCCCGAGCGGCCCTGTCTGCATATAGGGACGTGCGACCTGTGGATGGGGCCACTGTGGCCCGAAGGGCTGCATGACGCCCGCCTGTGCATAGGCAGGCTGTTGTAGTCCCGAGGTCATCAGTTCAATATCGTACCCTTCCCTCCTCACCCTGGAGTCGAAGTAGAGGAGCGTCAGTGAACCGATCCAGATGGGCCAGACCAATAGCGTTGATACCTGGTTGACTGCCGCATAGGCGGCATTCCATCCGGGATGGAGCAGCAAATCCGCTACCTGCCACCCATTGATCGCAAAGATGACAAGGAGTGGTTCCACGAGCGCCGCCAAGATTGAAAGACTAACGAAATAGCTGAATGCCCCTATCATTCCCAGGCGATACCACGTCCTGCCACCGCCAAGCTGGAATGCCCTCCCGAAGGCGGCTGCAGCGGATCTCCCTTCGATCATCGCGGCACAGGGCACGAACACAACTCGTGCCGCGACCAGAAGTATCAGGGACAGAAACACCAATATCGAGCCAACTATGAGAATCGTCGATATAGTTGCCCCTAACCATGCTGGCAAGCCCGTCTGCGATCCCAGGCCGATCGAAAATGCCAGAACCATGAACAACACAAAGAAGATGGCAAACATCATAGCGCCGACAATCATCATGACCGGTATGAAGATCAGGCCCATGAGTGCAACATCCCCGAGCCGCCGCGCCGTAAAACGCCAGCAGCCTTTGAATGTTATCGGCTCGCCGAGCATTATGTAGTCGCCGATGGCCCTGGACATCCCCGAAACCGCTCCCAGAATGGTAAACAGATAAACTACGTAGCCGGCCATTCCAACCAGGGTCATCATGGCCCCTACCGGAGCGAATCCGGTCTGTGCGTTTTGAAGAGTTTGAGCGTATCCGAAAGACACCATCATCGCCGATGCGTAATAGATCATCGTTGGCACTGCAACCACCGACACCAGCGGTACAAAGTTCTTGCGGTAAAGGCGGACGGACCTGTCTATTACGTCACCCGTCGATATCGGCTCGAGGATGGTCAATTCGGCCATGTTATCTCCGACCAGATTATACCACGGCGCCTATCCAGTCTGGAGGCTCAGGCCGGATGACAGCGCTGAGAATGCGTCTGACTACGTCCTAGCGAGTGGGCAACCGGATCTCGCTATGAAGGGAACCATTCAAAATGCAACCCTTGATCAAGCGGGCAACAAGGTCCATAAATGGAGGCGAGCAAACAGTGCCCATTAGCGACATCTTCCTATTTGGGGTCGCCAGTTTTTGAAGCTACGGTTGGAGCCAAGAGGGTAATTGATTGCAACCAGGAAGGAGCCAACAAGGCGGCCACAAGTCAATCGAAGGTCTGGGCCGACCTACATTATTCTATACTGATCTAAGGCCAATTTGCCCGTGCTACCGGTTCCGAGAAGGGCTGCCTTGCGCCGCGCTTTGTCCGCCAGCATCGCGCGATCAGCAACAATCAACAATTCGTCCAGGCTCGTGCCGTCGGCGCCAAACGACGAGCATCCCACACTTATCCCCACGCGAGCCAGCGCCGGCGGCTGACCAAAATCCCTTTGATCGATGAGCCTCTGGAGCCGTCTCGCGAGATCGATCGCCTCCTCTGGACCGGCCTCAAAGATTGCAACGAACTCATCTCCCCCATAGCGAGCCATCAAGTCTGATGAGCGGACGTGTGACACAAACAACCGGGCGAGGTCCCTCAATATGGCATCTCCTGCGTCGTGGCCGTGCTGATGATTTATCGAGTTGAGTCCATCAACATCCATCATTACAACCGCGAAACAATCTTTGTGTCTGGAGGCGCGATCTGCTTCCTCATCAAATCTGTGCCTCAATGCCCTCGCATTCGGGAGACCGGTCATCGAATCAATCAGAATGCTTGCATCGGTGAGTTCATGGTGGAGTGCTCTTGCGATCGCATCGGAGGCCAGCTTGGCCACTGCTTCGATCAGCCTCAGATCATCCGACTCATAAGCTGTAACGTCCATCGAGTACAAGCCGAGCGCGCCGAGGACGTGACCGTCTTTGAGGAGCGGTACAACGGTGGCCGTATTATACTGGTCCGCAATATCGATCTTTAGAACGTCGAATTCCAAGCGGGGGTCGCCGTTGAAGATAGGTTGGCGATTAGCGATAACCCAGCCGGCCATTCCCCGCCCCACCGGAAACCTTTTGCCTTTCATCCGGTCAAAATTCCGTCCGGTGCCATGTGAAACCTCGATCTCGGCGCTTTCCGGCCCCAACAAGTACAGAACGCAGGTGGTATAAGGGACGATGTCCTCGAGCCGAGACCAAAACACTGCAAAGGTATCACGCAGGTCCAGTGTTGCCGCCACCTTTTCAGCAATGTCATAGAGGGCGATCACGTCACGATGGGCGCGGAGTCTATCCAGTTGCTCCCCTGCGTCATCAGTGCGCGGGCGGGAGGCCGGATCAAAGCTGGATTGTCTGTTCTGTACAGGCTGAACATCCACTCGCCTCCGTCTGATTTCAGCCTCAAACTCCGGCAAATGCTCCAGGAAAACTCTGACAACCTCCGGATCGAATGCTGTTCCTGCAGCTTCCTTTAGCATCGCAATCGATTCGCCACGGCTTTTGGCTATTCGATAACTCCGGTCCTCTCGTAGCGAGTCAAAGCAATCGACGAGGCTCAAAATCCGCGCCCCTATAGGAATCTGATCTCCGCGCAAACCATCCGGATAACCCTGTCCGTCCCATCGTTCGTGCTGGTGCAGAACGACCGGCACTACCGGATACGGAAAATTAACTCTCTCGAGAATGTCGGCGCCAACGACCGTATGCACCTTCATCTTTTCAAACTCGCCGGAGGTTAGCGGTCCGGGTTTGTTGAGTATGTGGTCCGGAATAGCAATTTTTCCGATATCATGGAGGACTGTTGCAATCTTGAGGGCCTCTGTTTCGGGCTCGGACAGGCCAAAGAATTCGGCGAGTCCGATCGCATAAATCTGGAGTCGCCTCGTGTGGTCCGGCGTGCACTCCACTTTTGCCTCGATTGCGACCGACAGCGACTCAACGGTGCGCAGATGCAAGTCACCTATCCGTTCGGCCTGGTCGACCGATGCCTCTGCTCTGTCAAGATGCGATCTGTACGTCAGGTAAGTGCACGACAGGACTGGAATGGCGATCAAGAACTCATACAAGGAAACGATGGAAATCAATTCTATTATCAGGCAGGCTGCGACCGCGCCGACGAAATACGAAATTGACGACCAGAGCAAGTTTTCGCACCACGCCCTGATTCTGTTGTCAGTCCGTCGAATGGCATCCAGAGCTCCGGATAGTCCAGTGCTCAATAGGTAATGCAGCAGAGCGACAAGACCGATTGCTACGACAAGCGTTGAGCTTGGAACCGCACTCGAGGAATATGGGAAAACCCCAAAAGCACGGCTCGCTATGGTCGCCGATATGAAGATTGACAAACTCTTTATCGCCGCCTTGGGCGGCGCGAGTCTTCTAGTTTCCCGGTTGTTCAGCGCGCCTACGGCTCCATCAACGCCCGCCAATACCACGGACGGCACGATCCCGTACAACGCAAGCGAAATGAACACGAACGTGTCGGATAACGTTATCGTTCCGCACGTCTTTGGAATATGAATGTCCAGCCTGGATACAACCAGGACGGTGACAAGACCGAGCCATACCCATTGAAACCCGGGCGGGGACTGCACCAATTCGAAGACGGAATAGGCAAATACCAACAGACCTGCCAGGGTAATCACCCGGCTCAGCGCTATTTCAAATCCGCTCTCATGTCTCGAATGTTCTACACTCATCGTCAGCCAGCTACCTCAAACGAAGACATGAATCCAACTGCCTTTGGCAAATCCTGTTCCTCCCGGCGGAATGAAATTCAAATGTAGCCCTTCTTCCCCTTTCGGGTAACGTGATGACTGTGTCACTAAGTCACTCTGAATGATTCCGGTCACGTCAAATTGATTGAAGCGAGGATGAATGCCACACCAAATTGCTGGTCCACCGTAGCCCTTTTCTACAAAAAAGGGCCCGTTTGCCGTTGCCCGAATCTGGACGGCGCTGGCCCTGCTCGGCTAGGAATCAAGATCCCTTTCTGGTAGACTACTGGATTGTTAAACTCGCACTTACGGATACTGATGGAGTAATGGAGATGCAAAAATCCCTCAGAATGGTCGTTGGCATTGCTCTGGTTCTGGCTCTGGCGATCTCTGCTGTCGCTCAGGAGACGCAGGCCACAACTGATGCCGGCAGCCCGAAACTTACCATCGACTCAGTTGTCCATGATTTTGGAACGGTGGTCTCAGGTACTCCGCTCACATTCACCTTCAAGGTGAAGAATGAAGGTACCGCCGATCTCTTGATCAAGAACGTCGCGCCAAGCTGAGGGTGCACAGCAAGCGACTTTGACCGAGTCGTCCCTCCTGGTAAGGAGGGTAAAATCACCTTAGCGGTCGAGCATACGACGGGATACCAGGGTGAAGTCACGAAATTCGCTACCGTTACCACCAATGATCCAAAACAAGCCAGCTTTGGCCTGAGCCTCAAGGTATTCTTTAAGCCGGATCCTAACGCTCCGCCGGTGCCAGCACCGCAGCCTAGTCCCGCGCCAATGCCACTCAAGCGCGTTGGATCATTCAACATCTCTCCCAGTGATAGGTGGGTTACCGCGGTTGTGACCGGTCTTACGATTTCAAATACATTCAGTTTCTCGAACGTCGACAAGAAAACAGCCCACATCACGAAGATCAATCAGGGCGGCAAAGATTTCGACGTAACCCTAAGGACGGTCGAAGACGGGAAGCAATACGCGCTGGCTGTGACAAGCAATGCAGCCCTGAAGCCCGGTCGCCACACCCAAACGGTTGAGGTGATGACAGATGACCCGGACATGCCCAAGATTCCCATTGAACTGGAAATCAATGTGTATCCGCTGGTCATCGCGACTCCTCAGACATTAATGCTGCCCAAGCTTACCCTCCAGGCTGATCTATCCAAAATCGCCATCCCAACAATTTACGTCAGGAAGGTGAAGGGGGACGGCCTGGAAATAAAACGCGTAAGCTCAACGCTGCCGTTCCTGAAGGTTGACCTCCAGACGGAAAGGGCCGGGGAAGCCTACACGGTCCACGCTTCCCTAGACAAATCTTCCGGACTGTCTGCCGGCAACTTCGAGGGGAAAATTCGTATCGAGACCAATGATCCTGATTCCCCGGTGCTCGAAGTAGTCGTGCGTGGCGGGTTCTATTAGTAACCGGTTATTCCCTACATATGTCTTGCGCCACATTGTCACCGTACGATCTATAAGTGACCCGATAGAGATCGTACGGTAATGGCAATCCTCAAGCACTGCAGGCCGCGCATGACTCGTTGACCCAGTGACTCCATGGGACCAATTGAATGCCGTTGGTTGGCAAATGTTGATCTCAAGTCTCGGATCTCGAGTCTCGGATCTCAAAGAGAGATGCAGTCGTCACTCACATCTGTAGTGACTTTATCTCCAGGAACTCCTCAAGACCGTACTTACCGAACTCCCGCCCGTTGCCCGATTGCTTGTATCCACCGAACGGCGCAAGTGGGTTGAATGGGCCGCCGTTAATGTCGACCTGACCCGCCCTCAGTTTCAAGGCTATACGCCTGGCGCGTTCCGGGTCACCTGACCACACCGCGCCAGCCAGACCATACATAGTGTCATTGGCAATCTGGACGGCTTGTTCCTCGGAGTCATATGGGATTATGGAGAGAACGGGCCCGAAGATCTCTTCCTGAGCTATGGTCATGGCATTGTTGACGTTCCCGAATACAGTTGGCCGGACGAAATAGCCTTTATCGACGTCCTCCGGGGAATCCGGTCCTCCAGTGACCAGAACAGCCCCTTCCGCGACGCCTTTACGAATGTAGTTTCGCACGCGCTCCAGTTGCGCCGCCGATACGAGCGGACCGAGTTTGACGCCTTGGTGTCGCGGGTCGCCCACCTTGAACGATTCGGCAGCCTGCTTGGCCAGTCGGGTGGCCTCCTCTTGCTTTGATCTCGGGACCAGCATTCTGGTCCAGGCAGAGCAAGTCTGGCCCGAATTGAAAAAGCAATTGTTGACTCCCGTCCTTACTGCTTTTTCGAGATCGGCGTCATCCAGGATAATGTTAGCGGACTTTCCGCCGAGTTCGAGCGCGACCCGCTTGATTGTTCTCGAAGCGAGTTCGCTGACCCGCCGTCCAGCACGGGTCGACCCGGTAAACGAAATCATGTCCACTCCCGGGTGAGCGGCGAGCGCCTCACCGGCAACCTGGCCGGTCCCGCTCACCAGGTTGAAAACGCCGGGCGGCAGACCGATGCCATCGATGATCTCCGCCAGCAAGAATGCAGTGAGTGGAGCGATCTCGCTTGGTTTGAGCACAACAGTACAGCCGGCAGCAAGAGCCGGCGCAGCCTTGGCGACAACTTGATGCAGCGGGAAATTCCATGGCGTTATGCATCCGACAACTCCAATCGGTTCTCTCACCACCAGTGAGTTCCCCACCTGCTCCTCAAACGCGTAGCCTTCCGCCAGGTCCGCATAGGAAGCCATCACAGTTGCCGGCAAACCGGCCTGCACCCTGGCCGACAATCCGATAGGCATGCCGACCTCGGCTGAGATGATCTCAGCGATCTCTTTATTGCGCGAGGTCAGAATCTTGGCGAGCTCTCTCAAATAGGCCGCGCGCGCGGCGACCGGTGTTGCTGACCACGGTTCAAAGCTGCCCCTGGCCGCTGCTACAGCAGCATCGATATCTTGCGGGCTACCCGCAGGAATCCGCCCGATGACCTCTTCGGTCGTCGAATCGACAACTTCAACCGTGTCTGAGCCGTGTGCGTCAACCCATCGGCCGTCGATGTAGAATCTTGTGTGTACCCTCCTGCCTTCTGATTGGGACGCGGTCATTGTGTTCCTCCTTCAAAGTCAGCTTCGGCTGTGTCGACCCGCGCTTTATTCTCGTCTTAGAGCCGTCATAGGGTCAACTCTGACCGCTCGCACCGACGGAAGGATAGTTGCGAATAATGCGGTCAGAACAATCAGTATCCCAACCGCTAAGTAGGTCGTAGCATCGGTCGAAGAAATACCGTAGAGCAACCCGCTAAGGGCGCGCCTCGACGACCATGCGCCGCAAAACCCCATCGCTAGTCCAATCACGACTGGTGTTATCCCCTGCCGGACTAGAAGTCCGATGATATCCCAACGAGTTGCTCCCAAAGCTATCCGCACCCCAATTTCCGATACTCGTTTCACGGCGGTATATGAGACTACACCATAGATGCCAAGTCCGGAAAGAACCAGGGCCAACGCCGAAAACAGGCCCATCAGAAGAACCAGGAGCTTACGCTGGGCAAAGGACTCATCTAAAACGTCTGCCATTGTCCGTATATTACCAACAGCCTCGCGAGAATCGATCGATTGCATCTCGCGCCGGATTGGTCCCGCGAGCGATAGCGGGTCGACCGTAGTGTGCACAAGTAGAATCTCATCAGACCCGAAACCCAGGAAATAGATCTCAGGCTCGGGCTCGCGGTCAGCGCCGAGATCTCTAGCGTCAGCTGCCAGACCAACAACCGTGGCGGTTTCCGGCCTCGGCGCTTCAACCAGGAGAATCTTTCGGCCTATCGGATCCTGGCCGGGGAAAAAGATTCTCGCCAGCGCCTCATTGATAATACAGGTACGTTGAGCTTTCCCGAGGTCGCCAGATTCAAAGCTACTGCCGCTCCTGATTGGAATGTTCATCAACTCGAAGTATCCCGGGCTCACTGCTCGAGTCTGGCCAACAGGGTATTCCGCCAACGAGCGCTGCGGCATCCCTTCTATGCCAAAGTGCATCAGCCCCAGCGACGGCACGACGGGCAGAATGTTCGTCGTCGCCGCATTCCTGACGCCGGGCAAAGACTTAACCCTTTCCAGTGCCTGAAGAAAGAACCGCTCCATCCGGTTGTAGTCGGAGTAGTCTGCGACGGAAACCTTAAGCTGTACTGTCAGCAAATGATCAACGCGAAACCCTGGATCCAGGCGGAGCAGACCCGCGAGACTCCTTGTCAGGAGTCCCGAACTGATCACAACCGTCGCCGCTACTGCGACCTCGGCGGCGATCAGCAGATTGCTCATGCCCCGCAGTCCCCCAGCCCGGACTCCCGAGCTGCGCTGCTTGAGAGTTTCATTCAAGTCGGTCTGTGAGGCTTGAACCGCCGGGAATGCTCCGCAAAGCAAGGCTGTCGCGCCCGTCAATCCAACAGCATAAATCAGTACCGTAGAATCTATGCTGGTCTCGGCCAGTCGGGGAATTTTAGCGAGGCCAAATGCCCAGTGTCGTAACAGACCAATTCCAATGGCCGCAACCATCAGCCCTGCAGCTCCACCCAGGGCTGATAGGATCAGGCTTTCGCTCAGCAACTGCCGGACGATTCGCAGCCTGCTGGCTCCGTGCGCAAACTTGATAGCTATTTCCTTCCTTCGATCGGCCCCCCGGGCCAGCAAGAGATTTGCTATGTTAACGCACGAGATCAGGAGGACCAGGCTGGCAGCGCCCAGCAGAACCAGCAGCACCGTCCTGATGCCGCTGGTATAATGGTCCAGAAGGCCCACCTGCATGACCCCTATGCCACTATCAGCTTCGGGATAGGCTTTTGACAGGCCGCCTGCAATCAAGTTTAACTCCGCATAGGATTGCTTCTCGCTGACGCCCGGCTTCAGCCGCCCAATCACCCACACACGGTGCGCTTCCCTGCGGTTAAGGGCTTCGCCCAACCGCGACAGCGGCAGCCAAATGTCAGCTTCCTGAGGGTATTGGTCTCCTTCGCCCATGACACCCACGACAGTGAAAGAGGTCCTGTCGACTTCGACGCTCTTTCCGATGATGCCCGGGTCAGAACCATACTCCTGTTCCCAGAGGCGATGACTCAAAATCACAACTTGATCCTCGCCGGCCCGATCCTCTTGAGGCAGGAATGCGCGTCCAACAACCGGATGAATCGACATCATTGAGAACAGGTTATCAGAGACGAGGGCAACCGTTAGCTGTAGGGGGCCTTGTGGAGTCGCAAGGACCGGCTTGCTGTAGTCCCGAACGGAATACGCTGCCATCTCCTGAAATGTGGTTGCCTGGCGTCGCCAGTCCAGGTAGTCCGGATAGGAAGCAGGAGCCCTGGGAACATCAGGGTGCGTCTCGCATATGACAACCAATCGGCCCGGGTCTCGAAACGGCAGACCGTGCAACAGCACGGCGTTGACGGCGCTAAACAGGGTAACGTTGGCTCCTATACCCATAGCCAGCGTAGTAACCGCCAGAATCGCCGTGCCCGGGCTTCGCCTGACCAGTCGCAGAGCATATCTCAGGTCGCTGCTGATCCCTTTCATGACATAGTTGCCTAATTGAGTTCTCCAGCTCGCCACTTCCTATTGAACTGCTCGTTGAACTCCTGGCGCTGCCGTTCCTCCTCCTCATATTCGGCGAGCGTGCGGTACGAAGAGAATACAAAGCCATCGTCCATGTTACAACCGTCCAGGTGCCAGAACCCTGGTCCGAAATCTGCCGACTCGTCAGCCATCAGCCGGCACACATCACAATCTTCGTCG
>Ga0126381_100005388_pt1 | contig 14077 bp, 7 predicted proteins | sample PanSoiMetPlot_28_FD_96465 | JGI IMG/M metagenome (GOLD analysis project Ga0126381, IMG submission 96465) | Tropical forest soil microbial communities from Panama - MetaG Plot_28 | ecosystem: Environmental > Terrestrial > Soil > Tropical forest > Bulk soil | place: Panama | collected 2016-02-17
ATGTGGGCGCGTTCGCCCAAGGCGGGCGTGTCTGGGCCAAGAAAGGCCATCCAGATGTTTTTCGAATCGGGGATTTTCTCGCCGTGGCTCTTCCACTCATCGGGCGCTTCGCCGCGCCCATGATCGGGAGAAAAAATGAGGGTTGTGGTTCCGCGGTATTCGGGCGTGGACTGCGCCGCCTCCCACAGCTCCCGCACGAACTGGTCTACGCGGTGGGTGGCGTTCAAATACCGATCGTAGTATCCCTCATGCGCCCAGTCGTCGGTTTCGCCCAGCGATATATAAAGGATGCGCGGATGGTGGAGCCTCAGATACGCGAGCGCGGTATAGAAGGTGAAGGAATCGAACGGTTCATCGGCCCAAATGCGCGTGTCGGACTTGAGGCGATTGATCAGATCGATTTCGGGAGTGACCGGCTTGGCCAGTAAGGGGTCGTAACCGGCGTTGGCGACCAAGCCGCTTCGAGCGGGGTTGACGATCGCCGAGATCACGTCCCAGGCGCCGAATGCGGCGACCCGGCCGCTGTATTCGGGTCTCCGATGAAGCCACTCCAGAACCGTTACATTCGGATTCGGTATCTTGTCGTTACTGTCGATGCGCGGGTCGGGGAATCCGCAGAGGGTCTCGTTGTAACCCGGGTAGGAAAAATTATGGCCGTTGGTGACATAAGCATTGGACCCGAGATCGCGGTTTCCGTAAACCTGGCCATAACGCGCGATGGTTTGCCAGAGGAACGGCATCAACGCTTCGCGACGGCCGGCCGGTGTCTCGCGCCAGTACAGCTTCTTTAGCTCCTCGGGGTCGGACACGTTTCCGTGCTCCTTGTTGAGCAGCGCGGCGTCGGCCCCCCGGAACACTTCCTGCCAACGCAAGCCGTCGGTCATCACGAAAATCACGTTGCGGGTCTTGCCGGCGGTCGAAGCGCTCAACGCCGCCTGCGCCAGAACCGTCCCCAACAAGAGAATGCATTGGAAACGACTAAAACGTCGGGTTATGAGCGCGGTTGATTTCCACATCGCGACCGCAGTGTACCATTGTGCCGGTCACCGTTTCGGGCGAGCTTTGCCCGGACCCGCGTAGCACGATGCGACCTTTACCCACTCCAGCGGGTTCACGGCCACACCATTGACGTACAGCGTCCAGTGCAGGTGCGGAGCGTTGGACCGGCCGGTCGATCCGGAGTAGCCGACAACATCGCCCTGCTTCACGGTTGCGCCTTCCGCCACAGCGAACCTCGACAAATGCTGGTACATCGATTCCAATCCCTGGCCATGATCGATCGCGACCGTGTGGCCATGCAGGGCCCACTCCCGGACGAGTTTTACCACCCCACCCGCAACCGCACGCACGGGAGTGCCGGCCGGCGCCCGCTGATCGAGTCCTGCGTGTATGTTTCCGGTTGGTTTCCCGTTCAGATATCGCTGCACCCCGTACAGCGAAGTCATGCATCCAGGCACCGGGACGGTCAGGGGTTCCGACCAATACCGGATATCCGACACGGTCTGGCGAAAGGACGTCGCAGTTTCGGATTCCCCTGGCGAAGGCTTCAACTCTGCTACTTTCTGCTCGATCAGAACGTTCTGCCTGCGGAAGTGCGCGTCGACTACCGTCGCCTCTGAACTGGAAAGCACCGAGTGGTTGGCATCGAGCAAGTCCACTTTGTACGGCCCGGGTTTCTGATCGGCCGGAATGGGCATGAGACCGAGTGCTTCGCCATCTTTCTGCGGAAACATTCGGATCGTGCGTTCCCCCATTCGCGCCGCCACTGCCGCTACTGGTCCCTGAACTCGTATTACTCCGCCCTGCTTAATGTTTCCCGGCTGCTCGAACGTCTGCGCCGAAGCGGCCCACAACAAGATCCAAATGACTGAACGCATCCGATTTCCAAGATAGCGCCTTTGACGGCTCTTTCAATTGTCTGTAACAGTTCGCGTGCTAACCTCGGCGATCAGGAGAATTTGAATGTCAATTCCATGGTTCGCCCTCGCCCTTCTCGCCTGCTCCGTGCCGCTTTTTGCCCAGAATGCGCCGCTTGCGTGCGATGGCCGCCGGGCGACGGTGCGCATATCCGAGATCACGTCGAACGGGACTCCCCAAGGGTTCATGGAGGCGGTGGCCGCGCACAGGGCCTGGGTATTCTCCCATGGGATGACGAAGGACGAGATCACCACGGTACCCGTGATCATTCGCGACGAAAAGACCCGCGCCCAGAGCTATTCGAACAAACAATTTTGGAGCATTCATATCCACGGTTCTGCGGGACCGGAACCTAAGCACGACGATGCTTACGACAAGTTCGTGAAGATGTACCGCGACAACTCCGACATCAAAGCCGCGTACGATATTTGCCTGCCGGATAATGCCATGAAATAGCGTGCCGAGACGGAGCACGGGAGAATCCGCCGGGATTCCGAAGGAACATACACGAGCCAGTCTCTCGGCCACCGTTTCGCGCGCCGAACACTCGAATCGTGTTATACCGTCTCCATGCCGAAAAGAAGTGCGATCGTCGGCGTTGCGATCGTCGGGGCTCTACTCTGGTTCGCTCCGACCGCCAGCGCGCAGCTCTCGCAAAACCTGACGGAGTGGATGCGCCGGATCAACTCCGGAGAATTCGGCGGCGCAGCCGGCGGCCGCGCCGCACGGGTGGGCCGTAGCGCCAGTGCCGGCGCCGGCCGATGGCTCGACGGCGGCAAAGCCTACCTCGCCACCGAACCGGGCGCCGGCGGCGCAGCGAACAGCATCCGTATCGATACGGCGACCGGCACGCGTCAGGAGTTGCCGCCCGAGCCCTCTTACCGGCCGCCGGGCATGGATCGCGCGCTCGCCGGGGGAACTCCCTCGGCCGACGGGCAGAAAATGCTCTTCGCCGCTAATCCTCGCACGGTCATGATCCGCAAAACGGCCAGCGATTACTGGGTGCTGGACAAGCGCGACAATTCCTGGCACAAGCTGGGCGGTCAGGCCACCGCCGGACTCCTGTTCGCGAAGTTCTCGCCGGACGGCAAGCGTGTCGCTTACCTGGGCGATCCTCACCCTGCGCCGGGCGCTTCGCCCAAATACAACCTTTACGTCGAAGAAATCGCGACTGGCGCACTGCGGCAGCTCACGTCCGATGCCGGCGACGACATCATCGACGGCACCTCGGATTGGGTGAACAACGAAGAGTTCGGTCTCGCCGACTGTTTTCATTGGAGTCCCGACGGAACCAGGATCGCCTATTATCAGTTCGACCAGAGCGGCGTGCCGGAGTTTGCGCTCATCAATTACACCGACGCGCTTTATCCCGTCATCACCCGGTACAAATATCCAAAGCCGGGACAAAGGAACGCGGCCGTACGCGTGGGGGTGGTGAACGCCGCAGGAGGGCCTACCCACTGGCTGAAGACGTCTGGCGATCCGCGCAATACATACATTCCGGATATGGAGTGGACCGCGGATAATCAGGTCATCCTGCAGCACATGAACCGGCTGCAGAACACCAATACGGTGTTCCTGGCGAATCCCGAAACCGGCGACCTGCGCCAGATTTTCCAGGACAAGGATGACGCGTGGGTAGAAGTGAATCGGAATCTTCGGTGGATCGAAAACGGTCGGCGCTTCCTTTTCAACAGCGAGCGCGATGGCTGGATGCACGTTTATGCCGTGTCCCTCACCGGAGAGGCGCGCCGCATCACCACCGAACCCTTCGACGTGGTTTCCATCGCTGCCGTAGATGAGCCTGGCGGATGGCTCTACTTTATCGCCTCACCCGAAAATGCCACGCAGCGATATCTCTATCGTGCCCGCCTCGATGGCTCCAAGACCGAGCGTGTGACACCGGCGGACCAGCCCGGAACGCACGCGTACGAAATCTCGCCGGACGCGCACTGGGCCCTCCACACCGTCTCGACGTTCGACTCGCCCGGACAATCGGATCTCGTCAGCCTCCCCGATCACAAGCTCGTACGCATGCTGAACGATAATGCCGGACTCAAGGCCAAGGTCGCGCCGATCCTCTCAGGTCGGACTGAAATGGTGCACATCCCCGTCGGGCACAATACCACCATCGATGGCTGGTTGATCCGCCCGTCAAAGTTCGACCCCAGCCGCAAGTATCCGATCATCGTCACTGTATACGGCGAGCCCGCATCTTCCACCGTGAACGATAGTTGGGGCGGCAACAATCGGATGCTGATGGCAGCCCTGGCCGACGATGGCTACCTCGTCGCGAGTTTCGATAACAGCGGCACACCGGCGCCGAAAGGCCGCCACTGGCGAAAGGTGATTTACGGTTCGGTAGGCGTGCTCGCGTCGCAGGAACAGTCCGATGCGTTACGCGGTCTCGCCGCGACTCATCCCTATGTCGACCTCACCCGCGTCGGGGTTTTCGGCTGGAGCGGCGGCGGTTCCATGACCCTGAACCTGATGTTCCGCCACCCCGATCTTTACCAGGTCGGCGTTGCGGGCGCCCCCGTGGCGGACCAGACGCTCTACGACAGCATCTACCAGGAGCGCTACATGGGCCTCCCGGCGGACAATGCGAAGGGCTACCATGATGGCTCGCCCATCAGCTTCGCCGAAGGGCTCAAGGGCAGGTTACTGATCATCCACGGCAGCGGAGATGACAACGTGCATTTCCAGGGGACCCAGCGGTTACTGAACCGGCTGATCGCGCTCGATAAGCAGTTCCACTTCATGGAATACCCGAACCGGCGTCACGGTGTGCAGGGCTCCGACCCGGTCCACCTGGACACACTCCGCTACAGCTTCTTCGAAGAGTATCTGGCGGCGGGGCCGAAGTGACACTATGAAACCGGCATTGCAAATTCTCCTGAGCCTCGCGGCTGCGCTTCCGCTCGCGGCACAGTCGCCCGCGCCGCCCGCAGCGCCCACTCACGCCGCCATCCTGCGCGGCGCCTACGGACCCTACCGCGCTAATAACGACCTGCTGTTCTACCATCTCGATATCCGCGTAGATCCCGAGCAGAAGTTCCTCAGCGGAAAAGTCACCATCCGTTTCAAGATGCTGCAGGATGGGACCCGCATCCAACTCGACCTGCAGGAAGCGCTCCACGTGGACAAAATCCTGCTCGGGGCCGCCGAACTGAAGTACGAGCGCGATTCCGGCGCGGTCTTCGTCGATTTTCCCGAGACCTTGCGCGCCGGGAGCACTTATTCAATCGACTTCTATTACTCCGGCCATCCGCTCGAAACCGGCCGCTTCGGCGGCGTCGCTTTTCGCAAAGACCCCGCCGGCCGCCCCTGGATCAACACCGCGTGCGAAGGCATCGGAGCCAGCCTCTGGTGGCCGAACAAAGATCAGTGGCGCGATGAAGTCGAAAACATGCGTATCAGCGTGGCGATCCCGAACGACCTGGTCGATGTTTCCAACGGCAAGTTTCAGGGCAAAACCGACCTGGGCGACGGCTACACTCGTTGGGACTGGCTGGTGCAATATCCCATCAATAACTACGATGTCTCGCTCAACATCGGTAAGTACGAGCACTTCTCTGACCGGCTTGGCAGCGTGCCGCTGGATTTTTACGCCCTCCCCGAGGATTTGGAGAAGGCCCGGAAGCAGTTCGTACAGGCCAAAGGCATGCTCGAAGCTTACCAGCACTATTTTGGCGAATACCCGTTTGCCAAGGATGGCTATAAGTTGATCGAAGCTCCTTACTCCGGCATGGAACATCAGAGCGCCGTCACTTACGGCAACCATTTCGCCAACGGGTATCTGGAGCGCGATTGGACGGGAGTCGGCATCAGTCCGAAATTCGATTTCATCATCATTCACGAAAGCGCCCACGAATGGTTCGGCAACAGTATCACTGCGGCCGACGTCTCGGACATGTGGATTCACGAAGGCTGGGCCACGTATCTGGAAGCGCTCTATGTGGAGTACACGTTCGGACACGACGACGCCATCCGGTACCTAAACGGCTACAAGCCCAAGATACGCAACCGGCTGCCTATCATTACGGAACGTGGAGTTAACCGGACGCCGCCGCAGGATCAATATTTCAAGGGCGCGCTATTCCTGAATACACTCCGAAGCGTCCTCAACGATGACCGGCGCTGGTGGGCGCTGCTCCACGATTTCTACCAGAACTTCAAATACCGCACGATCCTCACTGAGGACGTGCTCGCGTATTTCAATCGCTCGCTGAAAATGGATCTGACACCCATTTTCGACCAATACCTCCGCCACACCGCGCTCCCTGCGTTGGAGTTGAAATTCGACGAAGCACAGGGCACGGTCGAATATCGCTGGAAGGCCGATGTTGCAGGGTTCGCCATGCCGGTCCGGGTGGGCGCTGTCGATCGCTGGCAGATCATCCACCCCACGGTGGAATGGCAGACCATGAAAACCCCCGGCAGCAAAGCAGATTTTGCGGTCGCCACTGATCTGTATTATGTCGATGTGATCCGGCAGTAGAGTTGATCCAACCCGCGTTAAGGACCGGCGCACCGCTTCGCTGACGGACTGCGGTCCATATGAGATCGGCCGGACCATGTAGCATAATGGGAAATCGAATTTAGCTCGAGGCAAGTGAGGCAGGAGCTTATCCGGATGGTACAGAATCGAAGAGGCCAACTAGCACTAGCAATTCTTCTGGGCGTGTCCGTGTGCGCCTGGGGTCAGGGCGGACGGTCGGGCCGGGCCGGGGCACAATCCGCGCGTCCGCAGACGCCGGAACAGCAGGCTCCGGGAGCGCAGCAACAGGCGCCCGCGGGGCGTGGCGGGCGAGGTGCTGCGGGCGGCGGAGGAGCGTCGAACGAGTTTTACAATTACGACCCCAACGCACCTGCAGGCCCGATTCCCGATGTTCCTCCGGTAGAAACTCACCAGAAGATCACGTTGAACGGCGAAACGGTGGCTTATACGGCAGGGGCCGGCTATATGCCGCTGCGGAATGCCACCACGGGGCAATCGGAAGCGCACCTCTTCTTCACTTACTATTCCAAGGACAACGGCGGCGCGGGACGGCCAGTGATGTTCTTCGTGGGCGGCGCCCCGGGTGTGGCTGCAAGCTGGCAGGAGTTCGGCGGCTTGGGACCAAAGCGGATGAAGTGGGCTAGCGACGGCAGCGTTGGAATGCCGCCGTATGCGTGGGCCGATAATCCTCACACATTGCTGGCCGCGGCGGACCTGGTATTCGTGAATCCGGTGGGAACCGCGTTCAGCCGGCCGGACACCCCATCGCACGGCCCGACCTTCTGGAACACCACGGGCGATGTGGCGTCCATGGGCGAGTTTGTGCGGAGCTTTCTGGCGCTGCACAACCTGCGCAATTCGCCGCTATTTCTGGCGGGCGAGGATTTTGGAACGGGGCGCGCGGCCGGGCTGGCTGCCTATCTCACGGAACACGACGTTCCGGTGAGCGGGTTGGTGCTGCTTTCGATGTCGATGAGCCCGGATGCAACCGCTGGCGATGCGCAGTACATGACGCTGCTGCCGAGCCTCGTGATGGCTGCGTGGCACCAGAAGAAGCTGGCGCCGGAGTTCAACTCGATGAGCGCCGAGCAGATTGCCGGACGGGCGCGCCAATTTGCCTCGCGCGAATACCTGCATGCATTGTACAAAGGAGATCGCATGAGCCCCGAGGAACGCACTAAGGCGGTGACCGACCTGGCGCGATTGACGGGGCTTTCCAAGGCAGTTGTGGTGAACAACGAGCTGCGAGTTTCGGCCGAGCGCTTTAACAGCGAGCTACTGCGCGAAAACAGGCTGGTGCTCTCCACTTCCGATTCAAGAGTGACCGGATACCAGCCGTCCCCTGCCGTCGGCGGTCGCGGGCGAGGAGGTTTCGGCGGTTCTGCCGCACCTCCGATCGATTTCAATCTCAGCAATCTGGCAGGCGGGTTCGAGACCGCCTACGATTCTTACCTGCAGGGAGAACTCGGGTTCAAGGGCTCGGGTGTGTTCTATTTATCGAGCGGTGGAGTAGGGAGCTACACGGCGACGGGGAGCGACGATGCGAGCCTGGCGGGCGCATTCGCCCGGAATCCCAAGCTGCGGCTCTTCGTGGCGATGAACTACTACGATCTGACCGCGCCATTCTATGCGGCGGAGTTCACGATGGCGCACCTGAACGTTTCGCCCGAGGTGCGATCGCACAACATCACCGTTGCCCATTTCGAAGCGGGGCAGATGCCTTACGTAGACAACAAGTCGCTCGCGACACTGGGAGGCGACCTGGCCGAGTTCGTCAAGGGCGCGACCGCCGGAGCGGGGAGGTAAACGATCATGCGCAGAACAGCCGTAATTTTGCTGATAGCCGCCTCGGCCACTACGGTATTCGCACAAGGCCGCAGCGGTGCGTCCACCGCTACTAACGATTTCTACCGTTTCAACTACAACTCCGATGAGCCAATGCAGCCGATCAACTACCCTGCACAGCCCATCACCACACAACACCAGATCACGCTTCACGGGGAGACGATTGCGTACACCGCACACGTGGGCTTCATGCCGATTCGTCAGGCGACCAGCGGCGTGACGCAGGGGCATCTCTTCTACGTCTATTATTCGAAAAACGATGTAAAAGACCATTCCAAGCGGCCGGTGTGGTTCCTGTTCAACGGCGGACCGGGCGCCGCCACCATCTGGCTGCACATGGGCGCGTTCGGGCCGAAGATGGTCAAGCTCCAACAGAATGGCCTGGCGACGCCGCCGCCATACACATACGTCGATAATCCGAACTGCCTGCTGGACACGGGCGACCTGGTTTTCATCGACGCCATGGGAACGGGTTTCAGCCGTCCGGACCGTCCTTCTTACGGGGCGGATTTCGGAGGCGTGGAGAATGACCTGGCCGCATTCGGCGAATTCATCCGCAGCTTCCTGAACGAGTACAACCTGTGGGGCTCACCGCTTTTTGTAGGCGGCGAGAGCTACGGGACAACGCGCGCCGCGGGGCTGTCCGGATACCTGACCGATCACGATATTCCCATTAACGGCGTAATGCTGCTTTCGGCCGTGATCTCTTCCGAAGCCAGCGCCGGCGAACAGCGGCAATTGCAGACGCTTCCCACGGAGATCATGACCGCGCATTACCACAAGAAGCTGCCGCCGGATTTGCAGAAGCTGAACGTGGAACAGATGGCCAAGCAGGCGCGCGACTTCGCGTCGGGCGAATACCTGGAATATCTGTTCGACGGCGCACGGGCCGCGCAGGCGCAGCGCGAGAAGGTGCTGGCGGACATGGCGCGATACACCGGCCTTTCCAAAGGCTATCTGGATGGACTCGATCTGCGCGTGCCGCTGGGACCGTTCAGCACGGAATTGCTGCGCGACCGGCACCTAATGACGTCCCGCCTGGATTCAAGGTTCGCAGGCTATCAGTTGGATGCGGGCGCGACCAACACCAGCTTCGATTACAGCAACGCGAATATCGAGGACTGTTTCCTGACGGCGTTTGAGGCGTATGTACGAAACGATCTGAACTACAAGAACGATGGCTTGTATTACGTGTCAGGGAACGCGCCGCCGTGGTCGGGCGAATACAACACCGTGACCAACCTGGAGACAGGATTCGCCAAGAATCCGCATATGCACCTGTTTGTGGGCATGGGCTACTACGATTTCGCGTGCCCATTCTATCCGGTTGAATGGACGCTGGCGCACCTCAAGGTCTCAGACGAAATTAAAAAGAACAACATTTCGACCGGCTATTATGAATCGGGCCACATGGTATACATCGACCAGCCTGCGGCGGCCAAGTACCATGCGGATCTGGTGAAGTTTGTCGAAGCCTCATTGCCGAAGTGAGCGGGAGCCCACGCGCTCCAGCGATGAGGCGTGCCACGGCCTCCCTATGCGCAGTACGACTTTCGGCTAGTCGCTTCGGCCACTGCCGTCTTAGATCACAAACCGGCTGTGTGAGCAAAAGACCGGATCGGCGCTGAGGAGGCGGAGGATCAGGCTAAGAATGGCTCGTGCTGTTCGCATAGGCTCTTTCACCAGCCCACAACTTGAGCCTTGATGCGAAGCGCTTCAAAAAGGACTCATTTTTTTGTTCAGATTATGTCGCCGGAGACACGTCGCCTGGGTTGAGCGTGTCGAAGCGGAGGCCGCTCGAAGGCATTCGTGCGCCTGGGGCGGTCGCGCGCGAAATCCAGAGACGAAGAATGCCGTCGGGAGTTCGGCCGAGTTCGAACCGGCGGGACAGGGTGAGGCCCTCGTCCGGAACTTCTTCGTCGCGTACCTGGAAGCCGGTGGGCATCAGCGCGGTGGGTTGGTTCGGCGGAGCGGTTACGAGTTGGGCTTCCACGAGAAAACGGCCGGCGGCCGATTCCGTGAGCACGAGCGGCAGGCGGGCGTCGGGGAGGGGCGTCATCGGAGAGTAGATCCAATCGCCCTCGCCGGATACTGCGGTTGTTGAGGCCTGCGCGGGCGTGACGGGAATGCGGTGGAGCGCCCAAGCGAGGTCGGCGGCTTCGTCACGCATGAAGGCGACCTCTTCGATGGCGTCGCTGGTCAGGAAACTGATGTTGGGGGGCGGCAGCAGAAGGTAACCCAGTTTACCCGCGCCTTGCGTGACCTTCCACAAAGACCAGTTCGGATCTGGGCGGACTACGTCGGCGGCACGGATGGTCGTGGTGACGCCGTAGGTATCGGTCATCTGCAAGCTGTCGATCGTAGAAAGCGAGGCTACGGGTAAACGCAGCGAAAGCAGAAACCAGTCGGGGGCGAAGGCGAGGGCCGCTTCGATTAAGAGGAGCCGCGCGGTGTCCGAGGGACCGGCTTCGATGCGGGCGGCGTCAGTGGTCGGGTCTTCCACTTCCCAGAACCACGGCGAGGGCATGCCCGGAATCTGGAGGAGCGTGGGCATAGCGGTGAGCGGCGTAATGACCGGCTTCGGAGGCGTCGCACTCGATGCCGCGAATGCCGACGCGGTGAATGTGTCCCAGTCGATGCGGCCACCGTGGTGCTCGGGTGCGGTCAAGGTTACGCGCCCCTCTTTCACCGAGGCGGTGGCGGTGAATTGGTATTCGAGGCGATCGGTCTTCCAGGCCGGATTGACGGCGGCCGCGGCGCGCGGGGCGTACCAGCCAAGCCAGTCGTTGACGGCGGCGGTGAAGTTCGCGGAATCGGCGGAAGCGACGTTGAGGGTTTGCGCGATTTTGCCGGTTTGCGCGGCGGCGAGCACTTTGTCGCCGTCGACGCCTGACGCAGCGGCGAGGGTTCTTTCAAGAACGCTAGAGGCGTCATGCGCGGCGAAGCCAAAAGCGGATTTCGCCGCCGCCTGATAGGCGCTCACTTTGCGATCGGCGAGGGTGTCGAGGAAGGCACGGCCACCGGCGGCGCGCATGGCGAAGTCGGCCGGCCCGCCGTCGTGCTCGACCAGGGTATCGGCCGGGGTTGTGGCGGGCTGATAAGCGATGGCATTTGCGCCGATGCCGAGCGAATCGATGGCGTAGCTGCTCGCTGAAAGTTGTGCGCTTACGGGAGAGCCGGCGTCTTCACCCTGCCATTCACCCATCTGCCATTGGCGGCCGAGGAGCCAGAGCGGGTCGGCGAGTTCGGCGGCGATGCCGAGGGTGAGATCCTTTTGCGGATCGCCGGTCATGATGTCCGGCTCGATGCGTGTCCAGGTGGTGACGGACATGGCTTACTGCTTCACCTCGGCGATGTAGGCGATCTTGAGGAAATCGGTGGAAACGGTATCGGACTGCAAGTTGTCGGCGAAGTACAGAGCCGGCAGGAAGGAACCGTGAACATCAGCCGGGCGCACCATGCGGATCTTGGCGAGGTCGGCGGTTTCGGCGAGGATGGCCTCGACGCCGAAGATGTCCCAGCCCGCGGTCGGGTTGGGAGGAACGAGGAGGAGAATCGATTGGGGCGGGCGCGATCGCGGGGCGTTGTAGTGAACGGCCACGCCGGTGGCGGCCTGAAGGCCGGGCGTGATCTCATTCCAGCCATCCAGCAGCCTGCCGTCGCCAGAAGCATCCGGCCAATCGCCGATGGTCACGAGGCTCAATTGCGGGCCGGCGGCGGCGAACTGCAAGTTGAGCGACGATCCGCGCGCGGTCAAGGCGGCGTCGAGGAGGCCGAGGGCCTGAATGGGCTGGCGGACGCGGCCGACGTCGTGTAGCCATTCGCGACGCTTGGATGCGGCGCTGAAGTTGGCGATTGGCGCGCGGGCTACGTCGCCCAGATCGGACGCGGACAGCGGGCGCGCGTTGCGCAGCAGCAGGGACAGCGCGTAGGCGACCACGAGCGCGTTTTCGAGTTGAGACGAGAAGGTGACCGCGCCGCCGCCCGCCGAGGCGGAGAATTTTGCGGCGAGTGCGGGCGCATCGGGGCCGGACTGAACGAAATCCAGAAGGCCTTTCGCGGTGATTCCGAGGGACGCAAGTGTGGCGGTTTGGGGAGCGCCGGAGGACTGTGCGACGGACGCGGTCAATTGGGTGGGGTCGCCGATAAGGCCGGCGATCCAGGCGTCGAGGCCGGAATCGGCGACGGGCAGGACGAGGCGCCACATGGTATTGATGGCGTCGGGCTGGGTTCGGGTGACGTCGAAATCGGCGGGCAGGGAGACGCCGGTCTCGAGACCGGAAAGGGCGGTGCGCGCGCGGCCGGAGCTACCGGAAGATTGCTCGTGGATCGCTTCGGAGAGAAGGAGGTCACCGAGAGCGTCGACGGCGCCCAGGAGGACGTTCGCGATGGGCTGCAGGTTGGCCGCAGGCGCAGATGTCTGCCATGCCTGAACCAGGGAGACGCCGTTGATGCGCTGACGTCCATCGCCCGAATCGAGCGGGAACTGGGTGCGGAGCGCGGGAAGCTGAGGCCCCAGATTTTGCTCGATCATGAGGCGCTCGATACGCGCTCCCAGCAACTCCGCAAGATTCGCGCCACCCTGGATTTCCGCGGCGATCTGTTTGGCCAGACGGACGCGGTCGGAGGAGAGATCGATGGTATAGGGGGCCTGTGCGCCGGCGTGAGCGCGGCTCAGATAGGCCGCCCGGAGAATGGCGGCGGTGCGGGCGTGCTCGAGCCTTGCTGCGTGGATAAAGCCTTCACTCGTGGGATCGGTAAATGCAGCGGCACCGTCCGCCGGCGCGGTAGCAGGGACGGCTGGAGCGTCAACCCAGCCATAGGCACCGAGATGGCAGCCGGTGGCCGTGGTCGTCCGCATCGAGTGGAGGCGATCGGTGGCCTGAGCGGTGATCCAGGCGTCAAGGCGGAAAGAGGCGGCGTCGATGGTATCGGCCAGCAGACGTTCGAGATCGCCGACGGAGGCCGCGGCTAATGTTTGTAGCGCCTGCTGGTGGAGCTTGAGATCGAGAAGCGCGGCGTTGTTGGTGGGAATGGTTGTGGTGAGTGCCTGCGCGACCGGTTTGTTGCCGAGCGCGGCGACGGACGAGTTCAAGCGTGTCCAGACGGTGTCAGTGGTGCTCTCGATGAACACGGCCTCAGCGATGGGCGGCTTGCTCAACACAGCCGATGCCGTGTTGGCGAGCCTGAGCAGCGTGGAGTGGCGCAGAAACATGTAGAGCAGCGTGCGTGGAGAGGCGCCGGTGATGGTCTCGTTATTTAATGCATCGGAGGTCGCCGTTGCCATGGCAGAGATGTAGTTGGACGCAAGCGGCGCGGTGCGGTCGGCGCCGTCGGGCGCGACCAGAGGGGCGTTGATGTCGAAGGTGGAGGCGCGGAAGATGAAGTCGAGCGCGAGCGGCGTTCCGGTGATGCCGAGCGGCGTCAGTTCGGAATCGCGCTTCTGCTGCTGGAGTTTGGCGACGGTCGCGGTGTACTTGGTTGCGTCTGCGCCGACGAAATCACGGCCCGCGATGAGGTGGGATTCGGTGACCCGGCCGGTCCATCGGCGGGACACGGGGGATTGGGAAAGAACGGAGATGAGGTCGGACCCGGCGTCGCTGGTGGCGCCGACCCGCGGCGCCTTGGCGGCTGCTGCGAGCCAGGTGGCTGAGAGTGTGTGGAGGCCTTTCATCACCGGGTCGACCGTGTTGGCGGCGGTCATCCAGTTCGCGGAAGAGGTCACGGGCAGCAGGCCATAGGGTTGCGATCCGAGGCGCAGGGACGGGAATGGGCCGTGCGGGCGCACGTAGCTTTGAAACTGGCTCTGAAGGC
>Ga0126381_100005389_pt1 | contig 14076 bp, 14 predicted proteins | sample PanSoiMetPlot_28_FD_96465 | JGI IMG/M metagenome (GOLD analysis project Ga0126381, IMG submission 96465) | Tropical forest soil microbial communities from Panama - MetaG Plot_28 | ecosystem: Environmental > Terrestrial > Soil > Tropical forest > Bulk soil | place: Panama | collected 2016-02-17
AGGATGACCGTGACGATCTCGTTGAACAGCGCGCTCGGGGAAATTCGGCCGAGGATCAGCTGAGTGTCGAGCAGGGCCAGCACATCGTCGGTCGGGGGCGCCACCAGATTGGCAATCAGCGGCATCATCAGCGGCCACAGGATGCTGAGGAATAGCCACAGTCCCAAGGCCGCCAGAGCCGCGGTCGCGGCGGAGCGGAACAGGATCGAGAGCAGGAGTGACATCGCAAGCCACACCCCCGCATAAGCGATCGTAACCAGGAGGAATATGAGCGCCCGGCCTACCTCCTCGCCACTGGGCGGAATTCCGAGCGTGAACAGTCCGATACCGATCAGCAGCAACCAGAGCGCCAGCAGGCTGATCGCCATGGTGGCGAGGCCGGCCAGGAACTTGCCGAACAAGAGCGCATCGCGGTAGATCGGCTGCGACAGCACCCGGCTCAGCGTGCGTTGATTGTGCTCGCTGTTAACCAGGTCGAATCCCAGCCCGATCGAGACCAGCGGCACCAGGAAAGAGAGCAGCGCCACGAATGGCAACGGTGTGCCGCGGGTGAACAGGCGCAAGAGCAGAAAGGGATCCTCGGCGGTGGAGTCCCTGATCTGCTGGATGGCCCCGTAGACCGAGACAACTGCAGTGATCGCAACCAGCCATTCGAGCACGAACATGCGCCAGCTGGTCAGGTGATCGGAGAACTCCTTGAGGGTGACGACCCCGACGCCGGACCAGGGTGAGCCTTCACGCTGCATGGCGCGCTCCTTCCTTCGACGCGCTTTCGAAATAGCGGGTATAGATCATCTCCAGGCTCGGCTCCTGGACCGAGAGCCGCAGCAGCCGCCCGCCCGCGGCGACCACGGCGGCGGCGGCCTCCGGCCGCGCGTCACGCTCGGTCAGCAGGCGGAAGCAGTTCGGTCTCGGCGTCTCGACGCTGCGCACACCGGGCACCGCCGCGAGCTGGTTGGCGAGCCCCTGCCCTTCGGCCTCGATCTCCACATAGGTGGCACCGCCCAACACCTGGCGGCCGAGCTCAGCCACCGTGCCCACGAGGACGATCCGGCCTTGGTTGAATAGCGCCACCCGGTCGCACACGCTCTGCACGCGGTCGAGCAAATGCGAAGAGACGAGCACGCTCACACCGTGATGCTTGAGATCGCGGATCATCTCCAACAATTCCAGCGTCGCCTGCGGATCAAGTCCTGAGGTCGGCTCGTCGAGAATGGCGATCTGCGCCTCCTTCATCAGGATCTCGGCAAGCCCCAACCGCTGGCGCATGCCACGCGAGAAGGTCGCCACGCGCTTGTTGGCGACACCGATGAGGCCCACATGGTCGAGCGCCTTCTCGATGCGGGCCTCACGCTCGCCCGCCGGCAGCCCGATCAGGCGCGCCATGTAGCGCATGTTGTCGGCGGCGGAGAGGTTGTCGTAGAAGCCGACCTGGTCGGGCAGGTAGCCGACCCGGCGCTTGACCGCGAGCGGCTCGCGTACCGGATCATGGCCGACCACCCGCGCCTGTCCCTCCGTGATATCGCTCAAGCCGAGCAGCATCAGGATGGTGGTGGTCTTGCCGGCCCCGTTAGGGCCGAGCAGCCCGAATATCTCGCCCGGCGCCACCGAGAACGAAACGCCTTTGACGACGGCCGTCCCGTTGTAGCGCTTGACGAGGTTCTGCGCCTCGATGAGCTGTTTTGTCATCGCCGTCCGAACCTCGCCACGGCGCCCACCATGACCAGGAGGGCGGCGCCGATGATGCCGATGCCGACGATGCCCCACATGCTCGATGTCGCGACGCCGACGCGGAACGTGGAGGAGGCCGAGTCTCCACGCCAATTAGCGCGCAGCGTCGTCTGGTAGTCGCCGGCGATGGCCTTCTCCGGTGGCGTGATCGTCGCCTGCACTTCCTTGGTGTCGTTGGGCGCGATCTTGTCGACGGCCTTGGGATCGAAGGTGACCTTCCAGCCCGTCGGCGCGGTGCCCGACAGCGAGATATCCTCGGCAACGGCATCGCCGGTGTTGGTCAGAACAATCGGCACGACAGTCTCCTGCCCGGCGGTCGCCTTGGTCGAGAGCACACCTTCGCGTCCCGCGAGGTCGATCTTCGGCTGGCCACTGACCTCAAGGCCGAGATCGGTGGTGACATTGGCGTCCTCCGCCACCACGCGCGCGGTCACCTTGTACTTGCCGGCCGCCACTGTGCTCGGCGGACGCACCTTGAGCTTCACGTCCTTCGACTGGCCGGCATCGATCGGAACCGCGCTCAGCTCCTGGCTGCCATACTGCTCCGTAAAGGTCGCGTCGAAATTCTGCGGCGCCTCGGCGGCGAGCGCGACGGTGAGCTTCTTGCCACTGTCGTTCTTGATCGAGAGCTGATACTCGAAGCTTGCCTTGGAGTTGCCGCGCAGATCCGGGAGCTGTGGGGTCACCGTCAGCTTGGCCGGGAGGTCCTTGGCAAGCGTCACCGCTATCGGCAGGTCGATGTTCGTCGCGCTCCCCTTGGCGCTGACCGTGAGATTGTTGGTCCCGACCGGCGCGTCTTTGGGCACATCAAGGCGAAGCTCGAGCGATACGCTGGAATTGGTCCCAGGCATCACGGCCGCGATCGGCTGGCCGCCACCGACGAGCGTCGCGGTCCAGCCAGTAGGCACGCCGCCAACCGAAAGCGCCAGCCGCTCCGGCGGTAGATCGTAATTCTGTAGGCGCAGATTGACGGTCGAGGTGGCGCCCGGCCGAACGCTGACGGCTGGGTAATCCGTCAACAGGAACAAGCCTTTAACGTCGTTCTTGGGCTCCTCCGCACCGGCAAGACCGCAGGGTGCAAGAATGGCAGCGACAACCGTCAGGACGGCAATAACGCGACTTCGCATGTTGGCAGCTCCGGCACAGGGACCGACTAATGTCCCTTGGTTAGAATGTCTCCCCTCCCCGCGCGCCCCCTTTGCGGCGGGGGGTGTGGCGGGACGCGGCGCATTTTTTTCGTCCGCGCGCGCAAATCAATACACAACCCCGAAATTTTTCGCGAGGCGCGTAAAGGTCACACCGGCGGCAGGACGGTCGGCCAATCGACCTCGTCCTCGGCGAGCACCCAGGGCTCGGCCCGTGCCGCGGTATACCATTGCGACCAGGCCGGCAAGGCCATTACCGCTTGCACATAGGCGCCTGCCTCGGCGCCCAAGTCCACTGCATAAGTATGAAAGCGTGACACCACCGGGGCATACATGGCATCGGCCGCCCCGAAGGCTCCGAATAGGAACGGGCCGCCCGCGCCAAAGCGCTTGCGACAATCGGTCCACATTGCCTCGATCCGGGCGATATTTTCAGCAACCTCAGGGGTGGGCTCTCGGTGGCGCACGGGACGGCGCATATTCATGGGGTAGTGCCGGCGCAGTGGCGTGAAGCCCGCATGCATCTCGGCCGCGATGGCGCGGGCGTGCGCGCGTGCCGAAGGCTCGGCCGGCCAGAGCTGCTTGCCGGGAAATTTTTCCGCCAAATATTCCAGGATGGCGAGCGACTCCCAGACATGGGTGCCGGCATCGGCCAAAGCCGGGACCTTGCCGGTGCCCGAGACTTGGCGCACGCGCGCCTTGAAGCCTTCGGCGTCGAGCGAGATGACCTCCTCATCGAACGGGATGCCGACGGCCTTCATGGCAATCCATGGCCGCATCGACCAGGACGAATAGTTCTTGTTGCCAATCAGAAGCAGGAGCGCCATGGCCCTCCTTTACGATAGGTTGATCGCGACCGCGAGGCCTGAAGCGAGGAGAACCGCGATTATTGCGGCGACGGCGGTAATGACGGGCAGGCGGGGCGCGGCGCGCTGCCGCTCGGGGCTCTCGACCGTCGGCGAGACCGCAGCAGCGATGGATTGCAAGGCCGTCGTCTCGGTCCGCATCGCGAGCGCCTCCCCTCAGCGCGCAAGCGCCGAGCAAGAGGCTAGCACCGTATGGTTAACAATCCCTCGCGTTCCGCTTCAGCGCGGCCCGGGAAAGAGCTCGGCCGAGCGGCCGGTCAGCCAATAGACCAGGAGGCCGACCCATTCGCGCACGGCGATATCGGCGCGCTCCAAGCCGCTGCCTAGGCTTGCGAACGGCCGCACCGCGTCCTGCCGCCCGCGGGTGCGCCAGTCGACCGGATAGGCCTCGACCGGAAAGCCGGCGGCGCGGAACACTCCGATGGCGCGCGGCATGTGATAGCCCGAGGTGACGAGCAACCAGCGCTCACCCGGCTGCGGCATGGCAAGGAGAAGCGAGAAGACCGCGTTCTCCACGGTGTTGCGCGACTGTTCCTCGGCGATGACGCGCTCCGGCGGGATGCCGAGAGCCGCAAATATCTTCACCGCCGACTCCGCCTCGTTGCCACCGCGGTAGATGAGCGCGCCAGTGCCGCCGCAATAGATGATGCGCGCCCGCGGATAGCGCCGCGCGAGCGCAACCGCCTCAGTGACCCGCTCAGCCGCCTCGTTGAGCGCGACCTGCGGCCGCACCGCAGAGACGTCAGGCGTGATGGCGCCGCCCAGGACCACGATGCCGTCGGGTGCGCCGCGACCGGCATCCCATACCGGAAAGCGGTCCTCCAGCGGAATGATCAAGGCATTGCTGAGCGGCGAGAGGCCAAGCAGGGCAAGCCCCAAGAGGCTCGCGACCATCAGGCGGCGCCCGACGGTTGCGAACCGCGTCGGCAGGTGTAGCGCGCCGATGAGCCCAATCAAGATGACCAGGTTGGAGGGCAGCGCGAAGAAGCCGAGGACCTTGGAGAGGACGAAGAACATCAGCGCTGCTTCTTTCAGGCCTCGTAGCGCGCCTTGGCCTGCTCCTTCATCGGATAGAGCCTGGAAGGGCCGCGCCCTTCTCGACCTCGCTCCACGATATAGGTTTCCATCCGCTCGTGCTCGGTGCCCTCGCGGGCGACGCAATCGAGGAGGTTCTGCGCGATGACGACGAGGCCATCCTCATCCGCGACGATGATGTCTCCCGGGAAAACAGCGCAGCCGCCGCAACCGATCGGCTGCTGCCAGTTGATGAAAGTCAGCCCATTGACCGAGGCCGGCGCCGTGACGCCGTCGCACCAGGTCGGCAGCTTCGAGGCCAGGACGCCGACCTTGTCGCGCACCGCGCCGTCCGTCACGAGCGCCGTGCCTCGATGGCGCGCGGGTCGATATCGGCTTCGACCAGCTCTCGGGCGTGGCCAAATCCTCGCGCACCGGCACGAAACGCAGCGTGAAGGCCGGGCCGACCAGCCGCTCGGAACCAGGGCGCAGCGGCATCGGGCCGTTCATCCAGCAGCGCCTGATGTTCTGCTTCAGAAGCACGGTGGTGATGGTGCCGGTAGTGATGTGGCGAAGAGCTTCGAGCGCTGGTGTCATGTCGCGAGATTTCCGGTTTTCCACTTGGCGAATCCGTCGGCCCGCAGCCGGCAGGCCGGGCAGGTGCCGCAGCCATAGCCCCAGCCATGGCGCTGCGAGCGGTCGCCGAGATAGCAGGTGTGGGTATCCTCGACCAGCAGATCGATGAAGGCGTCGCCGGCGAGCGCATGGGCGAGCGCGAAGGTCGCGGCCTTGTCGATCCACATCAGCGGCGTATGGATGACGAAGCGGCGCTCCATGCCGAGATTGAGCGCAAGCTGCATGGCTTTGAGCGTATCGTCGCGGCAATCCGGATAGCCCGAATAGTCGGTCTCGCACATGCCGGCGACGAGGTGCTTGGCGCCGCGCCGATAGGCGAGCGCCCCCGCGAAAGCAAAGAAGACGAGATTGCGTCCGGGCACGAAGGTGGTCGGCAGCCCGCTCTCGGCGATCTCGATTGCGATTTCACGCGTCAGCGCGGTGTCGCAGAGCGCCGAGAGCGCATCGAGCCGCACCGCATGGTCATCGCCGAGCCGCGCCGCCCAGGCGGGACGCAAGGTGGTGATGCGCGCGCGCACGCGCAGCCGCGCATCGAGCTCGACCTTATGGCGCTGCGCATAGTCGAAGCCGATGGTTTCGACCCGGTCGAAGCGCTCGAGCGCCCAGGCCAGGCATACGGTCGAGTCCTGGCCGCCGGAGAAGAGCACCAGTGCCGTATCGCCGATCAGTCCCACGTCAATCCCACTTCGGCGATCCGGAATAAGCGTAGTCGACAACGCGCCCGTCCCGGTGGGCAAGGGCGCCAATCTCCGCCATCTCAGCGTCCGACAGCGCAAAGTCAAAGAGCGCAAGATTCTCCGACAGGCGTTCGATCCGGCTGGTGCGCGGAATGATGACGATCCCCTGTTGCACCAGATAGCGCAGCGAGACCTGCGCCGCGCTCTTGCTCTTGGCGGCACCGATGCGGGCAAGGACCGCGTTCTTCTTGGCAATACCGCGAGCGATCGGGCTATAGGCAACGATCGCCATGCCATGCGCACGGCAAGCGGCGACGACCTTCGACTGATCGAGGAAGGGATGCATCTCGACCTGGTTGCAGACGAGCGGCTCGGTTGAGAGGCGTACCGCCTCCTCGATCAGCGGCACGGTGAAGTTGGAAACGCCGATATGGCGGGCGAAGCCTTCGCGCTTGACCTTGCACAGGGCGCCGAGCGTCTCGGCGAGCGGAATGTGCGGGTTCGGCCAGTGCAGAAGCAACAGGTCCACCTGATCGAGGCGCAGCCGCGCCAGCGAGCTCTTCGCGGCGCGCTCGAGTTCGAGCGGCACGAAATGCGATGGCCAGATCTTGGTGGTGACGAAAACCTCCGCGCGCGCCACGCCCGATGCGCGCACCCCCTCCCCCACCTCGCGCTCGTTGTCGTACATTTCCGCGGTGTCGATGTGGCGGTAGCCGAGCCTGAGCGCTTGCTCGACGATGCCGGCACAGACGCGGCCCCGCAGCTCCCAGGTGCCGAGACCCACGAGCGGAATGCGCGCGCCGGAGACCTCAACAACCTGCGTCATTGGTTTCCGCCTTGGCAATGCCGTGCATTCATAGGCCGGTTTTCACTCTGCTGGAAACGGATTCATCAACATGGCGGAGCGCGCCGCCGCACAGGCCCTTACGCGCTGCACGGTCAAGTCGAATAGAACATTACAGTCTTATGGACGTCGTCGGCGTCGACGACCGTACCGGGCCGCTCACCCAGCGCGTCGCCAACCTCCGATCTCTCCAACGCCCGGCGGACCGCTACCCGGCGGATCGCTATCCGGCGGACCGCTATGGAGGCGATGAGAAGAGAAACCAGCCTCCCCGCCGACACGCACGTGGTCCTGTTCACCGCGCTTTGTGTCCTGTCTGCCGCGCGCGGCGGCCTGTTGGGCGTTTTTTGTCGACGTCATTCTGGTCGGTGCCTACGGCAAGGGGCGGGCAATTTCGCAGCGCCGATCATCTTCTTGATCTTGCTCCTGCCGTGTCGAGGCCGCCGATGATCCAATCCTCATTCAAAATCGCTCGTTGGGGGGCGAGGTCGACGGGGCTGCTCGGCGTGTCCTTTTTGTCGCGTTTGACCTGTCGATCGGACGACGCGACTGGACGCTCGCGCCGAAGAAATACCGCTTGGTCTGCCCTACGCCTCGCCCTTATCGGGGTTGAGGAGCGCGAAGGCCACTTGCGGGGCCCGGTCAATCACCTTGAGCAAAGCGCGGGCGGGGCCGCGCGGCGAGCGCTTGCCCTGCTCCCAGTTGCGCACGGTCTCGATCGGCACGCCGATGCGCGCCGCGAACTCGGCCTGGGTCAGCTTGGCGCGGGCACGGATGCCTTTGGCATAGAGGGCATCGCTGGCGTTGCGCACGCCATGGCCGGGCGCGGAGGAGGGGACGGACGAGATTGGCCGCTCGGTTCCGTCGGCAAGGACTTCGACGATGCGGCCGTCAGCCTTCAGTCTCACGCGCATCAAGGCGCTCATAATTGATTCCCTCCGCTCGGCCAAGCACTTGTCTTCCTGCGGTCGGCCGATGACCGAGCAGGCCAAAGCACACCAGCCAATGGCCTAGCCAGCCGCGCGCAACGCGGGCCGCGGGGCCTCGACCATCCGATCGATCTCCTCGCGCGGGGACGGCCGGGCGAACAGATAGCCTTGCATCTCGTCGCAGCCGGCGAGCCGCACGAGCGAGCGCTGCTCTTCGGTCTCGATCCCCTCCACCAGGATCGACAGGTTGAGGGCCCGCCCGAGCGAGATGATGGCCTGGATGATCACGCCGGCATTGGCCGAATGATCGAGCGCCGCCACGAAACCGCGATCGATCTTGAGCTTGTCGAACGGCAGGCGGCGCAGATAGGTGAGGCTCGAATAGCCGGCACCGAAATCGTCGAGCGCAAGCTTGACGCCGAGCGCGCGCAGAGCGTCAAGGCGGGGCTTGGCGGCTTCCGGATTGTCGATCAGCACGCCTTCGGTCACCTCCAGCACCAGGCGCGCGGCCGCGACCTTGCTCTCCGCGAGCAGCGTCGCGACGCGATCGACGAACTTGCGATCGCGCACCTGGATCGGCGACAGGTTGACGGCGACGTAGGAATTGGGCCAGCGCGTCGCGTCGGCGAGCGCGCGGCGCAGCACGAACTCGCCGAGCTGATCCATCATGCCGGCCTGCTCAGCGATCGGAACGAAGCGCGACGGCGCGATCGCGCCGCGGCTCGGGTGATGCCAGCGCAGCAATGCCTCGACGCCGACGATCGCGCCCTGCGTGGCGCTGACGATCGGTTGATAGTGGACGTCGAAATTGCGCGCCGCGATGGCGCGCCCGAGTTCCCGCTTGATGAAGCGCTGCTCCTCAAATTCGACCTCCATTCCGGGCGCAAAGGCGACGACCGTGCCGCCGCCGCGCCGCCGCGCCGCCCGCAAGGCGAGATCGGCGCGGCGCGCGAGCTCCTCGGCGGTCGTCCCGTCCCGGGGCGCGACCGCAAGGCCGACGCTGGCGGCGACTTGCAGCGCATGGCCGAGCCAGATCGGGCGCGAGATCGCGGAGCGCGCCGCCTCGGCAGTGGCGAACGCGGTGCGCGGGTCAGTCGCCGGCATCATCAGCGCAAATTTGTGGTTGCTGCGCAGCCGCCCGATGACGACATCGCCCGCCATCGCCCGGCGCAGGCGGTTCGCCACCTCGAGCAGAACCTCGTCGCCCCCCGCTTCACCGACCGCATCCTTGGCGTCCCGGAAGCCATCAAGATCGAGGATGGCGAAGGCGAGCTCGTCGCCGCCTGTGCGCGCCAAAGCAGCACGGTCGAGCCGGTCCAAAATGTCGTCGCCGTTGGGCAGGCCGGTGACCGGCTCGACCTGCAGGTGTTTGCGGATCTGCTGCTGACTCTTACGCAAGCGGTGATCGAGACGGCGCAGCTGCCAGATGGCGGCCGCCAAGAGCGTGACAAAGCCCGCCGCGATCGCGGCAAGCAGCGGCGAGAAGCCGTCGATCGCGGTCGTCGCCGAGCGCTCCGGCGCCCAAGTCAGAAAGCCCACGATGCGGCCCTTACGATCCAGCAAAGTTTGCGCCTCACGGCTGCCATCGGGCGGGTCTTCCTCGAATTGCAGCCCCTTGAGCCCCGAGGCTTCCTCCAGGATCCTCATGACGCGCGGATCGTTGCCAGAAAGGTCGGGAGCAACCGCCTGCAACGCCTCGACCGCTCCACGCAGCGCTTGGCGATAAGAGGCTGCAGCACGGTAATCAGCCTGCCGCGCCAGCACGAAGCCGAGCGCAAAGCAGGCGCAGGTCGCCGCAACAAGCACGATCGCGAGCGGGATGACGACGCGCAGGATCGAAGCGCCGCCGCCGGTCGCCTGCGCGAGTTGCGCCATTTGCGAAATGTAGGCCTTAAGGCGTGGCGGCGCAGCCGGCCGCCCGTCCGGTGGCACAACCGACAGCCCATCACCGGCGCAACCCTCACCCTTGGCCAAACGCAAACTCCGGCCACACGCCACTGATTACGGAGAACGCGCTCATGGTTAAGCGGTGATGGTGAATAAGTGGTGAATCGCTATTGGCGCGAATGCAGGCAGCCGGCCTGCGGCGCGCGCTTCCGCCCGCGAAAGGCTTCAAATCGCGCCTGATGCGGTCACGTCAACATACGGAAGTATAAGCTTTTTTTTGGCTCTCTGTCGCATTGCGGTCACAGCCCTCGGTTATTTGCGCCGGGTGCTTCGGTTAACACGCCATTAATTTGCCGCCCGATGCGATTTCGCTATGCTTCGAAGGAGGGGGTCGCGCGTTATGATGTCGAAGATCCATCCAAGCACGTGTGCAAGAAGGTCCGACCACAGTGGAATTACGCCGCACCCTCGCTTCCATGCTCTTGCTGCCCTGCCTCGCCGCGACGGTGCAGGCGGCCGAATGTCCGGACCATCCGGGCGCGCTCGGCGTCAGCCGGACTATTGTGCTCAACCCGGCCGAGCACCCGCGACTCGGCACCCTGCAATACGACGAATCACTGCCGCTCAACGACCATGAGGTGGTGCTGACCTTCGACGACGGCCCGCTGCCGCCCTACACCAGCCACGTGCTCGACACGTTGGCGGCCGAATGCATCAAGGCGACGTTCTTCCTGGTGGGGCGCATGGCGCTCGGCTATCCGCAGCTGGTGCGGCGCGAATATAACGAAGGCCACACGATCGCGGGGCACAGCCAGAACCACCCCTTCACCTTCGCGAAGATGTCGGTCGACGACGCCGCCAAGGAGATCGAAGACGGCTTCGCATCGGTGCGCTCGGTGCTGGGCGACCCCAGGGCCGTCGCGCCGTTCTTCCGCATTCCGGGGCTGCTGCGGCAGGACTCGGTCGAGCAATATCTGCAGGCGCATGGCTACGCGACCTGGAGCCTCGATTTTCTTGCCGACGACTGGACGCACATCAGCGCCAAGGAGATCACCAAGCGCGCCCTGCAGCGGATCGAGGCACGTGGCCGCGGCATCTTGCTGCTGCACGACATCCAGCCGGCAACAGCGCTCGCGCTGCCGGCGATCATCGCCGAGCTCAAGGCGCGCGGCTACAAGATCGTGCATGTCGTGCCGGCAACGCCGGACCGCCCGGAGACCGTCGCGGACAATGACGACTGGGTCCAGCGCCACCACACCACGCGTCCGTCCTGGCCACGCGTTCTGAGGCCAGTCCTCACCGCGCAGCCGGTGCTCGTGGCACCAAGCCCGGCGAGCTTCGGCGTCGCGGAGAAGTCCGGCGAGGTCGTGGCCATGGCAGGCCTGCTCGGGCGCCGCGCGCCGTGGCCGAGCGAGGTGAAGTATACGGTCCCGTTCGAGACCGAGTTGCTTCCTTCGCCCGCTGCTCAGGACTTCATCTACACGCCGAGCCGGGTCACGTCGTCGTTCGCCGCCCGGCCGCGCAAGGGCGCACGGCCAAGCGTGGTCGCGGCCGCGAAGGGAGCCCCTAAGCCTGGTCCGATGAGAATTCTGGGCGTGCCGCCGAAAGAGTCGACCCCGGTTACCCCTGCTGGCCCCCCAGCCCCTAGCGCCCCACGCCCACCGCACCCGATCGGGCATCAGCTCAGCGTCACCAAGCCGACGGCAAGCGCCTTGCACCGGTTGCGGCTTGGCGCGCGGCAGGACGAGCCGGTCCCCGTCCGGGGACAGGCCTATCCGAACTGAAAGTTGTCCGGGCTTGGCCCGGACAGAGCCGAGCCTCGGCGCTCGCCGAGCGTAGGGTAGTCGGATTAAACGGCGAACCCCGTTCCCCCCCCGCGCCAACGCTTCGGCTTTCGCCCTTCGGTGGAGCGGTCGAGGACACCCTCGTCGCCGCACCAAGACACTGATTTTCAAAGACATTCCGCTTTGCCGGCCTGAGGCTTTGTGCCTCGCTTTGTAGCCAGGTCAACCTTGTGCAGGCGTGCCAAGGTGTCCACGGCACCTGCGTGCAGGCGGTGGACCTTGGCACACAAGATTACAAATGAGTAAGTGGCGCATTGATGATCTTCTTGTCTCTTGCTGTCTTTCCCGACGTTGCCTAATCTAGTGTGTTGATGGTGTTCATCTATCTTGCCGGTTTTGGAGGAGGTACCTCATGAAGAACGACAGGGGCGGAACCGGTCTGGCGCGGGAGGACCGGCTGCAAATCATGCTGGCTCCCGAAGAGCTCAGGGCCGTAGACACTTTCAGATTTAACCATCGCATGCCGAGCCGGGCGGCAGCCGTTCGTGAATTACTTCGACACGGACTTGCGGCTGTGGGAGCAGTGCTCGAGAACTCAGGCGTCAAGTCTGGCGAGTACGGGGTACTGAAGGCACCTAAAGGAATTGGGCGGAGACCCGACTCGCAGAGTTAGTCAAGTTAGACCTTGCGTGGTTGTGCTCGACACCATCCAAGTTAGAAGTTGTCGGATTGCGCTCGATGCTATTTAAGGCGTAGCGTGATCCATCACCGACAGCTGCTACCCATCAGGCGTCGGTGGCTGAGAGACCTGTCTGCGCTCCCGCCTGAACAGAGTGGGAGGCCACTATTCTCCAAAAGCTCGGCGATCACGTTGCAAACTGCTTGGCGCTCGCGGCTGAGGCTGAACAGCGCGCTGCCGAAGCGCCCACCGAGGCTTTGCGCATCGACCATGAGCGGATGGCAAAAACCTGGCGTCATCTCGCGAACAGTTACCAGTTCGTTCAGAGCCTCGAACGCTTCTTGATCGATGCCGACAGAGCCAGACGTGCTCTGCCGCCCGAACCCGCGAACGAAAATGGAGGCCGTGCACTTCTTCTGCGCGGCACCGGGTTCGATCCTGAAACCATCGCCACGCTTACCGCTGCCTATGATAAGGCGATCGAAGGCCTGCCGGCTTCCGTTCGCGAGACGATAGCAAGGCGCATTATCGAGCTGGCATCCGCGGGCGAGCGCGACCAAGACAGGTTGTGTCACGGCGCGCTTGACCTGTTGAAGAGCCCCGATTGTAGCAAGACGCTGCTGCCGTGAGCCCAACAACGACCGGGCGGCTTTACGGGTGCTTTGAAACGCTACGGGGAGTATCACGCCATGGACAGGTTCGTTGCAATCCAAAGGATCAGGCGCTTCCGCGATCTGCTCAACGGCGAACTTGATTTCGTACAACGAGCGCGGTTGCGGAAGATGCTTGTCGAAGAGGAAGACAAGCTAGGCGCCAGCTTGGCGCTGCTCGATGACGTCGAGAGCGAAATTAGTAGAGGCGATCTGCTGATTGCGCGACAAAGCGCACGCGTTGCTACGATGGAGCGCGGCGAGCAGATCGGCGTCGAGCAAGCCAGGATATTGCTCGATTGTCTAAAAGATAGCCGAAACTTGCACGAATGGTATCGTCAGAAGGTCCTGGCCCAGATCGGAACAAACAAGGTGTTGTAGACCCCGCGCGACAGACAGATGGCTCGGCGGCCAGATAAAGCCATTCGGCGTCGCGCGTCTCCAGCCGTGAGCCCAACAACAACGGGGGCTTTACTGGTAGTTTTGAAATCGCTCCGGGAAGCGAAGCTACCGGGGGTTCTCGCTTGGAGGAGGCTCAATTCCAATTCCAACGGATCCTGACCTGCTCCCGCTAGACCAAGCGAGAAGCGGTATGTGGGTTGGTTACTTTTGAACCGCGTACGTAACAAACCCGCCCAGTGGCAGAGACCCCACGCCTGGGACGCAAAGCACCTTTCCCACACCACCCGACAGGATTGTGCGAAGACGCGGGGACAAGTCCCCTCGACTCCGAGCGGTGCCACCGCCGCTTCCGGTTGCCACGAAGGGGCATGCCGTTATGCATGCCCCTTGGTTGTGGCGGCCATGACTTCTCCGTGACCCGTGACGCCCTTGTGTCGATCAATACCCGTAGTAGGACCCATAATACTGGTTGCACGTATCCACCCAGCCAAACCCGTTCCAGACCCAGCACTGGTCGTAGTTTGAATAGTCCCAGGCACTAGCGGCGGCGATGCCGGCCGCGACCGGCCAACCCCAGCCCCATCCGCCAGCCCAGCGAATACCCGGCCGCCATCGGCCAGCCCAGCCAAGTCCCGGCCGCCATCCGCCGGCCCAACCAAGTCCCGGCCGCCATCCGCCAGCCCAGCCAATGCCTGGCCGCCCGATGCCGCCTATGCCAATACCCGGCCGCCCGATGCCGCCTATGCCAATACCCGGCCGCCCGATGCCGCCTATGCCAATAACCGGCCGCCCGATGCCGCAGATGCCAATGCACGGACGCCCGATGCAGACT
>Ga0126381_100005390_pt1 | contig 14074 bp, 6 predicted proteins | sample PanSoiMetPlot_28_FD_96465 | JGI IMG/M metagenome (GOLD analysis project Ga0126381, IMG submission 96465) | Tropical forest soil microbial communities from Panama - MetaG Plot_28 | ecosystem: Environmental > Terrestrial > Soil > Tropical forest > Bulk soil | place: Panama | collected 2016-02-17
CCGAGGAGCAGGTACCGGTCTGAGGCGAGGTGACGGCGATCGCAGGCGCTCCGGGAGTCAGGTCGGGGAACGATGGCAACGCGTACTGATGAATGTTGTTGAAGGCGATGGTACTGCCGGTGCCGCTGATGTCCACGCTGCCGTAGACTGTCTCCAGTGTGGGATCCCAGAAATACGCCTGTGAGTCTCCAAAGGCCGTGGGAAGTGTGAGAAATTGATAGGTCTGGGGCGGCTTGCCAGGACAACTGGTCGCCGCCACGAGCGGCTCGACGACCTGGCCCTTGATTTGGACCAGGCCACCGGCCTGGTTCGGCAGCTCGACTGCCCAACTGCCGGTCTGCGGCGGGCTGAGTGTCGTGGAATTTTGGTTCGAGAACTCGTAAGTTCCCGCGAGCGAAAGAAGGCCACGCTTGAGCGCGGTGGTTGTCCCTGCGTAAAACGTCTGAGCTCCCAGCTGCAATGGCCCCTGCCCGGTTGCACCAGTCTTTCCTACAAAGTATGTGGATTTCGAGAAGGACTGGACGGTGTCGTCGATGCTATAGGCGGACACAGAATAACCTGGCAGGGAATCTCCGATCATAAATGCAGACATGTAGGTCTGCGGGCCGCTTGACGTCGTCGATGAAGATGTGGACTTAGGCGAACCCGCAGCACATCCGGCAACAATCGTCCCCAGAATGAGCAGTGCCCAAGGCGCAATGCGCTTCGATATGCCTTTCTTCGAGCTGCCCCTGATCGCGAGTGTATCGATCAATCTCATGGTTCTCCTAAAAGGCCATCTTCACAGCGAATTGCAGAATGCGCGGATCGTGCGCATCCACGGGATGGAGAAAGGAATTGCCGTTTACGCAGCCTGATGATCCTGCGGAGTACTGGGTACTGATGTCGCCATAGCAATTGATGACGTTATTGCCGGTATTTCCGGGATGCGCAGGATCGTATATACGGAATTGCGTGTGATTGAAGATGTTGAACGCCTCTGCACGGAATTCGAAATCGGTGCTTTCGCCAAACGGTTTGAGATGCTTGAGCAGAGACATGTTGAAATTGGTGCGCGACGGATTACGCAGAAAATTGCGTCCAGAGTTGCCGAAGGTCAAACCGCGCGGCGCGGTGAATGCGCCGGGATTCAACAACAGCGGACCCACATTCAGACCGCCGACAGGTACATATGGTTTTTGCCCGCGCGCGTCGACGCCCCGCATGACATCGGCATAGGAGCCAATGCCAAGGCCATCTCCCACACCAGCGTTATCCGCTGTGCCGGTGCCGTCGCTGCCGCCACCATTCACCACACTGAAAGGCGTCCCCGTCTCGAATATCGTGGTGCCACCGAGCTGCCACCCGCCAAGCCATTTTCTGGCGGCAGGACCTGGCATCCAAGAGGAATCGCTCGCTTCATCACTGCCGCTTCCCATCAGATGATCGAGGCCCTCGAGCAAGCTTAGAAATGGGAGATCGTATATGTAATTGACATTCAGAATATGACGCTGATCGAAATCCGAACTGGCGTGGTTGGAATGTATATCGAGCGAGTTAGCGAAGTTAGCCGACGCTCGGTCTGAGGAATCATCGAGAGAGTGGCTATAGGTGTAAGCAACGCCGAGTGACAGTTTTCCAGTGGTCCGCCGGAGCGTGGCCTGCAGCGCGTGGTATTCGGAGTCGGCCGCGTTGTCGATCGAGATGATGTTGCTGAAACCGGGATGGGGCCGTACATTATCGGCGCTGATTCCCAGGGGAATGCCCCCGGCGATGCCGAAGCCGGAGTTCCCTGTGCAAGCCACAACCATGTTCTGGTATCCCGGCGAAAGCGGTCCGATGCCCGGCGAAGAGGTTATGCCGCCGGGAGGGGGCGGGTTGGTCGAGTTGACACCTAAGGTCGGGAAGTAGCCGTAGTTTGCTCCGCCAGAACAAACCGAGGCGGTAATCGGCTGACCCGGAAGGAAAGGATTCAGGTCGGAGCTGAGCGGAGGCAGCTGGTTCAGGTCACGTACGGCAGTAAGGTGCGTGCCTTTCGTGCCCACATATGCAATCTGCGAGATCAGATCTTTTCTGAGTTCTCGCTGGATACTGAGGCTCCACTGCTGTGTATAGGAGTAGACGGCCTTGGTCGGGATCGAAGTCACGTTCAGTGGATACGTGGTGCCGCCCAAGTAGGTAGGTATGGTGCCGCATTGCGTCGCGCCCATCTGGCAAGCAAAGCCAATCGTATTGTAGGCGCCAACAGTTCCATTCGAGGCGCTTCCATGCGCTGGGAACGCCGGTATGTTGGATTGCGTTTCGCTCAGAACCAGAGGTGCGCTCCCGGTCAGCGATCCAACGTTGGCTTCGTAACCCGTGCCATGTTCCCAAAACATCCCATAGCCGCCACGGATCGCAGTTTTTCCATTGCCAAACGGGTCCCATGCAAACCCGAAGCGCGGAGAAGGATAGAAGAGCGAATTGCTCATGCATCCCGAAGGCACCCCATTCTTACCGCATTGAACGAGACCATTTGTAATAACCGGATCAAGACTACTCAGATTCAGCGGAACGGGAGTTCCACTCGTGGTCCTGACGAGATAGCCATAGTTAGGGTCGACCTGAATCGATCCTCCAAGCGACAGGTTATAGTCTTCCGGTCTCCAGTTATAAGCGGTGTTTTGTGGGTTGTACCACGCACCGAAGAGACTCGCGCGGAATCCGACGTTCAACATCAAACGCGGCAAGATCTGCCAGTCGTCCTGGATGTAGAACTCGGCCATTTTGTACCGGGTGTAGTACTTCCCTTGCCCGCTGTCCTGCGTATAGCTCTTAATTCCAGTCTGAGTGAGTCCAACCAGAAGATTGCCGTTCTGCGTGTTGATCGGCTCAAGGCCGGGACCGGCCAGGAAATCAGCAAAGGCATTACCCGAGGTGAAACGCGACTGTTGATTGCTGAAGGTCAGCAAGCCCTGCAAGTCGCCGGAGTTTGCGCCGCTCACTGCGCTGAGTGCGTTTTGCTCGACGTAAGCTGCTTCCCCACCAAATTGCATGTTGTGTTTCGTTCCTATTGTCTTGCTGACGTCGTCGCGAAGAGTAAAGGTTGGATTCGACTGATTCCACGGGGCGTAGCCAGTATCGACTGCAAAGCCATGGCCACCATACGCTCCATTGTTCCCCTGAAATATCAACCCCGGCAGCTTACTACCGCCGAATCCGTTGTTGAAGATATAGCCCATGGGACATTCGGTCAGCGTCTGGGTAGCTCCCTGAATCGATGTTTGACCAGTCACCAAGCTGCACAAAGGCGCGCCCACAATTGAAGACGCGTTTGTTACGTTGGGCTGGTTCATGGTCACTGACGGAGATGCATCGTCAAGGATGGCGGGGCGACTCAGCGAGCTGAGACCGGGCCCGGCCTGCGGTACGAGTTTGATGGGCTGGACTACGTAGGTGGCAGCCACGCGATTCAGGAATCCGTGTGGCAGGGACTGCGTGAGAGTGAGCACCAGATCCTGGCCAGGTCCATCGAGTTTGTTCTCCACCGTGGGGAAACTGTTTTGAACAATGCCCCATTGCGGAGTGAGCGTAACCGTGTCCCAGGCGTCATGGACGTAGCGAAACGACAGGATCTCCTTGGTCGTCAGGTTATGGTCAAGGCGGAAGAGTTCTTCCCGCCAGTGCGTCGGCGGTGACACCGATGCAACATAGCAACGCATGAAGGTGGTTGGGTTGGTGGTGTTACACCCGTGGAACGAGTTCGGCGCGGGAATTAGACCGGTGTTCAGAATGGCCTGGCTTGTATAACTTTGGCTGACGATCCGCAGCGGTACCGTGTTGATCTGTCCCGCGCTTCTCGGGCAGTCTGGGTTCTTCGAGGAATTGAGAGTATCTGGTATGCCGGGCTGCACCGTCGGGCATACGTCGCTGAAATCCCCTGATCGCTCAGCCATTGTCGGTACAGCCTGGTTGTAATCGACGGGCGTTTTCTCGCGTCGTATCTCCTCCGAAAAGAAGAAGAAGGTCTTCGACTTGCCAGTGTTGTAGAGGTGGGGAATAAACAGCGGTCCGCCCAGCGTCGCGCCAAAGTCCTGGCGGCGATAGAGCGGTGTTCGGTATTTCACTGGACCCTGATAGCCAGGAGGTTCGGGATCAGGTTGATCGAAATAGTTGCGAGCGTTGAACATTTCGTTGCGAATGAACGCGTATGCACTGCCATGAAACTTGTCGGTCCCTGATTTGGTCGTGATCAGGATACTTCCCGAAGCACTTTTGCCGTAAAGAGCGCTGTAATTCGAAGTGAGAACCTTCATATCCTCGATTGCATCGAGGCTGGGGTAGACCATTAGCGGCTCACCCTGTCCACGGCTCGCGTTGATACTTGTATTCAGGACGTCGCTGCCATCGACCTCGAAGGTGTTGTATTCGACACGCCCTCCGTTGACGCTGAACTTGGCGCTTCCTGCGAGGCCGACTTTCCCTTCGTCCTGACCCGTCTGGTTGCCGACGCCCGGCGCCATAGTTAACATTTGCACCACGCTTCGGCCATTCAGAGGGATGCCGGTCACCTCTTTCTCACCTAACGTGGTGACCAAGTTCCCCGTACCCAGTTCTATCGACGCAGCATTATTTCCCGCATTGACCTCCACGCTAGAGACCGTGCCTTCGACGGTGAGCTGAGCGTTAAACTCGTATGCTTGGCCAACCGCGAGAGGGATCATCTGGCTGGTCGTGGGGTTAAAGCCGGGAGCTTCGACCGTCACCAGGTAGTTTCCCGCCGGAAGAAAAGGAACAGCAAAGGCACCCTTGTCATCCGAGGTTGTTTCCTTTTTGGCGTTGCTCTCCTGGTTGATCACCTGCACTTTTGCTCCAACGATTGCATTTCCCTGCTGGTCGGTGAGCGCGCCGGAGATGCGGCTCGTCTGGGCAAATGCAGAGATGCCTCCGAGCAGCACGAGTGCGCAGACGGGCAGCAGAGATCGAGAAAGCAAATGGAACTTCCGTTTGTTCAACATCGCATTGTTTCCACGCTTCGCCATTACACTGACCTATCGCGGCAGGTAGTAGCGGAATGAAGTAAACCACATGTTGTCGATGGCCTTGGGCGAGAAGCCGAGACCGGTGATGGGGCCGATGCCTTCCCACGTATGCCGTACCACGTAGGAGTACTGGATGCCTTGCTGGAAGGTGCCGTGCTCTCCTTTATAGAAGCGGAACCAATAGCCTAGCGTTCCTTCCTGGATGTTGCGGTTGTCAGCCTGGCAAGTATTGGCATTCGGGCCGCTCGCCAGCCCGCCGGAAGGCAGAACTTCCACATAGCATCCCGAAACGTTGTTTGTGGGTGCGCCATAGCCGCCGAGTATTGGCAGGCCTGTTGTGGTGTCCGTATATCCTGTGTTGTAGTAGGCACGCTTTGCATATTCGCCGCCATAGTAGGCGTAGAGGTCAAAACGCGGTGTGGCATGATACTCAATCGACCCCAGAGCGGATCCTCCAACCAGTAACGCGAGCGAACCGTCAGGATGAGCGGTCGCATCGGGCAAATCCGTGGTGCTATAGCGCCCCATGCCGTTGCCAGCAAGAATATGTGCGCCTACATCCAGCTTCCGGTCGAAGAGGGGTATTCGGCCGTTGATACCTACGCCTGCGCCACCGGTCTTCGTGGTGTATGCACCCAGCGCGGATGTCGTTGGCGGTTGAGGTGCGTTTGGTGGAGGCGGACCGTTGGGGAAAACGCGGCTCCGGAAAACACGCCCAATGCCGAAGACTTCAAAGTGTCCCCAGCTTGGCTCATACGCGATCTTGGCGATCAGGTCAGGCATGTAGTTGAAGCTGTAGTTGGCTAGTGGATTGTATAGACCGCCAGGATTTCCCGCTGCTTGGTAGGTGATCGTGGGAAGATTGTGCCCACCGATATTTACCGTCTGCGATGCCTCCACGGAACCGCCGACCCAGAACTCTTGTCCGAGCCGCTTAACAGCCCGAAAACCAAACTGCCGTTCCCAGGTAAAGCCCACCTGATACTGCGAGTCGATGGTGAGTGGGATGGCTTCCTCGTTGTTCGTCAGGCCGTGACGATATTCCGTTGCAAGCGACCACATTTGTCCAACGGTGGCAGCCCATTCATGATTCAGTTCCGCCTGAGCCCACAATTGTCGTTGACGCAAGGTGTAGCTGTTGCTCTCGTTGTTGTTCGAGGTTGTACCGGCGGAAAGAAAATCTGCTTCGTAATAGCCACGCAGCGTTGCGGAAGGCAGCTTGCCCTCTGCAAGCAGTGAGATCCGCGACTGTCGAGCGCTGGCATTGAACTCGGAAAGAACAGCAGCTGTCTGTCCGGAAAAAGGAATGGACGCGAAAGGCGTATTAACATCGGAAGAAGTACCGCGCTGCCGATTCACTGTTTCTCCGGCCAGAAACCCGCCCGGCTTGAGGTCGACTCCTTTGAAGTGCACCGCCTCCGGATTCTCCAGCTTCCTGGTCTGTGCCTGGTTCTGCTCCACGGTCGACGCCATTGAGGTGGTTGCCGTCTTCAGCGCTGCGACGTCGTTCAGGAGCTTGTTGACGTTTTCGCCACCAGAACCGACGGCGGGCAGAGTTGCATCAATGGCCTTCTTTGCTTCGGTAGCCTCAGCCTGCGCGGCGGCGGCATCCTTTCGAGCTTGTTCTACCTCAGCATCGCGCGTAGCGAGCTTCTTCTCGAGATCCCCAAAGCGGCGCTGGAGATCGTCGTACTTCTGGGTAAGCTCATCTAGTTGGTTGAGCTTTTGATTTATCTCTTCCAGTTGGCGTTGCTGTTGCGTTTTCGCTTTTGGCTTCGCAGACTTCGAGGACGCCTGTTGAGTCGTGGCGTTCTGTGCACAGGCAACACAGGCACCTAAGAGCAGTACGCCCAAGATCCTTCTGGCGGGATTCATTCGAACTCCTTGGTCAAACTCCCCAAAACGTGAGAAAGTCGAGAAACTTCATCGAGGAAAGCGCCCTTCTTAAAAGCGGCGTTCCTCGCTTGAGGAAATAACACCAGCCTCTACGGCTTGAGATACAACCTGCTGCTCCCGGGTCGTCAATTGATCGTGAGCGTCACGGTCGAGTATCGCGACGGGTCGGCAGTCGAACCTGCATAGAGCGTGACCGTGCCGCCCTTGGGCGGAGCCGCCGGAGCCGTATAAAAGGTGACGTAACCTGCGCCGCTTGTCGCGTAACTGGGCACCGGACCGCTCATCGTATGCAGAGGCGCGAATGTGCCGCAAGAGGTGTCCTGGAGTTGGCCGGGAGGTAAGGGTGTGCCAGGCGGCAGGGCGCTTTGGCAAGTGACGGTCCAGTTTGCTCCGAGGAGAGAGATATCGTTTGTGACGGTCACGTCGAGATAGGTGCCGTGCCCCGCAGCCAGTGAGGTTAGCGCCGACTGCTCGGCACCGGTCGCGTCGGTGAAGGTGATCGGTCCCACCTGCGGCCGCGAAGAACTGCTCGAACCACAGCCAGACACAAACAGCATCACAATAGCCAGCACCGGCAACGTTATGAAGTGCATACCGCGCCGATGGGCGGTCGTAGAGATTTCGAGAGTACGCAAATTAGTCATTGGCCTGTTCCAGAGCGTAGGTTTCGGATGGTAATTGCAGATAACCTTACTTACTTCATGGTTTCGCACCTAACTTTTTGTTTTTCACGCCCAGCGCAATTGGCGTGACGGTTGGGGTAGCCAGACCCACGTATTCGGTAACCGTTTCGTCTGCGAGCAGCACCCATACATTGCCCGCTCGATCTACCGCCACCTTTCGCGGACCAGCGGAAAGGCTCGAGGATTGATAGCCCACGTAGGAGTCCGTGCCATTCAGATTTGCGGCATCGATTTCGGTCACGTTCGGAGGGACGCCGTTGAAGTTGCTTCCGGCATTGGCAATCCACACAAAGCCCGCGCCATCGACTGCGACGCCTTGCGGGTTGTAGATGGTGGAGAATCCACCGGTAAATGTAGCTCCGAGCGGGCAATTGTTCTGGTAGAGTTGAACGTTATTCGCGGGCTGCACCTCGCAAAAACCTGTTCCCCCGCCGGGATTGGGTGACCATACGCGACCGGAGCCATCCGCCGCTATCTGCATGGTGCCTGGGGCGCCCAACCCTGTGTTGACGATTAACTGCCCGCTCTCCTCACTCAACTCCGCCAGAGTGGGGCCTTGAACCCAGACGTTGTCGGCACTATCGACGACGACAGATGCGATACCGGAGACTCCGCCATACCCACCGGCCGGCGAAAGTTCGACGCCGAGATCAGTGAACTCGGCTACCCCGCCGCCGTTCCCTATCCACAGGTTGCCCTGCGCATCGAAGGCCATATCTGCCCCGCCACCGGCGACACCTTTGTAAGGGCTCCACGGATAGGCCGCGCCGAGGCTCGTCAGTTCTCTCAGTGTGTTATCTCCGGAGATCCAGATGTTCCCTGAAGCATCAATACCCATCGGTCCGCCGCCAGCCGGAAATCCGGTTGACGGGGAAAGTGGCACCCCTTGGTTGTTCCACTCGATGACGGTTCCAGCCAAACTGTCGGTAATCCAGAGATTATTTGATGCGTCGATCGCGAGGAATCTAGCGACGCTAGAGGGGGAGAGTCCGCCTCCGCCTGCGAAATTCAGCGAGATAGACCAATCGTTAGGCGTTGCAGGGAGGATCGGCTGAAATGGAGAGGCGAGATTAAAAAGTTGCGTGAATAGGCCGATTCTATATCCGAATCCTCCCCCGGGATGCTGTGCAATGTTGAAGGCGGCCTGGAGAGTATCTTTCGGAGGAGTTGCTTGGTAGAGCGGTTGATAGCTGAGCGGATCGGCGCCCGTCAGCAGATTGCCGCAAGAGCTTCCATCCCCCTCGCTGCCGCCCGACGATGACGTGCAGGCGTTTAGGATGTCGGCCAGAGTGTTGATCTCCGCGAATGGCACCGTAGCATTGCCAGCGGGAACAACGAATCGCGCCTGTCCGGTGGAGATGTCGACCAGACTGTTGACCGTGGCGAAGGCATCGGTCAGCCCCCCAGGATTGCTGCCACTGGAACCGAGATACTGGTAGCTGGCATTCCCGGTAAGTGGATTGTTGGCAGCAAAGGGAGCCAACGGCCAAACCGAGGCCACCGTCGTCACTTCGTTCACGACGAAGTTCTGTGAGTTGAGATTGCCACACGGCCCCAGCGCCGTCATCATTGCCAGGTTGGAGTTCGGCGCGTTGGAACCGACAGATCCTCCGGTCGCCACGACGTAGACCTCGGTGCTGAGTTTGGCACATGCATATCCGGCTGGAATTGTGAAGTTGCCGTTGCTGTCGGTCACGACAGAGGAAGTGCTGTTCGGCGAGGTCAGTGCGAGTGCGGCCGAGGCGTAGCCAGTCGTTCCTGCCGCGAAGAGTTGCACGTTGGCCCCCACCACAGGCTGCGAACCGGCCATAACAGCCCCGTTCAGCGTCGGGCCGGTACCCGCTTGAGTGATGGTTATAGTTGACATTGTGGTTATCGTGGGGTCGGCGTGCGCCGCAGCAGTCATCGTGACGACGCCATTCGATGGCATCGTAATCGGGGCCGTGTAAGGAATCGGCAGGCCGTTGGGCCAGCCTTGAACCGAAATTGCTGTCACTGGCGGAACTGCAGGTTGGAACGGCGTCGTCGGTGTGGCCGGAATGGCGGGAATTGCAGGCTTGATCGTGAAATAGCCGCAGCTAGTTGTGCACAGCTGCCAATCCACACCCTCGCTTTGAGTGTCATTGCTCACCGCAGCATCCACGTTGACAGTGCCAGCGGGCTGCATCTGTGAGGGAACCGGAGGAACGAATGCAATAGAAAGCTTGGTCGCGGGCAAAACTGCGATCCCCGAAGACGTGACCCTGACGCGCGACGACGAGTTCAATGTAGCTGTCGCAGTTGCCGTAATCGTCACCGTGGTGCCGGTTGTGGTCACATGAGGCGCGGTATAAACGGCCGGCTGGCCGCTTGACGTCTGATTCGGCGGCTGGATGTACCCGCAGGCACCCGGCGCCGTGTTGTTGCATGTCACCGTCCACGTGACGCCGCCGGGAGGAATATCGTTGGTGACAGTGGCGCTCACTTGCGCTTGCGTGTCCGCGGTCATGGAAGCAGGGGGCGCTACGGTAAAAGAAATCGTTGGGGCCTGCTTAATGGCGATAACCGCTGTTGCGGGGTTCGTGAGCGCCGACGCTGGGGCTGCGGAAGAAGCGGTGATCGCCACGACTCCACCCGGGGGAACAGAGGACGGTGCGGTATACGTTGTGCTGACTGTGTAGTTAGCACTTCCGTTGCCGGCCGACTGCGCCGCAGTGAAGGTCCCGCAGCTTCCCTGGGGACTACATGTCCAATTCACTCCGTACGAGGGACTCGCATCGTTGGTCACCCTGGCAGTAATCGTCGCCGACGATCCCACGGCGAGACTCGCAGGTGGCGCAGTGATCCACGCGACGCTGATGGGAGCAGCTGAGGTCACAGTTACGGAAGCCGTGGCCGATTGCGTCGGCTGGGTAGTGGATGTCGCGGTGATCGTAACCGGGCCACCACTCGGAATCGAAGAGGGAGCCCTATAAACCGCAGCAGCCCCGCTTGACGTATGGAGTGAAATTGAACCGCAGCCAGCTGGGTCGTTGCAGCTCACGGTCCAGTCCGCCCCAGCGTTGACGGCATCGTTGGTCAGTGTGGCCGTGAAACTCGCTGTTCCCGCCGTCTGTACGTAGTAAGCGGATGGTGTGAGGCTGATGGAGACAGGGAGAATGGTCAGGCTAATGCTTGCCGATACGGTTGAATCACCTTTGAGCGCAGCGGTTATTTGAATCGTATTTCCGCTCAACGGCATTGACGTTGGAGCTGTGTAGTTTTCAAACAGGCCGGAAGACGAGGCACTCGAAAAGGACCCGCAAGGACTCGACCCGCAAGTCGCCGTCCATTGGATGCTGTCGGTGGCTGTACCGTTCAGGAGACTGACATGAAGGAGGACTTTCGCGCCCAGGCCGATTGTGGAAGACGGAGAGACGAATGATATCGAACGAGGCTGCGGAACAATGGGTAACGTGACACTGCTGACCGCCGACGGGTTGCTTGCGACGGCGGCCGTTATGGTAACCGTATTCCCGATGGGAATGAGAGAAGGGGCCGTAAACATGGAAGCAACGCCGTCGGGAGTGTGGGTTGGCACAAACGTGCCGCAGGCGCCGCCGGTGATGCTTCCCGTGTCAGGATTGCCGCCGCAGACAACGCTCCAATTTACCCCGGAATTGGCCTTGTCACCAATGGGAGTCATGTTTACCTGGACGACTGCTCCGGCAGGGAGAGAGGAGAGCTGGCCTGCTCCGCTCGGATCGGTAACAGAGACAGCTCCGGCCTTTATGTTGGAACCGCTCGAGCAGCCCGAAAAAAGGGAAGTAGCGGCCAGGGCAATAAACAAGAACCATCGGCCCGAAACGAATGCTCCGTTTGGTCTGCTATCACCGGCGCCGCGCGGCATTTCATCGCGGAACCCTCTGCATGCGAACCATAAACGAGTCACTCCACGCTCAGGACAGTCATCCCGCACTGAACGGAAGCATCGAACGCGTGACATCAACATCGCCTCTGTTGTATCTCTTTTCCTTTAAAGTGTGCTTTTCAAATCGGCGGCGCTGCTGCAACTCCTGGTCAGATGGAAATCTACCGATATGCCATGGTCATGGCGGGTTGAAGAGGCAGTTTTGTCTAACCGGTACTTGAGCTATCAAACTCCTGAAGAGTAATTACTTGACCTATACCACGCACGTCATGCCAGCATGTTACGCAGGCGTTAAATCAGTCGCGGAAACTCATTCGAGACGTTCCGGATATCGCTGGCCGAAACAGCACAAGGCCGGTAACCTTCTGTTGGTTTCAGTCGATCCCCATACCAGACGCGATTCGATTGAGATGCGCCAGGCGTGCCTCCACTTCCTTTAGCTCCTCAAGCCTTGCTCGCACCTCACCGAGTTCCCAGATGTTTTGGGCATTGCGGAGTTTCGGAAGGAGATACTCTATTTTGCTTCCTATCCGATCGGGGCTTGCGTGTTTCAGTGCGCTTCCGATCTCGTACAACGACTTCCCGGCGGCTCGCAGTTCGCTCTTCAGGGACGCTCGTCGTCTCTTTATCTCAATGCGCTCCCGTACGAGGCTCAGAACGGCATCATCTTGCTTGTCATTGGTCATTGCCCGAGCCGTCAAATCTTCTTTCACATTTTTTCAATTAAGAGAGCACAATCCGGCATAAGTAGCAAGGAACAATTGCAAATGTGGTTACAAGGAGGCAATTGGCTGCCGGCTATGGTTGACATGTCTAACATCCAGAATAGGGCGACTATGACACTCTCCCCTACTTAGCAGACGCGTATAAAGCTTCCTCTTGCCGGGATAGATCCAGCTCATTCAGGCGATCGAAGAACACTCGCCCGACGCAGTCAGCGAACAACGCTCCGGATGAGGCGGCTGTTTTGGATTTGGTTTCGCGAGTCAGAAGGATGTAGCCTCGACCTGGAAAGTCCAATCGAGTTTGCCGTCCGGATCCCCTCCTGCTAATTCGGACTTCGCCATCGATTCTCCACTCGATTCCAGAGAAACCAAAATCGGGACTGGCTTTAGAGAGAACGTGCCAGGCGTCCTCGAGTGTCTTGCTCTCCAGCAACTCCTGCTCAAATCTCTTAACCCTGAGCTGCTCCTTTGTCCGCTGAGGGATTCTGCCTCCAAATGCAACTCTCTCCGCGAGGTCCAGCTCTGAATATCCAAGCCGCTGAATTCCGACCCAAGCTACAACAAAAGCGACAATGACCACCAAGCCGCGGTACGGAAGCTGCGTAGCAGTAAGCGTAAGCCCGGCGATACTCGCTAGCCCGCAAAACCCGTAAAGGATCAGCACGACACGCCACGGTGGAAGTCCTTGAGAAAGCAACTTGTGGTGTATATGTTCGCGGTCGGCCTTGAATATTGGCTGCTGCCTAACGGAGCGGCGAACGATTGCGAGGCTCACATCGAGGAGCGGAACCGATAGCGCCATCAGTGGCGCAGCCATTCCCAGCCATGTTGTGGACTTCTCGGTCCAGAAGATTCCATAGCAACCGAGCAGAAACCCGAGCGTCAAGCTGCCGCAATCGCCGAGGAAGATTGATGCAGGACTGAAATTGAATCGCAGGAATCCAAGCAAAGCGCCCGCCAGCGGGATCGTAGCGAAGGCAAGGCCCATATTGTGGTGAAATAGAGCTGCGATAAGCATTGTAACGGTAGCGAAAAGTGCTGCTCCGCCGGCAAGGCCGTCTACTCCATCGATTAGGTTGATTGCGTTCGTGCACGCTACGATCCAAAGGATGGTCAATAGCAAACTGACGATCCTCGGAAGATCATGCCCGGCAATCTCGCTTAAGTGGATTCCGCCCGACCAGGCCAGACTGGCTGCGAAGATCTGAGTAATGAGTTTGTACCATGGACGGATCTCAAAGATATCGTCGATCAATCCAACACAAAAAATGACCAGAACGGGGAGCAAAAGTGAATTCACAGAAGCAACCCCGGCCGCGACTCCCTCTCCAAGCTTGAAAATCGGCAGAAGGGCATAGGCCCCAACGGAAGCAGCGACAACTGCCACGCCGCCAATGCGCGGAATAGGAACCTTGTGGATCTTGCGATTGTGATCCGGCTCGTCCACCAAATCGAGCCGCAACGCCAGGTTCCGGACCAGAGGCGTAAAAAGCAATGACAGGACAGAGGATGCGACCGCAAGAAAGATCATGCTATCCATGTGCTAGTCACCAATGACAAACGGGTTAGGTCAGGAACCGGTCCTTCGTATCGAAGCTCGCAGTGGCGCTCCTAGGAATACCTCATGTGTTACATATCGCTGTAACCGTGCGTTCTCGTGCGAGAGCGTGTGTCAATCCACACACAGGCTCCGCTTTGCCAATCTTATTAGGCCAGAACAATTGATCAGGCTTTATCGAGTGCATATGACAATGTCACCCTTTTGTCGGCTGACTAATGTCGATATCCCGTGAAAATTAGAAGAATTCGTCTGTGGATAAGTGAGGTACGCACGTTCATGCGACTCGATGGATGAATTAGTCGTACAAATGTGTGACAAAC
>Ga0126381_100005391_pt1 | contig 14074 bp, 7 predicted proteins | sample PanSoiMetPlot_28_FD_96465 | JGI IMG/M metagenome (GOLD analysis project Ga0126381, IMG submission 96465) | Tropical forest soil microbial communities from Panama - MetaG Plot_28 | ecosystem: Environmental > Terrestrial > Soil > Tropical forest > Bulk soil | place: Panama | collected 2016-02-17
CGGTGCAGAAAAAGAGTGACCGCCTCAACGACATGCTCAGGAGAAGTTGCATCTTTGACTACGACTGCGCTGGTAAGCGCGGAAAGATTCGCTTCTTCTTCTGGAGAAAGGTCCTTCCCAGTATGAACAATGATCGGCAGTTGGAGAAGCCCAACTCCGGATTTTATTTTCTCCAGTAATTGGATGCCGCTCATATCGGGCAGCATGAGATCAAGCACAAGGCAATCGAAGGGCTTCGATTTGAGTTTCTCCAGAGCCTCGGCCGCTGTTCCCGCTGATTCCGTTGCCACGTCTTCGCCGGTAAGCAGGTCGATCAAGTTCTGCCGTTGGATGTCGTTATCTTCCACAATCAGCAGATTCTTCGGCTGCCGGCTGAGGAAGACCTGAATCTTCAATAACGCCTGAACAAGGTCCTCTCTTTCGGCAGGCTTCTTCATATAAGCAAAGGCCCCGCCACGCAGGGCACGTGCGGGATCATCACCCCCTGAGAGGATCAGCACCGGGATATGACGTAATTCCGTATTGTGTTTGAGGTAGTCGAGAAGCGCATAGCCTTCCATATCCGGCAAACGGAGATCGAGCGAGATAGCCTGTGGGCGAAACTTCCGGGCCATCACGATAGCCGCCTCGCCCGTAAAAGCAAGCAGTCCTTTCATACCCTGCTCCCTGGCAAGATCAAGCAGCAAACTCGCAAAAGAGATGTCGTCTTCCACAATAAGTAAGGTTTGATCTCCAGGTTTCAGGTTCTCGCGGTCATCGTGGACATCTGTCGGGAGCAGGTCAAGGATGGCCTCTCCCACGACTGCCGGTTTGGGCTCCGCAAGGGCCTCTTCCCGTGTAGCAATCGAGGCTGCCTCTTTTAGAGCCTTGGCCCTAACTGGGACGTATCTATCGGGCAGGTAAAGCGTGAACGTGCTTCCTTGGCCGGGAGTGCTTTCGAGCTTGATCTCTCCACCAAGCAGCTTGGCCACTTCTCGCGAGATCGACAGCCCTAAGCCAGTCCCGCCGTATTTTCGACTGGTCGAGGTGTCCGCCTGCTGAAAGGGCTCGAAAATGACTTGGTACTTGGCCGGGGAGATTCCGATCCCCGTATCCCTGACCGAGAAAGAGATCACTCTCTCGGCGCGACTCAGGATTTCATGATCTCTTGTCCACCCGTGCGTAGCCACTCCGATCTGCAGCTGGACACTTCCCTCAGAGGTGAATTTGATGGCATTTGAGAGCAAGTTCCGAAGCACCTGTTGCACGCGCTTCGCGTCACTTTCGAAGGTAGCCGATAGCTCTGGATCTGCGTGGATCTCGAAGTCCAGCTTCTTTGAAACCGCCAGTGGCCGGAAATTGGCCTCCACCTCGTCTTGAATGTCCTTGAACCGGACCTGCGTCACGTCCACCGACATCGTGCCCGACTCGATCTTGGAGAGATCCAGAATGTCATTGATGAGCGACAGCAGGTCGCTTCCCGCCAAATTGATGGTTTTGGCGTGTTCTACCTGCTTACGCGTGAGGTTACCCTCGACGTTTTGATAAAGCATCTTGGACAAAATAAGGAGGCTATTCAAAGGCGTGCGCAACTCGTGCGACATGTTGGCCAAAAAGTCGCTCTTGTATTTGGAAGTTAACTGAAGTTGTTCAGCTTTCTCGTTGAGTTCGGCGTTCGTTTGCTGGAGCTCGGTAGTAAGCGCCTGGGACCGCTTGAGCAGGTCTTCCGTACGCATGGTGGCCGCGATCGTGTTGAGCACGATTCCGAACAATTCGGTCAATTGATCGAAGAACGTCTGGTGTACCTCGCTGAAAGGCTTGAAGGACGCAAGGGCAATTACCGCTTTTACTTGTTTCTCGAATAGCACCGGAAGCACAACCACGTGCGATGGCTTGGCCTCCGCCAGCCCGGCGTTAATATGCCACGCATCTTCCGGGAACTCATCGACGACAAGTTTTTTGCGATCCAGCGCACTTTGGCCGATCAGAGTCTCTGCCAGCTTTAACCGGATCTGCAGATCACGGCTTCCAGCATACGAAGTAACTAGCAAAAGTGGTTCCTCGGGATTTTCTCTTTCGTCAAACGTGTAAAAAACTCCTTGATGCGCATTCACCAAGGACGCCAGCTCGGAGAGAATCTGTTGCGCAACGGTTTGCAGGTCGCGCTGCCCCTGAAGCATTCTGCTGAACTTGGCTAGGTTGGTCTTCAGCCAGTCCTGCTCCGCGTTCTTTTGCGTGGTGTCGCGGAGGTTGCGAATCATCTCATTGATGTTGTCTTTGAGGACCTCGACTTCGCCTCGTGCCTCGACGGCGATTGACCGCGTCAGGTCGCCTTTGGTAACAGCCGTTGCGACGTCTTTGATCGCGCGGACTTGAGTCGTAAGGTTGGCAGCGAGCTGGTTCACATTGTCTGTTAAGTCCTTCCAGGTGCCGGCCACATCCTTTACCTGCGCCTGACCGCCAAGTTTCCCTTCCGTGCCCACCTCGCGAGCCACGCGGGTCACTTCGGAAGCGAAAGCGTTGAGCTGGTCCACCATGGCGTTGATGGTCTCTTTGAGTTCGAGCAATTCACCTTTTACTTCGACCGTGATTTTCTTCGCCAGATCACCGCGTGCGATGGCCGTGGTCACGTCTGCGATGTTGCGTACCTGGTTAGTCAAGTTCGAGGCCATGAAGTTGACGTTGTCAGTCAAATCCTTCCACACGCCACCAACACCTTCTACCTGCGCCTGACCGCCAAGTTTTCCTTCTGTTCCAACTTCGCGGGCCACCCGCGTCACTTCCGACGCAAACGCTTTGAGCTGATCCACCATCGTGTTGATGGTATCTTTCAGCTGGCGAATCTCCCCTTTCGCGTCCACGGTGATTTTTCTTGAAAGGTCGCCTTTGGCCACCGCGGTGGTCACATCCGCGATGTTACGCACTTGGTTGGTGAGGTTCGAACCCATCGAGTTCACGTTGTCCGTGAGGTCCTTCCAGGCGCCTGCCACACCCTTCACCTGCGCCTGACCTCCCAGCTTGCCATCTGTGCCAACTTCACGTGCCACGCGAGTCACTTCCGACGCAAACGAATTCAGTTGGTCCACCATCGTGTTAATGGTCTCTTTGAGCTGCAGCAGCTCGCCCTTCACTTCCACGGTAATCTTTTTGGAAAGGTCTCCTTTAGCAACTGCCGTCGTCACTTCCGCGATGTTGCGCACCTGGTTGGTCAGGTTCGACGCCATTAGGTTCACGTTATCCGTCAAGTCCTTCCAAGTGCCCGCCACACCTTTCACTTTGGCTTGACCGCCAAGCTTGCCTTCGGTGCCCACCTCGCGTGCCACACGTGTCACTTCCGATCCAAAGGCGTTCAGCTGATCCACCATCGTGTTGATGGTCTGTTTCAACTGCAATAATTCTCCTTTGACGCGAACGGTAATTTTTCGCGAAAGGTCGCCCCGCGCCACGGCCGTCGTCACTTCCGCGATGTTCCGCACCTGGTTGGTGAGGTTCGAGGCCATCGAGTTCACGTTGTCCGTCAAATCCTTCCACGTACCCGCCACGCCCTTCACCTGAGCTTGGCCGCCCAGCTTGCCCTCCGTGCCCACTTCGCGCGCCACGCGCGTTACTTCGGACGCAAACGCGTTGAGCTGGTCCACCATCGTATTGATGGTGTTTTTTAGCTCCAGAATTTCGCCCTTCGCTTCCACGGTGATCTCTTTGGAGAGGTCGCCCTTGGCCACAGCCGTCGTCACTTCTGCGATGTTGCGCACCTGGTTGGTCAGGTTTGAGGCCATCGAGTTCACGTTGTCGGTCAAATCTTTCCACACACCGCCCACGCCCTCCACCTCAGCCTGGCCACCCAGCTTGCCCTCCGTGCCCACCTCACGCGCCACACGCGTCACTTCCGACGCAAACGAATTCAGTTGGTCCACCATCGTGTTAATCGTCTGCTTAAGCTGCAAGAGTTCGCCTTTGACTTCTACTGTGATCTTCTTGGAGAGGTCTCCCTTGGCCACAGCCGTGGTCACTTCCGCGATATTGCGCACCTGGTTCGTCAGGTTCGACGCCATGGAGTTCACATTATCCGTGAGGTCTTTCCAGGCGCCCCCTACACCCTCGACCTCCGCCTGTCCGCCGAGTTTGCCAGCAGTGCCTACTTCGCGAGCGACGCGGGCGACTTCCGAGGCGAAGGCATTCAGCTGGTCCACCATCGTGTTGATGGTGTCCTTGAGCTGGCGGATTTCTCCTTTTGCTTCAACCGTGATTTTCTTCGAGAGGTCACCCTTTGCGACTGCGGTGGTCACGTCGGCGATGTTGCGCACCTGGTTCGTCAGGTTGCGGGCCATCGAGTTTACATTGTCCGTAAGGTCCTTCCAGGCGCCTGCCACGCCTTTCACCTGGGCTTGACCACCCAACTTGCCATCTGTGCCGACTTCGCGTGCCACGCGCGTCACTTCCGAAGCGAAGGCCTTCAGTTGTCCCACCATCGTGTTAATGGTGTTGGCCATTTGCAGGAATGCGCCCTTCACGGGACGCCCTTCGATCTCCAAAGGCATGGTGCGGGAAAGATTGCCCTGAGCCACCTCGCCGATAACGCGCGCGACTTCAATCGTCGGCTGGACGAGGTCCCCAATCAAAGTATTGACTGCGGTAATGGATGTACCCCAGGACCCACGAGCCTTCTTCAGCGCAGCTCGCTCAAAGAGCCGGCCTTCTTTTCCCACCGCTCGGCTAATCCGCGCCAATTCGCCTGCCACCCGCTCGTTCGTACCGATAACGTTATTCAGGGCGCGAACCACGGGACTCCCAAGTTGTCCTTTAGCACGTGCCGAAAAATCGCCCTCCTCGAATGCCCGGAGTGCACCAAGAAGATCCTTCCTTTCCCGACGGAGCTCCTCCAACTCGCGAGCCATTCTCTGATTGGCGGCGAACAACTCATTCAGGCCTGCGGCTACCTCTGGCGGAAGGGCTCCATTCTTGGCAGGAACGCGGACTTTGAAGTTGCCTTTCCGCGCCGCGTTCAGTGCTCTCAAAACGTCCGTTGAGTCATGAACGAACTCCGCCACAGTGCTGCCCATAGCTGCCTCCTGGACAAAGCCTTGGTCTTCAACCTAATTTGAGCCTTGATTCCTTGCTTTTGGGAACGCGGTCCCTCTCTTGAGTTTTTCAGCAAAGTGGGCTCAGACTTTCTGATGCCGTTCTGCAGACCAACAGCCTCTACGAAAGCTAGCCACAAATTGTGGCTTAAGTGGCTCTTTTAGGTTGGTTTCCTTCTAGGGTAACGTCTGGACCCTCGCAATCAGGTAAACACCCGATATACGACGGGTGAAGTACCTAAATGCACATCCAGGCAGCCCGCTCGAAATATACAGTTGGTTGCGGACGCGGAGGTGATATCACATTTGGATTGAGCACCATTCGAACGACGGGCCCCATCGAGTGATATCGCATTTGGCCCGGAAGCCACGCCTTCCGTCAGGAGGTGATATCACACCGGCCGATGGCCATCTGCAGATTGACCTGGACCGTGCCATTTCGGGGCGCTAGCCCGACAGATTGGTTTATCGTTTGGTTTTGTGGTTCTTGACCTGGGGGAGTTCGCAGTTTAGGATATTCGCAGGTTAGCATGCCGCAACAAATAGCCAACTTCAAGGCTGAGTTCTTTAAGGCTCTTGCTCACCCGATCCGCATTCGCATCCTCGACTCTCTTCGCGATGGCGAGAAAGGTGTCAATGAACTCAGCGAGATTCTGAAAATCGAGCCTGCGAACGTTTCTCAACAGCTTGCGATTCTGCGAATGCGCAACATCGTGATCGGACGCAAGACCGGAAGCAACGTGTATTATTCCGTCTCTGACAAAACTATCTTTCGGCTTCTGGACGTAGCCAAAGAGATCTTTAACAACCATTTGGTTGGGGTGCGGGACATGCTCCGCCAGATGCAGCTGGTTTCCTAGCAGAGGAAAAATTTTTATCTCGCATCTGCGAATGTTCGCATATTCGATAGCGCTGTAGCGGAATTCTTCGCGTTTTGCGCGTGCGTTTTGGCATCTAGGCTCTTCGATTGAACCCGGTCCCGGTCCGAAAGTTCAGGGTTTTGGGGATACAAAATGAAGATCAGAGGATCGATCACTCAATTGATGAGAAACGGGCGTCGCGGTTACCTTTTAGGCGAGGACGGCCACATCGTGGCGTTCGATGAATCCTCACTGCGCGGGGTAGAGCCACACGAGCTCGCGATAGGCGACTGGGTGGAGTACGAAGAGCTCGATCGCATGGAAGGCCGGAGAGCGTCCAGAATCCAACCTTTGATTCAGCGAGGCGAGGAATAACTCGCATCGCAAAAAGCGAACAAGAAATTCTATGAATAACTGGCTCCCCAAATCCGTGCTGTGTCTCAAGTCTTACACGAAGCGTTCATTCCTGGCGGACCTTCTTTCCGGCATAACGGTTGGTCTTGTTGCACTGCCACTCGCGATGGCTTTTGCGATTGCCTCTGGTGTTCCTCCCGAGGCCGGTTTGTACTGCGCGATTGTCGCAGGTTTTGTGATCTCGGCTCTGGGCGGATCAAAAACCCAGATTGGGGGGCCAACGGGAGCCTTCGTGGTGGTCGTATTCGGAATCATCGCGAAGTACGGCGTGGACGGACTCTACATGTCCACGCTGCTGGCCGGTGTGCTCTTGCTGATTCTGGGCGTAACCGGCTTAGGCACGGCTGTGAAATTCATACCACGGCCTGTGGTCGTGGGCTTCACCAACGGCATTGCCGTTATTATCGCCAGCACCCAGATCAAAGATTTTTTCGGACTGAAGATCGACAAGATTCCAGGAGAATTTCTCGCTCGTATTCAGGCCGTCGTACACAATTTCTCCGCGTTCTCTCCCATTGAGACAACGCTTGCCGGAGCTGCGCTCGTGGTGATCATCCTTTTCATGCGTTATGTAAAGAGGGTTCCCGGGTATATCGTTGCTCTCTTTCTTGGTACCGCAGCGGTCTTGCTCTTCAAGCTCCCGGTGGAAACGATCGGCACTCGCTTTGGGGGCATCCCGTCCGGGCTTCCGACCCTTAAAGTTCCGCACTTGCGCCTCGATTTGCTCAGGCCACTTGTTTCGCCGGCGATCACTGTCGCTATGCTAGGCGCAATCGAATCGCTGATGTCTGCCGTAGTTTCCGACCGCATGAGCGGTGACAAGCACAACCCGAATGTGGAACTCGTGGGACAAGGCGTCGCGAACATTCTGTCTCCATTGCTGGGAGGACTTCCTGCTACGGGCGCAATTGCGAGAACGGCCACGAATATCCGCTCGGGAGCCAAGACACCAGTGTCGGGAATGATCCATGCCTTGACCCTTCTTGCCATCGTGGTCTTCGCCGCCCCTTTGGCGAGGTTCATTCCGTTGTCAGTCTTGGCTGCGATTCTGTTGGTGGTCTCATACAACATGGGCGAATGGCGGGAGATCCCGGAGCTTTTGAAGCTGTCCAAAATGGAAATTGCGGTTTGGCTCGTGACTTTCCTATTGACGGTGTTCGCAGACCTGACAGTCGCGGTGGAAGCCGGCATGATTCTGGCCGTGCTGGTTTTTATTCGCAAGGTCACGCAAACGACCTCGGTCTCGGAGGTGACCGAAGAGTACGTGCGGGAAGGATACGTCCACATCCTGCAGCACAAGGTGATTCCTGCTTACGTCACTATCTTTAGAATTCACGGGCCTTTCTTGTTTGGTGCAACCGACAAAATCGCCGAGATCACCACGCGGCTGCCAAGTCTTCCTCCGATCGTGATTCTAAGGTTGCGCAACATGACGGCAATCGATTCGACAGGGCTTCAGGCGCTGGAGCACTTGGCAGACCAGGTACACGAATCCGGGCGAGAACTGATCCTTTGCGGAGCCAGGGAGCAGCCTTGGAAGCTCATGGACCAGGCAGAGTTTCAGCTTCACATTGGACGTGAAAATATGTGCCGTAATATCGAGGAAGCACTGAAGCGAGCCAGGGTCCGTTACCCGGAAGTCTCGAAACGTTACCCCGTAGGAACGGTTTGGGGGCGAAGAAGCACGGATGTCCTGGAAACGGAGACAAATTCAGCGCCGCTGGAACCAGCGCCGGCCCACGAGGAAATCGCATAATGTAAGTATTTTTCACTGTCCGGCGCTTTGCAAATGATTGTGCTCTGGGGTGTATCTCAGTGCAAGTTGCTGCGGTTTCGATACCGGTTGGGTGCGACTCCAACCAGCCGTGCAAAGGAGCGCCGCATGGCATCCGCACTCCCGAATCCGCAGGCGGCAGCAATTTGTTTAAGGCCGCGATCTGTTCGCTCCAGTTGCTGACGAGCGGCTTCGACTCGCGCCCGTAAGATGTATTGGGAAGGTGTCCAGCCCAACTCGCGCGTGAATACGCGCTCAAAATTGCGAACGCTCATGGCGACGCGATCTGCAAGCAGCTGCATCGACAATCTTTTTCGCAAATTCTCCATGATCCAGAGCTGAAGCTCCTGGATGGCCTTCATCTCGGACGCCTGAGCGGATAGAGTAACGCTCAATTGCTTCTGCCCGCCCGATCGACGCAGAAACAGAACGAGTTCACGCGCCACTTCCTGTGCGATACCCGCACCGCAGTCCTCCTCGACCCAGGCGAGTGCTAGATCGATGCCCGCCGAAATACCCGCCGAGGTGTAGATGTTCTCGTCTTTGACCCACACTGGTTCGGATTCGACTTTCACCAGAGGATATCGCCGCGCTAACTCCTTACCGAATCTCCAATGGGAAGTCGCTCTCTTCCCGTTGAGCAACCCCGCCTCGGCAAGCAAAAACGACCCGACGCAAACTGATCCTAGTCGTCTCACGGTCGAAGCGACGCGTCGCAGCCAGGCAAATAGTGCCGGGTCACGAGTGTTGCGCGTGCCCAGGCCGCAAACTAGCAACAGCGAATCGAATGGTCTGTTCAGAAACTTGTAGTTGGTTTCGGCAAGAAACGAGAGCACGCCTCCTTCACCCTGGACCTTGAGATCTTTGCCATTCGTTACGACTTCGACGCTGTAGACGGGTTTGCCAGCAAGTCGATTTGCGGCGCCGAACACCTGGATTGGACATACGAGATCGAATTCGTCCACAGGCGGCACGACGAGAACAACCACGCGGCGGTTCGAGCCTGCGCCCTTCCGACGCAAGTTGCCGTTTTCGTTTGCCATGATTGGCCTGAATAACTATGCCTCGCCTCAGGTCGGTCTGCCAACCCGAAACCGGGCATTTGGCGGAAAGCATCTGAACTTTGGCGGAAAACGCCCGGGTGTGGATCCTATGATTCCCGCAGATGAAGCATCGTTAGCTGGGCATCGTTGGCGGAGTACTTCCGGTGTTGCTTGTTGCGTGAACCGTACAAATTCGAGACGCGCAAACCGCTCAGGCTCGGGCCCTTACGTACGCATTGCATCCTGCGCGGTCTCGACGGCCACGCGGTGGACTGGGAGTCCGGGTACATCCGGCACCTCGACTGGCACCGCAAGGCCACTGACACGCTTAACTGGTACAGCTTCGGTCCGGGAATCAATGGAGGCGCTTGCCGCCGAACAAGCAAAATTGCGGGGAGAAGAGCCTTGGTACCGGTTGGTCGTTGGCGGAAATATGCCGCGATTCGTCCGGAGCCGTCCCCGCGCAAGCCTGGCGACCATTTTGCACGAGCCCGCTGATCAAGCGCTTCCTGGCACGGTGACCGGTTCGATCTTGATGATGACGGTCGAAAACCTCGAATCTGCGGCCGGATATGTTGGTTACGTCACGCCCCAGCCCGCCAGCTAAACGAACGGTTCTATGCTGCGTGACACTCGGAGGGCGAGATGAAGGAAACACCGCTGCAGTACAAGCAGCGCATTCTTAGCTACATAGAAGGCAAGGAGCCTCTTGGAGTGTTGGCTGAGACCACGGAAAAGCTCGGTCAGCTGATCAAGGGTGTCTCCACGTCTGAATTGCGGAGGCGTCCAGCTCCAGAGAAATGGTCTGTGAGCGAGATCATCGCGCATCTTGCCGATGGAGAAATCGTCGGGGCATTTCGGATGCGCTTCATTCTCGGATCTCCGGGTTCGCCAGTCGTTGCCTATGATCAAGACAAATGGGTAACCAGCGGACATTACGAGAAGCGCGACCCACAGACGTCGGCAGAGTTATTTCGCGTGCTAAGGCAAGCGAATCTTGCACTGCTTGACTCCCTCACGCCTCAACAGTGGAAGCAATACGGTATTCATTCTGAACGCGGGCAGGAATCGATCGAACACATCGTGCGTATGTTTGCCGGCCACGACATCAATCACCTGCTGCAAATAGAGAGAATCCTCGGGAGTTCGACGAGGGTTTTGGGACTCGGACACGGCGTTGGAGTCAGTTAGGTTGACCCCGTGAACCAATTCTGGCGTGACATTCGCAGGAGCCTTCGAATCCTGTTTCGGCGACCCGGGTTTTCGTCTGTCTGCGTGCTCACGCTCGCATTGGGGATAGGCGCAAATACGGCGATTTTCAGCGCCGTGGACGCCGTCCTCTTGCGGCAGCTTCCTTTTAGTCACGCGAGCCGCATTGTCTGGATTACTGGAGTTCGGCCCGTCCGTAGCGATGCGCCGTTCTCCCTCCCAGACTTTCTCGATTATCGCGACCAGGTTGGCTCCCTGGATTCCTTGTCGGCAGTAGGAAGTTGGAGCGGGAATCTCACGGGGCAAGGAGACACTGAGCAACTGAATGGCGTACGCGCTTCCGCAAATCTGTTCGAGACACTCGGTGTAGCTGCAGTACTGGGGAGAACTTTGGAACCCGAGGATGACAGGCCGGGCAGCCCGCGGGTCGTGGTAATGAGCTATGGGCTCTGGCAGCGGCGATTTGGAGGTGATACGAGCCTTGTGGGTAAGCAGCTTGCGCTTAACGATGTGAGTTACACCGTGGTTGGTATTCTGCCCGCTAAGTTCTTTTTCCCCATCCCTGGAGCGGAACTTGCTGTGCCCCTCGTTCCCGACGCGGATCCCTGGCGCTTCAGTCGGAACACCGTGAACTTTCTTCGCATGGTTGGCCGCATTCGACCAGGCGCGACAATTGACGGGGCACAGGCCGAAATGAATGCACTGGCGGTCAAGCTACGCCAGCAATTTCCCGAGCCGAATGCTCGCAAGTTAGGTGTCAAGCTGACACCGATGCGCGATCAGGTTACCGGTGGTTACAGTCGGGCCCTTTGGGTGCTTCAAGCGGCCGTCGGGTTTGTTCTCTTGATCGCGTGCGCCAACCTTGCAAACCTAAATCTCGTGCGCGCCTCGGCGCGTCGAAAGGAGATGTCCATCCTTTGCGCGCTCGGCGCGACACGCTGGCAAGTAGTCAAGCAGCTTCTCTTGGAAAGCGCTTTGCTAGCCGCTGCCGGGGGCGTCCTCGGACTTTTGTTGGCGCGTATTGGAGTGCAAGCATTGCTGGCCATGACCCCTGTGAATGTACCGCGGGCAGGTGAAATCAGGCTAAGCGCCCCTGTACTTGCATTTACCATCCTCATTTCACTTATGGCGGCATTAGCCACAGGACTCGCCCCCGGGTTGTCAACCACGCGCGGTGACTTGGCCCGGCAATTGAATGAGGCATCTCGCGGATCCACGGGGGGCGCGCGAGGGAAAGCTCTGCGTGCCGGGTTCGTTGTTGTCGAAGTGGGGCTCTCTCTGATCCTCTTGGCAGGTGCGGCGGTTCTGCTGAAGAGCTTCTCCAAGGTGCAGGCCGTACAGCCAGGCTTCGATCCGCACGGTGTTCTGGTGGTTCGGTTGTCGCTTCCGAAAAATCGCTATCCCCACATGGCGGATGTGAGCAGGTTCTACGACGCGTTACTTCCTCGTGTCCAGGCACTTCCTGGTGTTTCAGCTGCCGGTGTAATCCAAATGTTGCCATTGAGCGGTCTCATCTCACGAATACCCTTCACAGTGGTTGGGCGCGCGTTTTCCCAGGAAGAGATTCCTGAAGCGGAGTACCGCATCGTAAGCCCCATGTATCTGAACGTGATGCACATTCCTGTTCTGGCGGGACGCGAATTCAATGAGAACGACACAGAGCAAACGCGGTTGGTCTGTTACATCAACGAAACTCTAGCCAAGCATTACTGGCTCGCAGGGCATGCCGTCGGTGCACACGTGATGCTGAATGACAACGATTCAGGCCCACGCGATGCTGAGATTGTCGCCATCATTCATGACGTCAAGGATAGAGGGCTCGAGACGCCTTCCAGCTTTGATATTTACATCCCGGTACGGCAAACACATGAAGACTCGATCGCTTGGCTTCAGAACTATCAACACTGGGTGTTGCGTACGCGTAACGATCCGCTGACTGTTGCCGGTACGTTCCGCCGACAGGTCCGGGAGGTTGACGCGGAAGTGGCCACCTCCAACACCCGGTCGATGGATCAGTATTATTCGATGACGATTGCGCCTCGGAGGTTCAATTTACAGCTGCTATCGATTTTTGCGATTGCCGCTCTGGCTTTGGCCCTAGCTGGAATTTATGGGGTCATATCGTATTCCGTGAACCAGCGGGCCCAGGAGATCGGCGTTCGCATGGCCATTGGTGCTCAGCCAGGGGATGTATTGCGGATGGTGATCATGGACGGAATGAAGCCGGTCCTCGTGGGATTGGCCCTCGGAATCCTGAGTGTGTTTGCCCTTACAAGAGCGGTAGCGAGCCTGCTTTTTGCGGTCAGCGCATCAGACCCGACGACCCTAGGTTCGGTAACGTTATTGTTCGGTGGGATATCGTTCCTAGGCCTCCTTGTACCGGCTCGCCGTGCCGCCAAGATTGATTTCCTCACAGTCCTTCGGACAGATTAGAACTGACCGCCGGAAATGAAGGCCTTCGAAATTCGCGACAAGTTCGGGGTGGATGCACTAAAGCTCGTGGAGCGGCCCGACCCCTCCCCCGGACCGGGGCAAGTCCTGCTTAAGATGAAGGCATTCGCAATCAATTATCGCGATCTTCTCGTCGTTGGTGGTGTGGGGCGATGGAAGCCACCTCTCGGGCGGATTCCGCTATCTGACGGCGTGGGCATCGTCGCGGCTACGGGAAGCGGCGTATCTCGGGTGAAGGTCGGAAATCGAGTTGCTCCTATTTTCTATCCTAAAAGGTTGGAAGGGAGAGCTGCAGCTGGGAAGATGGACCACGCCTTGGGCGGTGCGGCCGCCGATGGCGTCCTTGCCGAATATGCGGTCTTTGACGAGGGTGGCCTCGTGAATGTGCCCCCGCATTTGAGCGACGAAGAAGCAGCGACGCTGCCTTGCGCCGGCGTAACTGCGTGGAACTCGCTACTTGCTTTCGGGAATATCACTCCTGGCGATTCCGTCGTGGTGTTGGGGACTGGAGGTGTCTCGATTTTTGCCCTTCAGTTCGCGAGGTTTCGTGGAGCACGGGTCATCTTAACGTCGAGCAGCGATCAAAAGCTCGAGCGCGCAAAGGAAGCTGGTGCGGCTGCTGTCATCAATTACAAGACTGAGCCACGCTGGCCAAACGCCGTAGCACAACTAGCCAATGGTGTCGGTGCGGATTATATTGTGGACACGGTGGGCGAGTTGCACGAAGCCATTGCAGCCGTACGGCTGGGAGGCGCGGTGGCGTTCGTGGGACTGCTCACAGGTATGACCAGTGAAGTCGATCTAGTCACGTTTATGGGCAAGTCTGCCCGTATAGAAGCCATCGACGTCGGCTCGCGAGAGATGTTTGAAGCGATGAACAGAGCTATCGAATTTCATGCGATGCATCCGGTGATAGACCGCGTGTTTGGCTTTACAGAATTGCCCGAAGCCCTCACCTACCTGAGAGAGGGACGCCACTTCGGTAAGGTGTGCCTGCGAGCCTAGTCAAGAACGCCAAAATGAGAGGCCAACGCCTTCGGATAGCTTACGATCGGGCAACTGTCGACCAGCCATTGCAATCTCTGGTCGAGGTCGTCGTACCGGCGTCGACGGAAGAAGAGCTGTTTCAGCCACTTCATAATTCAGTTGCGGTAGGGACGCCAGTTGCCCGGCGCCCCCCGCGCGGATCCGTGCAGGCGCTCATTAGCGCACACGGCTCTTACCGCAGATACTTGGCGTCAAAGCGCACAAGAGGATGTGGATGAA
>Ga0126381_100005392_pt1 | contig 14072 bp, 11 predicted proteins | sample PanSoiMetPlot_28_FD_96465 | JGI IMG/M metagenome (GOLD analysis project Ga0126381, IMG submission 96465) | Tropical forest soil microbial communities from Panama - MetaG Plot_28 | ecosystem: Environmental > Terrestrial > Soil > Tropical forest > Bulk soil | place: Panama | collected 2016-02-17
ACAGGGGCTGGGGGCTGGGGGCTGGGGGATCGTGGTTCGTGAACCGGATCGTAAAGGCAAATCCTGCACTCAACAATCAGTCAGCACTTCAGCAAAGACCCATCACTATTCACTATTCACTATTCACTATTCACTATTCACTATTCACTGTCCCCTATTCACTATCCACTTAATCTCTAATCGCCAATCGCTGCTTGCTCGAAGCTCGCTGCTCGTAGCTAACTGCTCGAAGCTCGTCGCTAATTGCTCGCTGCTCGTTGCTAATTGCTCGTTGCCGGCTGCTCGTTGCTGGCGGGCGCTTCTTGCGGGGCTTCTTCCGGCTTGGGAGTTGCGGCGACGCGAGCGATGAGTTCGTCGGCCAGTCGAAGATAAGCTTCGGCGCCGCGGCATTCCGGAGCGTAGACGATGACCGGCTTGCCGTGGCTTGGGGCCTCGGCGAGGCGGACGTTGCGCGGGATTGCGGTCTGGCACATCAGGTCGCCGAAGAACTGGCGGAGCTCGGCGGCGACGGACTGCGCCAGGTTGGTGCGCTCGTCGAACATGGTCAGGACGACGCCTTCGACGGCGAGCGAGGGGTTGAGCTCGAGGCGAATGCGATCGATGGTGTCGAGCAGCTCGGTGACGCCCTCGAGGGCGAAGTATTCGGCTTGCATCGGGATCAGGACCGTGTCGGCGGCGACCAGGGCGTTGAGGGTGAGCAGGTCGAGGGCTGGCGGGCAGTCGAGGATGATGAACTGGAAGCGCTGGCGAATGGGGTCGAGGGCGTGGCGGAGGCGATACTCGCGGTAGTCGAGCGAGACGAGCTCGATGTTGGCGCCGAGCAGATTCTTATGCGACGGGATCGCCTGGAGCTGGGCGAGCTCGGTGGGCTGGAGCGCCTGCTCGGCGGTGACGTCGCCCATCAGGAGCTTGTAGGTGCTGGGGCGGTCGGGGTCGCGAAGGAAGCCGAGGCCGCTGGAGGCGTTGGATTGCGGATCGCAGTCGATGAGCAGTGTTGGCACGCCGCGCTCGGCGAGCGAGGCGGCGAGGTTGATGGCGGTGGTCGTCTTGCCGACGCCGCCTTTCTGGTTCGTGACTGCGATGACTCGTGCCATGTGCTCGCGTTGGGGTGGAGGTTCGGTGATGCGGCGCTTTTGGGCCGCAGGTCAAGGCTCATGCCAGGGTACCGGAGCCGGCAGCGGGAAATGTTCCACGTGGAACATTTTTGGTCGCGGTGGCGGCTCCCGGCGCAAGGTTCGGTGCGTCGACTGGCCCGACGAGCCATTAAAGCAGCTTAGAACGCCCTGGGCTCGCGGGCAAGAGTCAGATGCGAACCACGGCGATTTTCGGAGGAAAAGCTGTGCAATTCCCCGAAATGCGGCGGAAGATCATGATTCGGCTATGCAAAGCCGAATACGCCGTTGTGGAAGCCTTGAGGAAGATCCGAACCGAGCGAAGAATGCCAGAGCTTCTGGGGCGGAACCTCATCGCAGCGGAGCTGATCTCAGACCTCCACTTCACCGGAGATCGCTCCGCCTGGACGTTCTTGCTCCATCCCATCAGCCAAGGGACTTGCCGCCACTTGCGACCCGGATTCCTGAAATTGTTCCACGTGGAACAATTCTCAATTTCTATACAAGTGGAATTTACGTCTATTTGTTTGTTTAATTCTACATACTAAGTGGTCAATAGATCATGTCCAGTATGACACTTTTCGCTATAAGTGGTAATATTTACTATATAGTACCTAGACGCCCTCAACCTTCATCCACTTGCCGCCTTCTTCATCGGTTTCCTACCTCAACTCTCCGTCCATTCGGCCGATTACTAACCCAGCGCCGGCAGAATCGCCTCTGTGCGCCGCGTCACCAATCATTGTGATCCGAGCCATCGGCTCCCAGCACCCCGCCGATGTCTCATACCCTTTGGAGGTGTCTATGCTCAGCACGGTCACTCTTAAGAAAGCCGCCAGGCTCGCGCACGCCGTCGCCTCCGACGCCGAGTACGACGAAAGGTCCGTCCGCCGCGTCTTGCAGCAACTCGATGAAGAATTCGAGCAGGCGCTCACCGATTCCGAACTCGCTACCGCCGCTCGGCCTGAGCGGCTGGCCAGTTTCGGCCGGATCTGAGCCTTACCAGCCGCGCCGGCCAACGCCTTCTTGTGATGCGGGCAGGCGCCCTGACACGCGCTGCAAACGGCCACTCGGCCTCCGCGCCCACTCGGTTCAACGAATTGCCGGCAGGCGATCGTCGCGGCGCAACCCTCCTCCATCCCGTCTCCATCGCTTTGCGGAGCAGGCACCACACTTCACGCCACACCTTGCCTCTGCCACTCAGCCAAAGCAAGCCGTTACCCTGCCGCGCAAACTACTTCTCATTACAAAGCACACGAGCATCATGACCCGGCCCATGCCCGTTCCCGACGGCGACGCCTCACCACTTCTTTACCAGCAGCGTCCCCAGACATGTATCGCGTGTGAAGTCGCCCTTCCGCAGCAACGTATCTTTCTCCCGCAGAACCAGTGTGAGGTCAGGAGAGTTTTGCGCGTACCCGCACACCTCCGCCCCAATCGCGCGAAACGTTCTCGCTGCCGGATACGGCGGCACATTCAGCTCGCCCAGCGCCCAGTCCTGTACCGGGAGCACCTCGATCATTCCCGGCAGCGTCTTCACATATTGCTGAACGCCGCGCGGAAGCTCGCGCCGGACGCTCTCGCCGATAAAAATATTGGCCTCGGGAACGTTGGCCGAATACAGCGACGCCGAAAGATAAGAGTCCCACCAGCCAAAGAAACTAAGCATCGGCAGCACTCCAAACACAACCAGCGCCACCTTTTGAAACCAGACCGGATTCCGCCACAGCACATCGGCAAACGAGAACTCCGTCTTCCAGAACAACAGGAACAGCAGACAGATCATCGCGAAATTCCACGGCCACACCACGGAATTCCACTTATAGACGAAGGCGCACATCGCCACGATGAACCCATGCATCAGCGCCCCGAAGATCACCGCCTGGTTGCGATACCGGCGCGTCAGCAGGCCCACCGCAATTGCGATCTCCACGCACGCCAGCACCCAGCCGATCGCGCGCAACGCGTGCAAACGCGCGCCCGCCGTTCCCATCAGCGTCGTCAGTCCGATGGCGAAGCGCCAATTCAGCTTCTGCACGCCGCTATAGAAATAGGTAGCGGCCACCATGAGCCGGCAGATATTCAGCGCCTGCTCCTGCCCGGCAATGTCCTCTCGCTTCCACGAGAAGCACGCCAGCGCCAGCAGCATGAATAAATAAAGATAGGCCCAGGGCTGCCATCGCGTCTGGTCCAGCAAGGCGAGAAACACCAGCACAACCGCAAATCCCACGATGTAAGGACGTGGCTTCAGCGCAAATCCGATGAATCCAAGCAAGAGAAACAACGCCGCAAAGCACACATAATCGAGCGGGTAGGAAAGATGCGGCAGCCAGGGCCACACAGGAATCACGGGATAGTAACGGGAGCTGATCCACAACCTGCGCGACAGCAGAAATCCCGCCGCGAATCCCCACACAATAACTGTCTTGGTGTAGACGATCCTGCGATAAGAATCGAGTGCAGGCAGCAGCCCAGCGATGCGGCCCAGAACGCCGGCATCCCGCCGCTTCAGTTGGGTCTCAGCCAACACACGCAACTCACGGCCGTCATGCTTCTCGAAGGTCTACTTGGTACTTCCTAGGTCTTCGGAAAACGACAGTCCTCTGTAGTAGGAGCTGCACTGTCACGCAGGCGAAAACACCCGTCCCGCAGGGACGACTCAGCTTAGCTCCAGAGCCTCCAAGCGCCCTGCCGGAATCCCGATCTATCCTGCCGGCGACAACTCGGAGCTTTCAGCACAGCATATTGAATGTCGCCATCAATGCACGCAGGCGAAAACACCCGTCCCGCAGGGACGACTCAGCTTAGCCCAGGACGAAGTCCTGGGTACCCGGCCTATATTTTGCAGGGCCGTCCCGGCAGGGACGCTCCCCCGCCCAGACACGGAACTCGTTCTCCAAACAAATCTCTGTGTCTCTTTGGTGAATGGTTTTTCCTACGCTCACCGTATCCCCTTCGCCACAAACAACGACGAGTACACTCGCGACACCCCGTACGCATAATGCGCCCCATCCGGCGTGATCATCACCGTATTCGACGCAATCACCGCCGTCTTATCGCTCGGCGAGTAGTGCGTCCACAGCTTCCTCTCTCCCGTAGCGACATTCACCGTGTAAATGTCCGCCTCCGCCCCTTCCGGATGTGTCACAAACACGTTTTCCGAGTCGCCATGCCATTCCACCACGATGTCGCCTTCCAGCAAGCCATGCAGCTCCTTCGGCGCACTGCCATCCAGGGGCTGAATCCACCTCTTTCCCTCCGGGTCGGTCACCACGCAATACTTGCCGTCCGGCGAAACCCCCATCGGAACGTTTGACCGGGGAACGACGTACGTTCCCTCCTTCGTGATCTGCCGCGCGGCCCCGGTCTCCAGGTCCTGAAGGTACGTGGCGGGCGCGCGCCCCTGCGCCGCGGCCGTAATCAGCATCTGTTTCCCATCCGGCATCCACGTCGCCCCCAGATAGTGCAGCCCCGGCGGAGCGTTCACCGTCCGCGCCACGCCCACTCCCGTTGGAATTATGTTCAGGTGCTCTACATTCGCCGGATCCAACCCCGCCACCCACTTGCCATCGAAAGAGAACGCCAGGGCCGCGCCCACCCCGACCTTCACCGGCGGCGAACCATCGGCCTGCTGAATATACAAGTCATAGCTGCTCGACGAGCCCGTCACAAATGCATTGATCAGTACCGCCTTGCCATCGCGTGAAATCGCGTAGACATCCTGGTACGGGAACGACGTGATGTCGCGCGACTGGCCGCTCGCTTTCTCCACAAAAAAATCCTGCCAGCGCAGATCTTCCGAGCTCAGCAGCACCGTTCCGTCCTTGCCCACATCCTGCAAATGAAGCCGCACTGGAGACGCAACCAGGACTCGCTGATGCCCACTGAGATCGACGGCCCGCAACGCCGGCATCTCAGCGGCAACCGCCGTCGTAAACCACACCTCATCTCCCCTGGGCGACCACGCCAGTCCCTGCGCCGTGGCAAACTCTCCCGCCAGTACCTTCCTGTTGCCCTTGAGATCCATCACCTCGATGGATCCGCGATCGTCGCCAAAGATCGGGTGATCGATGAAGGCGATCTTGTCTCCCGCCGGCGAGAGTCGCACATCGCTGATGTATCCGCCGTTTTCGTACAACACCGTGCCGATGGGATATTCCAACCGGCAACGGCTGCCCACCAGGTGGCTGACGGCCAAGGCGGAACCGTCGCCATTCCAGTCCGCATCGAGCACATGTTCCAGCAACTCGCGCGTCGCCCCGCCGCCCAGTGGCACTCGCGCCAGCGTGCCAGAGGGCGTCCATAATGGCTCAAAGCGCGGGTGCAGCTTTACCGCCATCTCGCCTTGCGAAGAGATCGCCAGCACATTGGCATTGATCCCCAGCGGCTGCGCCTCGGTCGTATCCGTACGCGTGGAATACAGTGCCATCGGCTTGCCACCGCTGACCGCGCCGAACACCACCGTCCGTCCGTCCGGCGACAGGCGCGCGTTGCGGATGTACTCCGAGCGGAAGCTGATCTGGGTAAACGAAATGTCGCTTCCTGCCGGATGCCGCATGGAGAGCCAGATCGCAGCCGCCGCATTCACCAGCACCGCGACCACTAGCACGGGAATCAGCAGCTTCGACCACCGCTTCTTCGAATCTTTCTGTGTCCGGCCGGCCGCTTCTTTCAAAGCCGACGCGGGCGCGCTCGCCATCCCGCTGGCGGCGCTTAATGAATCCAGGGCAAACGCCAGATCGCTCGCGGACTGGAAGCGCGCCTCCGGCTTCTTCTCCAGGCAGCGATGCACAATCTTCTGGAGTCCAACCGAGACATGAAGGCCGCTCTCCACCAGTTCCGGCGGCTCCTGTTTCAGAACAGCGTTCATCACCTCGACCGCGGAGTCGCCCTTGAACGCCCGCTGCCCTGCGATCATCTCGTAAAGAATCACGCCCAGGCTGAAGATGTCGGAGCGATGATCCACGATCTCGCCGCGCACCTGTTCCGGCGACATGTACGCCGCCGTCCCCAGCACCGTTCCCGCCGCCGTCTGTAGCGGGCTGGTCTGCGTCGCATTGTCGGCCATCGCCGCCGCCAGCGCCTGCTTCGCCAGTCCGAAGTCCAGGATCTTTACTCGCCCATCGCGCAGAACAAAAACGTTCTCCGGCTTCAGGTCACGATGGATGATTCCCTTCTCATGCGCCGCTGCCAGGCCCTTCGCAATTTGCAGGCCGTAGTCAGTCACCTTACGCTGCGGCAGCGGCCCGTTACTGATCACATCGCGCAGCGACTGCCCGTCGAGAAATTCCGAGACGAGAAAATGAATGCCATCCTGCGCCCCGACGTCGTAAATCGCCATCAGGTTGGGATGATTCAGCGCGCTGAGGATGCGCGCCTCCTGCTGGAAGCGCTCCAGCCGGTCCTGATCGGAAGACAATGCCTGCGGAAGAATTTTGATCGCGACCGTGCGTTGCAGCCGCGTGTCCCTCGCCCGGTACACCTCGCCCATACCACCGGCGCCGATCGACTCCAGGATCTCGTAAGGACCTAATTTTTTGCCGGCGACGAGGGCCATGAGCACGCAATTATAGCCCGGCCCCTTGTCGGTGCCACGTGGAATCGATACAGCGTTTCATAAAAACTGCGTGGCGCTGCCTCAAAACAAAAGGCACGGATTTTATTCCGTGCCTCTGTGTCTCTGTGGTCTAAAAAGATTCTTATCCTTTGGCTGCCTGCGTCTTCAAAACCTCAATCGCCTTATTCAACTGATCATCCGGCTGATTGGCTTTCTCTTTCTGCTCCTGCGCCTGGTCCTCGGCGCTCTCGTCCTCATCCGGGGCGATAAAATCATCGTTATTATCGGCCACCAGAATATTCGGCGTGATCGCCGTATCCTGGAGCGCCTTGCCCGTCGGCGAATAATACTTCGCCACCGACAGAATCAGCCCCGACCCATCCGGCATGTCGATCACCTTCTGGATCGATCCCGAGCCGAACGTCTTGTCGCCCACAATGTCGCCGCGCGCATTCTCCATGATCGCGGCCGCAACAATCTCCGCCGGCCCGGCCGTCCCGCGATTCACCAGCACCACCAGCGGCAGGTTGGTCACAATCGTCTTTTGCGGATCGGCATTGAATGTCTGCTTAGGATATTTCTGCCCCTGCAGATAAGTAATCGTTCCGTGATTCAGGAACAGGTTCGCGGTCGCGACACCCTCATCTTCGTCGCCGTCGCCCGAATTGCGCAGGTCCAGAATGATCTTCTTGGCGCCTTCCTTTTGCAGCGCCTTCAGCTTGTTGGCAATCTCCTGCGAGCGTCCCTTCGGGAAATCATCAACCTTGATGTAGCCGATACCATCCTGCATCACTTTGTCTGTGATCGGCGGGTCGGCAACAATCGCCAGCGTGATCGCCGACTTCACCGGCTGCGCCCGCCGCGGCCGCACCACCGACACATTCACCACAGATCCTGGCGGCCCCGTCAGCCGGCCATCAATCTCCGCCAGCGACATGTCGCGCGTCGACCTGTTCTCGATCGCCTCAATAATGTCGCCGCTCTCGATCTCCGCCTTGTCCGCCGGCCCGCCCGGGATCACCGAGATCACCGCCGCGTACCCGTAGCGCTTGGAGATCGCCGCGCCGATGCTGGCCTTGCCTTCCTTGCGCGCCTTGTAGTCCTTGAACTCGGCCGGATCGAGATAGCTGGAATTGGCATCCAGCGACTCCAGCAGCCCATGCAGCGCGCCGTTGGTTACCGACGAAATGTTCGGCTCCTCGACGTACTCGTCACGAATGCGCGACAGCACCTCGCTGTAAACGCCAAGCTGCCGGTACGAGCCGTCATCGCTGGTGTCAGCCTTTACGCCCAGCTGGCCAACGATGACAAACGATGCAATCAAAAAGGAGAAAGCAAGGACAATAAACTTCGTGATCTTCGACATGTGTGTTCGCTTGGGAGGGATACCGCCCGCAGGATCATCCCTATTCTATCCCACTTCGATGCCCGAACCGCCAGGAATGTTCCGCAAAATCTGGGGACTACACCTCGCTAACATTGGACGTCAGCTGGAGGGCAGTGGTAAGCAGCAAGCGGCGGATGAAAGAGCCATCGAGGTCGAGAGCAGGTCCAAATCGCTCCTTCCGCAAGCGCTCCCTACCTCGCCTGGAGGAGCCTTTCCATGCCCATTTCATGGGAAAGGATTCTCAATCCGTAACTCGCCAAGGGTCTGTTCGTGGCGCAGGTCTTCGCTGTAAAGAATGCCGCAGCCTGCCTCCATGGCAGCTGCAACAATCAATGAGTCGTACCAGGCAAATCGGTATCGCTCGTGCAGCCGCAATGCCTCCGCAATGAGAGCAGGCGACGACTGCACGCTCAGCATCGGCCGAAAAATCGTGCCCAGGTACTGCTCGGCTTCGGCGACCCTCATGACGTGGGCAAAGCCTCGCAGGGCCACATTGAAGAATTCCTGGACGACCTGGTAGCTTACGATTCCCTTGCCGCTGGCGATGCCTTCACGTATGAGCTGGGTGGCAAGCTTCTGCTTTGCCGGCGCATGTTTGTCGAGGGAGTATACAAATATGTTGGTGTCCAGGAAGAACTTACCGTTCATTCATCTCATCCCGGGAAAAGCGCCGGCCTGCATTGACATGCCGCAGCTGTTTCATCAGCGCATCGAATTCCTGCACATCGCCCGCCTGCCGGGTGAAGTGGAGTAACCACTCACGGAAAGCGACGTTCAACGTTTTGTGCTGGGAGCGCGCGACCAGGCGGGCCCGCTCGATCAGCTCGTCGTCCGCGCTTAAGGTAATGTTCTTCATACGAATTTAGTGTACACGAAAATCGTGCCAAAAGGGGCAATTTTTCACTGTGACCGACCTCACACGGGCTTGTTCACCACCCTGTTAGACTCCTCTATTCAGGCTGATCGCCCGAACTGACCAGCGAGAAGCCAAAAGCGACTCACGCAAAGCAATCCCATGCCGCGCACCCTCGACCAATCCCGCACCCTGCAACGCCGCGCCGAGCAACTCATCCCCGGCGGGGTCAACTCGCCCGTCCGCGCCTTCCGCTCCGTGGGAAGCGAGCCGCCCTTCCTCGTCCGCGGCCAGGGCGCGCACGGCTGGGACGCCGACGGCAACTGCTACATCGACTACGTCGGCTCCTGGGGACCGCTCATCCTCGGCCACTCCGACCCCGAAGTGCTCGAGGCCATCATCCAGGCCGCGCGCAACGGCACCAGCTTCGGCGCCTCGACCCCGAGCGAAGCCGACCTCGCCACACTGGTCATCGAAGCCTTTCCCGCGATCGAGAAAGTCCGCTTCGTCAGCTCCGGCACGGAAGCAACCATGTCGGCGATCCGTCTTGCCCGCGCCGCCACCGGCCGCAAGATCATCGTCAAGTTCGAAGGCTGCTACCACGGCCACAGCGACGCGCTGCTGGTGAAGGCCGGTTCAGGCATCGCGACGCTCGGCATCCCCGGCTCCGCCGGCGTTCCCGAAGAGTTCGTCGAGTTCACTCTGGCGCTGCCTTACAACAACGTGCCCGCCGTTGCCGAAGCCTTTGACAAGTTCAAGAACCAGATCGCGTGCGTGATCGTCGAGCCGGTCGTCGGCAACATGGGATGCGTCCCGCCCAAACCCGGCTACCTGCAAGCGCTGCGCATCATCACCGAGCGCGAGGGCGCGCTGCTCATCTTTGACGAAGTCATGACCGGTTTCCGACTGGCATTCGGCGGCGCGTCGGAGCTCTATCAAGTCAAGCCCGACCTGACGACGTTAGGCAAAATCATCGGCGGAGGCCTGCCCGTCGGCGCCTACGGCGGCCCCGCGAAGCTCATGGACATGATCGCCCCGGTCGGGCCGGTCTATCAGGCAGGAACGCTGAGCGGCAATCCGCTGGCGATGGCCGCGGGCATCGCGACCTTGTGCCAGCTGAAGTCAAAGCGCGAATCGTTCTACAAACAGCTCGACGAGAACGCCGCGAACCTCGTCGCCGGCATCACCCAAGCCGCGAAAGAAGCGGGCGTCGCGATGACCGCCAACCGCGTCGGCTCCATGTTCACCTTCTTCTTCACCGACCACTACGTCACCGACTGGCCCAGCGCCGCCACCTGCGACACGGCAAAGTTCGGCCGCTTCCACGGAGCCCTGCTCGACGCCGGCGTCTGGCTCCCACCCTCGCAGTTCGAAGCCGCCTTCCTCAGCATCGCCCACACGCAGGGCGACATCGACGACACCATCGCCGCCGCCAGAGAAGCCCTCGCGCTGGTTTAGGAGTCGGCAGCTCGATCCGGAACATGCCATGCAATGGTTGGGTGGAGCACCGCTTCAGCGGTGCATGTTCCTCCTTAATACGAGACACGGCCTCAGCTGCTGAGGTAAGGGAGTAAAGGATTGACTGGTGTATTGGACTACAAGAGCCGCGAATCAAGCGCCGGTCAGGCGCGGCGTCAGCTCAGCCCAGGACGAAGTCCTGGGTATGCGAACAATATGAAACTCCAGTCCCGGTAGGGACTCCACCCTCACGCCCGCGCCGACTGCTCATCCGCCCCCAGCGGCAGAAAATACTGCGTCCCGCGAATCGGCTCGCTCACCCGCCGCAACAGCGCCTGCAAATCCTCGCTGCGTTCGACAAAATCAATCTCCGAGGTATTCACAATCAGCAAATCTGACGAGGTGTAATGAAAGAAGAAGTGCTCATACGCCTTGATCACCTCCTCCAGATAATCGTCGCTGATCGCCTTCTCCCCCGGCGCGCCCTTCTTCTTCAGCCGCTTCTTCAGCACCTCCGGCGTCGCCTGCAGATAAATCACCAGGTCGGGCGTCGGCACATTCTGCCGAAACAGATCGTAGTAGCGGTTGTAGACCTCAAGCTCCGCATCGCCCAGATTCAGGCAGGCAAACAGCTTGTCCTTCTCGAAGATGTAATCGGCAACGTACGTCTTGTTGGGATTGCGCTTGATGTCGAGCCCACCCAGCTGCTCATAGCGTGCGATCAGGAACGCGAACTGCGCCTGAAACGCCGCCCCCGGCTCGCCCTGGTAAAACGCGCCCAGGAACGCATTGTTCTCCGGCTCGCTGATGCGCTGCGCATGCAGGGTCTCGGCAATCACCCGGCTCAAGGTGCTCTTGCCGACTCGTATCGGCCCTTCGACCGCAATGTATCGGGGTGGTTCGAACAGGTTCGCCATGATCGGGAGCAGCTACCGTCTCGCAGAATATCTCGCCCGCGTCCCCGTGGCAATTAACTGGTTGTGAAACGCTGTGGAAGAAAAGCGGCTTTTAGCTCTTAGCTCTTAGCTCTTAGCTCTTAGAAGCCTGAGTAAGCACTGGCTTCTGACTTCGGCAATGCACTGTGATTATCGAAAATCGAGCGCCGTAGGCGCGGCGAACAGCTTAGCCCAGGACGCAGGCCGCCGCGGCCGGAGTCCTGGGTCGATGGGAAAATAGTCCTCGAGTCCCGTAGGGACGGCACACCGTAGAGCTAGCCTTCAGGCCAGCGCCTAAGCTCCGCTAAGAGCTAACAGCTTAAGAGCCATTCGCTACAATCATCTCGTGCTCGCTCCGCTCCTCGGCTCCATCGGCGTCGCCGGACTCGCCACCTGGGCCGGCTTCCACACCATGTGGCCGACCTCGCAGGTCTACGGCTCAACCTTCATTGGCCTGCCCCGCGGCTCCAGCCAGCTCGCCCTCACCTACGACGACGGCCCCAACGACCCCTACACCTGGCGCATGATGGAAGTCCTCGACCGCCACGGCGTGAAGGCGACCTTCTTCCTGCTCGGCCGCTTCGTCCAGGAGAAGCCCGAGATCGCCCGCGCCCTGGCCGACGCCGGACACGCCCTCGGCATCCACAGCTGGGACCATCCCAACCTCATCTTCTCCTCCGCGCGTGAGGTTTGCCGCCAGCTCCAGCAGACGCACCAGGCGATCCTCGACGCCACCGGCGTCGACCCGAAGATCTTCCGCCCACCGTTCGGCGGGCGCCGCCCCGCATCGCTGCGCATCGCACGCGCCCTTGGATTCCAACCGGTGATGTGGAGCGTCACCTGCTACGACTGGAAGCCGCACTCTGCCGAGAAGATCGCCGGCTACGCCCAGCGCCGCGTCCGCGGTGGCGACGTCATCCTCCTCCACGACGGCGAATACCACCGCATCGGCGTCGACCGCACCCGCAGCATCGAAGCCACCGGCCGCATCCTCTCCCGCTTCCAGCCCAGGTATCAGTTCGTCACCATTCCGCAGATGATGGAAGAGAAGCAATTAGCAATTAGCAATTAGCAATTAGCTTCCGGCATCGCTCTCAATCAACTTTCTTCCTCACCCTGCCGATCTCTTCTTTGAATGGGCCCGGGGCAGCGCCTGACCGCGTGCCGCCGGGAACCGCAAAGAGGCGCAAATGATTTCCCGAATCTCTCTCGTGACCTCGCTACTTCTCGTGACCATGACGCAGCTCTCCTGCCACAATCACTTGGCGCCAGGCACCGCGCAGGCGGCGACCAACCAGCCACGCGTCGTCATCATGTTCACTTCCTGGAACGATCCCAACGAGGGAGGCTTCCGCGTGAATGTCCCCCGGGGCTGGCAGGTCAGCGGTGGTACCACGCGCACCTCCGATCTCGATCCGCACCAGGTCCTGCGCGCCTCCGACCCCGATGGCGCAATCCAGATCCTGCTCGGCGATCCCGGCCTGCTGCCCCGCATCGGCCCCAGCCCAATGCTGGAGTATGGCGGCATCCATGAAGGTCAGACGATCCCCTCCGATGCCGGCGTCCAGCTGCTGGTCGCGAGCTATCAGACGGGCGAGCAATTCGTAGAAAGTTATGTTCAGGACGTCCTGTGCCCACAGGCGCAGATCACCTCCTCGAATACGCTGGAGGAGGCCAGCCGCAATCTCTATGAGCAAGCCCAGGAATACGGCCGCGCCACCGGCGCTGCCGCCGTCGAAGCTTCAGTGGGCGAAGCCAGTTTCAGCTGCGGCACGCAAGCCGGATACGTTCGCGCCTCAACCGTCAGCGGCACTTCGCCCATGGGCGCGCAGGTGTGGTCGGTTCTGGAACTCAGCGGCTTCCTTGTCAACGCTGCCGCCGACGCTCCCATGGCGCACTACATTCTCAACAGCGTAGTTTCCAGCTTGCAGATCGATCCCCAGTGGCAACAGCGCCAGGCGCAAAGGTCCTCTGACGTCACCGGCGCCGTATTTCCCGAGTTCTTTGAGAGCCAATTAGCAAAAAGAGAGTTCTAAGCCTCACTCGGGAGCTTCATGGCTGCGAATTGATTTTATCCGGAAGAGCAGATATAAGATATAACCCATCCTCGGTAGCTATCGAGATTATGTTCCTGAAACGTTGTGAACTGGGAAATGTCCTCACGCTGAGAACGTCCCGGTCGACAAGCGGAATCCAATGTTCCTTCGTAAAGAGAAACACGCGGTGGTTTGTTTCAATTGCTAATCCGGTGTCCAGAGGTGTTGCACTCAGAATTCTTACGCCGGTACCTTTGTATGTGCGATGGAAATAGATCTTTGGTTCGCCGTGACGATGCCCTAACCTCAGCGAGAAAAATTCTCCTCCGAACGTGTGAACAAATATATATCGATCAGAGTTGAAAGAAAACTGCACATCGTTCAAGTTGAAATCAGGCTGGTGCTGGCGAATGATATGTAGCAGAGAACTGAGACCGAACCTCTGGTCCTCGGGGAATCCGATCGCCCGCCAGCGTTCTTCGCCGCCACCTGCCCACTCTTCTTCTCTCGTCCCAAGAATGTTCCATTCTCGATGAGACGGGTAGTTCACCAACGATCTTAGTAGCCACGCACTCTTTAACGACTGCTCCTCAATTTTGCGTAACGGAACCTTTTCATGAGGGTCTTCGGATTCCTTGAGTGCAGCAAACAGACCATCTTCACCACAAGAAACGGTTACAGTATCGAATCTCGCGGTTACTTTTAGTGCTCTCGCATCGTGCCTGCGTTCGAGA
>Ga0126381_100005393_pt1 | contig 14071 bp, 17 predicted proteins | sample PanSoiMetPlot_28_FD_96465 | JGI IMG/M metagenome (GOLD analysis project Ga0126381, IMG submission 96465) | Tropical forest soil microbial communities from Panama - MetaG Plot_28 | ecosystem: Environmental > Terrestrial > Soil > Tropical forest > Bulk soil | place: Panama | collected 2016-02-17
GTCGTGGTGCCCATCGCCTTGCGAAGCTGCGCTTCGATCTTGCGCCTGATCAACTTTTCGTTTGCCGTTCCGGGCAGCGCTTGCGGGAACATGAACTCCGTGCGACGATTTGCGCCGGATCATCGGCTCAGCGCGTGCATATGGTTCGCGGGCGAATCCAGACACGCAAATCCACACACGCAAATCCACACATGCAAATCCACACCTCGGGAGATTTCCCAATGTTCGGCAAGAAGGCTTCGATCGTGGTTTCGTCGGTCGCGTTCCTGCTGATCGGCGCCTGCGGGTCGGATGCTCTCGCGGCATCGGCCCCCCACCGCGGCCATGCGGCGCAGGCAAAGCCTGCGGTGCCCGCTCCGTCCCGGCTCAATCCGCACACCCCCTACGCTTGGCAGTCAAGAGAGCCGACCTACATGGCGATTCAGGATCAATTCGTCCGCGACAGCAGCAGCAGCAATTGACGCAGCTCGGCGCTCGCGCCTGACCTCCCGGCTTTCAGCGGCCGCAACGGCTGCGGAGAGTTTTTTGCAGGACGGGTTGAGCGGCCAAATCGATAGGCTGCGGGGTATTGGTCCCTGCTTTCGCAGGGACGACGTCGGGAATTGTTGAAGCGCCCTGCTCTCTCGCCGCGCCTATGGCGTCGGAGTCAGCACGCGGACGGCGGCGGGGGCGCGGGATTTGTTGCTGAGGCGCTCGATCTCGTCGAAGAGCTCGTCGCGGCGCCCCTTCCAGAGGGCGGCGGCCTCGGCGTTGACCGCATAGGCCTGCGCCTCAGCGAGCGCGCCGAAGAGATAGAGGTCGGGATGCTGGGTCATCAGCCAGTTGGTGGAATTGGCGGCGAGCGAAGGGATCTGCTGGAAATAGACGAGCTCGAGCGGCGTGTTGCCGGGGTCGAGCGGCATGGTCTCGATGTTGTTGCCTTCGATGGTGAAGACGCGCGGCACGTCGGCAGGGTGATCCGGATAGGCGGTCTGCAGCCAGGAGGGCTCCACATAGGCAAGCTCCTGGCGCGGATTGCCGGTGAAGGTGAGGCGCCGCCACATCAGGTAATCGGCGGGCAGCGCTACGACGCCGTTCGACGGCGTGAGCTCCACGGTCGCCTCCTGCTGGCGCACGCGCAGGCGACGGTTGGCGCAGGCCTCGAACAGCTGCACGAACGTGGGGAACAGCGCGGCAATGTCGGAGCGCTGCAGCCAGTTGGCGATGGCGGCGGTGAGGTCGGTGTAGGTGGCGAGCGGCATTTGGGTTCTCCGAACGGAGGACGGACCATGGAGCGCAGAGTGCGGAGATCTACGGCTGGATGACGAACCAGCAACAAGGCGTCGTCCCTGCGCAAGCAGGGACCCATACTCCGTGTCCTCTCGAGAGGCTGCGGCGTATGGGTCCCCGCTCTAAAGGGCGTTTACGCCCGTCTTCGCGGGCTATGCGCGGGGACGACGACCGAAATTGCTTCACCGATGTTTCGTCATCGGTCATCCATCATTTGTCCGTCCGCAGGTCGCGCCATTCCGGGTCGCTGAGCTTCTTCCGGAGGAAGCGGTCCCATTCGTGGGCGGGCATGCCGTAGACCGGCACGCCTTCCTCGAGCATCCATTTGAGCAGGACGCCGTTGGGGATGCTGGCGATGTGGCGGCCCCAGTCGCTTTTCTGGGGCAGCGTGCGAAGCATCTTGTTGCGCTCGATGATCGGCTCGCAGTCCTGATGGTGATGAACGGTGAGGCCGCCGTCCTTCAGGATGAGCGAGGTCGCAACCGTCACGTCACCAGGCCTCGACGCTTTCGAGCGTCAGGGTGAACTGCTCGCCGGCATTGGGGGCGTAGGCGGCGCGCGCCTCGAGGAGCGCGTAGAATGTGGTGCCGGCCGATAGCCGCAGCAGGAATTCGGCGCCGGCCGCAGCGGCGCCGATGTCGGCGCAGCCGTCGGTGAAGGACTTCATCGCCGGCACGTCGATCGCGCCGAGATAGGCGGCGGCCTGGCTCGTGGACCAGGCGCCGCCGTCGCCATTGGCGGCGAGCGGGGTTGCGCCATAGAGATGCACGCGGAAGGTCGCGTTGGCGCTCGAGGTGCCGGACTTGAACAGGCGCACGCGGGTGAGCCGCATCATCCCGGGCAGCGAATTGCCGCCGACCGGAAACGGCATGGGGACGACTGCCGCGGCGGCCGTCGAATTGGCGACGAGCTGCCCCGATGCGTAGGCGGTGGTGTTGGCCGGCCGGATGAAGCCCGCCGACGGATTCCAGATTTGCATGATGGGCCTCGCAATGAGATTGACCGTGGCACGGCCTCACGCCCCCTCTCCCCAATCGAAGTCGGATTTATCCGACTTCGATCAGCTTAAAGGGCGAAGTCGGGCAAGCCCGACTTCGTGCGGGGAGAGGGCCGGGGTGAGGGGGCCTCTCGACAAGCTCAGACTCGCGGAGAGGCCCCCTCACCCGCCCTCGCTTCGCGAGGTCGACCTCTCCCCGCACGCGGGGAGAGGTGAAGGGCGCCGTGCCGTGTTGCTGGTGAAGCCGGCTTACGGCGCGGCTGACGCCTCGCGCACCACCACCGTGTAGTAGCCGGGCACGGAGGCGGCGTTGGCGGCGCCCGCGTCCGACACGAGGGCGATCACGTCGCCTTCGTTGACGATGTTGGCGCCGTTGATGTCGGCTGAGCCGATCGCGGCATTGGCGGAGACGCCCGCGGCGATCTGATAGTCGACGTTGACGCCGTTCGCCTGCATCGGCGTGCCGTTCACCTGCGGGGTGATGTTGGTGACGCTGGTGGTGGGCGTGATGAGCGGCACGTAGTTGATGCGGATCACGCTGCCGCGCGCCGCGGCCGTAAAGGCCGGGCTGTCGGCGACCGCGAGGCTTTTGGCGTAGGCCACATAGACGCGGTCATAGAGCGGGCGCTGGGTCGGATAGGACATGGGCGCCTCCTTCTAGAAATCGGCCGAGGCCGCGATCGTGCCGGCGCCGCCGCCGCCCTGCAGCAGCGTGCCCTGGCCCGAGGTCGCGGTGGTGGTGCCGACCACGCTGATGTAGTTCGCGGTGTGGGTCGATCCCGCGGCAAAGCCCGCAACTGCCGTGGCGGTGCCCGCGATGTTGAACTTGAAGGCGCCGGCCGACACCGTCACGGTCGGAGCCGCGCGCATCTGCACCGGCAGCGGAATGAAGATCAGCTCGGAATTGGTGCCGTTGATCATGCCGGCGCCCACGACCACGCCCGCGGCCGGCTCGTTGATCTGGAAGAAATAGCGCTGCGCCAGCGCCAGCTCCACCTCGATGTCGCGATGCTCGAAGGCCGACGCTGTTGCGCCGATCTCGAGCTGGATGCCGTAGAAGTCGACGGTGTCGGTCGTGTTGTTGGTGCCGGTCGGCGCATAGGAGAAGAGCACGCCCAGCTGGGTCGCGCCCGCCGGCACGGTGCCGGTGAAGCTGTAGCGCGTCGCCGCGGCGGTGATCGCCTGGGTCGTGTTGATCAGATTCGCCTGGCCGGTCCAGGAGCCGGCGATCAGGTTCGCGGCCGACTGATCGGTGCCGGTGCCGGAGACGACCTGCACGGTCAGGGCGGAGTTGGCGGCCGAGAACTGCGCGCCGGCTTTGGCCCAGAACGAGAGCGTCACCTGCTGGCCCTGCGCCTTGATCGAATCGGCGGTCTCGATCACCTGGCCGAGATTGATGACCGCGGTGTCGGTGCCCGCGCCGCGGCCCCAGCGCAGCGACTTGCTGAATCCCACGACGTCGGTCTGGGACTGCTGCGACATGGAGATGGACGAGGAGGCGCCGCCCCTCGCGAACCAGCGGTCGGCCCCGTAGGTCAGCGTATTGGCGACGCCTGAGAACGACGTGCCGCGCTGGAACGGGTTGATGGTGAAATCGCCGCCATCGATCATGTTGCGGAAATTGGCGAGCGGCTGGGCGGCCGCCTGCATGTAGGCGGCAAGCTGGGAGGCCGTGGCCTTCTTGACGCGCTGACTGCCGTCCGCATCGTAGGCGTCCCAGGCGGTGTTGGCGGTGACGGCCGCGATCTGCTGCTCGGCCGAGATGGTGTATTCGGTCATGGGGGTGTCCTTGGTGAGGCTGAGGGATGGAAGAGGACGCGAATAGCGAAATCGCGAATAGCGAATAGGTCAGAGACTCGCCGCGCGCTCCTTCCCTATTCGCTACTCGCTATTCGCTATTCGCGCCGACGGCCGTCAGGCCGTCGTGTTGTCGAACACGCCGCCCGAGGCCTTCTCGTTGCGGGCGACGAGCGCGTATTCGGAGAGGATCTCCTTCCAGTCCGAATCGCCGGTCTTGGCGAGCGGGAAGGAGACGAAGCGGCGGCCGTTGAGATAGGCGACCGCCCACATGTCCATCTGCAGCGCGAGCACGTCGCGGGAGCGCATGAAGCGGTTGGGGGCAAGCCGCAGAGTGCCGAAATCGGACTCGTAGGCGTCGACCGCGGCGGTGATCTTCTTGGTCTTGGCGTCCTCGATCGGAGACGAGCGGCCCGTGAAGGTCGAGAACACCTGCTTGTTGAAGCCGCCCGTCATGATGATGTCGGGCTTGCCGCCGGCGTTCCAGATCGACTGCAGCACGCTCTTGAGGTTCGCCTCGGTGAAGACGCGCGCGGTGCCGTCGGTGCGGAGGCCGGTGCCGTCGGCGGCGGCAGGATCGGCGCCGCCCGCGCCCTTCGACGTATTGCTCTTGATCCAGGAGAGCACGGACGCGCTCTTGCGGGCGGTGGTGTCGCTGCCCGAGGCCTTGGCCTGGTTGGTGCCGACCAGGATAGCCTCCATGTCGCGCTTGAGCTCGAGGCCCTTGAGCATTTCCTGGTAGGCCATCTCGTCGTCGCGCCCGGCATGCTCGACCGCGCGCTGGGTGCCGGTGACGCGCGGGGTCTTGCGCGAGATCTGGCAGACGTTGCCGAGGCGCACCGTCGAGGTGGTCGAATCCGCGACAGCGTCGTCGCCTTCGAGCTGGGCATTGGCGGTGTTGACGGCCGCGAGCGCCTGGGTCTGCCATTCGTGCAAAACGGCGGTCGCCTTCTCCTTCTCGATGCCGCTCATGAACGGCGTCTCGGTCGGATCGATCCGATAGATCACGTCGGACAGATCCTCGCGGTTGCCGATCGCTTCGTAGGTCGCAAACGCATTGGTAGGCAGGGCCATGGGGAGGCTTCCTTTCGGTTGACGGAGGGAGGGTGGAATACGAGGACCTCATCCTGAGGAGCCGTGCCAACGGGTCCGGCCGAAGGCCGGCCCGATGATAAACTCCGCACGGCGTCTCGAAGGATGGCGGCAAGATATGGAGTCGCGGCCATCCTTCGAGACGGCCGCACACAAGTCGGCTATAGCCGACTTGTGCCTTGAAGGGCCGATGTCGGGTAAACCCGACATCGGTGCGGCCTCCTCAGGATGAGGCTGTGCTATTTGGCGCGTCGCCGCTCGACCAGCAGCTTCGCCGCATCCTTGAGCTTGCCGGTCTGGTCGAGGCGCTTGGCGAGGTTTTGCACGAGCGCGTCGTGGGCGGCGCCCTTGGCCTGGCCGACACCGGGGCGCTGCACCGGCGGGACGGGCCTGGCGGTGGCTTCCCGGGCGGCCTTCTGGGCGTCGCGGTAGCGCAGGCCGTCGCGGATGATGAGATGCAGGCGGTGGTCGTGCAGCGAGATGTCCCTGCGGCCGCTCCACATGTCCTTGAGCTCGGGATCGGAGAAGCCGAGCTCGTGCAGCATGCCGAGCGCCGCGTCCTGCAGTCTGGCGCGCGCCGCCGGGTCGGCGATCTCGGGCGCCTTCTCGATGAACATATCGAACTCGCGCTGGACCCGCGCGTCATGGGCGAGCCTGCGTTCCCGCTCCTGGCGCTCGGTCGAGGTCCTGAGCTCGGCTTCGACCGCGGCGATGCGCTTCTGCTGCGCGTCCCACAAGAGGTAGCGCGGCCAGTCCTCGCGGGCGAGCTTCTCGACGTCGGGCGGCGACTTGATATCGGAGAAGTCCTGCGCCTGCTCCTGGTGGAGCGCGGCGATGAGGTTGGGAAGCGCGCTCTCATAATGCGAGCGCGCCTCGACGAGCCCGGCCCGCTCGGCCTCGATCGCGGCGCGCTCGGCCTGTGCCTCGCTCTCGGCCTTGAGCCGCACCGCCTCGCTCTCGCCCTCGCGCTGGCGCAGGAATTCCTGGGTCTGCCGGTCGAGCGCGGCCCAGCGCTCGCGCGCCGCCTGCGACCACGAGCGCGGCGGATCGATCGGGGGCTCGGCGGGCTGGGTCGCGGACTCTTCGGTGCCCTCCGGGTCGCCTGCCGCTTGCGTCTGCGGCACATCCGCGAAAGGGGCCTCCGGCCGCGGCGCTTCGGCAACGCGCGGCGCCTCGCCCCCGCCGGCCTCGCGCTGCTTCACGCGAAAGCCCGCGAGCGTGCGCGCCGCCTCGCGCGGCGACAGCGGCTCGCTGCCCGCGGCAGGAATCTGCACGATGTCGATTGGCGCGGCGTCCGCGGGGGCGGCGTCGGTCTGGGTGTCCATGATGACTCCTGTTTGGTTGGGACTTTGCTTTGCCTCTCAGCATGTCGTCCCCGCGAACGCGGGGACCCATACTCCGCAGCTCATCGAGAGGACACGACGTATGGGTCCCCGCTTGCGCGGGGACGACCGGTGGAGAGGTTGTTCACACAATTCCGAATCGCTTGCGCCTTTGCGCGAGCGCGTCGATCTCGCGCTCTGCGAGGCGGCCGTCGGCGAGGATGCGGGAGAGATGATCCTTCACCTTGCGCAGGACGTTGACGGCCTGCCAGAGCCGCTCGCGCGCGTCGGTGTCGCGGAACTGGGTCGCGCGCCATTCCTCGACATAGCGCGCCTCGAGCGCCGCAAAGGCCTCGCAGAGGAGCTCGTCCTCGATCAGCGCCTGGGCACGGGCGGCGCGGCCAATGGCGGCGGCAAGCTTGCCCTCCTCGCTCATGGCAATGCCCTCGCGAGCCAGCTGAGCAGCCAGGAATTGTCGCGAAGGATCTGCGCCCAGGCGGTGGCAAAGACCGCGACGATGCGCTCCTCCCTGTCCTCGTCGGCGAGCGCATAGGTCGCATAGATGGCGTGGCCCGCCTCGTGCAGCAGCGTGTCGGCGGCCTTGACCGGCGAGGGCATGTCGAGCTGCAGCGCGATCTGGCCCTCGGAGGGCGAGAACTCACCGAAGCATTCCTTGCCGATGGCGCGCTGGGCGCAAAGCTTCTCGATGGCGAAGTCGAACGGCCCGACCTTGAGCGCGCGCGGCAATGCCTCGATTGCCTGCCGGCCGGATTTGAAGCGTGTGCGCATGGTGACTCCTTTTCCTGGCGGACGACGAAGGAGAGACGACAGAGGACGGATGAGGGACGGACAGAGGGCCAGCATTCGCGGTCGTCCCCGCGAAAGCGGGGACCCATACTCCGTGCGCCATCGAGAGGACACGGGGTATGGGTCCCTGCTTGCGCAGGGACGACGGTCCGTGGCGCGGCTGCCTTCACCTCCGTCCACGCCATCCGGCCTCACGCCGCGAGCAGCAGCGCGACGGCGTCGTCCTCGTCGGCGTCCGCAAGGGCGTGGGCCTGCGTGGCGGCGGCGCGCAGCGCGAGCGCGTGGCGCAGCGCATCGGAAGTCTGCGCGGCGCGTTCGTAGGCGGAGCGTGCGTCAGCGAGCGAGCGCAGATGCGCCGCCGCGATGGCGGCCTCCGCCGCCTGCGCGCGTGCCGCAGCGAGCGCGGCGCTGCGAGCCTCGGCCGCCTCCTGCGCGGCTTTCTGCGCGGCGCGCGCCTCTTCCTCGCGCGCGCGTGCGGCGGCCGCCGCCTCGGCGGCAAGCTCGGCGACAAGTCCGCGCCAGCGGCCGCGGGTGAACGTGCCGCCCGAGATCGCGGAGCCCGGAACCCCGAGCGCGATGTCGTAGCTCAGGAAGGCGACATTGCCGGTGAACCGGTAGAAGCCGCCTTCCGCGCTCTTCGCGAATGTCGCAGCCTGCCCGTTCAGGGCAAGCGACCCTCCCGCCGCCGAAAGCTGCGTCCCGAAGGTCGCCGCTTCGCCCGTGAGCGCAAAGCTGCCCGAAGTCGCGCCGAGCACCGTCGCCGGCGCCGACTCCTGGCCGAGCGCGTTCTCGCCAAGGGCGCCGAAGCCCAGCATCAGAGGAACCGATAGATCGTGACGGCTTCGAAGCCTGCCGCCGAGTTGGTGATGGTCACCAGATAGGACGCAACGCCGCCATTGGCGTTGACATTGTTGGTGCCGGCGTAGGAGCCCAGGGTCACGCCCGCGCCGCCAACGAGCGTCATCGCCCCGTTCGACGTATTGGCGACGAACCAGAGCTTCGATACCGGCGTCTCGCAGCCATTCCCCGGGCCGGCAGCTACAATGTTCGCCGCCGTGTCCGTGGTGCCGTTCCAGGTTGCACCGGGGGTCCCCGAGGGAGTGTACAGGCCGCTGACGATCGCTGCGGCGGCGATTGTCGAATTGCCGGTGATCGTCTGGGTCTGCCGGTTGTCGCCGGTCCACCAGCCGGCCTTGGTGACGGCCGCCGCCATGCCCTTGCCGAGCGCAACCACATTGTCGCGGATCGGCAGCGTCGCATACTTGCCGAGCGCCACGCAGTTGTTTCGCCCGGCAGCCGACGACTTGCCGGTCAGCTGGCCGATATAGATGCAATCGGTGTCGTTGACGGCGCCGTAGTTGACCGAGCCGGTTCCGTCGATGTGGTCGCCGCCGGCCACGTCGCCGATCGCGATGCAGTCGGTGTTGCCGCCGCCCCGGAACATGGGGGCATGCCCGATTGCGATGGTGTAGCTGTCGGTCGTCCAGCCGGCGCCGGCGGAACGCCCGACCGCGACGCAATGGGTGTAGGTGACGGGCGTGGCAGGAGCGAACCCGTTGTATCCGGCAGCATCGCCGACACAGGTGTTGAGTCCGGGAGATCCGATCGAGTGCAGCGAGCCGGTGAAGCGCCCGACGAACACATTGCCGTAATCGAGCGACACAAGCGCATTGCCGGACTTGTAGCCAAGGCAGACATTGTGGCCGCCGTTGGTGATCGTGTCGCTTGCGCTATAGCCGCCCGGCTGCGGGCCGAGCTTTCCCCCGGCGCCGACGCCCCACACGAGATTGTAGTAGGGATCCTCATGGGGCAGCACCTGCCCCCGCAGCAACCTGCTGCTGACGCGCGATCCCGGCGAGCTCCAAGCCATCAGAAATCGGCCCCCATCCCGACGACGGTGACGACCTTGTTCGCAGTAACGGCCGAGGTCGTCGACACGAACAGATAGTCGCCGCTCTCAAGCAGGAGATACGGCTGCTGGTCGTTGTCGACCGGCAGGCCGGGAACCATGATCTGGCTCATCAGGTTGGCGGTCGAGGTCGCGCCGTCGGTGCCGGCCGTGATGGCGACCGAGAGCGAGGCGAGGAGCCGCAGCGCACAGGCGGTATGGGCGCCGCTCTGCGAGCCCGACGTGTTGATGGCGGCGCCGCCCGCCGAGGCTGCCAGCTGGAACGTGCCGGCCGACCGGCTCGCGCTCACCACGTAGTAGGTTGTTCCCCCCGTGAGTCCGGTCGGCAGCGAGCCGGTCGTGGACAGGATGACCTGGTCGCCGTTGACCAAGTTCTGCCCGCTCCACGTGAAGACGCCGGGGCTCGCGATCGTCACGGTCACGATTGCGGCGCGCGCATGCGCCAATTGGACCACCCGCGCCGACGAATCGCTCGATGAGGCCATGAGCGAATTGATCTTGCTCCCATTCGCGCCGCCAGCGGCGAGCTGCTGCCAGCTCGAGGCCTCGCTGTTGCCGATCGCGCATTGATAGGCGCGCGGCTGCCTCGCATAGGTCGCCGCGTTGTTCTGGGTGAATGCCATTTACAGCCCTCCGGCGAGTGCATGGCGCACCGCCTCAAGCCCGCTCAAGGTGCGGGCGGACAGATCGCAGTAGACTTGGCTGTTGCCCGACAGGTTGATCGGCGCGTTGCCGTTGGTCGACTTGATGGTGTTGCGGGTGAGCGTCTTGGCCACCGCGTCATACACGCCCCAGGCCGTCTCGGAATTGGCGATTCCATCCGCGATGGCGTACTCGATCTGGTCGCCGGTCGCGAAGGCGGTGGCGAAGCTGCCCCAGGGCGGCACCGCGCCGGTCAGATGGATCGAGGCGCCGGCACCGGTCGTGTCGGAGACTTCGCGCACCTGGTCGGAATATTTGGGCATGGGTCACGCCAGCTGCAGAATGCCGTTCACCTGATCGAGCAGAACCTGGAAGCTGTTGCCGTTGGTCACGTTCACCTCGCTGCCGTAGTCCCACCAGCCGATCAGGTTCTGGTTGGCGGGGGTCGCGTCATAGAGCACCGCATAGCGGAACTGCGCGATCGCGCCGCCCGCGGCGGTGAAGGTCACGTTGCCGCCCACGAGCTTGTAGGTGCCGCCGGACTGGCTCGAGGAGGTGATGGTCACCGCCGTGCCGCCGGCCGCATAACCGTTGCCGGCCGCGATCTCGGCGATATCGGATTTCCTGCTGCTGGCGGCCGAGGGGGCGGCGTCGCTCAGCATGATCTTGAGCGCGTCGGCGCCGAGGTTGAACACGCCATTGGCGAGGTTCGCCACGAACGGCTGAAACTTGTTGAACGATGCCATTGCTTGCTCCGGCTATTGCACGTTCACCGCGCGTCATTGCGAGAAGCCATCAGGGCGTTTACGCCCGTCTTCGACGGGCTATGGCGGCTCGCAATGACGATCGAGAATCACTGCCCCGTCATCGGCGTTTGAACGGTTGGCGCGACCGGCTCGATCCCAACCACGCGCCCCTGCGGGTCGCGCACCACCCGCTTGGGGGCGCTCGCCTGGTGGAGGAGCTGGGTCAGCTGCAGCACCAGCGGCGCGAGGCTTCCGCCGGCGCCCTCCCCGTCCACCCCCTGCCCTGGAACCGCGCTCGTCACTGTCTGGTGCGCATGGCGGAACTGCTGATCGCGGACCGCGAGCTCGTGCTCCATCAGCATTTTCTGGCGATCGAGATCGAACCGCTGCTGAGCGAGCGCGGCATCGGCCTGGAGCTTGGACTGCTGGTGGGAGGCGTCGGTCTGCTGCTTGGCCTGCTGCAGCTGCGCCTGGGCCTGAATGCCCACCAGACTCGGATCGGGCTTCTGCTGCGGCGGAGGCTGGGTCTTGGGATCGGTGAAGAACTGGTCCACGTTCTTCAGGTCGACGAGCTTTACGACCTCGGCGGCCGAGTTGTAGAGATTCTGGGCGCTCACCAGATTGGTGAAGCCGCCGGCGAGCGCATCCTTCTGCAGATTGATCACCGCCATCACATGCGCGAGTCGCTCCGACTTGCCGCCGGTGCCGAGCCCCACATTGATGGTCATGTCGTTGCGCTCTTTCCAGTCGCGCGGATCGACCGTGACCCACTGGTTGCGCAGCCGCACGGTCGCTCCCTGCGATCCGTTCTTGCGGATCGTGGCATGGAGCAGCGAGAACAGATCGCGGATGCCGGTCTCGGCGAAGATGCGCGCGATGAGCTTCATGCGCGCCTGGGCGGCGTTGTAGACCTGCATGGCCGCGGTCGCGGTCTGGTTCTGCAGGGCGTTGGCGTCGAGCCCCTGCCCGACGCGAGAGACGCCGGTGCGCCATTCGCGCGTCGCATCGGCGTATTCCAGCACCGGAAAGATTTCGCCCGCGATCGCCGGCACGGTCTGCCAGTTGATCCCGCCCGGCTGCTTGGTGCGCACGATCCCGCCCGGGCGCGAGACCAGAAGATCATCGAGCGTGGTCTCGGTCGCGTGCGCCTCCGACACTTCGACCCGTGGATTGACCGCGAGATATGCATTGTCGAGGATCGAGCGCAAAAGCGCGGTCTTGATCCGCTGGATGTCCATGACGAGGTCGGCGATCGAGCGGCCGAAGAAGCGGTGGGTCACGATCACCGGCGTCATGGCGGCGAACGGGATCATGTCGACCTGCACGATCTCGGGCTCGCCATCGCGGGTGAGCACCTCGCCCTGATCGCCGCCGGTCGTCACGCGGTAGAGCGCGGGCTTGTTGTTGCCCTCGTAGTCCATCCGCACATAGTGCTCGGTGATCTTGATCTGCCGGTTCGCCTCGTTGATGCCTTCGTCGCCGCCCGCCGCCAGATGCTCGTCGACGGTGTCGCGGGCGAGCTCCTCCGGGTTGGTGAGCATCGCGTAGGTCGGGATCGCCTTGATCTCGTCGCGGTCATAGCCTTGCGCGATCAGATCCTCCTCGCGGCGGATCACCTCGTGGAAGCAATAGCCGCAATCGGCGAGCGAGCGGGCAAACCGGGAAATCCCGAACTCCTCCGGCGGCACGCCCTGCACCCGCGCCTGCGCGACGGTGCGTCGGGTGAGGACGGTGACGTCATGCAGGCGGACGACGGGCGACACAGGACCGGCAGACAGGCTCGGTCGTCGTCCCTGCGCAAGCAGGGACCCATTGCCCGTGTCCTCTCGAGCGTCTGCGGCGTATGGGTCCCCGCTTTCGCGGGGACGACCGCTGTGATCCGGTGCACCATCCCCCGTCCCTGTTTCGTGGTCCGAGCCTCCCCCCGCGAAAGCGGAGGTCTGATTCAGCGGAGGCGCAGCCGGCTGAGCGCCGGGAGGGGTTGGGCCGGCCCCGCCAGGCTGCGCCTCCCCGCTCTCCGCGCCGCCGGGAGGACTGGGCGCGCGCGGGAGCGGATCGAGAGATTCTTGATTCTGAGCGGGAGGCAGACCTCCCGCCTCCAACGAAAGCCCGCCGATCGCAGCCGGGGCGGTGTGCTCGGTGTGCTCGACGATCTCGATATCCGGATTGGCGAGCAGCAGCGCATAGCCGTCGTCCGGAATGTCGTAATAGGTCTCGCGCGCTTCCTCGTCGCGCTCTTCCCACCACACCTTGACGATGCCCACCTTGGACAGGAGCGCATCCTTGATGAAGGAATAGAGGATCAGGAAGCCCGGATTCTGCTGCATGAAGACGTGGTTGACGTAATCGGTCTCCTGCTCGGCCGCCGCCACGTCCTGCGGCCCCACCGGCTCGAATCGCACCACGTCGTCCGAGCCCGCGAAAATCTCCATCAGCGAGGGCATCAGCCCCTCGATCGTATCGGCCACATCGGTCGAGACCGCGCGCGAGCGCCCTTCCTGCGCCGGCATGTCGGCCGCCATGTCGCCGTTGTAGTAGTCGGTCGCCCGCGTGCGCTCGGCCGAAAGCTTGGACGCGCGCACGGCCGCAAGCGCGTCAAGCTTCTCGGCCGTGAGCATCGCCTGAAGCTCGGAGAGCGACTTCCTGGGCATCGGGACGTGGCCTCGGGTTGAATGCGCGGCTGGCGGAGCACCCGCGGCGCATGAAAAAAGCCCGGCGCGGTTTCCCGCCCGGGCTTCGGCATAGAATCAGACTCCGGGCCGACGAAAGCACGCCGGAACGCACGCAACGACACGCAGAGACAGAAACGCCGACCGCAGGAGTCACCCTGGATCGGCGCGCAGTTCGTGAGTTTCAATTTCCCGCGTAGTCCGTTTCTCGAGTCGCGTCAAGCGAAAAGTTACGAGGGGTGAGAGTCATTCCCAGATGGGCTTCCGTTTGACCCGCCTGACTTATCCGCACGGTGCCGGAATCGGAGAGCGAAACCCGCATCCTCGATGTACTTGCCGGCCAGTCCATAGAACTTGCGCGCCTCGTCGTTCAACGGATATTTTCCTACGACCTCGATGACGATCTCCCGCCCGGCTGCCTTCGGAAAGTCCGCATAAATCTGCCCTGTCTCGATGAATGCCAAATAGGTGTTCAACTTTTCCTGAAGAGTCAGCAAGTGGTATCCCTTCTGCTCATCCCAATTCAGATGATCTGAAACCACGAGACAAACTTCGCCGCCGGGCAAACCCCCGGTGATGACAAAATCAACTTTGTTCAAATCCTCAACGCTCATGGACCTATTCCCTTGGCCGCCTAATTTCTACGCGCGTTGGTGGAATTTTCATGCCTCCAAGAAAGCCTGGCTTGCCCTTTCCTACAATCGTTGCCCCCGCCTGCTCTAGCTCCGCAAATCCTAAGGCTTGATTTGGGCGCACTGGAGCCGTCTGTGAGGCCTTGCAATCAATGCATCCAATTTCGCCCGTGCCAGGTTCTCGGGTAA
>Ga0126381_100005394_pt1 | contig 14070 bp, 11 predicted proteins | sample PanSoiMetPlot_28_FD_96465 | JGI IMG/M metagenome (GOLD analysis project Ga0126381, IMG submission 96465) | Tropical forest soil microbial communities from Panama - MetaG Plot_28 | ecosystem: Environmental > Terrestrial > Soil > Tropical forest > Bulk soil | place: Panama | collected 2016-02-17
CACCGCGCCATTCGGCCCCCAGTAATCGATCACATTCGGGTAAATATCTCCGTCCATGAAGACGCTGTTGGTCTGGCCGGCTAGCAAAGCACGCCATTCGGCATAGGCGTGGCGGAGACGAAAGGTGGTCTGTCCTTCATTCTCGCCAGTCCCGAACAGGTCGAATTCGAACTTGAAGGTGATATCGCCGAGATCCTTGTTCACGGGCACGTCGCCGTTGACGCCGAACCTGCTTTGCTTGACCGAAAGCGAGCTCTGGCCGTTGCTGCCGAAGGCATCGGGATTGTTCGCAGTTGGAATTTTGGACGGACGCAAAGTGTCTTCCCAATTAGGATCCACCCTATCCACGTCATAAATATAGTCAGCCTGGGCTGCACCGTAGATATTGAATGTGGGCGGCTGCGCGCTGGCTGACGGAGAAAAGAGGATGACACCCTGCCCGGCAATCGCGCCGGCAATCGTGCACGCGCGCGCAAAGACTCGCCGAGGCATCCGCTTACCCTTCTTGATGCGCGCCGCTTTACGGCCCGTGGGGGTCGCAAAGTGCGCCTTTGAAAGCGCAACCGTTCAGGCAATTGCAATTGTGTATTAATTCGTCAACGGAACAATTGGACTTAGGTCCCATGATGTCGGCCGGACACGCGAATAGGTGCATCCACCGCGTGTGTACAATAATGTCACCCGACGCGCGTTGGTCAGTGAGACGTCAAACCGGCTTCGCGGAAAATGCTTATGGCCCTCGTGACTGCTTCCTGTGAAGGCGGATTGGTCGCCGCCAGGGAATAGCCGATCTTGAGCTTCTCCCACTTGAAGCGGCCCATCTGGTGGAATGGCAGTATCTCTGCGCGTTCCACCACGCCCAGAGATTGCCCAAAGTCGGCAATTCGCTTCATCTCGTCCGGGTCGTCGGTGAGATCTGGCACCAGCACATAACGCAACCACATCGGATGCTTGAGCTCCGACAGCCTCCGGCAGAATTCCATCACCTGACTGTTGTCTGTCACGGCTGTCACGCGCCTGTGCTGGGCCGGCGTGAACGCTTTCATGTCGAGAATGATGAGATCGATATTTGCCAGTTCGCCGTCTGACAGCTTGTTGCCGTAGAACCCGTTGGTTTCGATGGCGGTATGGATGCCGAGTCGCTTTGCCTCCTCGAACAGTCTCGCGGCAAAGCGTGCCTGCATCAAAGGCTCGCCGCCCGACAAGGTGAAGCCTCCGTGCATCGCCTTCAACCCAGTCGCGTATTTGCGCAATTCCGCCGTGGCGCGCGCAAGCGTCACCGGCATTCCGTTGGACAAGGTCCACGTGTCGGGGTTGTGGCAATATTGGCAACGGAACATGCACAGAGTGGTCCAGGCGACCAGACGAATGCCTGGGCCATCGACGGCAGAGCCGGTAGTGAATGAATGAATGAATCCAAGATCTCCGCTGGCAACGGCGGATCGCCTCTCGGCCTCGGAGATTTGCTTGCTGAGACCCGTCCTCAGTTCGAATGGGCTCCCCTCGAGAGAAGGCGCCCTTTCACCAGCGGCACCGGAAGCCATCTCACTCTCCGTGGAAGGTTCGTGAAATCACATCCATCTGCTGCTCGCGCGTCAGGCGAACGAAATTGACGGCATATCCGGATACGCGGATGGTCAGGCTGGGATATTTTTCGGGATGCTCCATTGCGTCCGTCAGCGTCTCCCGGTTCAGCACATTCACGTTCATGTGGTAGCCGGTCGTGCCGAAATAGGCGTCGAGTATCGCCACCATATTGGTGATGCGCTCTTCACGCTCGCGGCCCAATCCGCTGGGAATGATGGTCGTAGTCAGCGAGATGCCGTCGGCTGCATCCCGGTATGGAATCTTAGCCACCGATGCCGCAGAGGCGTGAATGCCATGACTGTCGCGCCCGTGCATCGGATTAGCGCCGGGCGCAAAGGGCTCGCCGCGCCGGCGACCATCCGGCGTGTTCCCTGTAGCTTTGCCATAAACGACGTTGGAGGTGATCGTAAGCACCGACTGGGTGTGGATGGCATTTCGGTATGTGGGATGCTTGCGGAGCTTAGTCATGAAAGTTGAGACCAGCCACGCCGCTAAATGATCGACCCGGTTGTCATTGTTGCCGAAGACCGGAAACTCGCCTTCGGTGGCGTAATCCACGACCAGGCCGGTCGTGTCGCGAACCACTTTGACCTTTGCGTTCATGATCGCCGAAAGGCTGTCCACCACTACGGACATTCCCGCAATTCCGAATGCCATGGTACGCAGCGGGGCATAGTCGTGAAGCGCCATTTCGAGGCGCTCATAGGCGTATTTGTCGTGCATATAGTGAATGACGTTCATCGCGTTGACGTACACGCCGGCAAGCCAATCCATCATCCGCTCGAATTTGGGAAGGATGTCGTCGATGTCCAGATAGTCGCCCCTGACCGGCTCGGATTTCGGCGCGATCTGCTCGCCGCTGACTTCATCCCGGCCGCCATTGATCGCGTACAATAAGCATTTTGCCATATTGGCGCGCGCGCCGAAGAACTGCATTTGCCTCCCAATCCGCATGGGAGAAACACAGCAGGCTATCGCGCCGTCGTCGCCCCAGGCGTTGCGCATGATCCAGTCGTTCTCAAACTGGACTGAGCTTGTGTCGATTGCCACCTTGGCTGCAAAGCGGCGGAACGGCTCGGGAAGCCTCGGCGAATACCAGATGGTGAGGTTGGGCTCGGGCGCTGATCCAAGGTTGTACAGCGTCTGCAGGAAGCGAAAGCTGCTCTTCGTCACCAAGGGCCGGCCATCGTCCGCCATTCCGGCTATCGATTCCGTCACCCAGGTTGGATCACCAGCGAACAGCTCGTCATATTCCGGAGTCCGCAGAAAGCGGACGATCCTGAGCTTCATGACGAAATCGTCAATGATCTCCTGGGCCTCGACCTCGGTCAGCAACCCTGCATGAAGGTCGCGCTCGAAATAGATGTCGAGGAAGCTCGACGTGCGGCCAAGGGACATTGCTGCGCCATTCTGTTCCTTGACCCCGGCCAGATAACCAAAATAAAGCCACTGGACGGCTTCTCTCGCGGTTCGCGCAGGCTGGGAAATGTCGAAACCATACTTGACCGCCATCTCCTTCAGCTCACGCAGGGCACGGATTTGCTCTGCCAGTTCCTCGCGATCGCGGATGATGTCGTCGGTCGACACTTCGATATCAAGCTCCTTCTTTTCCTCGATCTTGCGCGCGATCAACCGGTCCACGCCATAGAGCGCCACACGCCGATAATCCCCGATGATGCGGCCGCGGCCATACGCATCAGGAAGACCGGTCAGGACATGAGAGCTGCGGCAGCGGCGAATCTCGTCGGTGTAGGCGTCAAACACTGCGTCGTTATGTGTCTTGCGATACTTGGTGAAGAATTCCGCGACTGCTGGGTCCGGCGTATAGCCGTATGTCTTCAAGGCGCTGAGAACCAGGCGTATGCCGCCGTTAGGCATGATGGCGCGCTTGAGAGGAGCATCCGTCTGTAGTCCAACGATGATTTCGCGGTCCTTATCGATATATCCCGCATCATGGGCGGTTATCGAACTGGGGATCTGCGACACATCGAGGATACCTTTCTTGCGCTCTTCGGCGCCGAGCGCCTGCAAATTTGACAATATCGCCCGGGTTCGTTCCGTCGGGCCTTGGAGAAAGGTCTCATCCCCGTAAAAGGGCTCCACATTCTGCAGGATGAAATCGCGAACATCGATCTCCTTGGTCCATAAACCGGGACGGAATTGGTACCAGGCTTCAGTCCCGTCATGAGGCTTGGATTTGACTGCCTGCATTGCCATTTGCTTTCTCCTCAGGAATTCGTTGCCGGGCCGTGTTTGCTTGGAGGGTTCAGGCGCGTCCGCGAGGCATCGCCTACCGCGGCAACCGGGCCTGTTTCGCGCAAGAAAAAGGTCAGAATAATTGCCAGCCCCACGCCAAACGCCAGCGGCGTAAATGCGGTCTGATAGTGGATGAGTTCGCGGGGACCTTCGGCGCTCGCGCGGGCGAGTAAGGCGCTGAAGAGTGGTCCCAGGAGCGCCGACAAGGAAAAATTGATGAAATTGATCACCCCGGTTGCGGTGCCGCTGTGCTCCGGCCGGTTTGCCTCTTTGATCACCGTGTAGGGCAACATGGCGGCGCCCGACGCAATTCCCAGGAGCAGGCCCAGGCTATAGGTCGGGAAACTCCCCTGTTTGCCGTACAGAATGAAAGCGAGGCACCCAAGCACAACGGTGGCGCCAACGAAGATCACCGGCTTGCGGCGCCCGATCCGGTCGGACAGCGCTCCCAGCAGCGGACACCCGATGATCCAGCCGAACGGGACCGACGCTGAGCGTAATACCGCGAGCCCATAGGAAACATTGTGCGCTTCCTGCAGAAAGCGCACGCCCCACACCATGTCGAAAATTGTCGTGGGCAGGAACATCAGTCCGGCGATCAGTCCGCACAGAATGGATTGCGGATTGCGGGCAACGATGGAAATGGCCACGACTGATTTCTTCGCCCAGTCGGGTTGCGCCGAAGTCCGCTGCCCGCCGGGCCGCGCGTTCGCAGACATGAAGAAAAACAAGAGCGCCGCAATGGCAAGACCCGCGACGCCCATAGCTAGCCAAAATGTGTCCCAGGGAAGACCGGCGCCGATGGCAGGGCCCACGGCGAACTGGCCTGCGGATCCTCCCGCCATCCCGAACATCTGCGTCGCCCCAATTAATGTCGCAGCCAGCGATGCCGGAAAACTGGTGGTCGCGATGTAGGCGGCTCCGATGAGCGCGAATACGCCTCCTGCTCCCTGGAGAAAACGGCCGATCGAGGCCACCACAGGATCGCCGGTCGCGAACAGGAACGCGCCCAAACCGACAAGAGCCGCACCAATCGGCACCACGACGCGCGGACCCACCTGATCCATCGCGATTCCAGCGACAAGGCTGAACGGGGAATAGCCATAATAGAACAGCCCAACCAGGGAACTGAGCGCGGCTGCGTTGATGCCAAAGCCTTGCTCAAGTTCCGGCATCATCACGGCCGGCGCCGACCGCATGACGTATTGATAAAAATAAAACAGGGACGTTATCAGCCAAGCGATCGCCGCGGCGCTGATCAAACGGCTTTTTCTGTCGCCGGCGGAGCCCAAGGAACGGCTCAGCAAAGCGTGAGGGAGACCGCGAGCCCCCCTTCCGACGTCTCCTTATATTTTGAGTTCATTTCTTTCGCCGTCAAGGCCATCGCGTTCACCGTGGTATCGAAGTCCACGCGCCGGTTGACGGGAATCTCATTTTTGGCGATCAGATATCCGGTCCAAGATTTCACGGCACCGAAGGCGCAGCGTTCGATACACGGAATTTGCACGTATCCGGCAACCGGATCGCAGGTCATACCCAGATGATGCTCCAGCGCCGCCTCTGCCGCGTTCGAAGCAACCTCTGGAGACTCGCCGTAGGCATGCGCGAGAAGCGCGCCTCCCATCGCCGAGGCGACGCCTATTTCCGCCTGGCACCCGCCTTCCGCAGCGGAGAGGGTCGCGTTGTGCTTGCACAGATAACCGATGACCGCCCCTACCAACAATCCTTCGCGGATTCTGTCTTCTGGAAGCTTGGCCCCTTCATCTCCCAGCGAATAAATCACGGCAGGCATGACGCCGGCAGATCCTCCCGTGGGCGCGGTGATCACAAGGTGACCGCGTGCGTTTTCTTCCGATCCGGCGAGCGCGTAGGCGGAAACGAGACCAATTGCCTTGCGCGCCGTACCCTCCTGCTTGGACGCGTTTTCATAAACATCATGAGCCTTGGTTTTCAGTTTAATTGGCCCCGGCAATGTGGATGTGGGCGCCGCCAGCCCGGTCTTCACCGTCGCGCGCATGGCGGCGAGTATCTTGTCGAGATAGGCGTTCACCTCGGCCTCGGACTTGCCGGAGACCGATACCTCATTGGCCATCGCCAGCTGCGCAAGCGACATGTTGTTCTTCTTGGCGTGGGCAAGAAGCTCCTTCATGGTTGCGTAGGGATATTTTGGCGCGCCTTTCTTGGGCGGCGTGTACCCTTTCCACTCGATGAAGCCCCCGCCGACGGAATAATATTCCTGCTCCAAAAGCGGCTTGTCGCCCGCCATCAGCCGGCAGGTCATTGTGTTCGGATGCGGAAAATTCCCTTCCGTCTTGTCAAAGATGACATCCTTAAGGGACACGTCGAATGGCTTGTCTCCCAATTTCACCTGGAAGACCTGGTCCGGCTTATCCCGGAGGCCATCGAGGAAGGCCGGATCGATGGTCGCCGGCTCCTTTCCCAGGATCCCGGCAAGCGACGCACGCTCAGTGCCGTGGCCCTTTCCGGTTGCGCTGAGACTGCCATAGAGATTGACTTTGAACGCTGTTGCTTGATTGCGCTCTGCGGCCGGGAGCTTAGCGCAACGCTGATAAAAATCGTACGTGATGCGCATCGGCCCTATGGTGTGCGATGACGAAGGGCCAGGTCCGACTTTGTAGAATTCTTCGACTGTGGTCATAACGGGGCCCTTCGACGCTTTGACCACGTTCAGACTGGGATCGAGAGTGACAGATGCCTCGGGGGATTTTGCCGCCTCCTGAGCAAATGCAACAATCGGGCGGCCGGTCAACGAAGCTATCGCGGCGGCAAGGGCGCTTCGCATCATGAAGGCCCGCCGGTCGGAGCCGGCAGGCGGTTCGCTAAAATCCAGTTCAGGAACGGCAGTTGTGCGCTTCTGTTGGTCGGTCATGGCGGCACCTCATCGAACGCTCCGGCCGAACCGAAGAGCCAAAGAAGCTCGCTCGCTGGTCGCAACTCACACGGTCCGCCAAGCGTCTCGCCATAGCCTTCGGTGAAGTTAAGGGGCAATTAGACCTTGGTCCAATAATGCGCAGAAGCCCTCATTTCTCTTGATCGTTTCGCATATGCGAGCAAGCCGGCGCGTCAACTCTTGCCTTGCGCATATATGGAGCCGAGGTTCGGTACAAAATAGAATCGGCCCGTGGGCAAACTCCCTCGCCCGCATCGCTGGAAATCAATTTCACTCCGGGCGATTTATCTCTCCTGTTTATAGTTTTTTGTGGCCGTGCTCATGACGCGCGGCATGGGATCGCGTCCAGATTGCATTGGTGTGCTCTACCGTGGCCGTCGGACTTTCTCAGCGCCGGCGAATCGAAGAAGATGACGTGGAATTCGAGTTTTTCAGAGCGTCTGAACGCATGGAAATCGCTGTTCATGATTGGGCCGGGCCTTGCCGCCTATTGGCTGATGGAACGGATGAGCGATTCATCTTCGCGATCTGTGCCATAACGGGCGCACATGCTTTCTGCGCGCCATCCGAGTTGCTGTTGCAAGCCCTGCGGGGGCGGCTTAACATAAAATACAACGCTTGCGGAAAGGCTTTCCTGTGATTGATTCCGAGAAAATTCTCGCCATCATTTCCCGCGAGGCCGCCATTGACCGATCCCGTCTGGTGCCGGACGCCACGTTGGACGAACTAGCGATCGCGTCCCTGGACGTGATCAACATCCTTTTCGCTATTGAGGATGAATGCGAGATTGAACTCCAAGCGGCGGAATTCGAAGGCACGAAGACAGTCCAGCAATTCCTCGACGTGGTATTGGCCAAGGCCAGCTCCGCTCCGGAGGCTGTTTCCCACGCCTCGACTTGACAGGCCGGCCTTTTTGACGGGGATGGGATGACACGTGTTGTGGTTACCGGCATGGGGTGCGTTTCGGCCCTTGGCCGGGGCGTAGCCGCAACGTGGACGGCTCTCAAGGAGGGGCGTTCGGGCCTGGCCTGGACCAAGGTGGAGGGCGCCGATTCCTCGCTGTTCGTCGAGGCACCTATCGGTCAGGTCCGCGAAGAAGACGGCTTCGAGCCGCAGGGCCTTGCGGACGGTAAAAGCTTCAAGACCATGGATCGTTTTTGCCGATTGGCGGTAATCAGCGCCGCCGAGGCACTGGCCGATTCCTCGCTCGCAGATGCAAAATATGATCCCGACGATGTGGCAATAATATACGGCAGCTCGACCGGCGGGCTCACCAGCCTTGAGGAAAGTTATTTTCGTATCTATGGCCAGCGGGTGGGCCGCGTGCATCCTATGACAGTGCCGCGTTTCATGGGAAGTGGCGCCGCTAGCGTGATCTCTCTTACATTCGGATTTACCGGGCCGGCCTGGTGCATTTCCAGCGCCTGCGCATCCAGTTCTCATGCCATCGCCGAAGCCACTTACCTGATCAAAGCCGGACGGGCAAAAGCGGTCCTGACGGGAGGCGCGGAAGCCAGCATCACCTATGGGCACACGCTGGCATGGCAAAGGCTGGGAGCCTTGGCGAAGGATGCCTGCCGGCCTTTCTCCGTCAACCGCTCCGGCATGGCGCTGGCGGAAGGCGCCGCGGCCCTGGTGCTGGAAGACTATGACGCCGCCAAAAAGAGAGGCGCGCCGATCTATGGCGAAATCACCGGCATGGGCTATTCCTCGGATGCCTATCACCTCACCCAGCCCAAGACCGGTGGCGCAGTAAAAGCTATGCAACAAGCGCTCAAGCAAAGTGGCCTTGATTCCGATACGCGGTTTCTGATCAGCACGCATGGCACCGGAACTGAACTTAACGATGTGAGCGAGGCCGCCGCTCTGCGCTCAGTCTTCGCCGACAATTTGGACCAGCAGGTCGCCATTGCCACAAAATCCTCTCATGGACATCTTTTGGGCGGGACCGGCGCTCTGGAATTGGCAGTTGGTATTTTGGCGCTCAAGGCAGGTCTTGCCCCGCCCGTCTGCAATTTCGAGGGGCCCGATCCGGCTTGCCCTTTGCCCCTGGCGGTGGGCGAACCCGTGCCGCTTAAGGACACGGCGCTGATCTCGAACTCATTTGCCTTCGGCGGCTTGAACTCGGTTCTGGTCGTGACACCGGTGTGAGGTTGGTTTTCGGTCAACGGTGGTTTCCGATCTCTTCCACGAAACCGACAGGATCGCGATTTTGCCAAAGGTTATCTCAACCGCCACATCAACATCACCATCCCCTATCGAAGGCCCATTTTCATGGCGTTTGAGGGCCGCCGCCGCTAACGGGGTTTTAGCATTCGCGCGAAGCCGCTAAACTTGCCTCATGGCGGCCGGCGGTTCACACATGTCAGCGGGCCAACCGATCGGTGCTGGCATCATACGATGCGAGCAGCCGCCGCTGCGCGTCTATGGCGCGGCTGCGACATTGGGGGTGCTCGCGCTGGTGATCGGCATCTCCATTCATGATCGGCTGGCGGGGCCAGGTGATTTCCAGATGCGCGCTTGCCTGGAGCCCGTTTATGCCGGCCTGTTCGGCACCGGGCCCGGCGCGATGGATCGGTGCCTCAAATCTCGCGCCAAATTGTTTGGCGCCCGCGATGGCGGATGGCTGCGCTACGTCCGTCATTTGGAAGCCAGTTGCCCCGCAAGCATTGGCATGCAGGGCCAGGCGATTTGCGAATTCCAAGTGAAAGCCGGCGAGGATCATTCCGGCGTCGGCTGGCGCAGCAAACGCTATCAGCAGCCGGACTAATTGCTTCCAGTTTCGACGGGTAGGCCGCGTTTCACCCAATCCTGGAACGAGCCGTCATAGAGTTTCGCGTCCAGGCCCAGGGTCCACGCTGCGAATACCACCGCCGTAGCCTGGATGCCGATATGGCAATAGGCAATCACGTGATCGCCCGGCTTGTAGCCAGCAGACGTGAACATCTGGCGCAATTCCTCGGGGGATTTCAGTTTGCCATCGGGACCGGTGATGGTGGTGAAAGGAATGTTCCTGGCACCGGGAATATGGCCTTTGCCCCCCATGCTCGCCTGCTCGCCGGAAAAGAAGTTGGGCGCGCGGGCGTCGATCAGATCATAGCCGGGACTCTTCAGATGAGCGTGAACGAAATCTCCATTCACGATCGCCGGGTCAAGCGTGAGCGGTTTCAAATGGCCTTGCGCCACTGGTTCGCTGTCGGTCATGACGGCCCGGCCTTCAGCTTTCCATTCCTTCAAGCCGCCATCGAGCAGAAACGAGCGACGGCCAAATCCAGCCGCGTCCAAGGTGAGCAGGATGCGGGTGGCGCGCGGAATGGTCTCGGAATCCGAATAGACCAGGATGCGCGAATTGTCAGAAATTCCAAGCGCCTCTAATTGCTGGCGCAACATTTCCGCTGGCGGTAACTCGGTGGACAGGCCCTGTGGATCGCTCACCGAAATCTGATCCAGATCGGCCAAATGCGCGCCCCGAATGTGACCCGCCTGAAAGCTCGCCGCATTGCCGGCGTGTAGAATGACCAGATCCTTATCGGCCGCGTGCTCAGTCAGCCACGAAGGCGTCACCACAAGGTTGTCGCGCGGATCGGCGGCCCGCACCGGACTCGCAAGCGCGAGGGCGGTGGCAAAGACAAGCGAGGCTCCAAACGCTTTCATTTATCGGGCGACGTGGACGATTCGACCGGCAAATGACGCTTGGACCAGTCCTGGAACGAGCCGTCATAGAGGTGCAAGTCGAGGCCCAACGTTCTCCCTGCGAACATCACCGCGCTGGACTGCCCACCCACCTGACAATAGGCGATCACATGATCGCCCGGCTTGTAGCCGGCAGAGGTGAACATCTGGCGCAACTCCTCCGGCGATTTTAGCTTGCCGTCGCTGTTCATCACGTTGGTATAGGGAAAGCTCCTGGCACCGGGAATGTGGCCGTCGCCATCGAGCTTGGCCACCAGCCCACCATAGAACACAGCGTCGCGGGCGTCGATCAGGTCATAATCGGGCGACTTCAAGTGCGACTGGACGAAATTCGCGTCCACTACAATGGGTTGCATCTTCAAAGGTGAAAGGTGGCCTTCTGTGATTTGCGTGGCGTCGGAAGTGACGGCTCGGCCCTCTTTCCTCCATTCCGCCAGTCCGCCGTCCAAGAGCATGGAGCGGTCGCCGAACCCGGCCGCGTCCAGTGAGAACATCACCCGCGTGCCGCGCTGGAATTCGCCATTCTCGTTGTAGACCACGATACGCGAATTATCGGAAATCCCTAAAGCTTCCATCTTTTGCCGGAGCACATCTGGCGAAGGCACTTCCATCGTGAGGTCGGGCGTATTGACCGACAGCAGATCCTTGACCAAACGCGCGCCGGGAATATGGCCCACATGGTAGCCTTCATCGGTGCCTACATGCAGGATCACCAGATCCTTGTCTGAGGCATGGGAGGCAAGCCAGCCCGGCGTGACCAGAAGATCGTCACGTGGCGTCGCCGCGTGGGCGGTCGTTGCGGTAACCAGAATGGCAGCGAAGAGGAAATCTTTCCAGATCATGACGGCCTTTCACAACGCTCAACGAGCGGCATTGATTACTTGCAATTGGGTGAATTCGTTCAAACTCTCTTCGCCCATCTCGACGCCGAAGCCCGACTCTTTGGCGCCGCCGAAGGGGATGTTCGGGGCGAGTTCGCTGTGCTTGTTGATCCAAACCGTGCCCGCATCCATGCGCTCGGCCATCGCCTGCGCACGCTCGGGATTGGACGACCAGACCGAGGCTCCCAGGCCGTAAGGCGAGGCATTCGCGCGGGCCAAGGCGTCCTCCGGATCGGAATATTTGATCACCGGCAGCACCGGGCCGAATTGTTCCTCATCTACCAGCCTGGCGCCATCTGCGATGTCGCGCACGATGGTGGGACGGATGAAATAGCCTTTCTCCGGCACCGTGCCCGCGGTCAGGACTTTGCCATGCTTGCCTGCGTCGGCAATGATGTCCTTCACCTTCTCAAACTGCATGCGGTTTTGCAGCGGTCCGAATTGGGTGCCTTGCTCCAACCCATCTCCTATCACCGCCTCTTTGGCAAGCAAGAGCAGTTCCTCGCACATCCGGTCATAGATGGATTCGTGGACATAGAGCCGCTTCATGGCGATGCAGACTTGGCCTGAATTGCGGAAGGCCCCGTGGAAAATGCCCGGCGCGGCCTTCTTGGGGTCAGCGTCGTCGAGCACAATACCCGCATCATTGCCGCCCAATTCGAGAGTGAGGCGCTTGATGGTCTCGGCCGCACTGCTCATCACTTTCTTTCCGGTTGCGGACGATCCCGTGAAAGAAATCTTGCGAACATCGGGATGCTTCGTGAGTTCACCGCCCAGATCATTGGCATCCGTGATCACATTGAACACGCCAGGGGGTAACGCGTCCTTGATAAATTCGGCGAAGCGCAAGGTGGCGAGCGGCGTCGTTGGCGCGGGCTTCAAGACCACTGTGTTGCCAGCCAAGAGTGCAGGCGGAACTTTCGATCCCAGGATGATGAGCGGAAAATTCCACGGCACGATCAGCCCCACCACGCCCAGGGGTTTTCTGCGCAACTCCACTTTGCGGGATGAATCATCCTCGATCACTTTTGCGGGAAGATCGAAATTGGAGAAATAATGGAACATAGCGGCAAGGCCGAAGGCCTCCCCGGTCGCGTCAGCCAGCGGCTTGCCTTGCTCCTGGGTCAGGAGCCGGGCCAATTCATTGGCATTGGCCTGAACGATTACCGCGATGGCCTGCAATACCTTTTTGCGTTCCGCCAACGGCGTGGCGCTCCAAGCGGGAAAGGCGGCCTTGGCGGCGGCAACGGCTTTTTCCAGCTGCGCCTTGGAAGCGCGCGGCGCGGCGGCCAGAACCTCTTCGGTTGCCGGATTGACCACATCCATTTGCGCTTCACCGTCTTCCAGACGGCCGTTGATCAGTAGCTTGAACGTTTGCATCGGCGGACCTCCGGCGGAATCTGCTTGTGAAAAAATTCCCCGCCCCGGCGCAATATTTGCACGAATAATGTCTGATAGCGAGGCTGCCCCGCCCTCATCTCCGCATCATCCGCGCCTGCTGGCGCCGGTGGCCGAACAAGAAGAAGGGCAGAGAGCAGAGCTGTGCGGCCACCGCAAATACCACAAGTGCAAAACGGGATTCTTGGTAAAGCAAGCCCACAGCCGCGCTGCCGATTAGCCAGCCTGAACCATAGCCGGCATAGAACAAGCCGAATGCGAAACCCCGTTTCCGGTCCGGCAGGATGCCGGCCACCAATGCTTTGCACAACGTGTCTTGGACCGCATAGCCCACACTCCACAGCGGCATCGCGACCAGGACGGGAACAAGCGACCCCGAAAACACCAATGGAGTGAACAATGCCGAAATAACCACCGCCACGAGCACTATTTTCATGCCGACGCGGTCAAACGCTCGGCCCAAGATCAAATTGACGATTACCCCGAAGCCGGTGGCGAATGCCAGCGTCACTGGCATCCATGTCTTGGAAATAAGTCCCGTGATGATGAGATGATAGGATATCAACTCATAACTCATTAGCCCGGCGGCAAATAATGCGCCGCCCGTCATGTAGAGCCAGAAAGCCGGCGTGAACTCGCGCTCGGGTGCGGGTTTGCCCTCACCGAGATCGGCGGGCACGGGAAAACCGATCCGCGCAGCCGTGAGCGACGCCAAAGCCAGAAGCGATGAGATTAAAAGCATCGCATAGGCCATTTGATAGCTACCCTTGAGGAACAGGACAGCCGCCACGAACAATGGCCCGAGCGTGGCCCCCGTCTCATCAAGCGCGGTGTTGACGCCAAACACCCATCCGGAGCCAAACCTTGCCGTGGTGTAGGAGAGCATTGATTCGATTGTTGGCTTGCGGATGGCGCGGCCGATCCGTTCCGCGAGGATCAGAACGGCAGCAATCTGCCAACTTGTGGCCAGTGCCATGGCCGGCACCGCCAGCAGATTGACCGCATAGCCCACAAATGAGACCGGCCAATATTTGCCCGTCCGGTCGGCAACATGGCCAGCTATGGCGCGAAGGCTGTAACCCAGGAACTCGCCCAAGCCGGCAATGATGCTGATCAGGGCGGCGCTCGCTCCCAGCGTCCCCAGAAAGGGCCCATTGATGCTGCCGCCGCCCTCATAGGTGATGTCGGCAAACAGATTGACCACGCCCAGGGTAAGCACAAAGCGGAAGGCAGTCGAATCCATGGCAGCACTTATTCTTGTTCCTGCGCTTGCCATGTCCCGGCTTTCAGATCTGCGAGGGCGAGCCTAGAGGAATTCCATATCCATTTCGCTGTGCGGCGGCG
>Ga0126381_100005395_pt1 | contig 14070 bp, 5 predicted proteins | sample PanSoiMetPlot_28_FD_96465 | JGI IMG/M metagenome (GOLD analysis project Ga0126381, IMG submission 96465) | Tropical forest soil microbial communities from Panama - MetaG Plot_28 | ecosystem: Environmental > Terrestrial > Soil > Tropical forest > Bulk soil | place: Panama | collected 2016-02-17
TCCTCAGATGATTTTGACGGACGGGCTGTGGCGCCGCCGGTTCGGCGCGAATCCCGGCATCATCGGCCAAACCGCGCGGCTAAACGGAAACGATTTCACAGTGATCGGCGTCCTGCCGCCGGACTTCAAGCTGCTGTTTCCCGATGGCAGTGGCGTCATGGCCGATGTGCAGGTGTTCATCGCGTTTTTGGACGATCTCGAAAAAAGGGACCGCAACACCGGCTTCCTGAGAATGGTCGGCAGGCTGCGAAGCGGGGTGACGGCCGCGCAGGCCCAAAGCGAAGCGGAGTTGATTGCCACGCAGCTTCGCGGCGAGGCTAAAGAATACGCCGAGCAGTCGCTGCACTTGACCGTTGCATCGCTCCAGGACGACGACGTACGGCTGGTGCGCCCTGCGCTGCTTTCGCTATTTGCCGCAGTGGGATTGGTGCTCCTGGTGACTTGCGCGAACCTCGCCAATTTGTTGCTCTCGCGCTCCGGACGCAGAAGACACGAAACCGCGCTTCGCACGGCAATGGGCGCGGAGAGGCAGCGCATTGTGCGCCAGTTCTTGACCGAAAACCTGCTCCTTTCGTGCCTGGGAGGAGCCGCGGCGCTCGGAATTGGCTGGGCCGCATTGAAATGGATTCTCGCTCTGCAGCCCGAAGGGATTTCGCGGCTCATAGCGGTGCGGCTTGACGGCTGGGTCTTAGCCTTCACGCTTGGGCTTTCCATCTTGACAGGAATTCTTTTCGGTTTGGCACCTGCGCTTTCGGTCGCTCGCGTCGACTTGACGGAAGTCTTGAAGGAAAGCGGACAAACCACAGTCACTGCAAGACCGTGGTTCCGACAGCTCCTGATTGTGAGCGAAGTGGCCCTGGGCTGCATCGTTTTGGTCGGCACAGGCCTGATGATTCGAACGCTCGCCAGCGTCCTGCGCGTGGATCCAGGCTTTCGCGCAGAAAATGTTCTGACATTTCAACTGTCGTTCCCTTGGACGCATTACGGCACAGTCGAATCAATAACCAACTTCCTCAAGGACTTGCGGACCAATCTTGCCGCGATGCCCGGCACGGAGTCGGTCAGCGGCATTTCGCACCTGCCGCTGGATGAAGGGAAGGGCAACTGGTACAGCTATTATTGGGCCGACGGGGCGACGGTCGAGCAGCAGAACACGGTGATGGCGGATCATCGCTCAACGCTGCCGGGATATTTCCGCAGCATTGGCGCAACGCTGCTGGCTGGCCGGGACTTTGAGGACACCGACGACGCGGCGCACACCCACGTCGCCATTGTGGACGATGTCGTGGCCGGCCAACTTTGGCCAGGGCAGGAGGCCATCGGCAAAAAACTGAGCGTGGAGGATTCGCCAAAGGGCCCCTTCCAGTTCGAGCGCGAATCCGTGGTCGTGGTTGGCGTGGTGAAGCATCTTCAAGCGCACTCGCTGACAACGAAGGGGCGTGGTCAGATCTACTTGCCGGTGCCACTGGCGCCGCGCCCAGTCTATTCGATCGTTGTTCGAACTTCGGAGCCCGTGCAGACCTTGGCCGCGTATATCCAGCAAGCCGTCAAAAAGCTGGACAAGGAAATGCCGGTTTCTAACTTGCAACCACAGATGGACTACGTCGAAAAGGCTCGCGCGCAGACGCGATTCGTCACTGTCCTCGCCGGGGCGCTCGCCACGCTGGCGCTTTTTCTGGCATGCATTGGCATCTATGGAGTGACTTCGTATTCCGTCGCGGAACGCAAGAGGGAGATTGCGATTCGCATCGCCGTGGGCGCGGATTCGGCTGACGTAGGCAAGATGGTGCTGCGCCAAAACGGCACGCCTGTCTTCATAGGCGTCATTGCAGGCTTGGTGCTGGCGGCAGCCCTTACGCCGCTTCTGTCTGGGATGCTTTTCGGAGTGCGCCCGAGTGACCCCATGACGTATATCTTCATCGCCCTGGTGCTCGCAGCCGTTGGCATCCTTGCCTGCTACGCTCCTGCGCGTCGAGCAACGAAGGTCGATCCCATGACTGCGCTTCGGTGTGAGTGAGGTATCGTCCTTCTCCTGCACAGCAAAGAATCGGAATAGATCAGTGCTAGACTTTCTGAGTGCTTAAGCCAAAAAGTTCGACGAGTTTGCTGATCGTTGTTGGTTTTCTTGCTTCCTTTGCTGTTGTGCTGGCGGGGCGAACTGGGCAAAGCGTCCACCTCCCTTTCGGCCAATGGACCCGCGCCTATGAAACACCAATCCTTTCGCCACGGGGCTCGACCTGGGAATCCACAGGCACGTTCAACCCCGCGGTGGTTTTTCACGATGGCAAATTCGTCATGCTTTACCGCGCGCAAGACGCGACGGGCACTTCGCGCTTGGGCTACGCCGAAAGCAAAGATGGCATTCACTTCGCGCGCCGGCCGGAACCCGTCCTAGCGCCTGAAGCGGATTACGAAATGGACGGCGGCGTCGAAGATCCGCGCCTGCAGAAATTTGGCGACACCTACTACCTCACCTACACCGGCTACAACAAAAAGGACGCGCAGCTTTGCCTCGCGACATCGCGCGATTTGATTCACTGGGAGCGCCAGGGGGTGATTCTTCCAGCCTACGAGGGAAACTGGAACAAAGGCTGGACGAAGTCCGGCGCGATTGTCCCTGAAAAGATCGATGGCAAGTACTGGATGTATTGGCTGGGTACCGCCGCCGACAAGACCGACCAGATGGGGCTTTCTTACTCAACGGATCTTCTTCACTGGACCGAGGCGACAGAAACGCCCGTACTTCCGAAGCGTCCCGGCAAATTTGACTCGCGCGTGGTCGAACCGGGCCCGCCGCCGATTCTCACCTCAAGTGGAATCGTGCTGATCTACAACGGCGCCGACGACAACCTTGTTTACCGAACTGGCGTCGCGGTCTTCGATGCACACGACCCGCGAACAGTTCTTGGTCGCTCCGACGCGCCGATTTTCTCGCCTGAAAAAGAATGGGAAAAAGTAGGCCAAGTTCCCAACGTTGTGTTTGTCGAAGGTATGGTTCGTCAAGACGGCCACTGGCTTTTCTATTACGGCGGCGCGGACAAATACGTCGGCGTCGCCGAAAACGAGTGGACCGCTGACCCAGCTGACTCGCCAGAGCCATGGCCATCGATTTCATCCGACGGCGAGCAGGTAGTCACCTTTCCCAGTGGGGAGCTTACCCTTCACGGAACGCTGTACAAGCCAGACGGACCTGGGCCGTTCCCGGCGATCGTTTACAACCATGGAAGCGCCCCAGGCATGCTCAGCAAAGGCGCTTTCGACGTGTTGGGGCCGGTGTTTGCGAAAAACGGATGGGTTTTCTTCGGCCCCTACCGGAGGGGCCAAGGTCTAAGCGCTTCGGCGGGAAAATACATTGGCGATGAGATCGCCGCAGCGACCAAAGCAGGAGGCATCACTACGGGTGCAGCAACTATGGTCCGTTTGCTGGAGACGGACCACTTGAACGACCAACTCGCCGCCGCAGCGTGGCTGCGAACACAGAAATTCGTCAAGGCCGATCGGATTGCTGTCGCCGGGACTTCGTTTGGCGGCATCGAGGCGGTGCTAGGCGCGGAGCGCGGTTCGTATTGCGCGGCAATCGATTCTGCCGGCGGCGCTCAGAGCTGGGCGCAAGCGCCCGAACTTCAATCGTTGATGAAGCGCAGCGTTCAAAATTCGCGGGTTCCCATCTTTTTCTTTCAGGCTGAGAATGATTATGACCTTTCCCCGAGCCGGGTTCTTTCCGACACCATGAAGAAAGCTGGCAAGGAATTCGAGCTCAAAATCTATCCGCCCTTCGGCAAGGACGCCGGGGACGGGCATGCCTTTGGCTATTTCGGAAGCTCGGTTTGGGCCGGCGATGTGTTTCGATTTCTAAACGAGCACTGCAAGAATAAATAGAAAAGCGAATTCTTCTCCTTGGTGGAACATTCGCCAATTATTGGGTTCTTGCACCAAGGCTTGAAGCGCAGCCGTTACTGCTTGGGCGGCGCTGGATTCACCTGCGTGCCTGAGCCTTCGCGCAGCGTATGAAACGCATCGACGGCCAGATTCTCGAAGCGCTCTACTAGCCCACTCGGCCACCGCACTTGCACCCACTCCATCTTTGTGACCCCGCCGAGTCCAAAATGAACGCGCATGTCGTTATTCGAGTCGTAACTCGAGCCGCTGCGGACTTCATCCACGAGCAAGCGGTTTCCCGCCTTGACGGTGATCTTGGCGCCGATGCCATCCCGGTTGGAGGCAAAAGATGTGGGGGAATTATCGTTGGGCGATTTGTCCTTTACCTTCTTTGATTCCTTTGCATCTTTTACCTCTTTCTTGAACGCTCCGACCGTGCAAAACGCGATCCAATGATTCCCGTTGCGCAAATCGTTCACCAGCAACATCGGCGCCGCGCTCATGTTGCTGATTACCGCAGACATGCGCCCGTCATTCCACAGATCGCCAGCCGCCAAACCGCGCGCAGAACTCGTGGCCGTGATCGCAGGGCCCGCGCTGGCGGAAATATCCGAGAACGTTCCGTTCCCGTTGTTGTGATAAAGAATCTTCGGCTCAAGAAAACTGCTGCCCAGGTGCTGGCTGTCGACTTCGGGGTACACATGGCCGTTCACCTGGAGGATATCCAGCCAGCCGTCGTTGTCCACGTCGAGGAACATCGTGCCCCAGCCGAGATATTGCGTGTTTAGGCCAAAGCCGGCGGGAAATGTCTTGTCATCGAATGTGCCGTCGCCGTTGTTATGCAAAAGCGTGGAAGTATCGTCGGAAAAATTCGTCTTAAAAATATCGAGCCTGCCGTCCCCATCATAATCGCCGACCGTCGAGCCCATGCCGGCCTGCTCTCGGCCATCGTCGTTGAAAGCCGCGCCTGAAATGACGGCGACATCGGTGAAAGTGCCGTCATGATTATTGTGGTAGAGGATGCTGGCAGTGCTGTCGCATGCGACAAAAATGTCCGGCCAGCCGTCGTCGTCGTAATCGAGTGTGGACACGCTGAACGCATAGTGCCCGTTCGTCTGGTCGATTTTCGCCTTTTTCGTCACGTCCTCGAATGTGCCGTTGCCCAAGTTGTGGTACAGCAGGTTTTTCGACCAGGGCAACCCGCGCGGCCCGCACATCACGGGAACTCCCTTCCACATGCAGGAAGTCTTCTCGCCGGGCGCGAAAGCCGTGGCGGAATCGTAGTCCACGTAATTCGCCACCATTAAATCGAGCTTGCCATCGCGGTCGTAATCCACAAACGCGCACCCCGTACTCCAGGCCTTGTTTCCTCGGACTCCGGCTTTTTCGCTAACGTCAGTAAACGTTCCGTTCCCGTTGTTATGGTACAGAACATTTTTTCCGTAGTACGTGACGTAGAGATCCTCGAATCCGTCGTTGTCGTAGTCGCCGACGCAGACTCCCTGGCCCCACCCAGTGTGTGTCAATCCCGCTTTTTCCGTGACGTCGGTGAACGTGCCGTTGTGATTGTTGTGATAGAGGTGGCTCGTCGGCTCTTTGCCCGGGGCAAAACCTTCCAGCTTCGTGCCGTTCACGATGAAAATGTCAGGCCAGCCATCATTGTCGTAATCGAAAATCGCAACTCCGGTGCCGGTGGTTTCAATGATGTATTTTTTTGTGGTCTCTCCCCCAAAAACGACAGGCGCGGTCAGACCTGCTTTTGCGCCAATGTCCGTGAAGTGCACAATTGCCGCGGGGATCTTGCCCTGCGTTTGCGCCAAAACTTGCTGTGCCGATCGGCCGAGTTGGCTCGAGAGCCAGGCGCAAACGCCCAATAGAAGAAGCGACCGGAGAGGAGAGAAATGGTGATTCATCAAGCCTTAAGAATAGTAAGTTGGCGGTCGGCGAGGGTCAACCCGGCACAAAATTCGCAGTCGCGGGGTGCGGCAGAACGGCGTTCCGCAATCATGCTAGGATTTTTGTTTCTGTAACAATGGGCGCCATTCAATTCAAATCGACTTTGGTCTGCCGACACGGGCGTTTGCTTCAATGCTGGCTGCTTCTCGTTTTGTGTTCGTTCGTTACGGTGAGCACATGCAAAGGACAAGCGGCCAACTCCGCTTCCACAGCGGAATCCGCGTCCAAAGCAACTACGATTTATGGGCAAGGCATGGCCGCGCTGCAAAACGGCGACTTGGATGCCGCTCATGCCGCGTTTGAAAAGGTCGTTCGTCTCGCTCCGCAAAGCCCCGAAGGGCACAACTCACTGGGCTGGGTTTTGCTCGCGAAGGACGATGTCGGTTCCGCGATCAAACAATTTCAGAGTGCCCTGAAACTCAAGCCTGATTTTGTGCAGGCGCATGTGAACCTTGCGAACGCGCTCATCCGCGAAGGAGATTTGGCTGGGGCGCTCCGAGAGGCGCAGCAAGCCAAGCAACTGGCTCCCAACGACTCGGAAACGCACCGCACGCTCGGGCGCGTGCTTGACTTTTCCAAGGATTTCGATGGCGCGATCGCCGAATTCCGGCGCGGGATCGAACTGGAACCACAGCGTGCCGAATTGCACGACGATCTTGGAACCGTGCTCGCGCAAAAATCAGACCATCAAAATGCAGAGTCAGAATTCGCCGAAGCGCTTCGACTGCAGCCCGATTTCGCAACGGCTCATTTCCATCTCGGCGTTCTGCAATATCAAGAAAAATCGATGACGCGAGCAGGGGAACATCTCCAAGCTGCGTCGCAACTGGACCCGCATGACCCGGGCGCCCGCTACTACTACGCGCAGATTCTGAAGTCGCAAGACAAAGACGCCGCGGCGATCGGCGAATTGCAAGCATGCGTAAAACTGAACCCGAATTATCCTGACGCGCAAAACAGTTTGGGCTTGCTGCTGCAACGCCAAGGCGAAGCGGAGCAAGCGGCAGCGGCCTTTCGCCAGGCCTTCAAGTTGCAACCAAACAATCCGGATATTCTCAACAACCTGGGGCTATCCTACCTTCAGACGGGCGACGCCAAAGCGGCAATCGCCGAATTTCAGGCCGCCATCCGGTTGCGTCCGGAAGATACCGGGTACATCGGAAATCTCGGAGCCGCGTATCTGCAAGTTGCCGACTTTGATTCCGCGATGGCTAATTTCAAGCAGGCGCTGAAATTATCCCCGCAAGACGCCACGCTGCACTATGACCTTGGGCTCGCGCTGAAATTAAAAGACAAACTGCCCGAGGCCGTTGCAGAGTTCCGCAAAGCTACGGAGTTGGACCCTCAGCAAGCCGACGCGCATTACACGCTTGGGGTAACTCTGTGGCAGCAGGGCGACTTTGACACAGCTGCCGAAGAGCTGACGGCCGCCATTCATGCCAAGCCGGATTACGCGGAGGCGTACTACACACTGGGCACAGTGCTGAAGCAAAAGGGCGATTTGCCGGGGGCGGCAAAAGCTCTGCGTGAAGCGATACGACTGCAGCCCGAGTTCGCTGGCGCGCACACAACGCTGGCCACGGTGCTGCGGCAACTCGGAGACAATGAAGGGGCCGCGACGGAAGCCAAGGCCGGAGCCGAAATCGCAAACCGCAAGACCAACGAGCAGGCGGCGCTCTTCGCCACCAATTCTGGGAAGCGTTTGTTGAACGCAGGCGATATCGACGGCGCAATTTCGCAATTTCGCACCGCCATTGAATCCGTTCCTGGATACGCTCCGGCTCACTATCAGCTTGGATTGGCTCTACAAAGAAAGGGCGACAAGGAAGGCGCAAAGAAGGAATTCAAGACAGCCTCTGAACTCGATCCAAGGTTGAAGCCACCGGCGCCTTGAACCCCGTTTCCGGTTCCAATGAAGTTTTAAGTAGGCTCCTTCCGCAGCGCGACAAGCTCCGATCCGACCGGCACGCCTCGCGTCACTTTCACGTGAATGACCGCCTCAAAGGGCTTCAGTTCGCCCGAATTGGAAACGGATAACCGTAGAAGTAGTTGCTGAAGGCTGTCGGGCTGGCAGACGTACTCGACCGCCGCCTGCGTCCCGATCGTTGTTGTCCCGGCCAGAATCAGTTCCGAGCGCGAAGGATTCAGTCCTTTAACCAGCGCAACAACGGAGTAGTCGTCCGCAAGCGCCTCATCCGACGGCGTAGCCAGAAAAGTTTTTGGCTCGTCCGCCGCGGGGTGAAGATTAACGATTTCCACGTTGCCGGCGCGCGGACCGGAAGCGATTTGCCGAAAAACAAATTCCTTCGTGCTCGGAATCTCGAGGAGGGTAAGGTTTTCAGAAGGCGAGCCAATGAAAATCAGATCATTGTTTTTCGCATCATCCAGGGAGAACAAGCTTCCGCGCTTTACGCGAATGGGCTGGTGCAGTTTCACGAAAACGTTGTCTAATGCGTGCACCGCCAGAACTTCGCCGACTCCGGTGTAATGATCGAGAATGTGAGCTTGTCCGTCTTGCGCAGACCTGTAATACCGCATGCCGCTGTCGGGCCGCCCCACAAAAGCCGCATTGCTGAAAATAACCCATGGCTCCTGGGGCGCGGTGAGAAAGCCCTTCCAGAAAACTCTCAGCACGGTCGGTACATCCTCCGTGTCGAGCCGCGCCTCCGCGGTCCGGCGATTGAGGAACCGGTCCGTAGCAACGGCAACCACAGCGGAGAGGAAAGCGCAGAGGAGGATAACTGCGACCAGCCATCTCGGGGAACTTTGCGCTCCCTCCGACGATGATTCATGGAGCCCGCTTCCGTGATTCCGTCCCGCCACTGCGGGACGTTCGTGAAAGGTAAGCGCATAGGTTCCGCGGGGGAAATCCACCAGGACCGAGTCGTCCGCCCCCTCCGTTGCATAATATTCAGCCAGCTTGCCCCGAAGGCGTCCAGCTTGCACGCGAACGGTGGAATCCAAATGGGGATCAAAATTACTCGGGCGCCCGAAGACCTCCGTCGCAATTTGATATTCCTTGGGCGCGGCTCCCGGATGGTCCAATGCGTGGTCGGCCAAGTAGCGCAGCAACTTGCACAAAGACTCGGAACCATGCAAGGCATGGCTGCTGAGAAGTTTCTCGACTTGTCCCCGATAATGAGCCTTGTCCGTCACTTCCCCTACCGCCCTGGCCCGGACATTGTAACACTACACGAGTAACAACGTTCGTAGCGTATTGAAGCGCCGCGACTTGCGCCGCGTAACCGTATCAGACCTTTAGAGACTATACCCGTTACGCAAAAAACTGATAGAAGCCATCACAATTGTCAGTTCGGCCCAGTTTTGGGTGCACGGGAAAGTGTTTTCTCATTCATCGAGAATGCTCTCCCGGTAGCGATGCAGGCGAATGTTTGTTAGCAGCGTCGAGGAGTTTGGGGGAGATTCACTGCGAACGCACCGGTTCGGCAGGTTGCCGTTTAAACCATTTTCATTTTGAGAACTCTGGAGGTGTATGCCACAGCCGGGGGTGTTGTTTTTTTGTCGTGGGCAAAACCGGTCCATGGAGTGAATCAACAGTTTTGAGGCAGGTCATTGCATACAATCGAGAACAACTCAGGACAATCAAGAGCGTTTAGGAGGGGTGTAATGAGAAGGCGAGTTAGTTTGGGGTTGCTTCTAGTTGGCTGTTTGGTGTTTTTGCTGTGCACCAACACCGCCTCGGGTCAGGCGGTGTACGGCAGCATCGCTGGCACGGTGACCGATCCGCAAGGCAACGCGGTCGCGGGGGCAAAGGTCACAGTAACTTCCATCACCAAGAATACGAGCGCAGAAACAACGAGTAATGATACGGGCCTCTATGAGGTTTTGCACTTGATTCCCGACACCTACAAGGTACGTGTCGAGGCCACAGGCTTCAAAGCTTACGACATCGCTAGCGTTCTTGTGCAAGTCGACACGCAATCTCACGTCGATGCGCAACTCCAGGTGGGTGCCGTAACGCAGTCCGTGGAAGTGACCGGGGAGGTTCCGCAGCTCAAGACCGACCGCGCGGATGTTTCATTGGATTTCAACAGCGATTACGTCGAAAAGCTGCCCTTGGTAAACCGAAACTTCCAGTCGCTCTTGCTCTCCGCGCCGGGTACCCAACAGATTGGTTGGAGCCATGCCGCCACGGAGAATCCGCAGGGGTCGCAACAGACTTTCGTCCAAGGCCAGCACTTCAGCGGCACGGGCTATGAATTGGACGGAACTGACAACCAAGACCCCATCTTGGGTATCATCGTTATCAACCCCAACCTGGACTCGGTGGAAGAAGCGAAGATTACACTGATGGACTATGACGCCGAATTCGGGAAATCCATTGCAGGTCTTGTAGTAGCTTCAACAAAGTCGGGTACCAACGAGTTCCATGGCAGTGCTTTCTGGTTCCGCAACTCGGATGCGACCCAAGCACGCAACCCGTTTAACCAAGCGCCAAACGTGCCGCTGCCGCATTCGAAATGGAATCAATTCGGTGGTTCAGTGGGCGGACCGGTCATAAAAAACAAACTCTTCTTCTTCGCCGATTATCAGGGAACTCGGCAGGCCAACGGCGTCACCAATAACATAACCATTCCGGACGCCAAGGTTCTTAGCACTTGCACGGCGTCGACTGGAAATTGCGATCTAAGCGATTACTTGGGGCATGTTGCCAATGGCAACGGACAGGTCTATGATCCCGCCACAGGGAATGCGAACACCGGGGCCGGACGCACTGCCTTTGCAGGAAATCTGATTCCTGTCAGTCGGCTTTCGCCAGCAGCAGTGGCGATGCTGAAGCTGTTCCCCCAGCCAATTAATGGTAATCTCACCAATAACTTTTTCGGCTCGGGCTCAGGTCCGTTCCATGGAAACTCCTTCGATACGCGCGGCGATTATCAAGCACCTGGGAACCTGCATATCTTTGGCCGGTACACACGTGCGTACTACAGCCTTAACGGGAGTCCCAACTTGGGGATCGGGCTGGGAGGCGTAGGAGGAGGCGTTGGCGGGCTCAGTGGGAGCTCGATTATTCACAATCATAGTCTCGCGGCGGGGTTCGATAAGGCGATCAGTACCACGCTGCTTACCGATTTCCGCTTTGGTTGGTTCAAGTACAATCCGCATTCGATCAAGCCCGACGCAAATGTGGCAGCAGCGCAGGCCTTGGGGTTGAACGGACTAAACCTACCCAGTGATTCGTCTACCGGGGGTCTGCCGGCTTTCAAATGGGACAGCGGCGACAACAAGAATACTCAATTGACCGATTTCGGCGATGGCTTGGATCCTTCACGCTGCAACTGCCCGCTAATTGAAAACGAGCACCAATATCAGTTCGTGAACAACTGGACCAAGATCAGTGGCAATCACAGCATGAAATTTGGCGTCGACGTCCGCTTCGCGCATAATCTGCGCTTCCCGAGCGACGCCAACCGGACGGGGGAACTAAGTTTTAGCCACAAAGCCACTTCGCTCTTTGATCCGGTTTCGGGAAGTAACACGGGCGGATTGGATCTGGCCTCATTCCTGTTGGGTGACGTTACCCACTTCGGGCGTTTCGCCAGCGTGAGCCAAACTGCCGCAGAGAGTCAGAAGCGCCTGTTCCTATATGCCCAGGACCAATTCCGCATGACCAGCAAGTTGACGTTTACCTATGGCATGCGGTGGGAAGACTACTTTCCTGAATCGGTGAACGCCAAGGGTAACGGAGGTTTTGCCAACCTCGATCAGGGTATTATCCGCGTGGGCGGTTTCGGCCCGTACGGACTAAACGGCAATATTCGAAACTACGTCGGAGCTTTCGGGCCACGCATCGGCATTGCATACCAGATGAGGGAGAAAACGGTTGTACGCATTGGCTACGGACGGAGTTTCGACATTGGAGTATTCGGCTCGAATTTTGGCCATGCCGTGACGCAAAATCTCCCCGTTCTCGTTCACGAAGACATCGGCGCGCATGACGTAAATTCCGCGAACATCAATGACAACGTAGCTGTGTACCAGATGAGTTCTGCCGCTGGGCCACCACCAGCCGTGTTCCCAACGCCCCGCGCAGACGGCACGATTCCACTGCGGGGACCGCAAAACAGTGTGGACCCAAGGATTCGTCCCACGGTGCAGCGCGTCGCTGCCATCGATATGTGGAATGCCACGGTTGAGCACCAGTTGACATCCACCATGACGGTGGAAGTGTCTTACGTCGGGAATAAGGGCACGCACGGGTTCGCGGGTGACGGCCCTGCGTATAACGAGAATCCAAGGAGCATCGTCGGTTTTGGTGTTGCGGGTCTGAATCCGGACAGCCGGCGCCCGTACTTCAACCGCTACACCTATCCGGATTGTTCCGTCTCCATGGGAGTGTGCGGCCTAACTAACGTTCCACTGGCGGATCAACTGACTTGCTGCTCGTCGGACATGGGGAACTACTTTGGCATGGATGCTAGCAGCAAGTACAATGCGTTGCAGATCAAAGCCGAGAAGCGCTTCTCGCAAGGACTTCAGTTCGTTTCTCACTACACCTGGTCTATGGCGAGATTCTATGACAGCAACTATTTCGCCATTGACCCGAAGGTTGCTTATGGACCCATGAACGTAAATCGCAACCACGCGTGGGTCACGAACGTCCTCTACGAGTTGCCGTTCGGCAAGGGCAAGAAGTACATGAGCGATGCCAATACGCTGATGGATTACGTCGTCGGCGGGTGGAGAGTTACCAGCATTACGCAGTGGGCCGGGGGTCTCCCTTGGACGCCAAGCTACAAAGACTGCGGCTCGGACCAAGATGTTGGTGTGTGCCGTCCTGATCGGGGTTCTGGCTCGTTTGCTCTCGGTGTGAAAAGAGACTCAGCCGGAAACCTCACATGGTTTACACCGATTCCGGAGTTGGCTACTAACGGAGCGACGGGGGGTGGATTCACCCGCCCGGCGGCTGGCACGCTTGGCAACATCGGCATGGACTCTTTCCGAGGACCGCATCTGTTCACATCCAATCTGTCGCTCGCGAAAAACTTCCGGATCACAGAGCGCTACAAGGCAGAATTCCGCATGGATGCCAACAACATCTTCAACCACCCAGTTATGGGTTTTAACTACACCCAGGGCAATACTTGTATTGACTGTGCTGGCTCCGATGCGGGACGAATCACCAACATCGAAAACAACACGTCGATGCGGCTCCTGACCTTTGGGCTGCGATTCTCTTTCTAACGGGGAGTACGGACGCCCCACCACCCCGACGGGGAGCCCTCACCGGCTCCCCGTTTTTGTTCCTGCGAGCCCTTATTCGAGGCGGGTGAGTTTTCGATATTCTGGTGTCAAGATGAAAGGTGCGATTAGGACAAGCTGGCTGCTCCTGCCGATCCTCGCTATAACCGCCGTGCTTTCTCCAATTGCCTTTTTCGGGGCGCAGCGGCAGCTTGAGCCACAATCTTCTCCACAAATCAACGCTCCTCAAGCGAAGCAACCGGTCTCGCAACCATCGGAGGTCGCCGAGGCGCGCCGGCTGGCGCAGCAGGGGAAATTTGACGATGCGATTGCGCAGCTGGAATCGCTTGCCGCGAAGCAGCCCGATGCAAAGGGACTTGCCCATGAGTTGGGCGTTGTCTACTACAAGAAGGGCGATTATCTGAAAGCCGTCGCTAGCTTCAAGAAAGCTCTTGACGAAAATCCAGGTGACAGCGAAGCCGTCCAATTAACAGGTTTGTCTTATTACCTTGCTGGTCGCCCGGCCGACGCCATCGCGCCGCTCGAAAAAGTGCAAACCTGGTATCCCAGCGCGAATGTGGATGCCTCGTACATTCTTGGCATCTGCTACCTGCAAACCAAGGATTACCTGAACTCGCGCAAAGCGTTCGCGAAGATGTTTGATGTTCCCCCCGACTCAGCCGCCAGCTATCTGTTTGCGGCCCGCATGATGCTGCGCTTCGATTTCGACATGGTGGCGGAGGAATATGCGAAGAAGGCCGTCGAGCTAGATCCCAAACTTCCGCTGGCGCATTCCTTGCTTGGCGAGATTTATCTCTACAAGTCGCGTATTCCGGAAGCTACCGAACAGTTTCAGAAAGAATTAGAGCGGAATCCGGGCGACCCCGCCGTGTACTACAAACTGGCGGACGCTTACTCGCGCGCGCAGAAGTACGAGGAAGCGGAAAAGCTTTTACAGCGCTCGATCTGGCTCGACGCCACGTCCACCGGGCCGTACATCCTGATGGGAAAAGTGCTGGAGAAAAAAGGAGA
>Ga0126381_100005397_pt1 | contig 14066 bp, 12 predicted proteins | sample PanSoiMetPlot_28_FD_96465 | JGI IMG/M metagenome (GOLD analysis project Ga0126381, IMG submission 96465) | Tropical forest soil microbial communities from Panama - MetaG Plot_28 | ecosystem: Environmental > Terrestrial > Soil > Tropical forest > Bulk soil | place: Panama | collected 2016-02-17
ATAAGCGTTCTGAGCGGTTTGTCGGCAAACCGGAACTTTGACGTCATCTTCGCCATAACTTCCGGTTTTCCGGTAATCCGCCCGGAACCCATTTCGATTGGTCGTTCAAATGAGACCGAAGACTGTGTTCTGGGCTTGTCGTCCGGAAATCGGGCAGATGACGTTGGGGTGAACGGGCTTGTTACCGACAGGGTCCAAAATAGTGACTGAGGACAGGTTTCGGATTGCCTCAGTCTGGAGGTAGTATCGCGGGATGATTGCACAGAGAAGCGCAAGATCCATTCCAGCGCGGTGGTCAAGATGTCCAATGGGTGATCGCCAATCAACGGAATTCGTTCACAAACTCAAGCTCGACTGGACAGTTCATTCCTATTGTTCCCGTTGTTATGGAACGGTCGGAGACTCACTTTCACTTGACGAGCTGGACGTGGCGGAGAAAGAGCACAAATGCGACCCCCGGATATTGGAGATGGTTCAGAAGTTCAGAGAAGTTAGCCGCCCTGTTTCTGCCGCCTGACGGCGAAGTTCCTGCATAACTTCCGGTTTGCCGGTCAACCGCCCAGAACCCGAGTATGGCGTCACCGTTTCTCAGGCTCTAATCGCAATGGCTGCCGCTTTCGCTCGCAGAGCAGGAGCAGCTCATCGCTGTATCGCGGATCCAGCCAAGATTACTAGTGGCGTTCAGCTGAGTGCGATTCGAATAGAACGTCAATGGGATTCCGCAGACTCCTCGGAGAATGGGGTCTTTGCAATTCCGGGATGACTGCCCGGACCGTGTAAGCAACGATGCCGACGATCATTCCCAGAATCACAATAGTCAGGATTGCGAAGTAGGCTTCCACTGCTCGCTCGGGGTTGTAGTTCGAAGGCTGTGCACGGGTATTGCGACGCACATCCATGCGGAGCATCGGGGCTCTTCTGGTCATCTGTTCGAGCGGCAACGAATCCGTCGAGTACCTCTGAGTCATTTCACCACCACTGTCGTGCGCATCCAGGGATGGATGCAGCACTGAAAGTGATGTACGCCCTTCGAAAGACCAGCAACTTGGAGCTGGCTGCCTTGAAGGATGCGAGTTCTGGCAACCGCAACGCTCGAAAAACCAGCAGCGCACTCGGGAGCCACGTTTTGTCCGCCATTGAGCGGCGGTACGAACCCCCCTCCGAAATTCGCAACTTCCGTGAAAGTGTGAGGCTCGCCGCCCTGGTTCATCGCGATAATCGGGGTTCCTTCATCCACTGCGAGCGAATCGGGTTCGAAGTCCCACTTCGGGTCGGGCGTCCCATTAGCGGCTTCTGCGAACAATTGAGAAAATGTTGTCGTGTAGCCCAGCCCGGTGTAGCCGAGTGCGACGTTCTTGCAGAAACCGGGCCCCACATTGCCAGGTAGATTGAAGGTTGCAGGATCGCATTCGTCCAACGCCACGACCTGTGCGGGGGTTGAGTGGTGGTCGGTTTCTTCCATTAATCCGGCGATCAGAAGACAGCCAGCGGCTAGAGCGACCTTCGCTATCAATGCGTTCGTCATGGTTCTCCTCTCCTTAGTTGATCAGCCTGAAAATCCACGTCATGCTTCTGCTGTTGTTGGATCAATGGTTTTGGCCACGGCAGAGATTCGATTCGCGGGAAATCCACCGAGGGCTGCGTGCTCTCTGATCAAGGCATCGCTGGAGGCCCGGTAAATGCAGTAGATTTTGTCTCCGGTTACGTAACTTTCGATCCACTGAATGTCGGAGCCCAGCCTAGACAACACTCTGCAAGAGAGCTGCGAAATCTCTCGAAGCTCATTGCACGTCAGATTTCCTGCGCCAGGAATATCCCGCTCAATCACGTACTTTGGCATCGACAACTCCTTTCTCAGTTCCGCTTTGCCTGGACTCGCACAACCGCGGCGATAATTCCATGGTGATTCCCTGAGGTCAATGGAGAAGATCTGTATTGCGTCTGTATCGACCTGTAGCTGTAAGCTGCTGCTTGAAAAGAGATTGTTGGCCCGTCGCGCGAATCGGGATAGAATATGTCCCACTCGGCTGAGGAGTTTCGATGGCTATCAACGGTATTGGTATCCCAGAAAGCTCGATCCGATTCCTGGACTGTGAGCTAAATGTCGCGGCGTTTGAGCTTCGCCGCGGGCGCCGGACCATCAAACTCGAGCGCATTCCGTTGCAGGTCCTGCTGATGCTGATTCAGGAGCATGCCAAAGTTGTCACCCGCGAGGCGATTGCCAACCAGATCTGGGGCAAGGGCGTCTTTGTGGATGTGGACAACGGTATCAACACTGCGATCCGCAAAATTCGGCAGGTCCTCAATGACGATCCCAAAAGCCCCCGATTTGTGGAGACGATCGCCGGTATCGGGTACCGATTCATTGCGGCCCTAGAGCCGGAAGGGCCGGTTCTTGTGGCAGAACCAGCACATCATGGGGTCGTGTCACCGGTTGATTTGGATCAAATCGAAGCCTCCCGCGTCCGAGTGTGCGATCCAGAACTGCCGCGTGATGGCAGATGGGCGACAGAGCGTCTGTCTTCCAAGCGTTTCGACATCCCGAAACCCCGGACATCGTTGGTCGGACGCGAGCAGGAGGTTGTGTACGCGGCGAAGCTCCTACTTGATCCACATGTCCGTCTCCTCAGCTTTATCGGTCCGGGCGGTTCGGGCAAAAGCCGAATGGCCATTGCCGTAGCACAGGGAACGGTGGGAGCGTTCAAAGGCGGTGTTCAGTTTATTGGCTTGGGTGCAATCACGAACCCGGAGCTTGTGGGAGACGCAATCGTTAAGGCGCTGAACCTGCTGAACGTCGCGAATCGCAGCATACCGCAGCTCATCTGCGATCAGTTACAGGCAGGGGGCCCGCTTCTACTCGTGCTCGATAATTTCGAGCAAGTGCTCGCAGCCGCACAAACCGTGTCGGAAATTCTGGCACAATGCCCGTTCGTAAAGGCGGTGGTCACAACCAGGGCTTCCCTGAAGATCTATGGTGAACAGGAATTCCCGGTTTCTCCTTTGACGACAAGTGCTGCCGTGCAACTGTTTGAGCAGCGCGCCATGGCAGTGCGACCCAATTTCGCAATCACACCGGAAAACCGAGCCGCGATCGAGGTCATTTGCAATCGCCTGGACGGTCTCCCTTTGGCAATTGAGCTTGCAGCAGCGCGCACGAAAGCATTGTCGCCAGCCGCCATCCTCGACCGCTTGCAAAGCCGGCTCGAACTCCTCACTGGAGGTGCGTCCGATCTTCCCGAAAGACAGAAAACACTCCGCAGAACGATCGATTGGAGCTACAACCTCTTGAGCGAAGAGGAGCAGAGGCTCTTCTGGCGATTTTCGGCCTTCGTTGGCGGAGCCACGATTGAGGCAGCTGAGGCCGTTTGCAACACTCGCCTGGACCTGGGAATGAATGTCTTCGACGGGCTTACCTCCCTGCTCGACAAAAACCTCATACAGCGAGTCGATCAAAACGAGTCTGAACCAAGGTTCACCATGCTCGAGACAATCCGTGAATACGCGCTTGAGCGCTTGACCCTGAGTCGTGAAAGACCCTCGACGCGACGTAGTCACGCAGCATATTGCATGGTTCTTGCAGAAGAAGGGAACCCTGAGCTCGACCCGCTTGCACGGACCGAGTGGCTGGCGAGATGCGACGCTGAGACTGACAATTTTCGTACCGCACTAGACTGGCTGCTCGAGAATCATGAACTCGAATGGGCTATCCGCCTCTCAATGGCACTCTTCCGCTTCTGGGACATGCGTGAGCACTTTATCGAGGGACGCACGCATCTTGAGAACTTGCTTCAACGCATCGAGAACGGCTACGTAAAAGAACGTGGAAGAATCTGTACTTTTCTTGGCTCACTGGCGACGTCGCAAGGCGACTACGAGTCTGCCGGCGCATTTTTAAAGCAAAGCCTCGCCCTTTACGGTGAACTCGACGACCAATGGGGAATCGCAGTTTCGTGGAACGCGCTCGCAATAACGGCGCGCGATCGTGGGAACTTCGAGGAAGCGGAAAGCTACTTTGAAACGAGCCTTTCGTATTGGCGTAAGTTGCCCGACCCTATCTCGACGGCACGGTGTTTGCACAATCTGGCGAACGCTGCCAAAATGCGAAGCGATTTTCCCCGTGCAACAATGGCGCTGGCCGAAGCGACCTCGATATTCCGGGAACTGGGCGATACCAGTGGCGCGGCGTGGTCTATTAATCAGTCGGGTGACCTTGAATTGGAGCAAGATCGCATCGAGTCTGCACATAATCTGTATCGTGAAGCGCTTGACATCTTTCGCAAGACTGACGATCGCTGGGGTTGCGCACGGTCGCTTGCCGACCTGGGCTACATACATTGCATACGAGGCGAATTTGCCGCCGCTCGCGAGGCATATCGCGAAGCCACGGAACTCTTCGTTGAACTTGGACACCGGCGCGGAATCGCTCGAGCGCTCGAAGGCCGAGCTTGTGTCGCAGCGGCAAACGGAAACGCTATTCGAGCCCTCATATTGGAAGCAGCCGCAGATCGTCTCCGCAATCAGATCGGCGCCCCCCTCCCAGGCGCGGATCGCGCCAGGTTGACTGAGAGACTATGCTCTGCACGGAAGATTCTAGATAGCACAGAAGGAAGAGTGGCCTGGCAGAGGGGTTCTGAAATGTCACTCGAGAGCGCGATCCTGTTTGCGCTGGAAGAACCTGATCCTATTGCTTGAAAGCCAAAGGATCGATTAGTCTGCGAACCGCAGATACCCGGTCTGCACGGATGCCGCTTTTCCGAGCGTGCTCCCGGATCGTTTCTTCGTCCGGCGCCAAGTAGACGCAATATACTTTATCCTCAGTAACGTAGCTGTGAAGCCACTGAATATGGGGGCCCATCTGTCTTACGGTAGCGAGGGACTGAAGAGAGACCTCCCGGATCTGATCTTCCGTTAGTGATCCAGCACCCGCAATTTCACGCTCGATAATGAATTGTGGCATGGCTGTGAATTGTAGCATCGCGCACCTTCTGAGCCATAGGTCGGATTGTGCCGAACAAATACGTTCCTCACGACAATCCCGGCGAGCCAACGAAGACTTAGCGGTACAGCCCGAATACAGACACAATACAGATCTCCTCCATTGACCCCAGGGAATCGCCATGGAAACATTGGCGCATGGTTAACCCCGAGATCCATTGAACTCCCTGCTGAGGTGAAGGCAATGCTTAAACGGACTCTCCTCGCACTAACGCTGCTGTGTTTGCTCACCGGCACCCTCTTGGCGGCGGACGATCCCTTTGTCGGAAGGTGGAAGCTCAATCGCGCTAAGAGCAATCTCGCTGGAGAGCAAATGAAGATTGAAGATCTCGGCGGCAACAAGTTCAAGATCACAACTGGCAACGTGGCGAACACGATTACTGCCGACGGGACAGATCAACCTGATCAATTCGGGTCTACCACGTCCATCGCCGCTGAGGGTTCGGAAGCATGGAAAATGGTTATCAAAAGAAACGGTAAAGTCGTCCAATCGATGAGCTTTACCCTTTCTCCTAATGGCACGACCCAGACGGTCAAGGGAACAAACACCAGGCCTGACGGATCAACCTCCGATTTCGAGGTCGAACTCAAACGAGTCAGCAGCGGTTCCGGGTGGACCGGCACTTGGGAAGAGGTCAAAGAGAAGGAGACTTCTTCCCGCGAGTTGGATATCGAAACCTACGAGGGTGGGGGCCTTACGTTCAAATCGCCCCATTATCGTTATGTGGTAAGCATGAAATTCGACGGCAAAGATTACGATGTGGTCGACCCGGACGAGTCGCCAGGCGGCGCGTTCTCCGGGAAGCGTGTTAGTGAGCATACTCTGGAACTCACGTACAAAATAAAGAGCCAGGTCATGGAGAACCGCACATACCAGGTCTCTCCTGACAAAAAGACGCTAACCGTTACGACGCATGAGTCGGGGCAGCCACACGAGCAGGTGATGGTATACGACAAGTTGTAAATTGGAGGAAAGAAACCCCCCGAACGCTAAAACTCGGCCGGCGGAGGCAAAAGCCGGCACAGGCGTTCGGTCAGGTACCGACGGAGGAAAACTGGTTCCTGTAGTTGACCCACCCCGCAAACCGATCTAGCCGCCGTAGCTTGGTTTGCCGGTCACCCAGAATGCCCGGGTAATTCCGTATCGAGTTCGGCAGTAAAGTGGCGCTCTCTAATCGAACGCAAGCCAGCGTACCACTGCGCTCGTCGGAGTCTCGATGGTCGTCTGCGTTAAATTATCCCCAGTCCACGGGATATAGATTTCCGAGGGTATGGCGGTGCTCAGGTCATAGAATTGGCTCGGCGTGGAGGCAACGCAATTGCGGACCTCCCATTCGTAGAAGTCGAGAAGCTTTATCGTTTCGGCGTGGACATCCAAACCCAAAAATCGTAACTTCTCTCTCATGACCGGCTCCTCCGCTTGTGGCTCTGGACTGCGTTTCAAAACAATCTCAGCCTAACCCACGACTAATTCAGCGGGCCGGTCACTACATAATGACTACGCAGGAACTTTGACGAATCTTCGCCTTCGGGCGTGGTTACGCGGGAAGGTTCGGATTGAGTCCTCTTTTATTAAGCGAGTCGAACCGAAAAGAGCGAAGGCACGGTGCACGGGGCACATCTTGTGTGTCACATCTTGACAATCAAGATGAAGTGCTACTACTCTGCTCTGATGACTGATAAGAACACCGACGTTATTCAGGGCACTCTCGACCTCCTGATTCTGAAGACGCTAAGCCTCGAACCAATTCACGGTTTCGGCATCGCTCGACGCGTCGAGCAGGTCTCACGAGGCGTATTCAAGGTCAACCCGGGGTCTCTTCTTACCGCTCTTCAGCGTTTGGAACGCGCCGGTTGGCTCAATTCCGAGTGGCGGAACACAGAGAACTCGCGTCGCGCAAAGTTTTACTCGCTCACTCGCGCAGGCAGGAAACAGTTGGAGATCGAAGAGGCCGACTGGAATCGACGGGCCTCTGCTGTTGCGCACCTTCTTGAGCAGGAGGCTTAGTCATGTCACTGTGGCGCCAGGTCACTCGCGGCCTTCGTGGGCTGCTACGGCGAAGCGAGCGAGACAGAGAAATCGATGACGAGGTGCAGCATTACTTCGAAGAAATGACCGCTGCTTATCGGGCACAGGGTCTCTCCGACGAAGATGCTCGTCGGGTAGCCCGCCACGAGTGCGGAAACTTGCACACCGCGAAAGAGCATGTACGCACCTATGGATGGGAGAACACAGTCAGAACGTTTGTCGCCGATCTTCGCTTCGCTTCACGTCAATTGCGCCGCAATCCGAGCTTCACCGCAATCAGTGTTGTCACCCTTGGCCTCGGCATCGGCGCCAGTACAGCAATCTTCAGTGCCATCGATCCGATCCTTTTCAAGCCTCTGCCCTATCCTCATCCCGGCCGCATTCTCATGCTCTGGAACACCTGGCAGGGTGGTCGATCTGAAATTGCCTTTGGCACCTACCTCGAGCTCTCGCAACGCAGCCACTCCTTTGAATCCACGGCTATTTTTGGGCCCTGGCAACCGACCGTAACGGGCCGTGATGAACCACAGCGTCTCGAAGGTCAAAGCGTCAGCGCCAGATTCTTCAAGGTGCTCGGCGTGGCTCCCTTGCTCGGCCGGGATTTCAGCACTTCCGATGAGGGACCGCACGCATCAAAAGTCGCCATTCTCAGCGACGCGCTTTGGCGACAGCTTTTTCATGCGGATCCCGCAGCTATCGGCCAGGCGCTAAAGCTCGACGGAGACAATTACACCGTGATCGGCGTCATGCCGCGCGACTTTGATGATGTCCTTTCGCCCTCCGCCGAACTCTGGACGCCCGACGAATATGATTCCAGCCAGATCACCCGAGAATTTAATAGCTGGGAGTGGGGTAACCATCTTCGAATGGTGGGTCGCCTCAAACCGGGAGTTTCGCGCGCCGAGGCTGCCCAGGAACTGGCCGGAATCGCTCGGACCCCTTGGTCCCAATTTCCCCGGCCTCGCTGGGCTTCACTGAAGCTGGGTCTCATCGTGGATTCGTTGCAAGATGATATCGCACACACTGTCAAACCAGCGCTGCTCGCTGTGTTTGGGGCGGTGATCATTGTGTTGGCCATCGCATGTGTCAATGTCATCAATTTGCTGTTGGCGCGCAGCGCTCAACGTGCAGGCGAATTCGCGATTCGCGGCGCGCTGGGCGCATCGAAGCGGCGGATCATGCGCCAGCTCGTGACAGAGAGCATGCTCCTCACATTCCTCGGCGGCGCGCTCGGAGTCGCGACTGCTGTCGCCGGCGTACGCGTGATCGTTGCACTCAGTCCGACCAAATTGCCGCGCCTCAACGCCATCTCCTTTGATCCGGCCGCGTTTCTCTTCGCGTTTGTGCTCATATCGATCATCGGCCTTGTCGCAGGCGTTATGCCTGCGCATCACATTGTCCGCAATGGCTTGCTATTCCGACTACAGAGCGCTTCGCGTCGCATCGCTAGTACTCACCTCTGGACGAGGCGCTTTCTCGTTGTTGCGGAGATTGCCATGGCTTTTGTTCTGCTGGTCAGCGCGGGCTTACTCGTGCGTAGCATGCAAAGGCTGGTCGCTGTTGATCCGGGATTCAGTCCGTCGTATCTGCTCACCCTGGAGGTGGTCACCTCAGGCCATCAGTTTGACGACATTGCAGCGAATCCTGGCGGTGCAGACCGTCGCCGGCGCTTCTTCGAGCAAGCGCTTGACGCCGTTCGGCGCGTACCAGGCGTCGACCGCGCAGCCTTCACAAGCCTGCTGCCCCTCAGCGACGATCCGCCTGTGGCTGGTATATACGGGGCGCAATTCGAAGATCAGGATTCCGACAGCGGATACAACGTCTTTCGTTACGCGGTCAGCCCCGCATATTGCTCCACCATGGGGATTCCTCTCGTCAGCGGTCGGTTTTTGGGTGAACAGGATTCTGAGGGTGCGCCGCCGGCAGCGCTGATCAGCGAGTCTCTTGCCCGGCATCATTTCGGAAACCGAAACCCAATTGGCAGCCGCCTCCATGTAGGCCCAAGAAATCGCCCGTGGTTTACGGTTGTCGGCGTCGTCGGCGATGTCAAACAGACTTCTCTTTCCATCGACGACGAAGATGCCGTCTATCTTTCCACGCGGCAGACTTGGTTTGCAGATGACACACTTTCATTCGTAATTCGTGCACGCGGAAATGCCGCGGCCCTTGTTCCTGCGGTCAAATCCGCCATCTGGTCCGCGGACAAGGAGCAGCCCATCTTGCGCGTCATCACCATGGATCGCCTGATGGCAATCACCGAAGCACACAAGCGATTCATCCTAATTCTTTTTGAAACATTCGGAATTGTCTCATTGCTGCTTGCCGCCGTCGGCCTGTACGGTGTTTTGTCCGGAAGCGTCGCGGAGCGGATCCACGAGATCGGCGTCCGAATGGCGCTGGGAGCCACGCGGGGTAACGTTCTTGTTCTGGCGCTTCGAGATGGACTGCGGCTGACTGCGTTCGGCATGGCAATCGGGCTGTGCGGAGCTTTAGCCGCCGGCCGAGCAATCGCTTCATTGCTCTTTGGAACCTCGGTACTTGACCCGGGCTCCTGGTTCGGCGCGTTGGCGCTGCTAGCAGTCGTAGCCGCCTTAGCTTGCTGGGTTCCCGCATGGCGCGGTGCAAATGTGGATCCCGCCAGCGCCCTGCGATCCGAGTGATTCTGTTTGAAACACGTATCGAAGTCGAATTGCTAGCGCCATCTAGCCTCGAATGCGCGGTATGGGGCAATTGTAGGTGCGTAACTCCTGAGTTGTCGGCAAACCGAAACTTTGACGGATGTTCGCCGCTGGCGGGCGTAACTTCAGTTTGCCGGTAATACGCCCGCAATGAAGAGCTGATTCGCGGTGTATGGTGACGGATGGTTCTCGCTTAGCTCCTCTGGGCACGGCTGTGAGTTTGCCGGAAACGCGGCCAATCAGCGGCGACTCATCACGGCGAGGACCAGGTCGCCCAGTTGACGCGAAGAGAACTGGTTGCCATCGATGTTTGCAGCCAGAATGCCATCGCGATCGATGATCACGGTGTGCAATGTGTGGGTGAGCAAACCCTCGGAACTCCAGAAATTCATGCCGAACAGGCCCGCGACGTCGTGAACCTGCTCGATGCTACCGGTGAGGAAGTGCCAACTGTCTGCATTAGCGCCAAAACTGGCTGCGTAGCGTGCCAGATTTGCACCCTGGTCGTACTCCGGATCGATGGCGATTGTCATCAGAACGAGGTCTCGGCCGGCGTGCTCGCGGAAGCGGCTCTGGATCTGCGAGAGATTCCGCGAGAGCCGCAGGCAGTAGTTCGGGTTGGGACATCGCGAATAACCAAATGTCAGGGCGATGATCTTGCCGCGAAATTGCGAGAGGCTGACCAGTCTGCCCGCCTGGTCAGTCAGTGAGAAGTCGGGAACGGGTTGGCCAATCTGCACGACCTTGGATGCGGTCGCCGGATCGACAGCGACGCTGAGCGCCGTCAACGCCCCGGCCCCTACTGGTTCGGGCTCGAAGTTGGCGATCGCTTGAATGTTCTGCGCGTACGGCGTCTTGCCACCTTCCACGATAGTGAATCGGACGATGGCGCCGGGCCTCAGATTGGACAGGCTCTTTGTGTCGCGTACGGTGAAGCGCATCTCCATCGCATCCATGTAACCCGGAATGGGGTCGCAGGAGGCGAGAAAACGATGATGTGCCGGATCGACCTGCAGCACGAGCCCTCTGGCCGCATGATCCTCGGCAGCAGCACAAGAAATGCCGAAAAGGAACAGCGCGATGAGGGAGCCGACTTGTTTCATTGTTTTAAATGAGCTGGACTCTGGGATTTGGCTGCTTCATGAGTCATGATGACAGGTTTGCGATCAAGTTTCGTAATACTTTCCTGGAACTCCTTGACCTCAATGAACAGGTTTTTTTCGACGTGCGCAAAGTGCTGGTGGGTGCCCGTCGCCGGCCACAAAACATCCAGGCTGACGATCTTCGCATCCGGTCCAAGGCCGATGTGCTGCTCCAACGGGTTGCCGCCGAACGAACTTGTCTCTCCAACCGTGCGCCAGATGGAACGCTCAGGTTCTCCATGATTCCGGACTGTCACTTGGATTCTTGCGCCGATCGCAGAGCGATTGGATTTAACCCCAACAATCCGCACATTGATCCAGTCGTTGCTGTTGCCGGGGTTCTGAAACACGCGCATCGTGTGCTTCTCGGCAGGTATCGCGCCGCCGAGATTGATAACGATATCCTCTTGCCCATTACGCCGCAGGTCAGCGAACGCCGTTCCGTGCCCCTTGTGCAACTCGCCCGTGCGGGAGGATGCTGTGATGTCGACGAATTTTCTGCCGGCGTCATTACGAAGCAAGACATGCGGCATAATCGACCCCAATGACGGATTACCCATGCCGAGATAGACATCGAGAAAGCCATCGTTGTCTATATCGCCGAAGTTGGTCCCCATGGGCATCAATATGCGATCAAGTCCCACCTTCGCAGTCACGTCTTCAAATGTGCCGTTGTGAAGATTGCGATACAGCTTCATCGATTCGGACTTTGCGGGCAGCTTCAGATAGCTCCGAATCTCATCGTCCACTGACCACGGATAATCCGTGACCAGAAGGTCGGGCCATCCGTCGTTGTCATAGTCGAAGAACCACGATGAAAAGCTGAACAGTGGCTCGCGGACTCCGGCCTGCCGGCCCACCTCGGAGAAAGTTTTGTCGCCGTTGTTGTGATAGAGGAAATTCGCGCCGTCGTAGTTGGACACGAAGAAATCGACAAAGCTGTCGTTGTCGTAATCGCCTGCGGTGACAGCCTTGCTGAATGCGGTGCGATCAATCCTGGCCGCGTGGGAGATGTCCTCGAAGGTACCATCGCCTTGATTGTGAAAAAGCTGAGCAGGAGAGTTTTCATTGGCGACGAAAAGATCTAGATAGCCGTCATTGTCGATGTCGGCCCAGACCGCTGACTGCGTTGCTGTGACACTCTGCCCAAGCCCGCTCTGATCAGTGACATCGGTGAATGTGCCGTTGCAGTTGTTGCGCAGGAGGCTCTTTCGCATGCCGAATTCCCATCCGCCACGCAGGACGAGCAGGTCAGTACAACCGTCGTTGTTGTAGTCTCCCGCGATGATGTTCAGCCCACCCAACTGATCGGCGAGCCCGGCCTGTTCCGTCCGGTCAGCAAATGTGCCGTCGCCGTTGTTGTGGAAGTAGTGCAGGGGCTGGCACACATCCTGGCTGCTGACGACAACATCGAGCAGGCCATTGTTTTCGAAGTCATCTACAACTACACCGCCTGCTCCAACGAAAGCATTGAGGCCGCTTGCTGGAGCAACGTTGCGAAAGCGCCCGATGCTGTCGTTCGATTGAAATGCTGAAAGCGGAATCCGCTGTGCCGCCGGTACGTCGTCCGGATACTTGCCTAGCGTTGCATACGCGATATTTAGAAGCCACCGGGCTTGGTAGTCGTCCGGCTTCGCTTGGAGATACTTACCCAAGAATTCAATCGCATGCAGAGAACCTTCCTGCTTCTCGAAGTGCGGTCGTGCAGGCTGCGGCGGAAAGATATCCACTTCGCCATTATTCCGGAATACTCCGTTGTCTATTTGCGCGAGCTGAAGCCACGCCGCCCCAAGGGTCTCTTCGAGAATCGGCACACCATCTGGGAGGCTGGATTGTGCAATGGAGAGCGCCGCCTCAAACTGAGCGATGGCCAATCGCATCTCGCCGGTGTAGGTGTGGAGTTGCCCGAGAGCAACGTGCATTCGAAGCAGATCGATAGGCGATTTGTTACTCCCAGGCTCGGTCGCTGAGGCCAGTTGAGTCTGGAGGCCATCCACGCCGGAAGCATAGGTTTCCTTGCGAATCTCACAGATCTGGTGAAGGTCGCGGTTCCATCCTTCAGGCTTCTGCGCGATCCGGAAAAGCGTGTCTGCTTCAGACATGCCGGAGAGGTCGAGGCCGGTGAGGACGCTGCCGATCTGATGAATTGATTCGGCCAGCCTCTGGTCCACGGCCAGCCACGAGGGCGCGGACTGGAATACCGTGAGAACTGCAAAGCCTGCAGAGGTATGTACCACCGCAGAAAGCTGTCCTGGCTCGATGCCCTTCACCGCATCGCGCAGTTCGGGCCGCAATTCAGCTGGTTGCATCTGTCCCAGGTAGCCGCCTTCCTCCGCGCTGGGGTCGATGGAATTCTCCTTCGCCAAAACTGTGAAGTCCCAGCCGGTCAGAAGCTTCCTTCTGATCTCGTCCGTTTTCTGTTCCGAGCGAGTGACGATGATGCCGAGGTGCAACGCGGGTGAGACGGGCTCTTGAGCACTCATAGGGTAAGCACAGAATGAGGCGAAAATAAGCGCAAAAATAAGTCTATGGGCCAGGAAATCGCGCAACAAACCTGTGGGGGTGCAACTAGGTCCGACAATTGCTCGAATGATCATTGCTGGTTATCGCAGTTTACAGTGGATGCGCTGTCATTCATATCGAGAACAGCAAGAGTGAGGTACAATCCAGGCGCGGACATCCAGCAGATAATCATCGGGTTCCCAGGTTCCTTCGCCAGGAACAGATGCTTCTAAGTCAGCAACCCCTTGACCCGTCCCTCCAGTGCTGCCTGCGTCTGCTTTGCGGGAATCAGTCTTTCCAACCACCCCAGATCTGCATCCACCGTTACGTCATTATCCGTCACATCGACGAACCCTTTAATGGGCGTGCTGACGATCCCGACCTTCGCGTCGAAAGAAAAATCCATTCTGTTTCCGGTCCACTTCCTCGACTCATTCACGATCTGTATCGGAACTGTTCCGAAGCCTTTAAATAGATCGTCAAATGAACGATCGACAGACCGAATAATTTCCTCTTTCCGGCGATTATGCGATACAGTGACGCGCATACTTCTCCATTCAGTCGCTCCGCCTTCTCCTTCTCGGCGAACTCTACCTTGTTCGTTTACGCCGCCAGAGATCGTAGATTGTTTTGCCGGGTTACGCCGAACTCACTAGCGAGAGCCGGCCTGCGCAGACAACTGATACGCTTGAGTGAAATCAAAGGAATCAATTGTCCGAG
>Ga0126381_100005398_pt1 | contig 14066 bp, 14 predicted proteins | sample PanSoiMetPlot_28_FD_96465 | JGI IMG/M metagenome (GOLD analysis project Ga0126381, IMG submission 96465) | Tropical forest soil microbial communities from Panama - MetaG Plot_28 | ecosystem: Environmental > Terrestrial > Soil > Tropical forest > Bulk soil | place: Panama | collected 2016-02-17
TCCCCTGACCCGTTGTGCTGCTGCCTTCTGTATTGAACCTGTAGATTTCGCAGTTATGCCTGTACAGTGCCGACGTACGGAAAGAGTCATTTAGCGTTGCCTGACGGACTGCATACAAGAAAGTAGGCAATACAGATCGTTGACTTGGCCCGGCTAAGGGTTCAGAAAGCGGTGGCCTTCGTTCGCGTAATTCCTCAATGAGCTCGGGACAATTCAACCACGAAAACGTTGCCGGTACAGTCTCAGGCCCAATTTCGGCAGTGCAGCCACCAACAGTCGACTGTCCATACGCCAAGGTCAGGAGCATGCAGTTGGCAGAGGTTTGGAATGACTGCTGTGCTTGTGACAGGTTCGCCTCGCGTGACGTGGTCATGAACCCGTAATAAGAGCTTTCGGTCGAATGACCGTGCTGGAGCCGCACAATCTCCTGCATTACCCCGAACCCGTTGAACCCCTTCAACCGATCTGGCCACGTGTACAACGGCCTGCCCAAGGAGCTGCGGTTCACGGTGGATGGGAGAGGGGACAGCTACGGTACTCATCGTTCCTCCGATTCGACTAGTGTGCCATGCGCTGTTCTCCGCATTACACTATCTTATTGACCCGAGTCGCGATTTGTCTTTTGCTCTTGCCGGCGGGGCTTGCACTCAGCTCGCGCGCGGTGAACGCGCAGTGCGCGGGGAACGTGTCTACTCCGGAAGCCGCCGCAGATTGCACGGCACGCGCTACTCCGAAGGACAAAATCACAACGCTGATTGCCGGCCACCCGTACACGCTGGCGGAGCTTATCGATATCGCCGAGCACAACAATCCGCAAACGCGCATCGTTTGGGAACGCGCAAAACAAAAAGCAGAAGAACTGGGTGTCGCCAAGAGCGCCTACTATCCGATTCTTGCGGGCGAAGCGGCAGTGGCCGCCGAACGCATCATTGATCCGTTTCCAAAACCACTTGCGCCGCTGGGGTATGTCTTTGTTCGCATCCCGTTGGTTCAGCCGGAGGTTACGCTCCAATACCTGATCTTCGACTTTGGACGCCGCGCGGCTCGTGTGGATGCGGCTCGTGCAGAGCAGTGTGCTGCCGGCGCGCATTTCATCCGCACGAACCAGGAAGTTGCGTATGGCGTGGCCAGCCGATACTACAGCCTCGTGACAGCAAAGGAACGCCTGCAGGCGTCTGTGGAGTCGCTCAAAACAACGCAAACCACGCAGGACGCGGCGGAAGAACAGCTTCGTAATGGGCGTTCCACATTGCCCGATGTGCTGAATGCACGCGCCGAAACCGCGCAGGCTCTTTTCGATAAAGAGTCCGCCGACGGCGATGAAAGGATCGCGCGCGTTGCCCTGACAGAAGCAATCGGCGTCGAACCGACGCCCGACATCACCATTGATTATCAGCCGAACGCCAGTTTGCCGGAGGAACTGACCATGCCCATTAACGAGCTGATTGAGCGAGCGATGAAGGGACGGCCCGATCTGGAGTCGCAAGCGGCGGAAATCCGCGCAGCCGATGAGGCGATCCGTTTGGCGAAAGCGGAGTACCGGCCGACCATCGGTTTTTCCGGGACCGCCGCATATACGTCCATTTGGCCGACGGCGAGTTACGGCGAATTAGGCTCGGCCTCTGCTCCCACCTGGTCTGCCGGCATCAGCCTGGACTGGCGGTTGTTTGACGGCGGGGCACGCAAACATGAGTTGTTGGACGCGGAATCGAAATGGCGGGCGGCCAAGGACGAGTTGACCGATAAGCAGGACCAAACCACGCGTGAAGTCTGGACCGCCTACATCGGGTTCCATACGGCTTACCGCAAGCAAGAAGCCGCTGTTGCCCTGCTGAATTCGGCCAATGCCTCGTATTCGGCCTCTCTCGACGCTTACAAATACGGCGTGAAAAATCTGATTGACGTGGTTACGGCAGAGAAGCAGCTGGCGCAAGCCCGGCTTTCCAGTGTTGCGGCGCGCTCTCAATTGCTGCTCGATGCAGTGGATCTGGAGTTTGTAACGGGCAACTTACTTCGCAACCTGCCGCCGACAACCAAACCGGCGGCGCAAGACGGATCAAAATCTCCGGAGGTTTCGAAGCCATGACTCAACACCAGTCGGCAGTAGGCGCTATCGGAACGGCGTTGGTGTTGGTATCGACCGGATGCGCGCGCGCTCCTGCGGTCGATATCCTGGGCTCATTTTTCCCGGTTTGGATGGTTTGCCTGACCATCGCTATATTTCTGACCTTTGGCCTGAGGGCCGTGCTGCTGCGGGTCCGGCTCGAGTCCGAGGTCGGACCTCTGGCACTGTTTTATCCGTGCGCAGTCATTTTATTTACAGGACTGCTCTGGCTGGTTTTCTTCCGTTAATCGAATATGAGCACGACAACTACGCATACGCACCTGGAACAACCGATCGACGAGACACGGCGAAGACACCTGGGCAGGGTAATTCAACTCATCGTAATCGCGGGCGCGGCTATCACTCTCGTGCTCGCAATTCTGGACACTGACCGATATCCGCGCACGGACGACGCGAGCGTCCGGGCAAATCTAATTCAGATCATTCCAGAAGTTACGGGACGGCTGGTTGAGCTTCCTGTAAAAGATAATCAGTTCGTAAAAAAGGGCGACCTGCTGTTCGCAATCGACGAAAGGCCCTACAAATACGCGCTGGAACAAGCTTTATCGGATCAGGAAGCTCTGGAACAGCAGATTATTGATGCGCAACGCAAAATTGCCGCGGAGCGCAGTTCGGTCGAAGCGTCCCAGGCGGGCGTACGGAGCTCCAACACCGGTGTTAAGACCGCAGGCAGTTCTGTCGAATTGGCAAGAGCCACCGTGCAACGCGCGCAGGCGACAGTGGCTACGTCGGAAGCACAGCTTAAATTGGCGACCAACGATCTGCATCGCATCGAGCCCTTGCTTCAAAAGCAATACGTCACCCCCGAGCAAGTGGACCAGGCCAACACGGCCGTTCGCGTTGCCCAGGGCCGCTATGACGAGGCGCAAGCTGCATCGACGCAAGCGCAAGCCCAGCTACGGCAGGCCGAGTTACGTCAGACCGAAGCCGACGAAGCCGCTGTCGAGTCACAGGCAAAGCTAGGGCAGGCAATCCATACGGTGGATACTTTGGACACTCTGAAATCCCAACGCCCAGCGAAAACCGCGAAAGTCGAAAGCGCACGGCTGGAGCTGGAGCGCTGCCGGGTGGTGGCGCCATTTGATGCCTACGTAACAAACATGAACATTTCGGAGGGCGCTTATGCGCATCCGGGCTCGCCGATTTTCACGTTGATCGACGCACGTACCTGGTATGTGATCGCCAACTATCGAGAGTCAAAATTGAAGCGGATTCGCGTTGGAGACCATGTGGACGTTTATGTGATGGGCCATCCAGACCGCAAATTTAACGGCGTGGTGGAGAGCATTGGATTCGGTGTGTTTCCGGAAGACGGAAATGTCAACGCGGGACTGCCGCAAGTGGAAAGAACCCTGAACTGGGTTCATCTTTCGACGCGATTTCCGGTTCGTATGCGGGTGCTGGATCCGGATCCCCTGCTCTTTCGCATCGGCGCCACAGCCGTTACTGTCGTTCGTTAGGCCCTATGGCAACGGCAAGTTCAGCCGTATCTGTCTCTGCGAATGCGGCTGGCGCTGTCCGGCTCTGGCTGGAACGCGTCGGGCAGGATCTCCAACCCACGCCTGGGCGCCTGAACACGTCGCTACGAATTACGCTGGCGTCGGTTCTGGCGCTGCTTTGCTTCATGACGCTGCAGATGCCCTTTGCGTCGGTGGGCCTGTATTTCGTATTTCTGGTGGGACGCGACACACCTGCCGTCTCTATACGGTCGAGCGTGCTTTTCATGGTTACCTTCGCGCTGGCAGCCGCTCTGGAATTGGGTCTCGTCATTCTGACAGACAACGATCCGATGGCGCGGGTGCTCGGCGTGGCTGTGGTTACTTTTTTAGCTGGCATGTTCATGCTCAGCAGTAATCTTTCGCCCCTGGCGTCCGTATGCGGATTCATTTTTTGCACATTAATCGCAACCTGGGAGACACATGCGCCTGCCGACGCGTTGGTCAAAGGTTCACTTTGGCTGCTTGCAACCGCTGGAGTTTCGCTCGGCTGTTCGGTGGCCGTTGAATACTTTTTCAGTGAGAGTCACCCGGCCGAAAGATTAGTGAACCAAGTGCACATCCGCTATCAGACATTGGAGAAGCTGTTCGCGCTCTACGCCTCAGGCGCCGACTCACAAGCTATTTCGAGTGCATGGCTTCCGTTGGCACGGCTGGCTACAGCCGGTCAGGCAGGGATGCAGGAACTCTACAACAAGATTGTCGAGCGCAACCTGGATGTCGGCAGTCTGCCCGTAGGCAGCCGGGTGCGCATCACCATGCTGGCGCAACTGATGGATGTTTCGGTGGCGTTTGGATCACATAATCGCGGGGTGCTGGATGAAAAACCAAGGCAGCGCTGCGCGCAAATCGCCGAGCGGTGCGCAGCGTTGAAAATCAGCTCCAATACGCATCTGAGCCTGTTGTCCGTAGCGGACGGCGAAGCGAGCAAGAATCTTCTTGCCGCGGTTGAGACCACGCTTAATAACATTCTGTCGATGCCCGCAAGCGAGACGGTGGCCGGCAACAAAGAAATGGTCGCGCTGCCAACGAAGAAGGCTCCATTGCTGATTCCAGGTGTGTTTGACAAACGTGATTCCGTCGCGTTCGCGCTGAAAATCAGCTTTTGCGCCACTCTCTGCTACATCGTTTACTTCGCTGTCGCCTGGCCGGGAATTTCGACATCGGTGACCACGGTTTTGATTACCGGACTTAGCAGCAGCGGCGCCATTAAGCAGAAGCTGATTTTCCGCTTGCTTGGCTCGGCGATTGGGGGCATGATTGCACTCGGCGCCACAACGTTTCTGTTTCCGGAGATGGATTCCATTACTCCAGTGGTAGTACTGGTTGCGCTGGTTTCGTTGGGTTCGGCTTGGTGCGCGACGGGGCGGCGCTTCAATTACGTTGGATTGCAAATCGCTTTTTCGTTTTTCCTGGTGGCGTTCGAAGGATTCAGCGCTCCTACTCAGCTAGCTCCGCCGCGCGATCGTCTGATCGGCATTCTTCTTGCCCTCGTGGTGATGGCCTTCGTGTTCGATCAACTTTGGCCGGTTCGCACGGTTACCGCCATGCGGCGGGCATTGGCCTCCATTCTGCGTGCCGAAGCCAATCTTTTGCGGCTGGTGGAGGGCCGCCAGCCGAAGTTAGAAGTGTTGCATAAGGCAGACGCTCTCCGGGACTACATCGGCAAAACGATCGCGACTCTGCGAACGATGAGCGAAGCCGTCGATTTTGAGTTCGGCGTGAATCGAGAGGAGCATGCCCGCGCGGCGGACATGATTATCAGCGCGGCCCTTCATGCCGGAAGTATTTTTTGGAATCAGCTGGCGTTCCTTCATCAGGAAGGGCATGCCGATTTTTTCGATGATTCGCGTTTGGTGGAGATGCGCCACAAACTGGCGGCACAGATGGATGCCATTGCGGCAAGCGTCGTTCGCAAAGGACCGGTTCCGGCTGTTCATTGCTCCGCACTCGTGCCGGCGGCGGTCCTTGAGGATTCTCGATTCGGCGAATACACTCGCAATTCGTTGGCTCGCTACGACGAGTTGCAGGCGATTGCAGATCGTTTGAGCCGGGAAGTGTGAGAGTTGTGCAATAAGGTTGATGCTCGTATGGTACGGAAACTGGATCTGCATGAATTGAGATTGGTTGATTGGCAAAGAAGCGAACTGGCGATAATGGCGGAACGACATGTCAAAAGTGCTGGATCCGTTCCGCTTCGTCCTGATAGCCCTGGCGGGCTGGATGAATCATCGCCAATACCAGGCATCGATTATCTGCGTGAGGAGAACCGTGTTCTACGGGAGCAGTTGGGCCACAGACGGCTGCGGTTCAACGATGATCGGCGGCGACGATTGGCCGTCAAGGCCAAAGCCTTGGGACACCGACTGCGGGAGGAAATGACTCCCATCGTCACATGGGAGAGGCTGTTGGCCTGGCATCGAAAACTGATCGCTCAAAAATACGAAGGCAGTAGCCGGCAGTAGCCCGAGACTCGCGACCGTAGCCTGAGGGATATTGTGGGCCGTAAAGCTTGCCGCGTTAGCAGCGGAGACGTCCCGGGCGCACTGCCCCCATAACGTTCCCATGCTTCCCGTGCCCAAAAGAGCTATCAGCAACGGCTTGCGAGTAATTAGGCCGGTGACATGGTGTTTGGATGAGTCGATGGTAAGCGCGCCGATAAAGAACTTGGACATGTTGCTTGCTCCTGCTTCTCCTGATTTAGGAACCTTGCGTGACCGGTCGCTGCTTTCCGGCTATCTCCTCGACCAGAGCGGTCATCTCAACCCCTTGCGCGACCAGACGTGCTCCAGCCTGATGCATCGAGGCCAGAAGCGCGCGGCCGTCATCGTCAACTGCTGTAACCTCTTTCATGTCGACTTCGATCTGTTTGGTCGCTGAGCGCAATGCCGAGCGCCACGCCTTTTCCGTTTCGCACACCCACGGGCCGCCGAGTTTGCCCGCCAGTTTTAGCCGGCAAAGCCTGCTATTTTCATCAACCGTGATTCGTAACATTGCGTTGCGCTCTAGTTAAAGCGCACGCCTCTCGCCAAAGCTGACCATCCTGCTAAACGCTGGGAGGGCAAGAACTTGGCTAGAAACAGAAGATCTGCGCCATCGTGCGAACTGCGTGGCACATGCCAGGAAGCTGGCAGATAATTTATATTGGCCTAAAAGCAAACGAGTGAATCCGTCAACGCGGCTTCATGATCGAATGCGACGATGGAGTGAATAGGTATGGGGATGTTGGATACGGCCAACGCCTTGGCGGGGACGCCCTCGAGCGAGGGGCTTGCCCTCCGATACGAAGCGCTGATTCGGCTTGCCGAAGCGATCCGATCGCATTCGGACGAAGGAGATTTATTCCGGATCGTCGCAGACGAGCTGCATCAGGTGATTCCGTTCCATGGCTTCTTGCAGGTCGACCCTGCGGGCAACTGGGTTCAGTGCCATTCCGAAGAAAAATTGGACGCGTGGCGTGAAGGGATGGCTTCGCTGCTCCGTACTATTCCGAAAGAAGAATCGATAGCGCGGTGGGTGCACCAAAATCAGCAGCCGGTCGTTATCCGGTTGGATCATCGGGAAACTCGCTTTCGTCTAGTTATTGACCATCTCAAAAAAATCGGTATTTGCTCGCTCTGTGCGTTGCCGCTGAGCACCGCACACCGGCGGTTGGGAAGCTTGATCTTTACCAGCCACCAGGAGGACGCCTATTCCGGCGAGGACCAACGTTTCTTATCTCTCGTCGCAAATCAGATTGCGGTCGCGATGGACGATGCTCGTGCGCAACGGCGGTTGAGACTCCTTCTCGATGTAACGAATCGGGTCGTGAGCAAGCTGGACTTGCGCGACTTGCTTCAAGAAATTTCCGCGAGCATTCGCGGGGTAATGCAATGCGACGGTGTGGGAGTGGCTCTGCCTGACCCGGAAACCGGCGAATTGCGTCTTTACGCCGAGGATATTCCAGGGCCTGAAGAGATTATCGAGTTGAGAAAGCGCCAGCCATGGAATCAGCCCTCTTGGGAGGCAGGGCTGGCCGACAATGTATTCCGAACGGGCCAGTCTGTCCATTTCACCAAAGAGCAACTCCCTCGCATCGCCGCCTCCGGGCACAATTCGCTGTGCCTTTTACCTCTAATAAGCCACGAGCGCGCGCGGGGTGTTTTGGGCGTGTGCAGTTCGCGGGAGAATGCCTACAGCGAAGATGACGTTTGTTTCCTCGGCCAGGTGGCTAATCAGATTGCGCTCGCCATTGAAAATTCCTTGGCTTACTGTCAGATTTCGGAATTGAAGGACCGACTCGCGCGGGAAAACGTCTACTTGGAGTCCGAGATCCGTAGCGAACTGCACTTCGAACAGATCGTCGGCAAGAGTGGAGCCCTGCGCCGGGTATTGAGGGAGATTGAGACAGTGGCACCGGCGGATTCTACGGCATTGGTCTATGGCGAGACCGGTACAGGAAAGGAACTGATAGCACGCGCTCTCCACAACCTCAGCTCGCGGAAGTCGAACGCCTTCGTTAAACTCAACTGCGCGGCGATTCCTACCGGGTTGCTCGAGAGTGAGCTTTTCGGCCATGAGAAGGGCGCTTTCACTGGTGCGATCACACAGCGAGTGGGGCGCTTTGAGTTGGCACATCGCGGAACTATCTTTCTCGATGAAATCGGTGAGATTCCCCTCGAACTCCAACCCAAGCTTCTACGTGTTCTGCAGGAGCGCGAGTTCGAGCGCTTGGGCAGCACGCGCACAATTCATACAGATGCGCGCCTGATTGCGGCGACGAATCGCGACCTGAAGGTGATGGTAGAAGAGCAGAAATTTCGCTCCGATTTGTATTACCGGCTAAATGTGTTTCCCATTAGAGTTCCGGCCTTGCGCGAGCGGCCCGAAGACATTCCCTTGCTGGTCCGTCACTTTGTTCAGGAATTCAGCCGGCGGAACAATCGCATGATCGACACTATTCCTTCCGAAACAATGGAGGCGTTCGTTCGGTATCATTGGCCTGGTAATATCCGGGAACTGCAGAATGTGATCGAGCGGGCGGTAATCATCTCAAAAGGTTCCGTGCTGAATGTTCCCCTCGCCGAACTTAAACCGGATGCGAGCACCAAAATCAGTCCGGCCGTTAGAGAAGAGCGTCGGGTCAACCATGAGAGCCTTCAGGACAGGTTGGATGATGCAGAACGGACTGAGATTCTTCGTGCCCTTGAAGCGGCAAATGGGATTGTGGCGGGACCAAACGGGGCAGCTGCTCGTCTCGGAGTAAAGCGTTCCACCCTCCAGCTTCGCATGCAGAAGTATGGTATTCGCGTGTCGCGGACAACCCTCAATGAACGCTAATGGAAGTTCTGGCTTAGGTCGTGATTCTCTTCAGATAGTTAGAACATTCGCGCACGACAGTCAAGCAAGTCGCTTTAGCGGATTTGTGGGATGCCACCTATCACTCACCGTCCTCTCATGCTGAACATTTCGAACGAATGCAGAGAATTCCGGTAAATGTTCAAATTCACTCTCCAGCTTCTTCCACTCTCGAAGAAAAGCAGGGCTGCGTAACCTCCGGCGCACGGCAGGCAGAATGAGGTTCCATAGCTTGGCCGGAATGCGGCCCCATTTGTGCAGAAAAAACATCAAAAATATATTATTGTAATAGCGGAACACGGACATAGTTAGCTCCTCGCTGGGTTCCGGAAGCTCGGTTTCCGGCAGTAAGCTAGCCCAAAAGCCGGCCGACGAATTTTCAAGCAGTTCGTCATATCGGGAAAATACAGCCAAGAAGATATGCGTGGTTAATTGTTGTCGGTTAGTCAAGAGCGAAATAGCAACACCAAGCAACCCAATACCCACTGAAAATAACGTTGCGTACTGAAGGATAGAAATGAGTTTCATGTAGTCCTCTGTTCAATGCACCGCGAGCAAAGATCGTTGGCGCAGCCAATCTCTCCTTCTCTTTATCGTTCCGCTACGGAACGATAAAGCTCCGGCAGGGATTGCTTGACGGCAGCAGCGATATTGTGCGCCAGGGTATGGGTGGCCCGCAGGTTGCCGCCTATGAAAAGGACATTGCCGTTGAGTTCCCGTTCCAGAACGACTTGACCTTCGCGCGTCGAGAGCTGCGTTCGGACCCTCAATTTCGTTGCTCCAGTAAAGGTTGTAACAGCGCGCCGGGTCTCGCTGCCCGGTATGTATCTCTCCACTGTTGTTTTAAGAACTAAAACATCCGGGGCGCCGTCGTCCCTCCGCTCTCCGCTGCGCAACACTTCCTCAAACTTCTTTGTCTTGCCTAACTCCTCCAGCAAATTCTCGTAGATGGCAATTCTGAATGCGGATTCGATGTTGACGTCGCCCGGCTGAACCTTGTCCACTTGCACGCTCCAACGCTGCGGGGACGGGTTGTTAGTTCCAGCCAGAATCGCGGATGGCAAGGTTGCCCTCATCAGCAGGAGTAGCGGCGTGACTGCTGCTAATGTAGTTTTCCTATTTGGCTTCATTTTTGGTCTCCTAATGTGCTTCGCACGGGGGCCTCATCTTCCGACCCGGTAACTTGTACACCTTCGGCCGCGAGTTCGCTTTTGAGGACCTGTCCTTGTCCTTTATTCATCTGAAAAATCGTGCCGTGGAAAGCTCCATCGGAATCGAGATATTCCAAAGTCACTGTGTCGTACGTCTTGTGTGAGAACAAGCTGATCACGCGGCCGCTTTCATATGGTGCCGCGGCTTTGGCCAACATCATCGGAACTCCGCCGACTTGCTTATCCTCCTCGCCCAGAGTGAGGCCCTGGATAGAACCTATGGATATCTGAGCAAGAGAACCGCGGGCTTTCTGAAATCGCAAGGCATGATCTTGAATTGAAAGGTTGCCGCTCGCGTTTTTCGATACACCCGGAAAACCCAAAATGTGCGTGGCCCGCAATGTGGAGCCTGAATCCGGAGCTTTCGCTGATCCGGAATCTTCGGCGAGCATACATGGCCTGTAGCAAAACAGCGATATCAGACAAACGAGTATTTGGATAGCTTGCTTGGACGAAACAAACATGGGGATCACCTTTCTATTAGCTCGGCGGAACGTCTTCAACGTGGGAGCCCAAACTATGGCCTTCACTCTCAGCCCCTCCTCACGACAACGATGCAGATGCCGTCCCAGGTTGCACGTTCCATGCCCTTTGGTGGCACGTTCTTCAGCGGAACGACGCCCATATTTCTCGGGTCAACTTGGAAGCGGGCCTGAAGATACTGGCGGACGAGCATGGCACGGCTGCGTGAGGATCGAAGTTGATCCGCCGGAGCGTCGCCATTCGAATAACCTTCGATAACAATCGGACTGTCGACCATGGGATCGCCGTTTTCTGTGAATGCAGCATTCAGCAGCGCCATCCCTTTGGCAGATAGTTCCTCTCCGCTCGATCCGCGTTGGAATAACTCAGGACCTGGGATCCACACCCGACGATTTTGGGGATCAGTGAACGCATGGTCCTTGCGATATTGATCTGGCGAAATCTCGCTTAAGTTGTAATAGCCTCGCTTCTTAAAGAAGCCGCGCGTCAAGAAGTTGTGTTTCAGAGCCTCCGTTGCGTCGGCAAGATTGGCAGTCGCCGTATTCGCATTCGTGAGCGATTCCCTGATGTTTGCGCCGGCGGTCATACCGAATTGATCCGGCTTATTAGCTTCAGAGATCACCTGGCGCACTTGCCGGGCGCCGTCATTCAAACTATCCATTAGCTCGCCGGCCCTTTGCGGGATCTGCTGCGAATTCAGGTCCGAAACCAAAGCGTCGGCTTGCCGCGACGCATGGCCGAGACTGGCTGTTGCTTCTTGTGCGTTGTTGACCGTCTCGCGGATCCGACCCGCCAACGCTTCGTCTCGGAGCAGCATGCCCGCCGGACCGTGGCCAGCCTTGAGATCGGCCACGATGTCCCGGACATCGGTTGTAGTGGTGGTCACGGTCTGACGAATATGGTTGGCCAGCTTATCGTCGCTGAGAAGCATTCCGATTGTGCCGTGGCCTTGTTTGAGGTTGACTACGACGTCATTGACATTCGAAAGAGTGGTCGTAACGCCCTTGAGCATTCCATCGGCGTGATCAAGCAATCCGTTGCCGCGGGCCAGCAGGTCCGCGAGGTCTGTGGGTTCCTTGCTTGGAATGGTGGCTAGCGCCTTCGCCTCAACAGCTTGAACGCTGCCAGGGTGGACTGAGAGGTAGGTGCCGCCAACGATGCCTTCCGTGCCAATTGTAGCGACGGAATCCGACCGTACCAGCCCGCGCAGCCTTGCATCGATCCTCCATTTAATTCGAAAACGCGACGATGGAGAATTCGGCACGGCGATCGCGAGCACCCGGCCGGCATCCATTCCGGCTACCCGAACCTTCGCACCCTTCTCTAATCCCGCGAGATTGACGAATTCCGAATAGTACTCCGTGCGGCGCGCAAATGCCTGATGCCGGTCGCCGATCACAAACATCCCGATGCCGAACAACAGCAGTCCGCCAATCACCAACAAGCCGATGCCTCTGTTTCTAGTCCTCATTGTTTACTCCGTTACCAGGTGGCGAGCCACCTCATTCTCGCTGTGTTCAATTTCTGCGAACGACCCATCCGCAATCAACTTGCCTTTGTCGAGCACTACGATGCGATCGCCAACCCGCCTGGCGCCCCGCACGTCGTGTGTAACCACGACTAAGGCAGTCTTATGTTCCTCCTTCTGTAACAACAGAAGGTCATCAATTTCGGAAGACGTGATGCGATCCAGGCCGCTGTTCGGTTCATCCGCAAGTAGAATCTTGGGTTCCAGAACAAGCGCACGGGCCAGTCCGGCGCGCTTACGCATACCCCCAGAAAGTTCAGAAGGCATTTTTTTCTCATCTGCCGCCAAGCCCAACTGGCGGAGAACCCTGTCAACGATGAAATCCACTTCTTCCGGCGATTTACTCGTTAAGCGCTTGAGCGGGAGTGCCAAATTTTCGTAAAGCGTCAATGAGTCAAAGAGCGCGGCATCCTGGAAGAGAAATCCCATCTTTCGCCGTACTCGTGAGAGTTCGGATTCCGCCAGATGCGTGACCTCATCCTGTTCAATCCAAATCTTTCCCTGGTCCGGTTTCAATAGCGAGATGATGAGCTTCAGAGTTACGCTCTTACCGGTTCCGCTACGCCCTAGAATGCAGAGCGCTTCTCCCGCGCGAACGTCAAACGAGATATCGCGCAAAACCTGCTTCGCCCCGAACGATTTTGAGACGTGTTCGAACGCTACTGCCGAGCCTTGGCCATTGATCATAAGGCGCTCTCCGGGAATATGAAGAAGATGAACTTGATCAAAAGGACATCCACAAGAATGATCAGCAGCGAAGAGACCACGACGCTTCTCGTTGCTGCCCGCCCCACGCCTTCCGCTCCCTCATTTGTTGTGTACCCGAGAAATGAAGAGATGGTGCCGATGGCGAATCCAAAAACGGCCGTTTTGAGAGTCGGCGCGCAGAAGTTTGACCACTCAAAGGAAGAGAATGATCGAGCGATATAGAGCTGAAACGAAAGCCGCGACGCCGCATATTCGGAGAAAAAACCTCCCAGCAGACCCGCAAAATCGAGGAAAAGCGTGAGGAGCGGGAGCGCCAGCGTACACGCAACAATCCGTGGCACGACCAGGAATTTGAAGGAGTCAATCGAGAGCGATTCGATGGCGTCGATCTGTTCGGTGGCCCGCATATTGGAAAGGACCGCGCCAATCCCGGAGCCGACTCGCCCGGCCACGAGCAAGCCTGTAACCAGCGGACCGATCTCGAGAAAGAACGCAAGTGCCTGAACTGTAGGAATCCACGCCGTCGCGCCGAAGGTGACAAGTGTACTCCGCGTGTGCAGAGTCAAGACGGCGCCAAGAGCAAAGCCGGATGCTATTACAAGAGGAAGAGATTTTGAACCTATCTCGGCAAGTTGCCGCCGGATTTGCTCACCTTCAAACGGACGCCGGAATAGGTCCGCGAGAGCGCGAAACCCGAAGGTACTGACCTCGCCCGCGATTTCGAATATGTTTGTCAACCTCGATACCTCTCGTGAATCCGCTCTGACTAAGCGCACGCGTCACGCCAAAGCTGACCATTCTGCTAAGCGCTGGGAAGGCAGGAACTTGAGCAGAAACGGCAGGGCTCCGCCATCGCGCGCAGTGGCTGGCACATGCCAGAAAGCTGGCAGATGATTTATATTGACCTAAGAGCAGTCGAGTGAATCCATCAGCGCGGCTTCGTAATCGAATCCGACGAGGAAGTAAATAGGTATGGGGATGTGGGAGGCAAATTCCCTGGCCGGTGCGCCCTTGCGCGAAAGGTTTGTGCCTCGATACGAAGCGCTGATTCGGCTCGCAGAAGCGATCCGATCGAATCCGGACGAGAAAGATCTATTCCGTCGCTGCGCAAACGAGCTGCGTCAGGTGATTCCGTTAGATGGCTTCTCGCATTTCGACGCCACGGTAAAGTTTGTCGA